>OMKS01000330.1_pt1 | contig 44189 bp, 38 predicted proteins | sample 1674721 | NCBI WGS metagenome assembly OMKS01 (sample SAMN06264996, study PRJEB25208) | sediment metagenome | isolation source: hot spring sediment | place: USA: California | collected 2014-09-02 | reverse complement strand
TCTTCGTCGGCAGCGTCAGATGTGTATAAGAGACAGCGTCATACGTGTGCGTTTCGTTTGCCATTCGGTTCTATACCTCGTCGTGCTATCTTCCTCGCGCTCGCAGGACGATCTTCTGCAATCGCACGCGCGGGCACCGCGCCTTCAAAGCCGTGACCAGTTCCGCCGTGGCCAACTGCAACTCGTGCATGTACGGGCCGGGATCGACCTCCACCATGAGACGCCCGCGTTCGAGGGCGACCGGTGTGCAATGCTCTCGCAGAGTGGTCGGTACGAGCTGATCCCACGCGTCGAGCACCTGACCGGCCGACCGCAGGGCCCGATCCGAGCCGGCGAGGTACTCCTGGACGGTCCGACCCACCGGTGTGGCCGCGGGAGGGACCTTTCGCTGCCAGGCCGTCGCCGCCCAAAGCAGGTCCTCATCGCGCCGCTTACCCGCCATGCACGTTCCCCTGCAACCTCGCCGCTGCACAACCTGACGTCGCTGCTCACAAGTTGACCGGCATGACAATGTAAAGCAGCTTCTGACCGCACTTGAACAGGCCCGGCCGGTCGGCCTGACCCAGGTGCAGCTCAAACGTGTCGCTTTTCATCACCCGCAGCACATCGACCAGGAACTGCGGGTTGAAGCCGATATCCAGCGGCTCGCCCTTATACTCCACGGCCATGTCGATCTGCGCATCGCCCGTCTCCGGGGAACGGCTGGAAAAGATCATCGCCCCCGGCTTGAGCGCGAGGCGAATGCCCTTGCTGTCATCGCCGGCCAGAAGAGCCGCGCGCCGCACGGCACTGAGCGTGGCCTCGGTGGGCAGCGTCAGCTTCTTGTCGTAGTCCTTGGGGATGATGTCCCGGTACTGTGGGAAGTTCCCCTCGACCAGATTGGAGCAGACGACCACCGGATCACAGGCCAGAACGATCTGGTTTCCCACGAACCGCACCGCCACCAATTGCGATTCATCCCCCCCGATACGGTCCAACAGCCCCATCGTCTTGGCCGGCACGATCACCCGCCCATCGGGCACGGCGCCGGCGGCGGCCTGCAACGTGGCCGTCGCCTTGGCCAGCCGCCGCCCATCGGTCGCGACCAGCGTCAGCTTCTTACCTTCCACTTCCCAAAGCACGCCGTTCAACGCGTAGCGCGTGCTCTCGCGGGCCGCGGCGAACAGGCACAGGTCGATCGCCTCCTGCAGGGCGCCCAGCGTCAGCTCCACGTCGGCTGCGCCCTCGAAATCGGGCACCTGCGGATACTGCGACACATCGTGGGCATAGATCGCGAAGTGGCTGTCGCTGCCCCGGATGTGGATCGTCGTCTCGGTGACTTCGATTTCGATAACGTCGTCGATGCTTTCGCGGACGATCGCCGCCAGCTTGTCCGCCGGCGCGACAATGTCACCATCCCGTTCGACTTCCACTTGGGCAACGCGATAGTGAATTCCCACCTCCAGGTCCGTCGCACACAGACGCACGGTGTCTCCAGACGCCGTGACCCGGACGCACTTAAGGATGTCCTTCGGCGTGCGCGCCGGGGTGATGCTCGTGACCAGGTTCAACGCCTCCTGCAGGGCCGATCGGTTGAATTTGACCTTCATGGAAACCTCGGTTTGACTGCGTCCTTTTCCGTGTTGCCGAAACCGTCTTCCGGGACGATTCGCCAGACACGGTACTGTACCTTGTCCGGGCGTGGTTGGAAAGTGTTTTTTGGTCGCCGGAAGGGGGTTTTTGCGGGGGCCGGGGGGCCGCCTCTGAGGGTTAAAATACAAGAATATAGAATCACTGTAGTACTCATGGTCATATAGGCTGTGACGTTGTTAAAGATGCATCACCGTATTTCTGTAAGTTCAGTTCGTATAACACGTTACGGCGAATTTCCCCCGGCAGGGCTTGTGGATAACCTGTCATCTGTCTTGTGCGAGGCTCGCCCGTTTTGTGGGATACCCTCGCCAGGCATGTTCCATCCCCAAGCCGGACGGCCGGTGCCGACGGATCTCACGGCGCGTTTCACAGGTTATCCACGGGCCGATAATGTATTTTTCCGCACCTCTGTTTTGGTGTGTTACGATGTCCGTTACCGTTGAAAAGGGGGTTGCTGAATCCTGGTGGTTGAGCGATAATGACACCTTCCGGACCCGTCAGGCGAGAGGGCGGCCATGTTGGCAAAATTGCACAGTGTGACACTGGAAGGCATCGAGGGCACCGTCTGCGAGGTGGAGGTGGACGTGGCCCGGGGCGGCTTTGAAAAGCAGATGGTGGTGGGGCTTCCCGATCCAGCCGTCAAGGAAAGCACCGAGCGGGTTCGCAGCGCCATCACGAACAGCGGGTTTACCTACCCCGATACGCGGTCGCTGGTGAACCTGGCGCCGGCGGATGTGCGCAAGGTCGGGCCGGCCTTCGACCTGCCGATCGCGCTGGGCATGCTGGCGGCGACGGGGAACCTCTTGCCGGATGGCCTGCGGGACTGCGTGATCGTCGGCGAGCTGGCCCTGGACGGCCGCGTGCGACCGGTGCAGGGGGTGCTGTCGATGGCTTTGACGGCCGCCGCGGCGGGGTTCGGCCGTCTGATCGTGCCGTTGGAAAACGCCGAGGAGGCGGCGGTCGTGAACGGCATTGAGGTGTTCGGCGTCGGATCGCTCAGCCAGGCGGTCGGGTTCCTCAGCGATGCGCTGCCGTTGGAGGCAACCTCGGTGGATCTGAACGCGGTGTTCAGCCGGGCCTCGCGATACGATTGCGACTTCGCCGAGGTCAAGGGCCAGGAGACGGCCAAGCGGGCCCTGACGATCGCCGCGGCCGGCGGGCACAACGTGATGATGATCGGCCCGCCTGGTGCGGGCAAGACGATGCTCGCCCAGCGGCTGGCGACGATCCTGCCGCCGCTTGCGCTGGCGGAGTCGCTGGAGACGACGCGGATCTATTCGGCGGTGGGGCTCCTGCCGCATTCGACGGCGCTGATCGCCACACGACCGGTGCGGGCGCCCCATCATACGGCCAGCGGCCCGGCGCTGGTGGGCGGCGGCACGATGCCGCGGCCGGGTGAGCTGAGCCTGGCGCATCACGGGATTCTGTTTCTGGATGAATTTGCCGAGTTCCCCCGGCACGTCCTGGAGATGATCCGCCAGCCGCTGGAGGAGGGCACGGTCACGGTCGCGCGGGCCCGCGGCACGATCACGTTTCCCGCGCGGTTCATCCTGGTGGCGGCGATGAACCCGTGCCCCTGCGGATACTTCGGCATGCGCGACCGCAAGTGTCGCTGCTCGCCGGGCCAGATCGAGCGGTACCTGGGCAAGGTGTCCGGGCCGCTGCTGGATCGCATCGACCTGCACATCGACGTGCCGCCGGTGGCGTTCCGCAAGTTGCGGGGCCGTGGCGATCAGGAAACGAGCGAAGCGATCCGGCGCCGCGTGTGTGCGGCACGGGTGGTACAGCAGGAGCGCTTCGCCCCGGAACGGCAGGATGGGCGGATCGTGACGAACGCGACAATGACGCACCGGCAGGTGGAGCGGTTTTGCCCGCTGGACGCGGCGGGCGAGCAACTCTTGCGCAGCGCGATGGCCGAGTTCGGGCTCAGCGCCCGGGCCCATGACAAGATTCTCAAGGTCGCGCGGACCATCGCGGACCTGGAAGGCGACGCCGGCATCGGCGCGGCGCATATCGCCGAGGCCATCGGCTATCGCAAGCTCGACCGCAAGCTGTAGCACTTGATGGGAAGTCGCGTGACCGCACGATGGCCGACGGAACCCCGCTTTTTTTCGCGGCCCGACAAGTTTTTTTTGCTTCCGATAATGCTTCGCGTCGTAAGGTTGGCCTCGTCGCCGCCACGCGGCCCGGCCAAGGGGGCGATTTTTGCATCCGATAATAAATATAGCGGGGTGGCTGTGTATAGCGTTGCCACGTGCTGGGGTGACATGCCGGGGCGGGTTTGGCGTTGGCGAAATTCAAGATTCTTCCATCACGTCGCCGATGTGGCGGCGGACCATGTGGGGGTAACCTGAATGTGGACATGGATGTTGGTCGTATGGTTGGGATGGATCCTGTTGGTCAGGCTCAGTCCGGCGTGCGCAGGGATGAGCACGTGCAACGCCGAAAGGCGCGGGCCCACGAGGCCGAAACGGACTGGGCTGGACACTCTCGTCGTATTGGAGCGGCCCCCGCCTGAGCCGGTGAGGTAGACGGAACAGGGCTCAAGAAACGCAAGGCAACACAGAAGAACAACAGAACAATGCGACGAAATGGGTCACGGGCAAGGATGTCCGTGGCCTCTTTCTTTGCGCTGCCCGGCCGGCACCTGCGATCCGAGGGCGGCCCAAGGGCGGCCTGGCCGCTCGGCAACGCGGCAAATCGCCTCCACACCGGCCACGAGGGCCCGGGCCTTGGTGAGGGCCTCCTCGTATTCCTCGTCGGGGTCCGAATCGGCGATAATGCCGCCCCCCGTCTGGATATAGGCGACGCCGCCCTGGATGAACAGCGTGCGGATGGCGACGTTCAGCTCAAGGGTATCGTCCAGGCCAATCCAGCCGATCGCGCCGGTATACACACCGCGGCAGGTGGGCTCCAATTGGCCGATGATCTGACGGGCCCGGATCTTCGGCGCCCCGGTGATCGACCCGCCCGGGAAGGTGGCCCGCAGGATATCCTCCAGCCAGCCGGGGCCGTGGGGCCGGGCGAGCTGCCCGGCGATCGTGGCCACCCCGTGGTAGACGGTGGCGTATTCCTCGATGACGCGACGCTGGACCACGGTCCGCGTGCCGGGCACGCACACGCGGGCCAAGTCGTTGCGTTCAAGATCGACGATCATGGTTAGTTCGGCCCGATCCTTCTCGCTGGCCCATAACTCCTTCCAGGCGCGACGGTTGTGCGCATCGGCGCCAGGACCGCCAAGCCGCCGCCGGCGGGTGCCCTTGATCGGCCGGGTGATGATTCGCCCACCGGACACGGCCAGGAACAGCTCCGGCGAGGCGCTGACGACCGCAAACCGACGCGTCTGCACCAGGGCCGCGTAGGGGCTGGGGTTGTATTGGTTTTGCCAATGCAGCAGGTCCGCCGGGGCCGCCGGGCAGGCGCACGTGAACCGCTGCGACAGATTGACCTGGTACACGTCGCCATCGTGGACGCTTCGACGGATATTGGTGACGGCTCGGACGTATTGCGTCCGCGACATGTTGCAGGGCACATGGTCGAGGCGGACCTGGTCGATGGCGATCGCGGGCACGGCCGCGATGGTCGTGCGTTCGGCTTGGTCCAACAGGGTCCGCATCTCGGCCAGCTTGACCGCGACGGGTGTCGGGTCATCGTCCATCTGCAGGGCGCCCAGCCAGACGGCGTCGCTGCGATGATCCCAGGCGATCCAGCGATCGCAAAAGGCCAGCCGAATCCACGGGCAATCCAAATCTCGCCGGGCCCGAGAGCCAACCGGCTCGAGCGCATCACCCAGGTCGTAACTGAAGAATCCGAGCCAGCCGCCACAGAAGGAGCAACCGCTCGGCGTGTCCCGCGCCTCCAGGCGATAGCGGGCCAGTTCCTGGTTCAGGGCGCCCAAGGGGTCGGGGTGGTCCGGGGAACACTCAAGCACGTGTCGGGGCTGCGGGGTCCAAAGACTCCAGCCGCCCATCCATTTGGATGCGGCGTGCCCGCCCAGGACGATTGAGTCGGGCTCTCTGCCGATGCACGCGGTCAAGGCGGCGGGTGTAGCGAGGGTCCGGGCGGGCTCGTAACAGACCCGGCAGACAATGGGGCCGGGCGAATTAATCGGGGCCTTGCCCATCGTCCTCGCGTTCCCATGCGGACGGCAGGTGTGCCAAGGCCTCGTCCAGTGAGCGGAACACGGCCGTGGCCGTCTGGGTGACAAAGATCGACGGGGCGCACGACGCGGTCCAGATCACGAACACCTCCTTGGCGGCCTCGTGGGCGTGCTGCAGCTCGCGCTCGACGCCGCTGGAGATGGCGGCCCGGCCCGGCTCGAGTTCGGGGATGAAGCTGACGATCATGTCCGACTGGTCGATCAGCGCGAAGTCGCGGGCGTAGATCTGGCTGTTGATGTCGGCCTCGATCGTCAGCACCTCGTCCACGGCAAAGCTCACGGTCTGACCCAGGGCGGTCACCTCCAGCGTCTCGCGCCCCTGGGCGCGGGCCTGCCGCGCGCGGCCGGGCAGGTAGGCCTCCTCCAGGTCCGCCGGGTCGAAGCACGTGAACCGCTGCTTCATCACCTGGCGAAACCGCCCGATCTGATCGAGCAGGTCCGGCCGATCCATCACGTGCGTCATCGGAAAGCTCAGGTACGCTTTGCGGCGCTGCGGTTCGAACATCAGTTGGTAGAACGTTTCGACGGTCCCTTGCTTCGCCCCGCGTGACAGGCAGTAAACCGGCTTGTTTTCGTCGATGCCCCGCTGCATCAGCTCCGTGGCGAGCACCTCCTCCTCGCGCCAGACGAGCAGGTCCTTGAGCGAGTGGCGGATGGAGTGTTCACGGGTGAGCCGCACGTGCAGCGGCTCGGCGCTGTCGATCAGGCAGATGTACATATCCGGGTTCAACCGGCGGATCTGCCAGAAGTCAAACGCGGGGAACAGGCCGTGCCGCCAGCGGAACGTCGCGTGCGTGTTGACCAGGGTGTGCTCGGCCCGGCGCGACCGCTCGATGATGTCCTTCATAACGCTGCGCCGCAGCGAATGCAGCCGCTGCAGCGGGATGTCGAGAATCCGGCCCGGCGCGATATCCGGCGCCTCGGCGTACATCAGGTCGCCCACGTTGCACAGCAGAATCTCGCGGCCCCGCCGTCGCCCCAGCGCGCAGACCTCCTCCAGGTACGGCTTTTTGTCAATACCCACCATGCCGGTGACAAGAACGACCATCGGTAATACACGCCTCAATTCTAGTCTAGATCTTGGAATGTCGGAGCTCGCCCGGAGAGGCGGAGTCTTGCTTATTGAATCCGAACTCAGCGGACTTGTCCACACCCAGGATTTTCCCCTTGACAATAGACGTCTGGACGTCATATTCGACGGTATGCGGAATGTGCCAGATAAATGCCAGCCCGGTCAAGTGCGGGATACTATCGTCCGAGTCATGAGGACCTTTGACAGGCCCTTAGCGGCCAGACAGATTGAGGAGGCCGTAGCGCAATTGCTGCCCGCGGCGTCTGCTTCTTCGGTCCGGTCATACCTTCGGCTCAACACGCCCGGCCTGTTCGTGCGGGAATCGCGAGGTATGTACCGTCTTCGGTCGACTGGAATGCCCCGGTCGGCCGGTCCGATGGGCCAGTCTGAGACAGAGTGGTGTTTTGGACGGGTTAGCCTATGGCGTACAGATTGTTTTGAGTGGCTTGAAGCTCGTCCGGAAAGGAGCATCCATGCCGTAGTTACCGACCCGCCTTACGGTCTGCACGAGTACACCGCCGATCAGCAGCAGAAGTTGCGAGCGGGAAAGGGAGGGGTATGGCGTATTCCGCCATCGTTCGACGGGCACGAACGTTCTCCTCTGCCCCGTTTCACCACCCTCACCGAGGAACAGTTGAAAGACTTATGGAGCTTCTTCCATTTGTGGGGCCGGGCGATTCTTCCAAGGCTCGTGCCTGGTGCTAATGTCCTCGTTGCCTCCAATCCCTTGCTGTGTCACATCGTCGGATCAGCCCTTTCCCAGGCCGGCCTGGAGCGAAGAGGCGAAATCATCCGGCTTGTTACTACTATGCGTGGTGGAGATCGGCCCAAGGGTGCCCATCGTGAATTCGCTCAAGTCAGCGTGATGCCCCGATCCATGTGGGAACCTTGGCTGATGTATCGAAAGCCCCTTGAGGGCCGTGTGAAGGACAACTTGCGGAAATGGAAGACCGGAGGATACCGCCGTCCGTCGGAAGCTAAGCCTTTTGGTGATGTCATCAAGTCTTCGCCGACGACCAAGAAGGAAAGAGATTTGGCGCCCCACCCTAGCCTTAAGCCTCAGGCTTTCCTGCGGAAAATCGTACATGCTGTCCTGCCATTAGGGGAGGGTACGATTCTTGATCCGTTTGCCGGTTCCGGCTCTACGCTGGCGGCCGCCGAGGCCGTAGGCTATGAGGCTCTCGGTGTCGAAAAGGATGCTCATTACTTCCACATGGCGTGCGAAGCGATTCCGCGACTGGCCGCACTGCGGACCGAGGGTCAGCCGAGCAACTTGTATACCCAATTGGCCCTGAGCTTCTGAATGCCTTCCCGGTGAAGAGTGGCAGTCCGCGTTCCGAGCTCGCTGCGGGGGTTGCGTCTGAAATCGCTTACCTGGACTCTGCCCAAGTAGACCTCTGTGAACGACATCGGGGCTCGATCGCATGCAGGTTCGGTTTGGCTATCAACAGCGTACACAAAAACACACAGCCACTGATCCCTTGCCCCATGCGTATCGACAGCTCCACCGACCTTTCGCGTGGTTTTGACCTCGACCCCTTCGCTTCCCGCCCGGACTGCATTTCCCGGGTAGACTCCCTGCACGATCAGATCTGGGTGGCCATTGAAGTAGTTGTTCTGTACGAGCGATCGGGCATGCCGTGCCAAGCTTGCCGTAAGCATATCCGAGAGTATTCCGGACAGAATGGCGGGCCGAAGCATGTCCTCCAATCGCTGTAGGCCTTTCCTCAAGAGAAACGTGTTGACGTCATAGAAGAAATCATACACATCCTGCATCGCCATCGAAAAATCGGCGAGTCGGAGTTCATAAGGGAGCACGATCTCGTGGTTGAATCTGGTCTGATCGACATGGTTATGTATTATTGCCATCGCTTACCTGCGATCTTGCACGCAGACTTCCTGGCCCTCTGCACGACCCGTAAAGGCATTGCAGAGCAGGTCTTTTACGGTAAACAGACTATCTACTTCAAGTGGCCACGGCAAGCTCAAAACGGGGAACATCCCAATCCATCGGGTCCCGATTGCGCTCGCCGCTAAAGACTCTTGAGCCGTTCGGCCTTGTCGTGTGCGATCAGGGCGTCGATGAGCTCATCCATGTCGCCCAGGATGATCCGGTCCAGGCTGTACAGCGACAGGTTGATGCGGTGATCGGTCAGCCGGTTCTGCGGGAAGTTGTACGTGCGGATGCGCTCGCTGCGGTCGCCCGATCCGATCATCGTCTTGCGGGCGCTGTCGCGATCGGCCGTCACCTGTCGCTGGTGGTGGTCGTACACGCGGCTGCGCAGAATCCGCCAGGCCTTGGCGCGGTTCTTGTGTTGGCTCTTCTCGTCGCGCATGCTCACGGTGATGCCGGTGGGGATGTGCTCGAGCTTGATGGCGCTGCTGACCTTATTGACGTTCTGCCCGCCCGGCCCGCCGGCGCGGCTGACGTGCTCGATCACGTCGTCGGGGCGGATCTCGATCTCAATCTCCTCCGGTTCGGGCAGCACCGCGACCGTGGCGGCGGAGGTGTGGATGCGCCCCTGGGATTCGGTTTCGGGCACGCGTTGCACGCGGTGGCCGCCGCCCTCGTAACCCAGGTGCGTCCAGACGCCGGGCCCCCGGACGTTCACGATCACCTCGCGCAGGCCGCCGATCTCGGTGGCGCTGAACGACAACACCTCGGTTCTCCAGCCCTTCCGCTCGGCGTACTTCATGTACATGGCGTGCAGGTCGCGGGCGAACAGCGAGGCCTCATCCCCGCCGGTGCCGGGCCGGATCTCCAGGATGATCGAGTCGATCGCCGAGTCGTCGGCCATGACGAGCGTATCCTTGATCCGGTCGATCAACGCGTCCCGGCGTTGCCCAAGCTGCTCGATTTCCTCCCGGGCCAGGTCGCGCAGCTCGGAATCGGCCTGGTCGTCGCCCAGCAGGGCCTCGGCCTCGCGGATGCCGTCTTCGCAGCGTTTGTAGTCCCGGTATCGCTCCACCAGGTCGCGGAGCTTGCGCTGCTCCTTGCTCAGGGGGATGCTCCGGGCAGGGTCCGAGGCGACCGCCGGGTCTTGCAGCAGGGTCTCGATCTGCCCAAAGCGGGCGTTGAGCTCGTCGAGCTTTCTGAGCAATCCATCCGTCTGCGTGCTCATGATCTACCAGCCTGCAGAACGCCTTGGACGAGGGCGTCAGGACAAAAAGCACGCTGTTGCGTGCGATTCACCCGAATCGCAAACAACAGCGTGCTCACGACCGTCCGGGCGCTACGATGCGCCTTTTTTTCGCTGAAAGGAGTAACTCTGGCCGAATTTCTTCTGAAAGCGCTCGATGCGACCGGCGGTATCGACGAATTTCTGCTTGCCCGTGTAGAACGGGTGGCACATCGAGCAGATCTCGGCGTGAATCTCCTTGGCGGTGCTGCGCGTCTCAAACGTATTGCCGCACCCGCAGCGGACCTTGACCACGTGGTATTCCGGATGTATGCCCTTCTTCATCGTATCGGCTCCGTTGTTTCTGAACGATTCCCGAAACTCAACAGTATATACATAAGACGGCCCCCGGCAAGGGTTCGATCACGATTTTCACCCTTTTTTGGCCGGGCGCCGTCGCGTTTTCGGCGTCCGGCCCTCCGGCGTGTTCAAGTTAACTACCCCTTGTCCACGGACGATAGAATCGTTATAAGTGTCCGCCTGTGCGTCGGTTGGGGGGTACCGGCGGAACGATGTCGGGCGGGTGCGACAGATCCGGATCCCACGGAGTGCAAGATGCGTATACGCTATGTGGTCTCGACCATGGTTTTCTGGTGGCGCGAGCACCATCTGTCGTTCGAGCAGGAGTGCGAGTACTTGCGCAACTTGGGCTACGGCATAGAGTTATGGCCGACGATGAAGGGCCAGACCGAGTGCCGCTACGCCCGTCGCAACTGGCCGCGGCTGCGCCTGGCCACCGAGGGAATGCTGGTGACGCTCAAGAGCCGCATGGACGGCCCGACGATGGACGAGTGGGCCGAGCAGATCGAGTGCGCCGCCATGCTCCATGCGCCGATCGTGACCGACCTCAAGGCCCTGTGCATTTCCGATGAACTGGGGATCGCCGACTGGGGCTTTGCCTCGGAGGTGGTGAGCCTGGCCGACGAAAAGGGGGTGACGCTGTGCGTCGAGACCGGCGCCCTGCCGGTCGTGCTGCAACTGGGCGAGCGGTGCGGCTCCGTTCGATATTGCCTGGACATGGGATATGCGTATCTGGACCCGAAAATCAGCTTCCAGGAGTATGTCGACCGCCTGCTTGACCGGTTGACCTACCTGCATCTGACGGATAACTATGGCCGGATCGACGACCATGAGCCGCCCGGTGTCCGTGGGGGGATGCCGCGGGCGAACTGGGACTATCTGCTGGATAAGCTCAACCGCAATGGCCAGGACGTGATCGGTTCGCTGGAGATGTTCCCCTGCATGCCGGGCACCATGATCCGCCAGGCCGGTAACTTCCTGTTCGACGTCCTCGGCTGGCCGGACCGGCCGCAGAACAAGCCCGGCCACGACGAGTCGTCGTACCGTCCCTTCTAAGCCGGATCGGCCCAAGATCCCCAGGCAGCCCGTTTCGCTCGGTGCGGGGTCCTTTCCGCCTCGCCCGCAAGCCGGTATACTCGGCGACCGGTCCAAAGAGTTCCATTGAAGGGTCGCCCATGAACAGGATATGCGCCGGTGTCTTTCACCGGCACCGCCGGCTGATTCGGGTCTTGCTTGTTCTTCTGGGCATGACGGTCGCGGTGGGGCTGGTCGAGCTGGTCCTTCGGGTCAGGCTCGGCCTTGGCCGGCCCGTGCTGTATGATTCGAGCCCGGTCTACGGCTATCGGCCGCTGCCGGGCGGCACGTATCGCCGGTTTGGCGGTGCCCGGCTGCACTTCAACAACCTGGGTCTGCGGGCCGAGGCCGACTGGGACGGCGAGCCCGACGGCAAGATCCTGTTTCTGGGGGACTCGGTCACCTATGGCGGCTCGTATGTTGGCAACGACCAGCTCTTTTCGGCCCTGGCAACGCGGCATTTGCCCGGTTACATCGCGGGCAACGGGGGTGTGAATGCCTGGGGCGTGGAGAATATTGTCGGCCTCGTCGTCGAGACCGGATTCCAGCCGGCCGAGGTCTATGTGACCGTCGTGCCGGAAGCGGATTTCTATCGTGGCCTGGTCCGCTGTCAGGGGTTGCCCTTTTTCAATGCGCCGCCCCGCAGCGGCCTGGAGGAGCTGTGGCGGTTCTTCTGCTACCGAGAGAACAACAAGCGGTATCGCGAGTGGACGGCCTTTGCCGACGACGCACACAAGCGCCTTGTCGCGGACAAGGCCGCCGGGCAGCTCGCCAAGATGGACCGGCGCTTACGCGAAAAGGGCCATATCCACGTGCTCTTCATCACTCCGCAGAAGGCTCAGGCCTTGGGCCGCGAGGACAGGGATGCACTGGTCGCCGAATGTCTCGAGCGGCATGGTCTGGAGGCGGTCTACATCGCCGATCGGCTGGCGGGTTTGGGCCTCCCGGCGGATCAGATCGAGGCGTTGTATCACGATATGGTTCACCTGTCGCTCCGCGGACACGAGCTATGGGGTCAAATCATCGGCGAGGAACTGGCCGGCCGGCTTGATGGGCCACATCATCCCCAGACCTCGGAACATACGGGCGGCCCGATCTTGGCGAATTGAACCGCCGGACGTATAATACCATAGTGCGGAGCGGGTCGGGCGGTCGCCCCGCACCAAAAACATATTGTTCACGGCAAGCCGATTCGTCCATGGCGGGTTCGCCGTGCTGGACGACCGGGCAGAATGGGACAATATGTTTTTGGTGCGGGGAGGAAAGTCCGAGCAGGGCAGGGCACGGTGGTGGTTAACGGCCACCCGGAGCGATCCGAGGGAAAGTGCCACAGAAACCACACGGCCGATGGCCCCACGGGGCACAGGCAAAGGTGAAATGGTGCGGTAAGAGCGCACCGCGGCGGCGGCGACGTCGCCGGCAGGGTAAACCCCACCGCCTGCAAGACCAAGCAAGCTGGTCAGCCGGCCCGGTCATAATCCAGCGGGTAGGTCGCTCGTCCGTGGGGAAAACCCGCGGGCGGAGCCGGTCGGCAACGGCCGGTCCAGAGAAATGACCGCCCCCCCGCACCAAAAACATATTGGACACGTCAAACCGATTCGCCCATGACGGGTTCGCCGCGATGGACGAACGGTCAGAACGGGACAATATGTTTTTGGCGCGGGGGACAGAACTCGGCTTATAGACCCGCTCCGCTTTATTTGGCTGCGTCGGCGGGGTCCGTGCTGCCCGCGTCTCTTCGCAGGTCGATGCACCGCACGGACGCGGTGGTTCGCGCGTAAAGCCGCCCATCCACGATCGCCGGCGTGGCGAAGGTTTTCTCGCCCAGGTCGTTCACGCCCAACAGCTCATAGTCCCGTGAAGCCCGCAGGACCACCACCTGGCCATCCATGTTCGCGCAGAATACCTTGCCGTCAGCGTACACACCCGAACAGTAAAAGCGCCCGCCGGGCTTCTCACTCCAAAGGACCTTCCCTGTGGCCGCATCGAAGCACGTCACGGGCCCCAGATCGTGGAACGCGAAGATCAGGTCCGCGACGGCCAGCATCGTGGGCACGTAGGGCAGGATGCGGCTGTCGTCCAAGGTGTAGGCGATAATGGGCTGCGTTGAACCGGGGCCCGGTGGGCGGACGGCCGTCAGTCGCCGGCCGGCGCCTCCCTCGCCGCAGGTCGCCACGATCAGGTCCCCGGCCACGATCGGACAGGCCACCACCCGTTCGGGACAGGCCGTCGCCGCCTCCCACAAAACCCGCCCGGTCGCGGTCTCCACACCCGTAAGGCCGTGAGCGAGACTACTGAAAACCAACTGTTCGGGTCCCTCGGACGGGGTGTGGACGCAGGGCGTCGAATAGGAGATGTAGTCCGAGTCATTTCGCGGAAGCCGCCACCGGGTCTGGCCCGTGGCCGTATCCAGTGCGTACCAGGCGCTCGGCACGTTTTGTGCATTGGGCCGTTGCTCCATGGTGAAAACAAGCAGGCTGCCGTGCAGCATGGGGCTCTTGCATGGCCCGTGCCGGCTGATGGTGGGCCCGAACGAGCGGCTCCAGCGGGGCTTGCCCTCGTGATCGAGCGCGACGACCTGCGTGTCGGCGGCGGTCGCCCAGATCACGTACACGCCATCGGCATCGCACGCGGGCGTGCCCGCGGCGTAGTGGTTCAGGGTGTTCATGCGGTAGGCCGACAGCACAGAGTCCTTCTGCCAGAGGATCCGCCCGGTATGTACGTCCAGCGCCAGCAGCCAGGCCTGATTCTCCTTGGCCGCAGTGACGTATAGGCGATCGTTCCAGATCACGGGGGATGAATGCCCGTCCCCGGGCAGAGCCGTTCGCCATCTCTCGCGGGTGTCATTCCACTGGGCCACCAGGCCACGGTCCGGGCTGTGGCCCGTGCCATTGGGGCCGCGAAACCGCGGCCAGTTGCCGGCCAGGACCGAGCCCGCGAGGCAGAACAAAAGGACAAGCCAACTTCGTCTCATCAGTCGCTCCCATCACTGGCCGGCACACCCACGCCGTGCAGCGGGCCGGTACCATTGTACGCCCCTGCCATGAGAAACGGCTATGAGATTTGATTTCGCTTTGCGGAGCGTCCGGGTTACTTGAGCAGTTTTTCCACGGCTTGAACGACGGCGTCGGTGGTGATGCCGAACTCCTGGAAGCAGCGGGCCTGCGGCGCCGAGGCCCCGAACGTCTTCATGCCGATGAACACGCCCTCCGGGCCGATGTACTTGTGCCAGCCGAGCTCGACGCCGGCCTCGACGGCCACGCGGGCCTTGACGCCAGGCGGCAGCACCGCGTCTTTGTACGCCTGGTCCTGCCGCTCAAACAGCTCCCAGCAGGGCATGGAGACGACCTGAGCGCGAATACCTTGTCCCGCGAGCGTCTCGGCGGCCTCCAGCGCCAAGTACACCTCCGAGCCGGTCGCCAGCAGCAACACATCCGGCTTGTCCTGTGGCACGAGCACGTACGCGCCGCGAGGCACGCCATCGGCGGCCTTGGGGTAGCGGTCCTGATCCAGCACGGGCAGCCCCTGCCGCGTCAGGGCCAGCACCGCCGGACCGGTCGGATTCTCGAGAACCCACTTCCACGCTTGGGCGGTCTCATTGGCGTCGGCCGGTCGGAAGACGATCATGTTCGGCATGGCCCGCAGCGAGGCGAGGTGTTCGACGGGCTGATGGGTGGGGCCGTCCTCCCCGACGCCGATGCTGTCGTGTGTTCCCACGAAGATGGTGGGATAATGGGACAATGCGGCGACACGCATGCCCCCGCGCATGTAGTCGCTGAACACGAGGAACGTCCCGCCATAAGGGCGGATGCCCGTGACGGCCAGGCCGTTCATGATCGCGGCCATGGCGTGCTCCCGAACGCCATACCGTATATAGCGCCCGGCGGGGTGATCCTTCTGAAAGTCCTCGGCGCCCTTGAACCGCGTGTTGTTCGAGGGCGTCAGGTCGGCCGAGCCGCCCATTACCAAGGGCAAGTGCGGCATCAGCGCATCGAGCGTCATGCCCGATGCCTTGCGCGTGGCGATCTTGCTGCCGGCGTCGAAGGTGGGCAGCAGGGGCGTCAGATCGATAGTGGGCCGGCCCGTCTTCAGGGCCTCGAGCTCGCCGGCCGCCTGCGGGTGGCGCTTGCGGTACTCGGCCCACTTGCGCTCTTCGGCCTGCTGAAGAGCGGCGCCCTTGTCCTTGAGCGAGACCATGTGCTTGTAGACCTCGGCCGGCACGTGGAACTTCTTATCCGGGTCCCAGCCGAAGTTCTTCTTGATGAGGGCGATTTCTTCGTCACCCAGCGGCGCCCCATGGGCGGTGTGCGTGTCTTGAAAGTTGGGCGACCCGAACCCGATATGCGAGCGGAAGGCGATCAGCGTGGGCCGGCCCTTTTGGCCCTTGGCCTCGGCCAGGGCCTTCTCCAGGGCGTCCATGTCCGTGCCGTCGCCGGGCACGGGGATGACGTGCCAGCCATAGGCCTGGTAACGCTTGACGCGGTCCTCCGTGAAGGACAGCTCGGTCTTGCCGTCGATGGTGATGTGGTTGTCGTCGTAAAGCACGATCAGGTTGTCCAGGCCGAGGTGTCCGGCCAGGCTGGAGGCCTCCTGCCCGACGCCTTCCTGCAGGCAGCCGTCGCCGCTGAGGACGTAGACGCGGTAGTTGAACAGCTCCAGGTCCGGCTGGTTGTAGCGGGCGGCCAGGTACTTGCCCGCGATGGCCATGCCGACGGCGTTGGCCAGCCCCTGGCCCAGCGGCCCCGTGGTGACCTCGACGCCGGGCGTCAGGCCGTATTCCGGGTGGCCCGGCGTCTTGGAGCCCCACTGGCGGAAGTTCTTGAGCTCCTCCAGGGGCAGATCGTACCCGCTCAGATGCAGCAGGGAGTACAGGAGCATGGACCCATGCCCGGCCGAGAGAACGAACCGGTCCCGGTTGGGCAGCTTCGGATCGGCGGGGTTGAAGCGTAAGTGCCGCGTCCACAAGGTGTAGGCGGCGGCGGCCATGCCCATCGGCATGCCGGGATGGCCGCTCTTGGCGGCCTGGACGCCGTCCATGCTCAAAAATCGGATGGTCTGAATGCACAACTCGTCGAGGTCCGACACGCCCCGGGTCTTCAATGCGTCGTTCATCTGGCCTGTTCCCATGCTCAAAGGTATCCTGTGGTATGGGCACGCAGCCCATCTTCGTTCCTGTCCAGAAGGACCTGTCAACATACCAGATCGCCCCGCTCACGCAAGGCTTTTGGTTGGGGGGCCGCCTATGCTCGCGACGGACTGCACGGGGCGCGGAGACCTCCGGCGCGTCTTCCTGGCTTGAAGATGCCGCAGGCCGCGCCCGATCTCACAGCGTCTTGGCGCTTCTGGACGGACGGGTTGCGCCTTGCAAACCGGCTGCTCATCTGGGACACTCGGGCGACGACAAAGCGCCTGTTTCGGGAGAGGCTATGGGACTGTTCAGCAAGACGGTGGCGTACCTGCGGGACCACCTGGGCAAGACGCGTCGCAAGATCACCTCCAGCCTGGGGAGCCTGCTGACGCTGGGCCGGGCGATCGACGAGGACCTGCTCGACGAGCTGGAGGCCACGCTGATCGCCGACGATATCGGCGTGGCGACGACGGAGCGGCTGATGGAGGACCTGCGGGCCGCCTACAAGAGCCGCAAGATCGCCAAGAGTGAGGACATCCTGCCGTTCCTCAAAGAGCGGATGAAGGAATACTGGCCCGCCCGGGATCGGGAGCTGCACGCGGCCGAGTCGGGTCCGACGGTGATCCTCGTCGCGGGGATCAATGGGTCGGGCAAGACGACCAGCATCGCCAAGCTGGCGTATGCCCTGAGCCGCGACGGGCGGAAGGTCATCGTGGCCGCGTGCGATACGTTCCGGGCGGCGGCGGTCGAGCAGCTCAGCATCTGGGCCGACCGGATCGGCGTGCAGATCGTCAAGCACCAGATGGGGGCCGATCCGGGGGCAGTGGCCTATGATGCATGCGAGGCGGCCCTGGCGCGCGGGGCGGACTACCTGATCCTGGACACGGCCGGGCGGCTCCACACGCAAAAGCCGCTGATGGACGAGCTGGCCAAGATTCGAAGCGTCGCCGCCCGCAAGATCCCCGGCGCGCCGCATGAGGTGCTGCTGGTCGTGGACGCCACGACCGGCCAGAACGCGATCCAACAGGCCAAGGTGTTCACCGAGGCCATCGAGGTCACGGGCATATTCCTGGCCAAGTTGGACGGCACCGCCCGCGGGGGGATCGTGATCGCGATCAAGGACATGCTGGACATCCCCGTCAAGTTCGTGGGACTCGGCGAGACGCCGGAAGACATCGCGGCGTTCGACCCGGACGAGTTCGTCGAGGCCCTGTTCGCCTAGCCGCGGGACCTGCGCATTTTTGGGAGGGTGTCGAGACCATGAGAGTCCCTGCGTTGTTGGTGATGGGGTTGATCGGTCTGGGGTGGGCCCCGATGGTTTCGGCCGGGGCGGATGAGTCAAGTCAGTCTGGTTGGCGGGGCCGGTTGGGCGAGCTGCCCTTGTTCTCCGGGCCGTCGGGCTGGTCGGTGCCGACGGACTGGCTCATCGACGGCTCGGCGTACAAGGCCAGGGTTTATCGAACGGACAAACCGGCCGAGATCGCCCTGAGTAACGGCCTGATCACCCGTCGGTTCCGACTCGCCCCCAACGGCGCGACGGTGGCCCTGGATCGGGAGTACGACGCGACGCTGCGCATCACCGTGCCCGCAAAGGGCCGCACGTGGTACGTCGTCGAGTCCGCGGAGGATGCGGATTGAAGGTCTCACGCGTTGGCGACGGCACGGAGGCCCCCGCCGCGATCAGACCTCGGTGGCGGCGACGGTGTGGACGGTGAGGGTGTCGACGGTGGTCGAGTCGGTCAGGGGCGCGCCGGCCAGGAGCAGCACGCGGTCGCCGGCGCGGGCCCACTCCTTTTCGAGGAGGATCTGGTCCACGAGTCGGATCAGGTCGGGCAGATCGGCCGGTTGCGGGTGGTGGCAGGGCAGCACGCCGTAGTACAGGTTCATCTGGCGGCAGATGCGGGGCGTGTCGCTGATGGTCAGGATGGGCACGTCGATGCGGGCCTTGCTGAGCAGTTGCGCGGTGATGCCGCTGGTGGTCCAGACGGCCACGCAACGCGCCCCGGCGTCCTCGGCGACCTGGCCGACGGCCCGGATCAGGGCCGCCCGGACGGCCAGGGGCGCATCGGTGAAGGCGTGGACGGGCTTGGCGTATTCGGCGTGCTCGAGGAACTGCTCGGCGGTTCGCGTGATGCGGTCCATCATCCGCACGGCCTGGGCGGGGTAGCGGCCGACGGCCGTCTCGCCGGACAGCATGACCGCATCGGCCAGATCGATCACGGCGTTGGAGACGTCGCTCACCTCGGCCCGCGTGGGTTCGGGCACGTCGATCATGCTCTGAAGCATCTGGGTGGCGACAATGACGGGCTTGCCTTGGCGCCGGCACAGGTGGGTGATGCGTTTCTGCAGCAAGGGCACCTCTTCGAGCGACATTTCGACGCCCAGGTCGCCCCGGGCCACGAGGACGGCGTCGGAGGCCTTGACGATGTTCTCCAGGTCGGAGATGGCCTGGGGCGTCTCGATCTTGGAGACGACCTTCAGGGGGGCATTGCGCTCGGCCAGGTGCTGCTTGAGGGTCAGCACGTCATCGGCGCTGCGTACGAAGCTCAGGGCCAGATAATCGAGCTCGTGCCCGACGGCCCAGTCAACCCAGGCCCAATCCCGGTCGGTGATCGACGGCGTGCTCAGCCGGGAATCCGGCAGATTGATCCCCTTGCGGCTGCGGAGGGCCCCCCCCACGTCAACGCGGCAGTGAACGGCGCCCTCGATCTCGGCGATGACCTGCAGGGCCAGACGGCCGTCGTCGATGAAGATGCGGTCGCCGGCCTTCACCTCGTCGGCGAAATGCGGGTAATTCGTGCCAAAACGTGCCGCGGAGCCGATCTCCAGATCGGGGACAATAGTCACTTCCTGCCCCGGTTCCAGCATTTGCGGCTCGGGCTCGATGCGGCCGGTGCGAATCTTCGGGCCGCACAGATCGCCCATGACCGCGATCGTGCGCTTCGGGCCGGCGGCCGACCGGACGGCCTGCAACATCGCCTCGTGGGTCTGTTCGTCGCCGTGCGAGAAGTTCAGCCGTACCACATCCACGCCCGCGGCCAGGAGCCGCTCGATAGTCTCCACCGTGTTGGACGCGGGTCCGAGCGTGGCGATGATCTTGGTCTTCGTGACCGGTTCCATGCGGCCCTCCCGCCTGCGCGGTCCGGCGCCCGATCGGACGCCTACACGCGGGGCCGTGTGCCCAAATAGACTGTCTTCGGCAGCACGCCGACCAGGGGCCGTGCGTACTTCAGGAACGCCTCGGTGACGCCGTTGCCCTTGCTGTTGATAAACTCGTCGGGCATCGACTTGGTCTTCTCGGCCACGGCGGACAGGTCCGTGCGGAACAGCTCCGCCACGTAGCGGTCGCCGTTTCCCGTGCGCCGGATGGCGACCGAGCCGTTGTCCATCGTCTTGGAGTAGGCCACGGCCTGGCGACCGCACCGTCGGGCCTCATCGGCGTCAACCTCGGACTGCAATCCCGCGAAGCTGCGCTGCAGGTAGCCGAAGGTGTCCGCGCGGACGCGCTTGATTTTGAGCTTGGTCTTCACCTCGGAGGCCATATAGTCGGCCAGGGCGCCCGTGCCGGAGAGTTGCACGTTGCCGTGGGCGTCGCGTTCGGCGTTTTCGGCGAGCTTCTCGGCCCACGTCTTGCCGTCGGTGTCGGCGATACCCTCGCTGACCGCGATAACGCACCGGCCCAATCGCTTATAGACCTCATCGACCTCGGCCAGGAATCGATCAATGCCTAGCGGCCGTTCGGGGACGTAAATCAGGTGCGGCCCGTCATCGTCGCGCTGGCGGGCCAGGGCGCTGGCGGCGGTCAGAAAACCGGCGTGGCGCCCCATGATGACGTCGATCTTCACGCCAGGCAGGGCCCGGTTGTCCAGGTCATCGCCCATGAGGGCACAGACCACGAATCGGGCCGCGGTGCCGTAGCCCGGGCAGTGGTCGGTGACCAGCAGGTCGTTATCGACGGTCTTGGGAATGTGAAAAGCCCGCAGGTCGTAGCCGATCTGCTCGGCCATGCTGTTGACGATGTAGCACGTGTTGGCCGAGTCGTTTCCGCCGATGTAGAAGAAATAGCGGATTTTGCGTTTCTCGAAGACATCCAGGATCTTCTTGCAGTAGGCTTCATCCGGCTTGTCCCGGCTGGAGCCCAGGCCGGCCGAGGGTGACCGGGCAAGGGTCTCGAGCTCGGCGACGGAGAGGGTCTTGAGGTCGATGAACTGCTCATCGACGATGCCCCGGACGGCGTGTACGGCGCCGTAGAGGTGATCGATGTCGGGATGTTGGGCGGCTTCCTCGATGACGCCGACGAGCGACGCGTTAATCACTCCGGTCGGCCCTCCGGACTGACTGACGACGGCATTAGCCATAGAAACAGACCTTTCGTGCAGTGGTTTCCTTGTCTTGTATGCGTCCGTGCCCAGATCGCGGGTGGATTATAGGGTTCGATGACCGCTTGGCAAGGAAAAACAGCGGACGCGGGCCCGGTTTGCGGCTCACGGGGTCTCGTGCAGGAAGTCGGGCACGCGGCGGGGCCGGCCCGCGGCGTCCACACACGCCAGGACGGTGGCGCCCTCGGCCAGCAGCAGCCCCGTCGGCCGGCGGCACAGACGATACGCGTGCTCCACGCGGGCGCTGGAGACCTTCGTGCACGTGGTCGTCAGATCGAGCGGCTCATCGTAATAGGCCGGGCGGTGGTACTTGATCGTCAACTGGAAGACGACGAAGTAGACCCCCTCGTTTTCCAACTGGCTATAGGCCACGCCCGCGGCCCGGAGCCACTCGGTGCGGCCCATCTCGAACCAGATGGGATACACCGAATGGTGCACGACACCCGCCTGGTCGGTCTCGCAGTACCGCGGCACAACCGTGATCGTATGTTCGCGTTCGGCCATGATCGGCTCAGCGTCCTTTCATTTCGTCCGGGTCAATCCCGCACGCCGCAGCGCTGTGCCCAGGCGCGGTAGAGGGCGAGCATGTCCTGCACCCGCTGCGGGTCGTCCGTCGCCCGGTCGTGGAGCTCGGTGCGGTCGGCGGCCATGTCGTAAAGCTCCCAGCGGCCGCCCTTTCGCGAAACCAGCTTCCAATCGCCCCGGCGGACGGCCTTGTTCCCCTCGTGCTCCCAGTAAAGGGCCTCGTGGCCCGTTCGCGGGAGGCCCTGGAAGCAGGGCACGAGGCTCTTGCCCTCCAGGGGCGTGATGGGCGTGGCCTTGAACGTATCGGGATAATCGGCTCCGCTCACCTCGCAGCAGGTGGCCATGAGGTCGATAATGTGACCTACTTGGTGGCAGAGCGTCCCCGGTCGGACGACGCCGGGCCAGCGGGCGATCAGCGGGGTGGAGATGCCGCCTTCGTGAACCCAGTGTTTGTACAGGCGGAAGGGCGTGTTGCTGGCGTTGGCCCAGCTCTGGCCGTAGCTCATGTAAGAATCCTCACCGCCTGGCGGCAGGCCGTTCTTGCGGTTGTCGAACCCCCAGGGTCCGCCCTCGTGGCAGCCGCCATTGTCCGACAGGAACAGGATGATCGTCTCCTCCTCGCGGCCCAGACGGCGGACCGCGTCCAGCACGCGTCCGATGCCCTGGTCCATCCGGTCGATCTGCGCGGCATAGACGGCCATCTTCAGGTCCATCTCGTCCTTGCGGGCGTCACTGAGGGTGTCCCAGGCCTGGACCGTCTCATCCCGTGGCGTCAGGAGCCATTGCGCATCGACCAGGCCCATCTCGATCTGCCGGCGGTGTCGGCGGCGGCGCAATTCGTCCCAGCCGATGCGGTACTTTCCACGGTACCGGGCGATGTCCTCGGGCCAGGCGTGCAGCGGCCAATGCGGTGCGGTGTAGGCCAGGTACAGAAAGAACGGCTTGTCGGGGGTCGTGTCGTTTTCCAGAAACTGCACCGCGTGATCGGTGAAGGCGTCGGTCATGTAGAAGCCCTCCCGCGGCGGGGTGAAGGGCTGATCGTCCAGAGCCATCTTGCGGCGGACATTGGGGGCCTTGGCCTTGGCGATGTTCCAGTAATTGGCCCCCCCGCTGACCAGACCGAAAAACCGGTCGAAGCCGCGATCGGTGGGCCAGTACGGGCGGTCCTCGCCGACGTGCCACTTGCCGCTCATCAGCGTCGTGTAGCCGGCGGTCTTGAGCACCTCCGCGAGCGTGACGCAGCGGTCGTTGAGATAACCCTGGTATGGGCCTGGTCCGCGACCGTTGACCATACCGCCCATGCCCGCCTGGTGAGGGTAGAGACCCGTCAGCAGCGAGGCCCGCGTCGGGCAGCAGCGGGCGGCGTTGTAGAAGTGGGTGAATCGCATCCCCTCGGCGGCCAGCCGGTCGAGGTTGGGCGTGCGAATCTCGCCGCCATAGCAGCCGATGTCCGAAAAGCCCATGTCGTCGGCCATGATGAGCACGATGTTGGGTCGTTTTTTGCGACCGGGGGCGCCGGCACCCAGGGTGTGGCAGCCCGTCAGATACGAAACGGTTGCGGTCCAGCCGACGGCCTTGACAAAATCACGTCGATTCATGCTTTCCTCCCTTGGCCAGGCGTAAATCACGATCGGAGCTTTGCAACCCCGGCGCGTTCCAGGTCCAGCAGGCGCTGTTTGAGCCTCGGTCCCCCCGGCCCGGAAAAACCTCCGACACCGCCGCTGCTCGGCAAAATGCGATGGCACGGCACGAGCAGCGGGACGGGATTGCGTCGCATCACGCTGCCGACGGCACGGGCGGCGCCGGGGCAACCGGCTCGCAAGGCCAGGCCCCCGTAGGTGAGTGTCTGCCCGTAGGGCACGGACCGACAGGCGTCGACCACCTTGCGGGAAAACGGACTGAGGGCCTCTATATCAAGCGCGAATGGCCGGAAATCCACCGCCTCGCCCTGGACATAGGCCCGAACCGCTCGCTGCAAATCGGGCATGAAGGTCGGATTCAGTCGCGCGGGGCCTCGTTCCAGAAGATCCCGCTCAAGGGCGTCGGTGTCCTGATTCGGCAGACAGAAGCGTTGCACGCGACCGACCCGGCCACGAATACCGGCCGGACCCCAGCGGGTCTCGAAAATTACGTATTGCACGTCCGACATACGGCCCATCCTCATATGCCATGCAATATATGCCATGCAATGCCGCGGGGCCCGCCTGCCCACGAGCCGCCGTTGGGCTTGACAGAAGCGGCCGACCCGGTCATAATCCCCGTGGACCGTCGATGAATCTCATCGCCTGGGCTTCAGACTGCAAGATAATCGTATCGGGCGGCGTTGTACAGAGCGGAGACTCGAGGGGTTCTGTGGAGCGAGAGGAGCGATGCAACTGGTGGTCAAACATACCGACCGCTTTGTGAAGGAGGCGCACTTTCCCCAGGGCCCCGTGTACATCGGCAGCGGTATCGAGTGCCACGTCTGCCTCCAGGATGAATCAGTCGATCCTGAACACGTGGTGCTGTGTGGGGCCGATGAGACCGAGTGGTTCGCCGAGCCCGTGGGCTCGAGGACGCCGGTGTTGTTGAACCGAAAGCCCCTCCAGCGTCAGCCGCTTCGTGACGGTGACGTGCTGGCGGTCGGGGAATACCACATCGAGGTGCAATTGACGGGCAAGGCGGCGACGGCGGCCCTGGGGGCCATGAGTCCCCGCGAGATCGCCGAACGGATCGCCGCCCGGCCGCCCAAGAACATCGTGCGGCTGTTCGATCAGCCCGATTCGCCCGACATCCGCATGCCCCCCCGGCGGTACAAGGACTACCTGGCGGTGACGACGGCCATCCAGAAGGCCCCGAGCGAACACGAACTGGTCAAGACGCTCCTGGCCGTCACCAAGCAGCAGTTCGGCATGCTGCACACGTTCATCGCCGTCCGGCGGCAGCCGACCGGGCCGTTCACGTGCCAGGTGGGTAAGCGTCGGACCGGTCAGAACATCCAGCTCGCCGAGATGGTGTTCCAGCACTTCATTCGCGAGGCGGTGGATAAACAGCAGTACATCCTGATCCCGATCCTTCCCGAGCAGCAGATTTACGAGCGGATTCGGTCGGCGGTGATCTCGCCGATTCTGGCGCCGGGCGGCTGTTACGGCGTGGTCTATGCCGACAACGCCGTGGATGACCCGCACTACAGTCTGATCGATCTGGATTACCTGATGTTGCTGACGGTTCAGGCCGGGGCGAGAATCCGTCAACTGTCGTAGCAGGCTGTTAGAAAAGATGTCACCCCGGACTTGATCCGGGGTCCACGCTCAACGTGTCTGTGGTCCGTCCGTTTCTCAACGGGCTGACAGGCTCGATACGGTGACGATCGCACAAGGAGAAGCGATGCGCGAAGGCAACAGACGTTCAACACGACGGGCGTTCATCCGGGCCGGTCTGACGGCGGGGGCATTGCCCGGGGAATGATTTCGCCTTTTTGGGTGTTGACACGAAGGTTTGGGATGTTCTATAATGGACTTGACAATTGAATAGGTGGTAATTCGCTGGTCTTCGGCGTTTTGGGCAAAACCGCCAGACCAAGGGTCTCACGAGATGGGAGGGTCAGCGCCCCTTTTTTCCGCGTGTGTCCGACGGGAGAACGACCGCTGTCTCGATAAATCGGTTCGGATATAATAACCCGGGGACAGACGGTGTTCTATAGGTAGACCATGGGGGTCTTTCGGGAGATGAGCATGGGCCATAGGTGGATGGTTTCAGGGTGGGCACGGGGGGTACCGCTGGTGCTCTCGGCGATGATATGCGGTTCGGCGGCGGGATATGTGGACGGGCGGCAGCTGAGGATAGGCGGTACCAGCCAGGGGGCTCCGTACTTCTACGGGGATTTTGACCCGGCGGGTTTTTCGGACTGGATCTGGTATGGTCCGTCCGATCTGCACGAGGCATCATTTCTGCACGAGGTCCTCTCCGGTGAGTGGGCCGCGGCGGTCTACTACGATGGGATTGACACAGCGCTGACGGTCGACCCGAACGATGCGCCCGACCGGCACCAGGCCATGTGGTTGACGAGCCGGTTCGACTATCCGTACTGGTCTACCGACAGCCGGTTCATTGCCCCGGGCGAATGCAATGCCTGGGATGATCCGGAAAAACCCCGTGCCGGGCCCCGACACGGGTCGGTCGGTGATTACCGATGGCCGCGTCGAAATCACCATCGACTACGAAGTGGTGGACCTGGAATTTCTGGACCCCGAGTACTATCCCACGCGGTCCCCAATGGCGTTCATCGATCCGACGACGGGCCTGCCCGCCTACATGTACAGCGACCGCTATTGTTTTCTGCAAACCTACACGATTTGCAACGTTGATCCGAACAGCCAGCCGCTTACTGGTTTGGAGTTCTACCAGATGCTGCACAGCCACGGGGCGGACGAATATGGTCCGGCGGTCAGCTCGACCTATGCGACGATCGCGCCGGAGGATGCGCTGCAATACTATGTGCCGTACAACCCTGTCCACCAAGTGGGCAACTTCCGTTACGACGTGACCCAGTGGAACGATATCGATCGCACCGGGGCCACAACGGGACAGACCCACAACGACTACGTCGGGTTCAGTTCCACGCGGGAGCCGGACTGGGTGGATAACGACGTGTATCGGGGTCACCGTTCGCCGAACACCATCTACAAGCCACCGGCCGGGACGCATCTGCACATTGAGGACCGGCTGCTGAACGGCAACCCAGCCATCTACTACGACGAGGTTGCCGGGGCGATGGGGTGGTCACTGGGAGCGCTGAACTCCAACGAAACGGTGTCGATCACGGTGGCGTTCATGTTCGGGCAGGAGCAGGAGCCGATCACCGCCCCCGTCGAACTGGTCAAGATGGACGATCTGCCGCCGGAGACGGAGGTCAGGCCGGGCGACGAGATCACCTATACGATCTGCTGGGAGAATCTCAGCCAGGATGCGGCACAGGACGTGGTGCTGGTGGACTACCTGCCGGAGGGCGTCACGTATCCGGGCGGGTCGTGGAGCTTCGATCCGAACTTCACGCCGATTCCGCCGGAGCCGGGGTATGATCCGGGTTTCCACTCGTACACGTGGGAGTTGGGGACGATCGAGCCGAGCGGAACGGGGTGCGTGCAGATTACCGTCATGGTCAACGACCGGGCCGAGCCGGGGTTGGTTCTGGAGAACAAGGCCCGGCTGGTGACCTCGAACATGGGGGCGGTGCAGGTGCATTGGCTCACGCCCGTGGCGTGCTGGGCGGAGGGGCCGATCCACGTCGACGCCAGGGCGACGGGCAAGAACACCGGCGTCAGTTGGCAGGACGCCTACACGGACTTGCAGCGGGCCCTGGCACGAGCGGCGGCGGGTTGCGGGGCGGAGATTCACATCGCCGCCGGGACGTACCGTCCGGGTCGCGACACGCAGGATACGTTCCGGATTCCGGACGGCGTATCGGTGTATGGCGGCTACCGGGGAGGCCGGACCAACCCGGACGGGCGGGATATCCGCCGGTACAAGACGATCCTGACGGGCCTGATCAACCCCACCACCCGGAACGACACGGTCGTGACAATGGGCGATAACACCCTGCTGGATGGGGTGATTGTGGAACAAGGTGAGCAGCGGGGAGTGTATGTGGTTGGTGCAAGCATCGATATCCAGGATTGCACTGTTAGGAGGATCACCGGAATCGGAGGGATCGGCGTAGAAGTAGAGGGAAGCGTTGTATCAGCACGGCGGCTGAGGGCGATTGAGAACGTGGACGGATTGTATGCAAAGGCAGGAAGTCTGCTCGTCTTGGAGAATTCCTTGATCCTGAACAACGCGCACTATGGCGTGCGTGCCCTGGAATCAGGGTTGACGCTGACAAACAGTGTTGTTGCACGAAACGGTTTAGCGGGGTCCGGTTACTACGGCTTGTCCATCGCACTCCCATCCCAGATACCCGATATTCACAACAACACCGTTGTTCACAATCGTAACGAGGGACTGTTTTTCTTTGACTCAGACCCTAATAATCCGAAGTCCCCCGATATCCAGAGTTGCATTCTGTGGTACAACAACGCGGGCGGCCGGCAGATGGCGGGGTGCGGGTTCCGGCGGTACAGTTGCGTGTATGATCCCAACGATCCAACGGGCCAGGACTATACACCGGACGTCTACGGGAACTTCAGCGGCAATCCGCGTTTTGCCTACGCGGACTGCACCGATCCCAACGCGCTGTTGAACGTGCACCTGGCGGCCGATTCGCCTTGCATCAACGCGGGCAATCCGGCGCTGTCCTACGAGGGGCAGAGAGACATCGACAACGAGGGGCGGGTGCTTGGGGGCCGCGTGGACATCGGGGCCGACGAGGTGGACCCGGCCTGCGCGGACGTGTTCAGCGCGCTGGATTGGAACGCCGACGGGGTTGTGAACCTCCATGAGTTCAACTTCTTCTCGCGTGCGTGGTTGACGACCGACCCCAATAATCCAATTTGCGACCCGAACCATCCGGGTTATGTCAGCGATCCCAACGCGCTCGGGTACGTCAGCGAGACGGACAAGCTGCGGTTCGATGCGAAGTGCGACCTGGACGCCGATCTCGACGTGGATCTGGAGGACTTGGCCTTGTTCCTGGAACACTGGCTGTGGCAGGCCTGCTGGCGACGGGTGTCGGGTGGGATGTTCCCGCTGTCGATGGACGCGGGCGGACAGACACTGGAAGCCCTTGCCGGTGCCGATGCCGCGAGCCTGACGCTGGAAGGCGACTTTGCCGTGGCGTATGAGCCATGGGACCTGTCACGAAGAGCCGCGCTCGCCCAGATACTGGCCTTCCTCAAGGACATCGAACCGGACTACCCCGACCCGGAGAGGTTGCGACTGCTCCAGGAATGTCTGATAGAAGAAGCCAAAATACTGCGCGAGCCAAACGTGGGGCTTGATTTACCTAAGCAGTTCTAATACAATGAGTTATAGTGCTTGGAGGGTCGAAAAATGAAGGCCGCCATTTCGCTTCTGCTCTGTTGTCTTCCACAGATGGTTCTTGCCGGGTTTGACTACGTTGTGACGGAAGGGTACTTTTGGGATATCACTCTGCGTGGGGAGCAGAGTCTGCTGGTCTTAGGGGGGGGGCTCTCGGATTGAAGTGAACGACTCGAGCTATGTAGAGGTATGGAACACGTCGCCTCTGCGAGTAAATGTGGGGGGGCTTTGGGACCTGTATTTGTATGGCGAGAGTGGCCTTCAGTTCCATGGTGGAGAATTGAACTACTTGGGGCTCAGTCGCGCCTCCACCGCGGTGCTCGATGGTGGGTACATCGGGTGCATGGGGGCCGCCCAAGAGGTCTCCATCATTGGTCGTGATCCGGTGACGCAAGAGCCGATCTACAACCGGCATATCGAGATGATCGTGAAGGATTACGAGTACGACGACCTGACCGGGCTTTTGACCGGTACATGGGTCGACGATACGCTGTTCCGTATTCAACTGATCGACGTGCCGGGCTATACCCCGACGTTCGAGAACATCAGCTTCACGATCATCCCCGAGCCCGTCACGTTTGTCCTGCTGGCATTTGGGGCCGCGGGTTTGCGAACAAGCCGGCAACGCGCTCCGAGCAGTATTCGCTCAGCTTGAGATATCGGGGGGCCTGTTATGAAACCGGCGATCATGCGTGTTGTGCTTGTCATCGCCTTGCTTAGCGCATGGACGGAAGCGGGGTTAGATTGGACTATTACAGATGGCACTCATACACTGAACGAAGGCGACAACTACGGGATAATCAACATATTGAATGGCGCCACCCTTGACGTGTACGGCGGGCAAGTCGTGGACATTTGGGCCGCAGGGAGCAGTTTGGTTAATTGTTATGGAGGACGGATTGATGGGGTGTTCGCGCACGGTTCAAGTGTGGTCACCGTCAATGCCGGTGCAGTTATTGACCATGTTGTGTCCCTTGAACTTGGCATCGTTCACCTCCATGGCGGAACGATCGAAAGATACGTCGCTGCTCACGGGGCCTCAGAGCTTCACGTCTATGGCCGGGACCTCCTTCGGGACGGGTGGTTTCTCAGTGGCGTATGGGCCGACGGCGAACCATTCCAACTATACCTGCGGGGCCCGGACACGCAGCCGAGAGTATTCCTGCACGAGATTCCCGAACCGGCTTCCGCGACCCTCTTCGGGGTTATTCTGGTCGGGTTCCTTGTGAGGCGGCAATGCCGAGGCCCAGCGGATGCTCTCCCGGCCCATGCGCAGCCCCTGGCGCCTTTAGGACGGAGTCGAGTTCGTCACGCCCATGGTCCCGCCGTGCGGCGGGCTCAGACGATGGTCGCCGTCAGATTGAATAGCTGCGCGAAGTCCTTCAGCTCGCGGGCGAACTCACCATAGAAGAACAACTGGTGGAACCCGGGGAAGGTCAGGACCTCCTGGCCGCCATCGAACTTGGCCCGGACCGACACCACGCACCCCCCGGCCGGCGGTACGGAAAGGTTGTCGATCACGGTGCCCTCGCTGATGAGCAGCTCGGTCTTGCGGCCCTTGCCGTCACCGGGCAGCACGTCCAGGCAGGTGATCCGCTGGCCCTCTTTCCAGAGCGTCCGCGGCACGGCGTCGCGGTTGGCGTGGTGGTGGACCAGCTCGAACGGCTCCGGATCGTGGTCGAAGCCGTGGAGTCGCGTCGGGCAACTGCAGTGGGCCCCGATGACCGCGTCCAGCTCCGTGTCCGGGACGGGGTCCTGCTGGAAGCCGGGCCGGTCGAACAGGTACTGCACAAGGATGTGGCCGGCGACCGCGCCCAGGTCGGCCTCGCATGCGGCGGGCACCCCATCATCGTTCATCCGCGACCAGGCGATGCACGGCAGCGACACGTCCGACTGGGCCAACGCGCCCAGGCAATCCATGGTGATCGCGTCGGCCTGCTCGCGCCGCAGGATCTCGCGGGCGACGCAGTAGCTCTTGATCCCGTTGATGACGTCCTGCCGCGTGGCGTAGCGGCGGGCGCGGGCGCGGCGCATGTACTGATCGGCCAGCACGAGCACCTCGTCGGGCGTGCCCATCGCCTGGTAGTCTTGCAGGAACGCCGCCGCCGGGATATACCGCAGGCCGATGCCCAGATCGGGCAGGATGCCATCGACGCGTTGCGTGCCCTTGATGACCACGCAGCGAGCCCGCTTCATCTTGGCCCCGGCACAGAGCATCTTCATGCCGTAGGCGGCCTGGTCGAAACGGTCGACGACCGAGTAGATCACGCAGCCGGGCCGGCCGGCCAGGGGCTCGGTGTTGGTCGTAAACGAGGTGCCCAAGGGCGTGAAGACAATGCTGGGAATGCCGGATTCGGCGACCTTGGCAGCCGTGGGCCAGGCGTGCTTCTGGCGGTCCAGCACCACGAGCAGCAGGCCGTCGATGCTCTGGCTCTTGGCCTCGGCGATCCAGGCGTCGGCCTCGGCGGCGCTGTAGATCGGCTCGGACCGCAGGTCCACCGCCGCGCCCAGCCGATGGCCCGTTTGGGTGATGGCCTCGGTGTACGTGGCGCGGGCGGCCTGGCCATCGTACACGGCGCCCGGCCACCACATGCCGTACTCCTCCTGCCGACGCACGAAGGCGGCCTTGATCGTCGGCGTGTACGTGCTGGCCGGTCCGCACGGCATGACGCGGTCGATCCCGTCGGACCGCATGAGCTCATCCTGGCAGCCGCCGAGAATCACCAGCCCCGCGGCCGAGGCCGCCGAGGCGGCCAGGAAACGACGTCGGTTGATGGAACAACCCCGGTGAGCGGCGCAACGTCCGTGGGTCATGGCGCGATCTCCTTCTTCAATTCACGGATTCCATCGTGACCAGCCACAAGGTGCGGGCCGGCAGCTCGGGCAAAGTCCAGGTCCGCCCATTGGCCTGAGTCGCAACGTTGGCCGGGCCGGGAATGACCAGCGCGTCCGTCGGGAGGCGGGGCCGGGCGAAGGTCAGGGTCACGGTGACCGGTTCATCGTTAAAGTTCTCCACGGCCAGCAAATCGTCCCCGAACAGGTACAGAGCGACCTTGTTCGGCGCATCGAGGTCCAGACCGAAGGGTGCCAGCAGGGGCTTGCGGATCGCGTTGAGCTCCTCGCGATCGAGTTCGAGAAGCCGCTTGGGCGAGCCGTCGACCTTCAAGATGCGCAGGTTGGGCCGGAGCATGCGGTCCATCGGGATGCGCCCGGCCAGCCCGTCGGTGATGAGCACGGGCTTCTGGTCGGCCAGCATCCGGCGGAACTTGGCGAGGAAGTCCGGGTCCTTCAGGACGTGGACGGGGTAGAAGGCCGCCGGCGCCTCCGGATCGACCGTGGCCGTCGGCACCAGTGGAATGCCCATCATCCCCACGAAGTCATAGACGTAGGATTCACCGTCGGCGTTACTGCTCGGCGGTTTGGGCGCGGCCACCCCGCGGATGGGCTTGCGGGCCACCCGCCGGGCCAGGTCAAACAGCCGCGGCATCTGTTCTCGCAGCAGGGCGACGTTCGCGGGGCCCGTCCCGCTTTGGAGGCTGCCATAGCAGAACAAGAGCATCTCCCGCGCATCGGCCAGGATGGTCTGGGTGGCCTGCTCCAGGTAGGTCCTTTCCGTCGTGCCGTAGGGGTCGAACCAGCCGCCGCCGCACTTGCCGGCGCCGATGCCGCCCAGCCAGCGCATGATGTAGTACGCCTCGTACTGCACCTTGCCGCCCCAGCGGGGGTCCTCATAGTCGCGGGTCTCGGTGCCCACCCAGATCCAGTCGAAATCCTCGGTCTGGCGGACCACGTCGTAGCCGCGGTTGTGGAAGTTGTCGTACCATTGCGGGTACTTGATGATGATCCGCACATCGGGGTTCACCCTGCGGGCGGCCTCGAGGATGCGTGTGCGGCTCAGTTCGACCATCAGGTCGCAGCGGTACTCGGCCCAACTCTTGTCGCCGCGAGCGGCCTTGCAGGCCTCGCATTCACAGTCCGTGAACCAGAAGTCGTCGATCATAATCAGATCGAACATCGAGGCGGTATATTCGAAGATCTTCTGCAGCGTGTCCTGCGTGGGGCGATCAGTGTAGCAGGAGATAAGGTCCCAGCCGGTGCTGCGTTTGCCGACGATGGTGGTGGTGACGCATCCGGCCACGTCGAAACCCGCCTTGCGGAAACGGTCGCGGGCGTGCTCCAGCGTGGCCCGCTCGGCCCAATAGCGGCTGCGGAAGGTCTCGAGAAAGACCCGCGTGACGCCGGTCTGCCTGCACCATTCAATGGCCTGGTCGATCTTCTCGTCCGTCGACAGGTGGTCGCGGACGTTCTGCGCGGTGAACAGCGTCGAGACCCGCAGTACGTTTCGGTGAGCCGTGGCCAGATTCCACAGGGGGTGCGCATCGTCGGCCCGCACGGATGGGGCGACCAGCGCGGCCAGGATGATCGAGAACACGAGGCGCTTCATACCAAACCCTCCTACGGTAAACGCGGTGTTTGCCATCGCCTCAGACGAGGTCGCAGGCATCGGGCGGCATCCAGTGCGGGTCCTTGCCGTGCCACTTGACGTTGCAACCGATGGGGTTGGTGACCTGCACGGTGATGGGCTTTCCGGCGAGCAGCTCGTCCAGGGCCTTTTCCAGGTTGTTGGCCGTGCTGCGGGCCGGGTCGCGCGGGTTGTCCAGCGCCCGGCCGGTGTAAACGAGCTTGCGGTCGCGGTCGAACACGAAGAAGTGCGGCGTACGCAGGGCCCCATAGGCCCGCGCGACCTCCTGCGTGGCGTCGTAGAGGTACGCCCAGGGGAAGCGCTGCTCCCGCATCCGCACGATCATGTTCTCGAACGAGTCCTCCGCGTAGGTCTGCGGGCTGTTACTGTTGATCGCGACGAAGCTTACATCCCGTGGGGCGTACTTCAGCGCCGTGGCCCGCGTGGATTCGTCCGATCCCAGGACATAGGGGCAATGGTTGCACGTGAAGAAAATGACCAGGACGGCCGCGTCCGAGAAGCTTTCCAGGCTGTAGGTGTTTCCATCGGTGGCCGGAAGGGCAAAGTCCGGCGCCGGTTGACCGATCTGCAGTGTGAACGCCATGTCGTCGCCCTCCGTGAATACGGGTTTTGGCGGCGTGGGCCGCGTGAACGGGCGGTTCCGCCGGTACGCCGGCTATTTTAGCCCCGCCGCGACGCCGTACAACCGTCAATTGTGCGAATCCGGCGGCCGGGCCCGCCGGCGCGCCGGTCCGGGGGGGCGATGGACTGAGGGCCCAAAAGCGGGCCATGTTCTCGCGAATGCCGGTGTCCGGGCAGGGAAGAAATGCAAAACGGGGCGGACAAGGCTTGACAAGTTAGGTGCGCCTAAATAAAATTGGCGTAGCTAACTTGTAAGGGGTTTCCCATGGCCCGATCCGTTTCACTGACGGCGTCGTTGGAAGATTATCTCGAGGCGATCTTTCACCTCGAGAACAAGGACAAGGTCGCGCGGAGCAAGGATATCGCCGGGGCGCTGGGTGTCGCCCGCCCGTCGGTCACGGGGGCGTTGCGCACCCTGGCGGGGAAGGGCCTGGTGAACTACGAACCCTACGGGTTGATTACTCTGACCGAGGCCGGGCGTCGCGAGGCCCGTCGAATCGCCGAAAAGCACCGGATCATCGAATCGTTCTTTGTGGACGTGCTGGGCGTGGACGGCGAGCTGGCCGAGCAGGCCGCGTGCAAGGCCGAACATGCCCTGGGCCCGGTGGTGGTCGAGCGGCTTCTGGCGTTTACGACCTTTCTCAGAGAGACGGCCGGCTCCGAGCCGGGAATTGTCGAACGATTCAAACGATCCGCCGCGAGAATGCGGCGCAAGGGGACGGGTTTATGAGAAAGGGGATGTTCGACCGTGGCGATAGAACCTTGGGGAGGGTTTCAGGCGTATCTGCGGGTACAATTCATGGAGATCGACGGCCCTTTGTTGGTGGCGTTCTACATCGGTGAGGCGGTCGAATGTTGGGGTGGCCAGTTAAATTGGGGGGCTCGAGGAATTTTTTTGGGTTTTTGCTTGACATGTTAGATGTACTCAACTAAGTTAGTGCTATCTAATACACCTAAGGGAAGGACCGCGACTTGCAATTGAGCGCATCACAGGAAGATTACCTGGAGGTGATTCTGGGGTTGGTTGCCGAGACGGGCAACGCCCGCGTTCGAGACATCGCAGAGCGTTTGGGCGTAGCAAGGTCGTCCGTCACAGTGGCGTTGCGTTCCCTGGCCAAGCGGCAGATGGTGAAGTATGAACCTTATCAGTTGATATCTCTGACGAACGAGGGCCTGCGGGTTGGTGAGAGAATTCGCCGCAGGCACAGCTCGCTGAGTCGCTTCTTGCAGGATGTGCTGGATGTGGATGAGGCCATCGCGGAAGCAAACGCCTGTCGCATCGAACACGCGGTAACGGACGGCCTTGTACGGCGCTTGAGCTGCTTCGGGGCGTTCATGTCTGCCAGTTCGGTGCCGGCTCGCCGCCTTCCAAGAGCCTTCCGGGAATACTGCGAAGAGCAGCGGCGGACGGGCAGTTGTGAAGGGTGTAAGCTGGCTGCGGAGCGAGCGTCTGAGGATCCGATGCAAGGAGAAGACAAGAAGATGGACACCACTCTGGCTGACCTGAAACCGGGTGAGAAGGCGAAAATCATGCGCGTAGGCGGAGCGGCAACCGCGAATAAGCGGCTGACGGAGATGGGCCTGACGCGAGGTGCGGTCCTGACGGTCGTGCGGGTCGCACCCTTGGGTGACCCCGTTGAGGTTCAGGTCCGCGGCTACAACCTGTCGGTGCGCAAGAACGAGGCCAAGGCCGTAGAGGTTGAGAGAGTCAAATGACACCAGGCGTTAATGGAAATACATCACATTTCCCGACAGGATCGCACCCGGTGATGCCGCTGGCGATGGCCCGGTCGGGCGAGACGCTCGAGCTGGTAAACGTGCGTGGCGGGCTGGGCCTTCAGCACCGCCTGGCGGAGATGGGCTTGGGGCCGGGCTCGCGATTCGTGGTAGAAACCAGCGGGCGGCCAGGCCCGTTCGTCATCCGCGTCAAGGGCTCGCGGCTGATCTTGGGCCACGGCATGGTGACCAAGGTGTTCGTCCGATCTATAGGAAAGACAAATGGAGACCCCCAGCCATGAGCAGACCCGTGGCGCCAACGACGAGGAAGACCTTCACCGTGGCCCTCGCCGGCAATCCGAATTCCGGCAAGACGACGGTGTTTAACGCCCTGACGGGTGCGCACCAGCACGTGGGCAACTATCCTGGCGTGACCGTGGAGAAGAAAGAAGGTATAGCCAGGTTCCAGGATACCACCTTCACAGTGGTGGATCTGCCGGGCACCTATAGCCTGATGGCCTACAGCATCGAGGAGATCGTCGCCCGCAACTTTCTCATCGACGAAGAGCCGGACGCGGTCGTGCATATCGTGGATGCCTCGAACCTGGAACGGAACCTTTACTTGGCCGTCCAGCTCATGGAACTGGGCGTGCCGCTCGTTCTCGCGATGAACATGTCCGACGTGGTGCGGGACAAGGGTGTCCAGATCAACTACCACAAGTTAGCCGAGCTCCTCGGTGTTCCGGTCGTGCCTACTGTGGGCCACAAGGGCCGTGGCATCCAGGAACTTCTGGCTACGGTCGCGGAGGTCTGCCGGAACCCCCGCGCACGGAAGCAGCCCGCCCGACAGGTGAATTATGGCTACGAGATCGAACCGCACGTCGAGCAGCTGGTCAAAGTGATTACGGGTCACGAGGCTTGTGCCGACCGCGCCCGATGGTACGCACTGAAGCTGCTGGAGGGAGACGAAGAGACGGCCAAGCGCGTCCAGTCGCTCTGCCCCGGCGATTACGAAATGATTCTTCAGCGGGCGGTGCAACTCCGACAACACATCGAGGGCATCAGCGGCGCGAGCATCGGCACGGTTCTGGCCGATGGGCGCTACGGCTTCATCGTTGGTGCGTGTGCCGAAGCCGTCTCGCAGACGGCCGAGGCCCGCGTTTCGCGGAGCGAACGGATTGACCGGATGATGCTGAGCCGCTGGCTGGGCCTGCCGATCTTCGCCGTCCTCATGTATGCGGTCTTCCAGCTCACCTTCGCCCTCGGCGAGCCGCTGATGGGAGGGATGGAAGCGGTCTTCGAGTGGCTCGGGGGCACAATCTCCTCTCTCTGGCCGGAGGGTTCCGACAGCCTCCTCAAGAGCCTGCTGGTCGACGGTATGATCGGCGGCGTGGGCGGAGTCTTGGTCTTTCTGCCGAACATCATGCTGTTGTTCCTGGCCATCGCCTTTTTGGAGGACACCGGCTACATGGCCCGAGCGGCGTTCCTCATGGACCGGCTGATGCATAAAATCGGCCTGCACGGCAAGAGCTTCATTCCGATGCTGATCGGCTTCGGCTGCACCGTCCCGGCGGTCATGGCTACACGGACGCTGGAAACGCGGCGGGACCGGCTGACGACGATCCTTGTGCTGCCGCTGATGAGCTGCGGAGCTCGCCTGCCGATCTATATGCTGATCATTCCCGCCTTCTTCCCCCAGGCGTGGCAGGCCCCAATGCTGTGGACCATCTACATCATCGGGATCGTTCTGGCTGTGGTGTTGGCCAAGCTGCTGCGGGCGACGCTGTTCAAGGGCGAATCCGTGCCGTTCGTGATGGAACTGCCGCCATACCGTATGCCCACGCTTCGCGGACTTCTGCTGCACATGTGGGAGCGAAGCTGGCTGTTCCTCAGGAAGGCCGGCACGATCATCCTCGGCATCGCCATCGTGATGTGGGCCCTCTCTGTCTGGCCCAAGCCCGGCGCAAAGCAGGTGGAGCAATTCGAGCAGCAGCGGGATGCCGTCAAGGCGCGAGCGGACATTGGGCCTGAAGAAAAAGTGGGCTTGCTGGGCGAAATCAACAACGCCGCAGCCGAAGCCGAACTGGAGCACTCCGTAATCGGCCGGATCGGCAAGGGCGTCGCGCCGGTGCTGCGGCCATTGGGCTTCGACTGGAAGACCTCTACGGCCATGCTGGGTGCCTTCGCCGCCAAGGAGGTATTCGTGGCCCAGTTGGGCATCGTTTACGCCGTGGGTGAAGCCGATGAGGCGTCCGAAACGCTGCGGGAGCAACTCCAGGCGAACTACACGCCGCTCCAGGGTTTCTGCATCATGCTCTTCTGCCTCGTCAGCATGCCCTGCATGGCCACCGTGGCGGTGACGAAACGAGAGACCGGCTCCTGGAAGTGGGCCTTGTTCCAACTGGGCGGGTTAACCTTGCTTGCTTGGGCACTGACGGCGGTGGTTTACCAGATTGGCCGATTGGTGATCTAACTATCGCGAGGTGAGAAGATGTGGGAAACGGGACTTGTAGTGCTGATTGTGTTCGCGGCCGCGGCAGGTGTCGGCTACCAGCTATACCGCAGCGCGGCGGGCAAGTCCGGGTGCGCCGGCTGTAGCGGTTGCAGCCAAGCCATGAATCTGAGCGCGGCAGACTCGGCATGCCGGCAGGGAGTGAATCCTACACAGAGGGCAAATGGCAGGTGATCGCCACATGCAGGAACGCAAACGTAACGGGACCGCAGACTGCCCGATAGAAACGTCCTTACCAAAGGCGCCGGTGATCGACTCGGCTTCTCTGCTTGCCCAGCGGAAGGAAGTCCAGATTCTCCATGGTGGTGAGGTGTACCGCCTTCGTGTGACAAGGAACGGGAAGTTGATTCTGAACAAGTAACCAACGAGACAAGCGGCCTCCGCCCCAGCCAGCCGAAAGCCAGCCAGGGAGCTATCGAGTCAGACCTCTCGAGCTCCCTTTTTCATTGGGCGGCAGGCATACTGGATAAGGAGGTGAGCCCGATATGAAACCGTAGCGCCCAAACAAGAACACCGAAGACGAAGGTTGTGGGGAGCCTTAATACTATGTCTACTGGAGGTGTAATATGACTATGCGTTTGATGGTGGTCTCGTTGTTGCTCGGGGCGACTCTTGCAGGGGCCGAGGAGAACCGCTTGGAGGGGTGGCAGCCCGTCGGACGGATGTCGGCCTTGGGTGAGGGCCTGGCCGAGCAGGGTTTGGATGTTGGCTTGGGGATGACGTACATCTACCAGTTCAACGCCCGCGGTGGCCTGAGCACCCACGCCCGGCGGGGTCGGCACGCTGGCAGCTACGACGTGGAGCTGACGGCCGACATGGCCCGCTGGCTGGGCGTGGACGGGGGTTCGCTCTACGTGCACGCCGAGGGCTGGTGGTCCCGATCGCAGGGCATTGACGGCCCGTCCGTCGGCAGCGCTTTCGGGGTGAACGGCGATGCGATGCCGCGGGACGCCCTGGTCGTCACCGAGATGTACTGGGAGCAGCGCCTGCTGGACGGGACCTTGCTGCTGCGGATCGGGAAGATGGATCCGACCGGCGGGTTCGAGTGCCATGGACGCCCGGTGGCGTTCGACGGAAATGCCTACGCCAATGACGAACTGTGCCAGTTCCTCAACGGTGCTCTCGTGAACAACCCGACGATTCCCTTCCCGGACTACGCGTTGGGCGTCGCCGTGCACTGGGAACCTTGGCCGGGCTTCTACGCATCAGGCGCGGTGCTGGATGCGCAGAACGACCATCGGGAAACGGGATTCCGAACGGCGTTTCACGATGAGGACTACTACTTTTACATTGCGGAGACGGGTTTCACGCCGCAGTTCGAGTCGTCCAACGGCCCGCTGCAAGGGGCATACCGCGTTGGCGTTTGGAACGACCCTCAGCCCAAGGGCCACGCCGACGCCGTGCGGACGTACCGCGACGACACGGGGCTGTATGTGAGCTGCGACCAGACGCTCCTCAAGGAGAATGCCCGCCCGGATGACACGCAGGGCCTGGGGATGTTCTTCCGTTACGGGTACGCGCCGAGCCGGGCCAACGACCTGGCCCGGTTTTGGAGCATCGGGCTGCAATACCAGGGGCTGTTCGAAGGGCGCGACGAGGACGTGCTGGGGGCAGGTTACGCCCACGGCGCGTTCAGCGATCACGCGGCGGCCACGTACCCGCAGGACTACGAGAGCGTGCTGGAGGTGTACTACAACCTCCAGGTCGCCGAGGGCATCAACGTCACGCCCAGCCTCCAATACGTAAGCCACCCGGGCGGGGCGTCGGGCGTATCGGATGCAGTCGTGCTGGGGCTGCGAACGCAGGTTACCTTCTGACGCCATCAACGCAGCCGCGCTGCCAACGCGGCAGGGGGGACAAAAAACAGGGCGGCGGGATAGCCGTCGCCCTGTCCGTCTGGATGTGGTTGGAGCAAAGAGCCCTGCCGTTACGTGGCGGGCAGGATTTCGATCTTGCGAGGCTTGACCTGTTCGGCCTTGCCGATCGTCAGGGTCAACACGCCGGCGTCCATCGTCGCCGCGATGTTCTCCCGGTCCAGGTCGTTGCTCAGGCTGAACTGCCGCTGGAAATTGCCGATGCGCTGCTCGCCGTACACCAGGCGGCCATCGGGCGCGCCGCTGACCGTCCCTTGAACCGTGAGCGTATTGCGGTCGACGCGGACGTCCACGTTGTCCTTGCCGACGCCGGGCATGTCCATCCGGATGACGATCTGGTTCTCCGTTTCATAGATGTCGGCGGCAGGCACGAAGGTCTCCACCTCCGGCTGCTCTTCCCGCCGCGTCACTTGGGCCTGTTGCTTCTTGGCCAATTCCTTATCGGTCATCGTGCCTCACCTCCTTTCCCGGCACCGTGGGGTGCCTTGTCAGGTGGTTGGTCTTCATCCCTTTCGGTTCCGTGTCCTACGCACTCTGGATCTGAATGGCCTTGGGCTTGGCGCTTTCGAGCTTGGGCAGGTGCACCGTCAGCACGCCGTCCCTGTACTCGGCCTTGACCTTGTCGCGGTCGACCTTCTCGGAGAGCGTGATCGTCCGCGTGAACGTGCCCGTGGGCCGCTCGCGACGGTAGTACCGGGCATTGTCCTCGGCGGGCTCTTCACGTTTGCCCGACAGCGTCACGCTGTTGTCGACCACCGACAGCTCCAGGTCCTTGGCCTGCACGCCGGGCACCTCCGCGGTCAGCACCAGCTCATCCTCGTGATCGTACAGGTTGATCGCGGGGAACGCGCCGCGGGGCATCGACCGCAGGCCCAGAGGCGCGCCCAAGGCATCGAAGACGCGATTCATCTCGTCGAACGTCCTCTCGATGTCCCAGAAGGGAAAACGTCTGTTCAGCAACATCGCAATCACCTCCTTCTATATCCTCTGTGAACTTGTGACCGTTTCTTTTCCGGCTTCCTTTACACCGGAAAAGCGAAATCGCAAGCAGCGTGCCAGAGGTCCCCAAGAACATGCTTGTTTGGCATAATATGTTGCTGTACAAGGATTTATGAAAATAAAAAAACAGACCCGTCGGTCCTGGCGGCCTTGTGCCCGCCCTGCCAAACTGGCAGCGCGGTGGCACGTTGTCGTGGTGCGGTGTTTGTCCGACCGGGTTTGATCGGGTATACAGAAGGCCCCGCCGCCGACGGGTGCGGCGGCCATGAAGGCAGGCGAGTGGAAAGGGGCGATTCATGCAGAAGATTCTTGCAGGTCTTGTCGTGTGTGCGGGTCTGGGGCTGGCCGGGTGTCAGCAGGCCGGGCGATCCGAACCGGCGGTCGTGGTGGACTACCACGTGCATCTCAAGGGCGGCCTGACCCTCGACGAGGCGGTCGCGCTGTCGGAGGCTGCGGGCGTCAAGTTCGGGATCGCCCAGAACTGCGGCAAGGGCTTTCCCGTGACGGATGATGCGGCCCTGCGGGCCTGGGTGCGGGACATGCGCGGCAAGGGCGTGTACGTGGCGATGCAGGCCGAGGGCCGCGAATGGGTGACCATGTTCAGCCCCGAGGCCGTCGCCGAGTGCGATTACGTGTTCACCGACGCGATGACGTGGCGGGATGACCAGGGCCGGCGCATGCGGCTGTGGATGCCCGACGAGGTCGTCATCGACGACACGCAGCAGTTCATGGACATGCTCGTCGAGCGGACGGTGTGGATTCTCGAGAATGAGCCGATCGACATCTACGTCAACCCGACGTTCCTGCCGGCGGCCATCGCCGGTGAGTATGAGGCGCTATGGACCGAGGAGCGGATGGACCGCGTGATCGCGGCGGCGGTGGCCAACGGTGTGGCCATCGAGATCAACGCCCGCTACCGGCTGCCCAGCGAGCGGTTCATCCGACGGGCCAAACGGGCCGGCGCGATATTCGCCTGCGGGACGAACAACGGCGGGCGGAACGATCTGGGCGATTGGAGCTACTGCCGCGAGATGATCCAGCGCTGCGGCCTGACTGGCCGGGATATGTTCACGCCCCCGCCCAAGGGTCAAAAGGCCATCCAGCGAAAGCCCCTGCCAAAGCCGAAATACTGAGCCTTGTCAAGGGGTTGTCAGACCAGCGCCGCCCGGTTCTCGTAGATCTTCTCGATGGCGTCGGCGATATCGTCCATATCCTGCCGGGTTCCGAGCAGGAGGTTCTGGCTGAGCCACACGGCCTCGCGGCAGAGCTGATCGTTGTCGGGGCAGTGGTTCTCCTGGCGGCAGCGGTCGAGTCTGGCCTTGGAGTAGGCCCGCCGAAAGTTGTTGGATCGCAGCGTGTGCTCGAAGAACGGGTCTCGATTGATCGGCCCATAGCCGCTGGAGCAGGGTATGCCCTCGGCCCTCAGGGCCGCCATGAACTTGTCCCTCCGCACGCCGCCGAACTGCTCTTGCCTGTAGCGGAAGGGATACAGGTGATACGCAGCACGGGTGGCGCCGTCATAAAGCCGGGCCGGCAGGATGCCGGGAATCTCCTTGAGGCGCGACGTCAGGTAGTCGGCGTTTTCGCCGCGTCGTCGGGTCTGCTCTTCGAGTCGCGTCATCTGGGCCAGGAGGATGGCGGCCTGGAACTCGGTCATCCGGCACTTGGTCCCCAGCGTTGCGTAGCCGCTGAGCGTCAGCATCGTCTGGCCATAGGGCCGCCCGAAATTGTGATACGAATGGCACCGGTCCATGAGACCGTCATCATTCCCCACCACCGCGCCCCCTTCGCCGCAGGTCAGGTGCTTGGAGTTCTGAAAGCTGAAACAGCCCAGGTCTCCCAGCGTGCCGCATTTCTTACCCCGCCATTCGGCCAGCCAGGCCTGGCACGCGTCCTCCAGAACCAGGAGGTTGTGCTTCTCTGCAATGGCGTTGATCTTATCCATATTGGCCGGCAGACCCAGGATGTGAACGGGCAGGATGGCCTTGGTGTGCTCGCTGATCTTGGCCTCCATCCGGTCCGGGTTTACCTGGAAGGTCTCGGGGTCGGTGTCGACCATGATGGGCAGGGCCCCGGTCAGGAAGATGACATCGATCGAGGCGATGAAAGTGTACGGCCCGACGAGCACTTCGTCGCCGATGCCCACGCCCAGTACGTTCAACGCCGTCAACAGGGCGGTCGTGCCGTGCGTGGTGGCCAGGCACCGCCGCGCCCCCATCATCTCGGCGTACTTCTTCTCGAACTCGGCCACGACGCCGGCCCGGGACCATACGCCGCTGCGCAGGACGGACACAACCGGGGGCTCATCATGCTCCTTGTCCCAGATGGGCCATCCCGGAAAGGGCTTTGTGCGAATGGGGGCGCCTCCAAGGATCGCCAGTTTGCCTGCGCCGGTACCGGGAGTCGCGCCGCTGGTCATTACCGATGGGGCCAGGGCGGCCAAGGAGCCGGCGGAGGCCGCGCCCAGAAGCTGTCGTCTGTTCAAACGGTTCGCGTTCATGTGTTGTCCCCTTCATTCGCCGAACACCGTATCACGTGCCGGGGTCGCCGTGGCGATCCGGCCCGGCGTCTCGGTGCCTGCTGATTCAAAGAGCCCGATGCATCCGGGCTAATCGGCCTTGGCGCTTCGCACCCGGCCGATAAGCGCGTGGACCTTCTCGATAACACGCTCCTCCACCGAGGGCGCGAAGGGGCCGGGCAGCGGGGTGTAGAGCATCGCGCCGCCCCCTTCGTAGCCGCCCTCCTGCAAGACACGTCGCGAGGGCACGTAGCCGAACACGTCGTTGGAATAGCCGGCCACCCAGATGGGCCGGCCGGTCAGCTCGGTCTTGAGGCGCAGGGCGTAATCCACGACCACCTCGCCCGCTAACGCGATGATCGTCAGATCATCCCCGAACTCGACGACCTGTACGAGATACGGATACGTGGTCCTGATCGCTCCCGTCCGCTCCAGCTCCTCCAGCAGAGTCTGTGCGTGGCGGCGCTCGTACCGGTTGCTCGATTGAGCCTCGGCCTGGAGCTGGTCGCGCGTGGGGGGCGGTGCAAACTCCAGCGTCGCCGTATCGAGCGCTGCGCGGATCGGTCCCGCCACCGGCCGTTGGCGGGTCTCCAGCGCGGTTTCCACGGCGTTGGCCAGGGCCCGTCCATGCTCCATGCAGTATTCAAGGCCGCGTTCACTGCGTCGGGGATAGGGATTCTGATCGCCGCCACAGCCGGCCACGAACAGGGCCGTCGCCCTCGGATGGGCCTGCTCGATGTATTCCTGGGCGAACCCCGCATAGTCGCCGCAAAACTTGTAGAAATCCAGCGTCGTGCAGTGACACGCGTAGCCGAAGACCACGGCTCGCAGGCCGCCGTCGGCCCCGTCGACGCGAAGCACGGGGACATCATGATCCACGGGGCCGTCGGGGTTGGGCAGGATCTGATAGCCCCGCTCCGTTTCCAGCCGCCGGTTCATCGCGAAACCGGCGCGGGCGTGGGAATACGATAGCCGCGCCGGCGCCAGGTTTCTGTTTAGCGTCCCATAATCCTCACGGTTAAGCCGCCATATTGCCGATATTGGTCTCATGGTCGGCAGTGTAC
>OMKS01000329.1_pt1 | contig 44226 bp, 54 predicted proteins | sample 1674721 | NCBI WGS metagenome assembly OMKS01 (sample SAMN06264996, study PRJEB25208) | sediment metagenome | isolation source: hot spring sediment | place: USA: California | collected 2014-09-02 | reverse complement strand
GGTCTCGTGGGCTCGGAGATGTGTATAAGAGACAGAAGTTGGAGTCGTGGTCCTGGTCGGCGAAAGACTCGCCAGGAGCATGGTAAATGTGAGGGCAGTTCGGGGGGGGCAAGTAGTTTGCCCCCCCCTGGGGGGAGTATTAGCGAAGAGCCCGTTGCGGGAAAATCGCACGGCGGGTTCTGTGAAGGGTATCATCCGCTAGGCAACAACGCCTGGCAGAATTGAAAGAGAAAGGAGGTAGGATCATGGAAAAGATTGAAAAAGGAGATATAGTAGAAGTGGTTGGTTATGCCCGGGCACCTAACGGGGAAATGATAAGGATTTTCAAAATAGAAAGAGAGCTTGAGAGTGAACAAATGGAAGCGAGTAATGACGAATGGTCAAAGATAGAGCTCTTAGAATACCGGGAAAAGGAGGAAGGAAGATGGAAAAAATAAAAGAAAAGTGGGATGATTGTCTTGAGTTCATGGAGAACGTCATGGGGAGTATCCCCATGACAGAAATAGCCGGTTTTGTTTCGTATGACGATGAAACCATCTGTAAGAAATGTTGGTTTGAGTATGAAACAGAACCGGAGGAGAAGGCCGTAATCCTCAAAGATGAGGCTCTCCAAAAAACAATAATTTGTCACGAGTGCAAAAAAAGATTATGTTAAGATAACAGGAGGTAAGCCGTGCTCACAGCAAAAAAAGCGGCGGCAAAGCTAGGCGTTAACGCCTCCAGGGTGAGGCAATTCATTCTCGCCAAGCGCCTGCCAGCCCAAAAATTCGGCAATGCCTGGGCGATAGATGAGAATGACTTGAAACGCTTAGTGAGATACAAACGAGGAAGGCCACCAAAAACTCAGGAGCCCGCGTAATTGCGGGCTTTTTTATTTTTTAATGTGCGCATAAAAAATATCTTGATTAATTTAGTTTTCAGTGTATAATGCCCGCATGATCGACGTAGAATCTATTAGAACAAAAATCCAGGACACCCTTAAAGAGCGAGATCAAAATCTGTACGCTTTCTCAAAGGAAATCGGCGTAAGCCAGCCGGTACTCTATCGCTTTCTGTACCGTGGGGCAACGCCGACGGTGGCCACGCTGAACAAAATTCTGCGGGGCATCGACATGCTTTCACATCCAGGAGAAAAATAAGGAGGGGTTCTTGCCAAAGATCACCCCACGAAATGCGATCCCGCCATATTGCCGGAAATGCACCTCCGGCAACCCTAGTTTGTGCTGTTCTCCTAATTGCCCGCTCTATCCTTTGTCAGTGAAACTTACTCCGTTAAAGGCGATCAGAAAAAAATGTCTTGATTGCACCTCCACCAGCAATGAAGTAAAAAATTGTGCATTTTCTGATTGTCCCTTACATATATTACGCTTCGGAAGGCGCATCCCTCGGGGCACAAGTAGGCTTAAATCAATAAGAAAATATTGCATATGGTGTATGAATAATCGAATAAGTGAGATATCTAAGTGCACAGCGCCCAATTGTGCACTCTTTATTTTTCGTTCTGGCAAACGTCCAAAGGCAAATGAGATAGGCTCATAAAATCAATTTCTAGGAGCTAGACCCCCTTGCTACCCCCATTTTTTTCCAAGAATTTTGACAGCGAGGGTAATCCTATGCCCCAGATCATTTTTTTCAAAAAACCCCCGTTTCTTGTTATATCGAAATTAAAGGCAGGGGAGGATCAAAATGAAAGACACCCAATGGAGACAGTTACATGCGAAAATCAGCAATTCACAGAAACTCAAAAACGTGGCGCCAAATCGTCCCCAGTGGTTTCGTCTTGGTTGTCAACTGGTTTACACCTGGTTGATCCCCTGGGGTGATGATGATGGTCGGATCAAGGCGGAAACCATCCAGATTAAGGCTAATGTATTTCCCTATGTTGATCTTACACCTGTGAAACCAAGTGACAACCAAGTGACAACCATGTGTCGTCAGGTTGCGGCGCTTGAGGAAATGTTGATAGAATTGGACAAGGTCGGTCTGATCCAGTGGTATGAGATAGAAAATGAGCATTATATACAAATTTTAGACTGGGAGAAGCACCAGTGTATAAGAAAAGATCGTTATAAATCAAGTATCTATCCTCAGTGTCTCATCAACGAAACCAATAGACAACCAACTGACAACCAGGCGACAACCAATTGTCAACCAGGTGTCACCCCTATACCATCACCATCACCATCACCATCACCATCACCATCACACACACAGAATGACAGCAATGCGCAAAATACTTTTGCGCGTGTGCAATGCTTTGAAGAATTCTGGAATGAGTACAACAAAAAGATAGGCAGAACCAAATGTGAAAATTGGTACACTAAGCACATTACCGACCAGGATAAACACCAGGAAATAATGGCAGGTGTTAAGAAGTGGAAAGAATCGGGGCAATGGGAGGACAAACAATACCAGCCATATCCCCATACCTTTCTACGTAACGAGCGGTGGAAGGACGAACCTCCCAAGAGAGGATCACCGAAAGTGAAAACAGATATTGAAACCAAAAACATGCGTGAGAAATTCATCAGGGGGGAGATATGACCAGGAAAGACTTTATTGAACAAGCGAAAGACATTGATAGTAAATATGATGCAACGGATGAAATAGTCGAGGCATACCAAGAGCATTGCAAACACCTAAGCAGAGAGCAGGCCGAAAAATTACTTGGTAAGCACCAGCTAAGTCTCATTGGCAAAAAATGGAATAAATGTTTTGATCGTGCAGTGCTCACCTATCAAAAAACACACCGGACAACGCAGATAGTAGGTAGAATATACCTGAAGCCAACATTGGAAAATCACGAGAAAAGAATCTTCTGGAAGGATATTATACCTGATGGTTCAAAAAGGGACAGGTGTATTGCCATTGCCAAAGAAAACCTGGGGATAGATTTGAAAGAGGAAATTTTGAGCATTTTAAACATAACACAAGTCGAACCAAAAGAGGATATACCATTTTGATGGGCATCATTACCGGCTATGATCGTAAGAAACACGCAATAGCACGTTGTCGGTATTGCGGCGAAGAATTTATTGCCACAAATAAAAGGGTAACGCTATGTCATAGGTATGAATGCGCTCAAAAGAGAGAATTAGAAGAAATTAAAAAAAATAAACAACGTTACAAAAAAAAGAAGGGGGGCAGGCAATGATTGAAAAGAAAAATCGTGTAACAAAAACCATATGTTATGTTTATGATTGCAAATACAACGATAATAAAGCCTCGGTTTGTAAAATAAAAACCACGGCTTTAATCTTGGCGGAAATAAGGCCGGGGTCTGATGTGATCACGCCTGTTTGTGGGTTCTATGACGGTAAGCATGATCCGCGAGAAAATACATTCACGATTCACATTAATAATGGGACGATCGATGACCTGCAAGCCGAAATTTAAGCTAATCCGTCGCACGATAAAGGCAAAGGATTTTATCAAGAATCCGAATTTGCGCAGGTTTGATTGCGTGCATTATGACCAGTGCCTTCAGATGGCAGAAATTGAGCTAGATAAATTCAATAAAAAGAATAATTATCGGCGCCATAACGCAAGGATGCGTTATCATATGTTTCAATCTTTTGTCTGTGGTAAGAGTTGTTACAGGCCGAACGTATTACTAAAAAAAAACACGGCGCATAGGAGTGGCAACCATGAATCAATACACTAAAGGCCGGGCAATCGAATATAAGGCCGTTCAGCTTCTAAAGAAGAGCGGATGGGAGACCATTAGGGCAGCGGGATCGCACGGCATGTTTGATATCTGGGCGTCGAGATATGAAAAGGGGAGAATCTATCTAAGAAAGATACAAATCAAGTCTGGGAAGACGAAGCCCACAAAGGAAATCAGCATGATAAAGGAACGAAAGCCTTATTTGCCAGAAAGAGTAAACGAAGAATTATGGTGGTATCCTAATGCAAAAATAGGGTTCTTAAAATTTTAAATGGGGTTAAATTAGGGAGAGGCACCGCAAACGCCTTGCCCTATCGCCTCGGCCAGAGATGTATCTCATAATCAGCAAGGAATACCTTTTCAGACTTTTAGTGCTTGCCTACTGCCTGGGGGCGCTGACCCTGGCGCTGGGCCTGTGGCTTGAACCCTTAAGCTGGTTGTTTGCAAGGCTGTAAAAAAACTGAAAGGAGGTAGACACCATGTTTGACAAGACGGATTTTATGCACGAAAGATTTGAATTACTTAGTATCATGGCAGGCGAAAAGGGCATAGAGTTGGACCTGGTCATGGTTATGCCGGCCCGGGTAATGGAGAACGGGCACACCGAGACGATCATGTACTTGGTGCGCTGCATGGAAAAGCTGAAGGCAAAAGGACTGTCGGCAACCTATACCGATCTTGACCTAAAGAGGGGCAGCGCGCGTATAAAGGCAGTTGTGAAAGGTAAAGCGAGAGCTCCTGCCTTGGTGAATTCCAAATTGCTCGAGATCCCAAAATCATCCCCGGGGCGGGCAGAAACCGCAACCGGTAAAGGCATCTGTAAAATCGAAGGCTGCGGGAAACCGGTGTTGCATAATGGTCTTTGCAGCCCGCATTATCATCAGGACTGGGCACGCAGGAAAAGAGAAAAGGCGAGGGCATAGGTTATCATTAACAGGGCAAGAGATAGTCCCGGGTGATGTTGATAGACCGCGGCGCGGCTAGGCTGGGCTCGGCATGGCTAGGCTGGGCGTGGCCGGGCGTGGCGTGGTAAGGCATGGCATGGTAGGGTAAAATAAAACAAGGAGAAAAAAGGAGAAAGCGATGAAAGAGTTAAAATTCAAAGCAATTGGTATTACCCCATTATTAATCCATAACAATCGAACAGCAAATCCATTGAACCGATATGCTCAGATATTGAAAATTTTAAACGCCAAAGGAAAGAATAAAACAGACCAGGATCATAAAGACGTTGCGAGGATTGAATGGGAAGCGGGGCTTTATCTCCACGATGGGGTGGTCGCAATTCCTGGTCGCTGTATAGATGCGATGCTTTTTAAAAGTGCGAAAAAAACAAGAAATGGCCCGAAATACAAAGAAGGTACCATGATTGCAGAAGATTATTGCCAGCTTGATTATCGCTCGCCGAAAATCAAAATAAAGGAGAACGACCACATCCCCAACCCCGAGCTTGATAAATTTTATGATGCTACTAATTTCCAGGCGCCGGTAAAAATTAACCGTTCTTCTACCGTCATAAGAACAAGACCGATTTTCTATGACTGGTCGTTGGAGTTCACGGTCATTATTGATGAGAACATACTTGATGAGAGAACGGTGAAAGACATCGCCAAAACCGCAGGAGAATATGTTGGGCTTTGTGAAGACAGACCACGCAAGGGAAGGTTTGAAATAGAGTTGATATAAGTCTGGCTCGGCAGGGCCCGGCGTGGCGGGGCTGGGCGGGGTAAGGCACGGTAGGGCACGGCGAGGCCGGGCAGGGCTAGGCTTGGCTGGGCGGGGCACGGTAGGATACGGTAGGGTAGGGGCTTTTTAAAAAAAAATGGAGGAAATAAGCATGAATGAAATAAAAAGGGAACCTGCATGGAAAGAGGCCATTGAAAAGATTCGGAAAAGATTTGAAGATGGTGGATACGGAATCCTTATCACGGATGAGGAGTTTGATGCATATCTATCAATCAAGAAACCGGAAGGCTCTTTTACTTATGAGCAATTCAAGAGCTATGAGACGGAACGGTTACAGAGGTACAAAGCCTTAGAGGTCTTGTTAGATGAGCACAATATATGCCTTGTGCGCTCTAATGCAATTCCGGGCTTTGAATTGTTGCCCCCGAAAGAACAGGTCAAGAGAGGCTATGAAAGAAGGATGGTAAAGGTAAGGCGTGAATTGAACAAGGCTCAAAAAGCGATAATGAATGTTGACCATACGCTCTTATCTCTGGAAGAAGAGGCGGAACGGCAAAGAAAAATAATGAGAACCGCGTTTATCAAATGTGCTATCAATAAACGCAAATTTGAGATTGTGGCTCCAAAAGAGCAGAAACAAATCTCGGATGCAAGTAATTTGAGTTAGGCACGGTATGGTTTGGTCTGGCGAGGTTAGGTCAGGCACGTTCGGACGTGTTAGGATTGGATGTGGTAGGAACGGGTCTGGTGCGATCCGATCAGGCATGGCGGGGCAAGGCATAAAACAAAAGCGGTCATTACGGGTGCCCGTAACATCTGTAATGGCCGTTTTTTAAAAAGGAGGCATTAACTGAAATTTACTTCTACTGTCAGCGCACTCATTTTTTATTTCGTTAATCGCGATCTGCTTTTACATCCCAGGGGAATGTCATTGAAAGACAGACATTTCGTCTTTAAAAAACCCCGCATCCCATCATTTAAGACCCTCGACACCGTCGCTATCATCGGGTTCTACTTTCATCGGCATCTTTCAAATACTGCTAGAATCATCATCAGGCGCTATCTCTATGATCGCAGCAATTTCAAGGAAATTGCCAAAATGCTCAACGATATGCAGCGCACAAGGGCATATAATGAGAGCAGAGTAGAGGAGATATATCATCGTAACATACAGAAACTTGATGACAAACTGAGAAAGGCGGGCATGTTGACACTCCCCTGAATAAATTCCATGAGAAAGACAACGATTGAACTCACTGAGGAGAAGTATGAGCTCATCTATGCCGATAAGGAGCGGGAGGAGGACATCCTGGCCGACACGATGGCCGTGCCACTACAGAAGATCAAGACCTTCCGAAACGGTAAGAACGGCAACGGCTGGACAAACATGCTTATCTTCGGCGATAACCTTCAGGTATTGAAGACCCTCTTGCAGATGAAGCAGGAAGGGAAACTCAAGAACGCTGATGGGACGCCGGGGGTGAGGCTGGTCTATATTGATCCACCCTTTGCCACAGGGCAGGAGTTTAGGGGAAAACAGGGCCAGAAGGCGTATCAAGACAAGATTGCCGGGGCAAAGTTTTTGGAGTTTCTGAGGAAGCGGCTAATCTTCCTACGGGAGTTGTTGAGCGAGGATGGGAGTATTTATGTGCATTTGGATTGGAAGAAGGGGCACTATGTCAAGATTCTAATGGACGAGGTATTGGGGGAGCAAAATTTTAGAAACGATATTATTGTCAAGCGCATTAAAAGAAATTATGTAAAAAAAGGGGAAAAAGTCAGGAAATTAGATACTGGCCATGATGTTATCCTTTTCTTTGCAAGGTCAGAAAATCATTTTATTATCCCACCAATAAGATTAAAACCAAGGGAAAAACGGTGGCACTCTTTCGGGACCACTGGAATTAGAGGCGGAAGGGATTATGAATTATTTGGGTACAAACCTGGGCGAACAAGTCATTGGAGATGGACTAAAGAACGTGCAGAAAAGGCAATAGCCGAAGGCAGTCTTCGCCCTAATCCCAATACTGGTAAGCCAGAATATTTAATTGAAAAAAGAGAAGAGGAAGTGATTGATACTATTTGGAATGATGTGAATGCGTATTCAGTTACACCAGATTATCCCACTGAAAAGAGTGAGACTCTTATTTATCGTATAATCCGTGCCTCCTCCAACCCCGGCGACCTTGTGTTGGATTGCTTTGCCGGCTCGGGCACGACCCTTGCCGTGGCGGAGAAACTTGGCAGGCACTGGATCGGCGTGGACTGCGGGAAGTTATCCATTTACACCATGCAAAAGCGTCTTTTGAACATCGCCGAGAGCAAAGATTTGGAGAACCCCAAGAAAAAATACGGTAAGCTGTGCAAGCCTTTCACCCTCTACAACGCCGGACTTTATGACACGGTGGACGCCGCCGGCTTTGACTTTATTCAGACACCGACAGTGGAGTGCAAATATTTCATTGATGACAAGAAGGGGCAATTGGAATTAGGGAAAGTAACCAAGGAATTCGTGATCAAGATTGAAAGGTTTGAGAGCAAGGTCATCTCCCGTAAACCGCTTGAGTTTGCCAACCTTGAAACCCTTTCAATGGTCATGCTGGACTATGACTTCAACGGAGAGGTCTTTGACTTAGACAAGGTCTTCTACGTGGATGATTTGAAAAAGAACGGCTATGAAGTGCGCTTTGCCGAGGACAAGGTCAAGAAGCAGATTATGGTTATCTACATTGATATCTTTGGCAATGAGAAGTGGGAGACAAAGACTCTGTCCGAACTTGATGACAAACTGAGAAAGGCGGGCATGATAAGTGAGGGGCAGTAAAAAAGCCCTTGACAACCACTTAGAAAAAATGTAAGTTTATACTGTATGCTGGGATAGGTGCCTTTAGGTACCTTCCAGTGCTTTTTCATGTCACCTCCTTTCTCAAAAAAGCCTCAAGAGACTGACCCCCTCTTGGGGCTTTTTGTTTCTCAAGGGAGGCAATCATCTTGCGCGCTTTCGATACTAGGGAGTGATTCATGGAAGAGAAAGACAAGCATGAAGGATGCGGAGTAAATAGAATGGGCAATACCTGCGTGTTGGTTGTATGCGTGCTTGCCATAGTGTTTATCGAGACCGTAGCATTAATGAACGGTATTGACGGAAAATTACTTGCGATTGCGATTGGAGCAATAGCGGGACTGGGGGGATATACCCTCCCTAAAATTTTCAATATAAGAATGAAATGACCGCAGATGAACTGAAGATAGCAAGAAAACAACAGTTGATGATCCTGGGCGAGATCAGCCTGATGCGGGAAAGGCTTTGCGTTCACGCCCTATGTAGCGATTCATTTAACGTCATTGAGAGCTGCGCTAACGTGACCCTGGATTATCTGAACAGTCTGAACAACGAAAAAAAAGAGTAATGCGAAAAATCATAATGATACCGGCCAAGGGCCAGGGAGATAAAGGAGAACACCGATGAATAAGGTACAACTAGCTTTATTAATCATCAAAATCGTTCCTTGCATAATAGCTGCCTTTAATGAAGTCGGGCAGGCAAAGGAAAACGATGGGAAAGTTGACATAGCGGAGGCGATGCAGATTCTAGAGAACCTGCTTGTATGTGTGAAAAACAAGGTTATGGACAAATAAATGCAGTTATCCTGGCGCAGAATTATCATCCATCACAGCGCAACACCGGACACCACGCTGCTCAACGTGCAGGCAATCAGGAGGTATCATATCGAGGTCAAGGGCTGGCCAAGAATCGGGTATCATTTCTTGCTGGATAACGTCAATGGACAGATAGAGGTAATTCAGGGCTGCCCTTTACATCTAACCGGGACGCATACCAAAGACAAAAATACCGGCAGCTTAGGGATATGCGTTATCGGAAATTATGAACTAAAGGAGCCGGGTCCGGAACGGTGGGCTAAACTGGTAGAGCTCTGCGTGAGCCTGGTAAAGGTCTTTGAGATCAGGCTGCTTGATATCTACGGGCACAGGGACTTTGCGCCTACTGCCTGCCCGGGGAGATACATCAACCTGGATAAACTTCGTGATGATATCGCACGGGAGATTATCGGCAGGGTGTACAATAAGGACCTGGGGAACGCATGAAGCTGACCAAATATGCCCGGGCCCTCGAGGCCACACACAACATGATGGAAAGGTTCTATCGCTGCTATGAAGAAAAGGGCGGGGTGGAGCCTGAAGACTTCGTGCGGGAGCTCACGATCCATAGCAACGAGGTGAGAAAAATAACCGACAACCTTTTCTATAACAAAGATTTTAGCGTGATTATCATGTGGAGTCCTAAAGGGTGAAATGATTATCAAGACCATACCCCTTTCGAAAATCAATCCTGCGCCCTATAACCCCCGGAAAGACCTGAAGCCAGGTGATCCGGAATATGAAAAGATAAAACGCAGTATCGAGGAATTCGAGCTTGTAGAGCCTTTGGTCTGGAATAAAAGGAGTGGCAATCTAATTGGAGGCCACCAGCGCTATAAGGTGCTGAAAGAGAAAAAGGTAAAGACGGTTGAAGTAAGTGTGGTGGACATTCCGCCCTCGAGGGAGAAGGCGCTCAATATTGCACTCAATAAAATTCAGGGCGAATGGGACTACCCGAAACTCAAGGATTTAATTACCGAGATTGATACCGGTGAGTTTGATATCGAGATCACCGGCTTTGATGAGATTGAGCTGAAAGAAATCTTTGATTATGAGATTAAAGGAATTAAGTTTGACAGCGACAAAAACATTGATAATTCCAACAGTAGAATTATTATCTATTGCCCCGATACGATGTTGGATGACATAAAAAGAGAGATCAAAGAATTGAGCGATAAATATAATGGCCTGGTAATTCAATATAAAGATGGGATTTAAAGTCGGCACAACAACCATTCATGAACACAATCATACTTTGGGATTGGATATCATATCTGAAGAGCTCAAAAGGGCAGGTTATGATGTTCGATCTGTAACTCATAGAAATGCAAAAGAATGCGATGTACTTTTGGTTTCGCTGTACTGGGTAGATCAAGCGCTATTATATCCGCAATGGCTAAGCAACGCCAAAATTAATCCCGTTGAAAATAAGCCGATAATAATTGTGGGAGGATCGGTGACGTGGAACCCCATAATATTACAAAATATGTATAATTATGCTGTTATTGGGGACGGGGAAAACATAGTTGTAGAGCTGATTAAGAACATAGAAAAGGGCAACAAAAACTTTACGGCGCCTTGGCTAATAAAAAATGGAAATGAGCGCCAAAAGAAAACGGGAAATGTCTGCAAAGAACTTAAGGCATATCACTATGTAGAATCCAGAACAAATAAAATTACAAGAATAGAAATAGCGCGAGGATGTAAAGGGAAATGTAAATTTTGTCAGCTCACTTGGATTAAGCCATATAGAGAATTGCCACCAGTAGTATTGAAGAACTTAATAGCAACCGCGCCAACAAATAATATAGCGTTATTTTCACCAGACCGGGGGTCATATTCCGAATATGAGGCAATAGAGAGATGGTGCCTAAAATATAAAAAAAGAAATATTGGCACCGATATTCGATTAATCTCCACCAAAAAGATAGACATGGCAAGCAGTGTGCGAATCGGAATAGAGGGGTTTTCAGAAAGAGAAAGGAAATCAGTAAATAAACCTTATAAAAATCTAGATTTAGCGAATGATATTGCCCATATCTATAATGACCTGAAGACACCGAAGGGAAAGCCGATCACTGTTATCACCGCCTATATGCTCATTGGATTGCCAGGCCAATGCGAGGAAGATTATCAGGAGTTTGCCGATACTCTGCGAAAAATAGATGTCTTGTGCGGTAAAACAAAGTACAAAAAAACACTTTTTCTTACCCTCAACGATTTTTTGCCCATGAACCACACCCCGATGGAGAATGCAACAAAAGACATTTTCACTGACCATTTGAACCTTTGGATGAAACATAAACCCCATCTCGAAAACATCACCATTGCACAGCACGGAGGCACAAGGTGTTCAGCAGTCCGATTAGCACAGCTATTGGTATCACGTGGAGGAGAAAATGCCAATACTGCTATTTACAATATTTCCACCAAATATCAGAAATTATTGAACAATAAAACGGAAAGAGGCGGTCAGGACATGATAATTTTCCTTAAAAAATGCGGAGTAGATATTGATGTGCTAATCAACGGTTATCAGAACAAATCACCCTGGGAAAATATTCGCCCCATAAATGTCAAGGAAGATGCGCTTTAATATAGGCGGCATTCTTCATTAGTTAGAAATTGGTTGTTTTTTAAGGAGTGGTGAGGCAGGTGAGAGAAAGGTTGAAACACAGGGCTGCATTTGACTATTACTATGCCCTGGGTGATAAAAGGAGTTTAGCGAAGGTTGCACGCAAATTTAAGGTTTCTGTTCAATCGCTGGTCAAGTGGTCAAAAAACTTTCACTGGAAGGAGAGGATAGAGAAGCGGGACAGAGAAAATGCTGAGAGGATCGAGAAGAAAACGGATCAGGCAATCGTCAAGACGAAACTGGAATACAGAAACGACATCAGGAAGTCATTTGCCATTGTCTTGGCGCTCTTGGGTACTGCCATTGAGAAGGGGAAGCTCAAATCAACCCTAAAAATAAAAAGCATAAAGGATATCAAAGACCTCATCGACAGCAAGGAGAAGCTGATCAAGGCTGACCTGTTGTTAATGGGTGAACCGACACATAGATTTGAGCATGATCTCAAAGGAATCGCAGAAAAAATACGAGACGACCCGGAGGCCTGCCGGCTTGCCACTCAGCTCCTTGAACAAATTACAACTGGCGAGGGCGATGCCGGCGGGGCTGGCGTGGCTGATTGATCCTACCTGGATTTGTGCGCCTCATCTTGCTCGGCTCAACATCAAATTGATGGAGATCGCCCACGGCAGGCTGAAGCGCCTCATGGTATTTATGCCACCCCGGAACGGTAAGTCAACACTGATTTCGGAATGCTTCTCGGCCTGGTACCTGGGGAATTATCCTGACCGGCGGGTTATTCTTTCGAGCTATGAGGCAGATTTCGCGGCCTCCTGGGGTAGAAAGGCACGGAATATCTTAGAGGAATACGGCAAAACTATATTTGGCATAGAGCTTTCTAAGGATAGCACCGCAGCGCACCGGTGGGATATTGCCGGGCATAAGGGCGGGATGGTGACTTCGGGGATCGGCGGTGCGATCACAGGGAAAGGCGCTCATGTATACATCATCGATGATCCGGTCAAAGGTCCTGAGCAGGCGCACTCCAAGACGATACGAGACAAACACGATGATCATTACAAATCGGTAGTGCGCACCAGGCTCGAACCAGGAGGCGCAATCATCCTGGATATGACCCGCTGGAATGAGGATGATCTCGCAGGGAGAAGGCTCAAGGAAATGGAGGAGGGAGGGGAGCAGTGGGAGGTCCTCTCTTTTCCGGCAATTGCCAAAGAGAACGATGCGCTTGGCAGAAAAGCAGGGGAGGCGCTCTTTCCCCAACGCTATCCGGTAGAGGCGCTTCTAGATATCAAGAAGTCGATCGGTTCTTACTGGTGGTCAGCCCTCTATGATCAGACACCAAAACCTGATGAGGGAAATATTTTTAAACGAACCTGGTGGAAATTTTATGACAGGGGTGAGATCAAGGCCCAAGAGTTTGACCGGATTATTCAATCATGGGACATGACCTTTAAAGACACCGCAAAATCCTGCTATGTGGCTGGGCAGGTATGGGGAGAAAAGGGGGCTGACAAATATTTATTAGATCAGAAGCGTGACAGGCTCGATTTTGTCGCCACGGTAGAGGCGTTTCAGATGCTGACCGCCAGGTGGCCGCAATCTTCGGCAAAACTGGTGGAAGACAAGGCGAACGGCCCGGCGGTGATCTCCACGCTCAAGAGGAAGATCGGCGGCATCATCCCCTATACCCCCAAAGGAAGCAAGGAGGCGAGAGCCCACGCGGTAACACCCTACATCGAGGCGGGCAATGTCTATCTTCCGCAGGATGCGTACTTTTTAGATGATTTCATCAACGAGTGTTCGGCTTTTCCTCATGCAGCATATAACGATCAGGTGGATGCCATGACGCAGGCGCTCGATTACCTGTTCGGAAAACCGCCCCTTAAGATCACCCATCTGTAAGGATCTAAAATCATGGAAATAAAAATTGACAGCCGGTTTATTCGCTTTCAATTACGGCTCTTTGGAAAAGAGCTGCGACAGCTTGATGGATACAACAAGAAAGGCGACGGGCAGTGGTCGTATGACTGGATCCGCTGCCTAGAATCCGGGTTTGGTAAAAATAAGCTCCTGCAACCTTACAAGCAATACCCCTGGATCTATATCGCTATTCGTGAGATCGCCGTCGCCATTTCCCAGGTGCCGTTTCTAATCTACCGGGGGAACGATCTCCTGGAGGAAGGACCGGTCTACGAGACCTTCCGCAAACCCAATCCTTACACGTCGCGCTACGAGTTCAAAGAAGCGGTTATGACCTACCTCTGCCTGGACGGAAACGCTTATATCGTCATGCTGAGTGTCAATAATAAAATACCCGATGAGCTCTGGGTGTTCGGCAAAGAATGGATGACCAGGCTTAAAGATCAGAACAGCAACCGCACCGTAGGTTATCGGCTCAATAGCAAGGTGCCACAGACCTTTGATGCCCGCCAGGTGATCCACCTGAAGCTCTTTAATCCCTACGCCCCGACCGAAGGCCTCTCGCCGGTTACGGTAGCACGCCTTACCGCGGAGGTCGACTACAGCGCCATGAAGTATAATAAAAAGGTGCTGGAAAACGGAGCGGAGCCGGGCGGGATACTGACCCCCAAAGATAAGGATATAGTACTGAATGAAAGCCAGATCAAACTGCTAAGGGAGCAGTGGGAGGAACGCCACAAGGGCGTAGATAAGGTGAAAAGGGTTTCAGTGATGCCGGCGGCGCTTGAATACAAGGCAACCTCGCTTAGTCAGAAGGATATGGAATTTTTGCGGATGCGGCAGTACAGCCGCGAAGAGATACTGGCGATATGGCAGGTACCGAAAGGGGTAGTGGGGATCACCGATGATTTGAACTATGCGACCCTGTGGGGGCAAAAAAAGATATTCTGGCAGGAGACGCTTTTGCCCTATCTCACCCGTTTTGAAGACGCGATTGACTCCGGATATTTCAAGATCTATGCAGACGATCTCTGGGGTGAATTTGACCGCAAATCTATCCCAGAGCTACACGAAGATTTCAGGGAAAAGATGGACAGTGCCCATAGGATGTGGCAGATGGGATGGCCGATTAATGCGATCAACGAACGGTTGGACCTGGGTATGCCAAAGGTGCCCTGGGGAGATACCGTCTTTATACCAATGTCAATGATCCCGATCGATATGGCAGGTGAATATCAGGCGCAGCTTTCAAACGGCAGCAACGGGAAGGGAGGGGAAAGGCTGGCGTTGCCGATAATCAAGGTCGAGAAGCCCGAAGAACTCCGCCTCAAGCGGTGGGTGAATTTCTTAAACCGGGTGGACCCGGTTGAAAGGAAGCTTACCTCAAAGCTCCAGCGCTATTTCTTTGAGCAGAGAAAACTCGTCTTGGAATTACTATTGAAACATTCAAAGGATGTTGGTGACTATGAGTTCTTTTTCTCCTGGGAGGAGCAGGAAGAGAAATTGATGAACGTGTCGAGGCCATATTACCGCGATGCCATTCAGAACGGTTCCAGGATCGTGGCCGATGTTTTGGGGGTGGAGGCGTTTGATATTAGCAACCCGCTTGCAATTCAGGCGATTGAACACCGCTGCACCCGGATCACGCAATGTACCAGGACCATGAAAAGAAAGATCGCCAATCAACTAAGAGAGGGCATGGTACGAGGCGAAAGTATCATGCAACTGTCAGACCGGGTGAAGCAGGAGTACAATATCGCCCGGTCTCGCTCGCTGACGATTGCACGCACCGAGGTGGTGGGAGTGACCAATGAGGGCGAACAGCTCGAGATGGAGAGCGAGGGCGTGGAAAAGAGGACGTGGGTAACGGCGGGCGATGAGGCGGTGAGGGAAAGCCATGAGGCGGTAAATGGTACGGTAGTGAAGCTGAACGAACCCTTTATACTAATCAATCCCAAAACGGGCGCACGAACCGAAGTCAATTACCCGGGCGACTCGCAGTGCGGCAACGGGGCTGAAGTTATCAACTGTAGATGTACGGTGTATCCTGTATCCTAGTATATCATAAGAACGGCTCTATAATGAAAAGCGGGGTTTTTTTCAAAAAAATGATCTGGGGCATAGGATTACCCTCGCTGTCAAAATTCTTGGAAAAAAATGGGGGTAGCAAGGGGGTCTAGCTCCTAGAAATTGATTTTATGAGCCTACTTTAGATCGGTAAAATCAATTACGTGTTATAAGTGGAACTAAGGCAGTCTTTTATAGGTTGCCTTTTTATTACAGGAGGAATTAACCATGACAGTCATTAAAGGTAAGTCTCTATTTAGGGATTTTTACATTACGATTAAGGAAAAAGACGCGGACAATCGCACCATTGGCTTTCTTGTATCCACCAGCGATATCGACCGGGACCAAGAGATCATCGACCCGAAAGGGTGGAAGCTCAAGAACTACAAGAAGAACCCGGTGTTTCTGTGGGCGCATGATCACCGGGGGTTACCTATCGCCCGCGGGGTGAAATTCAAAAGCAATGAAGAGGGCCTGCTCATTGATTATCAATTCGCGACCGCTGATGAGTACCCCTTCGCAGACACCGTCTACAAGCTCTATAACGGCGGATATCTCAATGCGGTGAGCGTGGGATTTATCCCTTTGAAGTGGGAAGATGGCAACCCGGAGAAAAATAGATTTCGCCGGCGCTATTTTGAGCAGGAGCTTCTGGAGGTGTCAGCCGTTGCGGTGCCTTCCAACTTCAACGCGCTCATGCAGGCCCGGGGATCCGGTTGCATCGGTGAAGATGAATTCGTTAAGATAAAAACCTTCTTTGATGGATACGACCTGCCCGACCAGGGCCAGGGGCTAGGGGAAGATGGAAAAAAGGAGACCTTCAATTGTGAGTGCATCCAGTGTGGCTACAAAGTCACATCGGAGAAGCACTGCAAGGATTTAAATTGTCCTAAGTGCGGCGGGCAGATGAGGCGTGAGGAGAGGCCGGGCCCTGGTCGCAGCCTGCCCGACCAGGACGCTTTCGAGCTCGAGAAGCTGTTGCAGGATGAGATTTCGGGCGAGCTTGCTTTGAAGCCCTACGCGAATGAACACGCCTGCCGGATCAATGACCCCGATAAATACGACCGTTTTGCCCGGAAAAACTGTGCGATCAAGCATGATGGCAAATGCATCGACGTAATCTATGGGATCAAGGGCGGGAAATCGGAAATCCAGGCATACCGCTACCAGAAGGATATCTGGGCGGAGGCCGATGCGAAGGCACACTGCAAGGATCATAATGGCGCCTTTGAGGCGGCCAAGTGCGAGATTGAAGGAGAAGACAAGGGGGCAGTTCCCTATAAACCTGAAGGCAAGGCCGATGAGGGGCGTGGCTGGGATGCATCTGCCGCGGTTAAAAGGCTCGTCACCTGGGCGGGTGGCAAGGATGACATGAACTGGGGGAAATTCCAGCGGGGCTTTGCCTGGTTTGACCCGGAAAACAAGGAGACACTCGGGGCGTACAAGCTGCCCCACCATGATATTTCAGATGGCTCCATCATCACCGTATGGCGCGGGGTAACAGCCGCTATGGCTGCACTTTTAGGGGCACGCGGCGGCGTGGATATTCCAGACTCGGACAAGAAAGGCGTCTACAACCATTTGAAACAGCACTATGCGCAGTTTGATAAGGAGCCTCCCGAGCTGCGCATATTTGAAGAGGAGGCGATTAAGGAGCTCTTTGAGGGGGAAACCTTGGATGCATCACTTAAGGAGACCCAGTCACATCAGGCCAATCAGGCAACTGAGGGTGGCAATGGGAAATCCAATGACGATAACGTCTTTGAGCAAATCCTCACGGAGGTCCGGCAACTGAAACGTGAAACCTCAAACAAAAGCGACTTCGCTGAGCTGGTGGCACAGGCCCGGCAGGTCGTGGAGGGAAATTAACATGAGCGATGCATTACAAGAACTAAAGGGCCTTCTGACTGAGATATCTACCAGTCAGAAGACCGTAAAGGAGAAGGTCGAGGCTATGGAGGCCCGGCAGGCCCAGCTTGAGGAGCGGATCGGTAAGACCAGGGATGAGGTCCTGACCGAGCTGGAAAACAAGGGCATTCCTACGGTAAGGAAGCCGCAGGAGAGGCTGATCGCTATTCCCGGCGCTGAACCCGGCGGGCCTGAGGCGAAGAAGATACATTTCGGCTATGACTTAGGCAAACAGGCGATAGGTCTCAAAAACCGCCTGCAAAAGAAGGGTGAGAATGAGTGGCTGAACCTAATCGAACCACACACCATGATCGAGGATGATGCGCACCGCGAGGAGTATGCGAAATACATCATCAACGTGGTGAAGGCCCGCTTCGGCGATCCGCGGGCGATGGCGCAACTGGTGGAGGCGCGTGAGAAAGACCTTGCGGAAGGAACTGGGGGCCAGGGTGGGTACTTGGTTCCAGAAGAATTTACCGCCGAAATCCTCGCCTTTGCGCGGCTGCAATCGCTTGCCCTGAAATACTGCCGCATATGGCCGATGTCAACGGATATGCGGAACGTACCGGTTGAAAGTACCGGTGTAACCACTTCCTGGAAAAACGAGGCCGAGGCGTTGAGCCAGAGCGAACCAGTCGTAGGCGAGGTGTCGCTTGTCGCCAGGAGATTAGGGGCATATGCGGTATGCTCTGATGATCTCCTGTCCGATTCCGCAATTGATATCGTCTCCTGGCTGACTGAACTGTTCGCCGAGGCAATAGGGCAAGAAATCGACAATCAAGTATTCAATGGCAACGGCACGCCTTGCTCGGGGATCCTTACCGCGGCCTGCGGATATTCAGTAGTGATGGATTCAGGACTGACAAGCTTCTCCAGTATCACCGGCACGAACCTTTCGGAGATGATCAGCAAGCTCTCGGCCAACAAGAGAGCCGGTGCCCGGTTCTTTGCGGAGAAACTGACCATGCACTACATCAGGACCCTCAAAGACACCAACGGGCAGTTCCTCTTTGCCCAGATAGGAGGTGGGGTGCCCGGCACCATCTGGGGATTCCCCTATGATGAGACCGAGCAGATCACCGGCACCTCGGCGGCAGACACGCCCTTTGTCTCCTTCGGTGATCTGCGTTATTTTGCACTGGGACGCAGATTACAGTCCATGACCCTCCGGGCTGATCCTTACACCAAGTTTCTGGAGGATCAGACGAGGTTTAAGATCGTCAACCGCTGGGGTATGAAGATCGGGCTTGCGGGGGCGTTTGTGAGATTGCTCACTGCTGCTGAATAATTGTTAGAGGGGGAGGTCCTCAAGGCCTCTCCCTTGTTTTTTAACCATAAAGAGATAAAGAGAGCGGATACATGTGGAATACATTTACCGATCTTGAACAGGCAAAGAGAAGCATCTGCACAGGCTATGGCGCCAGGAGTATACCATTTACTCACGTTCCCTTTTTGGAGACCATGCTCAGGGTAGAGGACTATTCTTGCATGCTTGATTTCGGGTGTGGGATAGGGAGAAACCTCAAGTACCTGGTGACAGCTGGCCAGGGCCAAGGGGCGCAGATTATAGGCTATGACTTCCCCAACATGATAACCCTGGCGAAAGAGTATCTGGGCGAGGAGCTGTGGAATAAAATCATCTGGGTTAATCCACCGCTTAATAACCTGAATGGTTATTCTTTTAATCTTATCATTGCGACCATTGTTTTTCAGCATATACCCAGGGAGTATTTGAGGGATGTTCTGAAGTTCTTGAGTGAACACCTAGAGGAGGGCGGTGTTTTATTCGTGTACAGCCGGGGGTATCTCGATCAGGGCGGTAATATATGGCCGCACCTACTTGAACACTTTGAGCCGGTAACCGTGCTCGACCCAACCAAGGGCGATGAGACGCACCAGGCCGTCATCTTCAAGGAGAAGCAATGAAACGGAATGCCTTTGTCTTTTTCAATACCTGGCGCTGTTTTCTTAACTGTTCATACTGCGATTACAAAACAAAAGATTATGCCGATGACGGCAGCTATACGCTGGAGTGTTTCGGCAATAGTTTCAGGATAGACGAGGAATATCATTGGGCCTACTGGCTGGCCCTTTTAAACCGCTTCCGTCCTTATCATCTCGATTTCTGCGGAGGAGAGCCTTTAATCTACGATGGCCTTTTAGAGATGATCGATCATTTCCCGCGCGGCTGCACCTGGGCTATGACCTCAAACACCTTAGCATCTGAGGTAATAAAAAGAATCTCTCCTATCGGGAGCGTTGCCTGGACTGCCTCGGATCACTTCACCCGGGAGGATATGTTTATTAACAATCTCTGGATACTGAGACGCAAGGGGTTCAGCGTGCGGGTGACGATGGTATTCACGCCGGAGAATTATAAAGCCGTACTGGACAAAATGAAACGCTATCAGGAGATGAAAATCGGCATTAACCTCCACCCGCTTTTTAAGCAGGGGTTTTCCTGGTATGACCACAATAACGTCTACGATGAGGTCAAACAGAAGGCGGTTGAGATGAACAATAATAACTCCATCAATTTCATAGGCGCGATCAATAAGAGGTTCAAGGGAGAGGGGAGGCATCCGGCCTGCCCGGGGGGGGCAAACTTCTTCTCGCTTTCACCTGACGGCAAAGTCTATCGCTGCGTATCGAGCTATGTCGTGCTCAACAAAGAGCCTATAGGTCACATCAAGGACGTAGAACCATCTAAACTAGCTCAGCCCTGCGAGGGCGGGTGTGTGTTCACCTGCGACTTTGATTGCAGAGGCGGGCGATGGGAGGGAGAAGTAAATGTTTGACACCAACCGATTAAATGCGTTTTGTCCTAACTGCGGCAGGAGGTGGATCGTCACCTTTAACACTCAGCCGGCAACCTACCGGTGCCAGGGGTGCGGCCACGCCCAAATTACGCTCTCACCGATTATGGTGACAAAGGCAGTGGATTCGCCTGTAGCAGAAGGGGTTGAGAATGGAAGCGAAAAGAGAGGCAGGCCCCGCAAAAAGGATTAAAATCTGCTGGGCTACAGAATTTTTTAGGGCGAAGGATCGTTCGCAGACATGGGTAGGGATCGGAAATGCCTACGGGTACTATACCCATGAGCGCAGAATGTTTGAACACGTCTCTAAGATTGCGGATATGGATTTTAATGCACCGGTCGCCGTCCATATCCAGACCGCTGATAAATTCCATCGGATAGAGGGAAAGAAGAATTATCTCTTTACCATGTTCGAGGCCGAGCAGATACCTGCGACCTATGTACGCGGGGTGAATGAGGCAGATCACCTGATCGTCCCCTGCACGCATAATCAGAGGCTCTTTGCTCGTTATACCGACAAGCCGATCGATGTATGTCACGAGGGCGTTGACTTTAGCGTCTATACCTTCAAGGAGCGGAAGTTTTCCATCCCTTTTCGTTTTCTCTGGGTTGGCGCTCCCAATCCAAGAAAGGGATGGGAGGAGATGACCTGCGCCTGGAAGTTCGGCGGATTTGACAGAGCCAAAGAAGTCGAGCTTTACATTAAGACAACATTAGGAAATATGTATGAGCGAAAGGCAAATATAATCTTTGACAGCAGGAATATGACCCTGGAGCAGTTACGCGATCTCTATCATTCGGCTCATTGCTTTATCTTCCCTACCAGAGGAGAGGGATTCGGCCTTACCCTTGCCGAATCTATGGCCACAGGATTACCCTGCATCGCCACCCGCTACTCCGGTACCGCAGACTTCTTTGATGATTACGTGGGCTATACCCTGAAATATAAAATGTTCAACTTCAATCTCGAGGCTTATCAGTTGAGGGCAGATATGGCAACGCCCAGCGTGGAGGACCTTATCAATCAGATGAGCTATGTCTTCAATCATTATAGTAAGGCGCGGCAGAAAGGACGGCTTGCAGCACGGCGCATACAAAAATACTTCACATGGCCACTGGCAGCACAGAGGTTGGTGGAGATTATAAGGAGTTCAATGTAATGGACACAAAGACACACAGGCCGCTTTTGAAACGGCCAGGCCGACAGAAGATTAAAAAGCAATTCACCAATTACAAAACTAAGGGCTTGAAAAAGAAACGATGATCAATCAGTTTTTCTTTGACGAAGAAAGTCTTGAAAATATGCGGTGCCCTTATCTGGAAAATGGCCCTGGGCGAGCCGGGCAAGCCTGCGATAAATGCACCATGACCATCAATAAAAATCTGCTCCACTTCCAGGAAGGCTGCTGCTTGCAAACTTCCATAGCCTTCTTTTTTATCAATCTGTTCACACATAACGGGAGGTCATCATGTCACTGAAACTTTGCTCTATCAATGATATACGCGGCAGCGAGGGGGGAGAGGCGGAAGGTTTTCTGGAAGGCATGAAAGGAGTAACAAAGTATGAGACCCTCCTGAATACAATCATCGATGCGGTAAGCAAACGTTTTGAAAATTATTGCTGCCGGGAGTTTGAATATCAGCAAAATATCGAGGAGTACCATTCAGGAACCGGCGAAAATACCTTTATTATTGTGCAGAGACCGCCCATTTCAAAGGTTACAAGCCTGCATGATGATTATAACCGGGTTTTTGGCGATGATACCTTGTTTGATGTAGACAATTACGTGGCAGGCGAGCAGACCGTTGATCTCAAAAACTTCAGGTTCAGAAAAGGGATCAAAAACATCAAAGTGGTATATGATGGTGGCTATACCGATGCTACCATCCCTCATGACCTGCGGCTGGCCGCAATCATGCAGACTGTCTTTATTTTTCAGAGAAGAAATGACCTGGGCTTGACGAGTCTGTCAGGTGAGGGCGGATCCATCAGTGTCCAGTTTCCCATGAAGCTCCTGCCCGAGGTGGGGGAGATCCTGCAAAACTATAAGATCTGGAGACTATAGGGTGTTCAAGCTCAATATTATCACCCCGAAGAAATCACCGGTGGCCCGGCTTATCAAAGAGGGTTCAAATATTGTCAGGAACATCTTAAATGAGCAGATGGGGGTAGCGCAGAGGCTAGCGAAAGAGAATGTCACGGGCGGCGGCAAGGCTACCAATCGGCTTAATGTGCGGAGCGGAAGGCTAAGGAGCTCAATCACCAAGAAGGTAATTTCCAAGGGGACGCGGCACCGAGGGATCATCGGGAGCAATGTGGTTTATGCCCGCATTCATGAAGAAGGCGGGGTTATAAAACCGGTAAGCGCAAAGTATCTTACCATCCCCCTGCAAGCGGCCAAAACCAGGGCAGGGGTGGTACGTGGCCGGGCACGGGATTTTCAAGATACCTTTTTCAGACACTCCAAATCCAAAAACCTCATTTTGTTTCAGAAAAAGGGGGATGAGATCATCCCTCTTTTTCTATTAGTGAAGCGGGTGGAAATACCCGCGCGCCCCTATCTTAAGCCGGCCCTGGAAAAGGTAATACCAGTAGTTACACAAAAAATAGCAGAACGCTTCGCACAGGAAACGGAGAGCTAAGGGTCATGGCCGATAGCATCAAAGAACTCATCATGAAAGACATTGTGGTCTCTGTGCAGAAAATAAAGGCAGGGCTTGGCTACAGTAACACCTTTGAAAACAGCGCGGTGGAGCGAAACAAGACCACGCCGATTAATGCTAGCGTATTCCCCGCGGCATTCATCTACGAGGGGGCCGAAACGGTGGTAGAGCGGGAGCAGATGGGGGACGACAGCCTTATCATCCTGGAACTCCCCGTTTCAATAGAGGCCTGGTGCTATGATGCAAACAATCTTTCTGAGTGCATCAATTCGCTCGAGGCCGATGTGATCAAGGCGGTCATGACCGATCACACCCGGGGAGGGAATGCGCATTGTACCCAGGTAATCGGCTCGGAACCCTTTCTTGTGGAGGGGAAAAATATGGGGGGGAGGATCATCTCGTTTCTCATCACCTATGAATGTAGGGAAAAAGACCCGACACAGCATTGAGGAGGACCCATGAAAAAAATAAAAAATGTTTCTCAGGTGAAGCTCACTGTTCACGGCACGGGAGTTTTTGAGCCGGGGGAGATTAAGGAGGTAGAAGATAGCCTTGCAGATCAGCTCAAGTTGTGTACTGAATTTGAAATTGTAGAAGACATAAAAGAGATTGAAAATGAAAGAGAACCGGCAAAAAGAGAGCTTAGCTCTGAGTATGACCTTCCGTTTTCTAATAGGCAAGGCAAAAGAAAGAAACAGGACCCGAAATAATGCAACAAAACTTAAACGGAGGCCAGCCAGAAAACTTAAATGGCGGGCTTTTTACTTGAAGGAGGAAAAACAATGGCCATTGAGAACAGAATTCAGTTGGGGCGTGAAGCTCAAGTATTCGTGAAAAAAGAAACATACAAGGGGACGTATGCATTTCCGACCGCAACCGATCTCATTATCCCAGCGGGCGGGGGTGAATTCAATCAGCCGATCAGTCTTACCGATTCGGCTGAAGTGCGTGATTCAAGAAGCTTAAAGGATCAGTTTAGGGACATGACCCCTGCCGGTAACTGGTCACTGCCGATGTACTGTCGGCCATCGGGCACCAAGGGAGCTAAACCGGACGGTGCGGCGCTTCTTGAGGCAGCGTTTGGTAATGAGACCATCAGCGCAGGATCAAGCGTTACCTATACCCTAGGCAATGACCTCCCCTCGATATCCATTACGGTGAAGATGAAGGATATGGTCTGGGCGCTGGTGGGCGCTTCGGTTAATGAGCTAAGGGCAGCGCTCACCAACAAAGGGGCGATCAACCTTGATTTCTCCGGCGGTTTTATGAAGCTGATGTGGGCAGGCAAGGCGGAAATCGCCTCGGCTTCGGGTACTACTGTCACTTTAGATGACCTTGCAGATACCCAGAAATTCAGACCGGGCATGAGGATCCAGTTCTATGACGTCAGTGAAACAACCTGGTTTCATAACAGCGGTGAGGGGTACACTATTACCGCGGTAGATGAAACCGGATTTACCCTTACCATCGATCCCACCATCACGGAGTTTACCCCCGCCGCAGATGACATTGTGCAGGGATACATCCCGACAGGCACGGAGGTTGGTGAGCCGATCCAGGCGCGTACTGGTACCTGTGAAATGGATACTACCGCAGTGCCGATTGTATCGATGGATATGACACTCACCAACAACATCGCATATATGGAAGACGAGATTTCCACTGATGAATACCCCATTGATTATATCGCAGACCGGAGAAGCGTGAAGGCTTCAGCCACGCTGTACCTACGAACCAACGACCTGAAGTATTTCAGGCGCGCTCAGCTTCAGACCTCGGTTGCACTCACGATAAAGGGAGGCGATACGGACGGTAAGAAGATGGAGCTCAGTATTCCCTATGCAAAAGGAGATTTTCCCGCGATCTCAGGCGACTTGCAGAAACAGATCGCAGTTGGCTTTACCGGGGTATGTTCAGCGAACTATGAGGATGAACTATCACTCAAATTTCTCTAATCTTTTAGAAGGCTCCATAGATTTATGGCATTTTTTGGAGCAAAGGAGGTTTTATGGGAAGATTCATTGAGATCGTGACTGAGGATGAGCGGAATGAATTGAAGATTGACGATTCCGTCATCTACTACCGGCGCTTTGATGCCGAGAAATACCGCGAGATTGAAAGGAGGCATACAAGGCAGAAGGGCAGGGATCGCACCGGCGCACCCATTATCGACACGGATAATGCCCGGATCAACGATGACGTACTCGATTATCTCATCATTGATTGGAAAGACGTAATCCACCCCACTACTCAGGAGAAGCTGCCCTGCACCCGGGAATGGAAATTGAGGCTTCCCACATCCGTAAGAACGCAAATCCTCCAGGTATCAGACGCTGAGAAGACCATGAAGGGAAGCGAGGATGAGCAAAAAAAAACCTCCGAGAATACATCAGATTCGTAAAAGATGAGACAAATGTTTCCTGTGATAGGTGCCAGGAGTTAAATGAAAACACCCCTGAATTAATGGACTGTGAAAACTGCGCTGTGCCTCACCTGTGGCCGGTAAATTACGGGGCATGGGAGTTGTATTATCTCATAGCAAATCAATTTGTTTATGATTTTCATGCCCTGCCTTTGGTATTCGAGCTTTACCGGCCCCGCCTGACCTTGGCCGAGGCGCGATTATTATTTGAAAAGCTCGTGATCATTCACAGCGAGATGACCAGAAGAGAAGAAAAGGAAGATGAAAGAGAAGGGAATTTACCTCCAGTTAGTCATTGATGATAAGGGCACTGCGACCATCAAGGGATTCGACAAGGCCTTTGGCGATACAATGAACCGGCTCAAATCATCAACTACCGGTGCCTCAACGATCTGTGATCGGGCCTTCGGAAAGATGAAAACCGGACTAGCTGCCGTACGACAGCACTGGCTTGCCCTCACTGCTGCGGTTGCGGGTTTTGTGCTCATGACAAAGCGGATGATTAATGCCTTTATGGAACAGGAGCGGGCCGAATTGCAGCTCGCCAATGCCATGAAGCTCGCCGGTGACTATACCAAAGAGGCTCATGCGGACATGGTAAAATATGCCGGTGCCTTGCAGATGGTAACCCGTTACGGCGATGAGACGATCCTTTCTGCCATGAATTTGCTTTCAACCTATCGGCTGCAAGGGGATACATTAAAGTGGGCGACTGCCAGGGCACTTGATTTTACGAGCGCAATGGGGACAATGGGGATGGACATTAGCACTGCTGCCCGTTACATGGGAATGGCAATGCAGGGCAACATTGAGGTGCTGGGGCGCTATATCCCGCAGTTACGGCAGTCCACCAATGAAAAGCTCAAGGATATGAGCGCTACCGAAAAGGTCACGTATTTTATGAAGCTTATGAACGAGCAATTTGGTGGCAGGGCACAGATGGAGATGGAGAGTTATGGGGCACAGCTTGCAAGAATAAAGAATTTCTTAGGAGACGTTCAGGAAACCATTATTAAGGGCTTGATTGCCGCATTCTTAGGTCTGCAAGTTGAGACCAAAAATGCAGATGAGGCATTTAGACGGTTTGCCCTTAACATGGTTGACGCCTCCTATGCGATTACCCTGGCTATCAAAACCATTATTGATGTGTTCAGACTCTTCGTGCAGATGCTCGATGTTGGCTATTTAAGCCTCTTGAAATTCCAGGAAGGCGTTTACCGGTTATCGGTTGCGGTCAATAAGGCGCTGGTGGCCTTTGCAAAGCTCACCATGAATGAAGAAGAGCAAAAAAACGCCTTGATAGGTCTGGCGGGGGCGCAGCAGAGTTTGATCGATACTCTTGAAGAACAGATAAAGGTAAAGGACAGAATTGCAGAGAGGGACGAGACGATTGAGAAGGGCAACGAGGCCCTAAATAATACATTCGCTGAATTGCGTGCCAGCATCGAAACTATGGGAATGGTAGGGGCAAATGAGATCACTAACGTAAAGATTGCCCTCGATGAGGCTGCTAAGTCCGCCGAGGGCTTCAGCGATAAGATGCAGAAGGGCATCGACGATGCGATTGAAAAAATCCGGCAGTTTGTAGAAGAGAAAAGGAGACTTGAAGAATCCCTTACCGACCGCATCTATGAGCTTACCCACAACGAGACCCAGTATAAAATCTATCAGCTTGATAAGCAGGTTGAGGAACTAAGAAAACACAAGATTGACGAGATGAGCATCCAAGAGTGGTACAACCTTGAGGTGCAGAAAATCTATGAGGATACCGCAGAGAAGATAAAGGAAAGTACATCATCAATCTGGGATGACATCGGCGATATCTTTAAGACGACCTTTACCGATGCTGCTCAGGATATGGATAACATCTGGGAAAATCTTCTTAATCGCATGAAATACAAGGCGATGGATATTTTAGGGACTGCCATGATTGATCTATTTAAGGGGCTTGGTACTGGTGGGGGAAGACCTGCCGGCGTAGAGGGGCCATTGCTTGAGTCTGGTAAATTCTTTTCTCAATCATCAAATATCTTTAGCGGTGCAGTAGAATTATTTAAGGGGGCAGTCAGCAAATTTACCGGTGGTTTTGGCCCTGCGGGTCTGGGATCTGCCGGATTAGCGCTTATATTAGGAAGGGCTATTACTTCTGCTTTTGCGCCATCGTACATGCAAGGCAGGGCGGGATTTAAAGGTTATGCAGAAGGCATGAAAGAAGGCATGGAATTTTTTATGAAGAAGGCAGGACCTTTTGGTGTTCTACCTGGGGCAACAATGGCAACCCTCGGATTTTTGGGCTTCCATCCTCTCAAGGGGCCAGAACAGAAACATATGGAAGCAGTGATAAAGCGTGTCCAGGAATTCTACGATGAATATGCAGAAATCATGAAGAAAAATTATTCAACTCTGGGCGATATGGTTGATGATTTCAACGCACTTATCTCTCACCGGCATATCGAGGCGTTAGAAGAACTGGGGCATATTACCGCACTGCAAGCAAGTTATATGCACTCATTTGCTAATTATGGGCAACAGATGAGAAGAGAGGCCGAGCTTACCGGCAAGGTCAGCGTGGCTTCATTCCGGGCGACCCAGGATGCCCTTACCGCACTTACTAAAACCGTAACCGACCCAGAAGGACTGAAGCGCATTATTGATATGCAGGAGAAAATGAGAGGTCTTTTCGTGCAAGATATAATGGCCGATTTTGTTGATGGTTTGCTTTCGACCGAAGATGCCATTAAGCGACTTATGCGTGCAGGAATGAGTCAACTCGAAGCGCAGACTACGCTTTTAGGAGAGGATTATAATGAACTCATGCTCATTATCAACGGCGGCATACCCGTGATTGATTCTTCAACCGAGGCCTTCAACGACATGCGGGAAAGTCTCGATCGGATTGATAAGTCGATTGAGAAACTGCCCGATTCCCTGGGAGAGGTTAAGGCAGTATTGCAGGCCCTTTCCTATACAATCCGGCAGCTAGTGAATATAGCACAGACCTTCAAGAATCTTGCAGAGGACTTGCAGGGTTTACCAGATATTATGACCGACATCGGGGAGGCAATCGAAACCCAGGACTTTCGAAGGCTTAATAAAGAACTCTATAAATTGGAGAATCTATTGCTTGATGTATCCTCTGCATTTGGGCAATTATCCGAGGCGATGGCGGCTGTCGGCATGGCTGATATAGCAAAGGCGATGGCGGGAATCGCAAAAGTTGCGGGCATAATCGCTGCATTTGTAATGCTTGCTACCTTGATTACTACCATTATCAATGCCTTTAAGGAAATGGATGAATTACTCAAGGATATGGATACTGTAATGGGAGGTCTCATCGGTAAAAAGAAATACTGGCAAGAGCAGATTGAAAAAGCGATGGAGACCCTCGAAGGACAAAAACAGATCATCTCCGATATTACCGCTAAGCTGAGTGGATGGAAGGATCTGCTGGATAGAGAACGGTTTGGCGATGTATCAACGTTCTTCCTGGATATCTACGAGCAGGCATTATATACCAAGATGCAATTAGATGCACTGTTTGAGGCAGGCATTATTGATGAAACACAATATAAAAATGCGCTTGCTATAGCAAATGAAGCGCTCATCTTACAGCTTGAGAAATACTTTGATGCCCTGATAGAGAAGTTTCAGAATTTCTCAAAACAGATTGCCGCAAGTCTCAGGGGGATGAGGGGCGAAGAATGGAACTGGGGCGATTTCATGGGAGATATCTTCGGCCAGTGGATGAAGATGGGCGAGACCATTGGCACCGGCGGCACCATCAAGGATTATGAGAAATTCCTGCAACTTGCCGGCGAAAACTACGACCTCATCATGGAACGCTACAACTATGAGAAACAGCGATTGCAGGAAATAGAAGCCTACCTGAAACAGCTTGAGAGCTTAGAGAAGGGAATATTAAGGGATATTACCGAAGTCAAGGGACGCACCTCGAAAGACATTATCGGCGAGCTTAAGGATGTATATACCGGAATGGTTACGGCGTGGTTTGAGCAGGACTGGGAAACATGGATCAGCAAGGCACAGGAGGCGCGTGGCCTCATCCTGGAACGCTATAATCTGGAGAAACAGAAATTAGAGGAAATAAAAGGTGCCTATCAATCCCTTGCTAATACCATTACCCAGCAGATATTGAATCTCAAAACCAAAGGGATGAGTCAGCGGGACATCTACGAGCGAATGGCGGTGCAGTATGAAGAGGTGGAACGGCTGAGGGGACTTGCTGCGGGTGCTACCGGGGCTGAAAGGGCAGGGTACCTGGGGCAGCTTGCCCGGGCACTCGGTGATTATCTTTCTATGGCCGAAGAGGCCTATACCAGGCCGTCCATTGCCTATCAGAGTATATTTGAGGCGGTGGTATCTGAACTTGAGGGCATCAGGGATGAGGCAAATACTGAAGTCAGTGTTGCAGAAGGGATGCTCATCGATCTACAGAATGAGACCATCGCACAATTAGAGCAAATCAACGAATGGGCGGGCTATGTGTCGGGTATTCTTGAGACAGAACGGGATACGATCCAGGGTCGGATTGATACCCTCATCGGGATGATGGAAGGACTTAAAGGTGTCATCGATAATGCTGCAAGTGACCTGAATACCCTCAAAGAAGTATATATCAAATCCATTGAGGGATTGCTAGCGGGTGCAATCGGTAAAGATGTCGGTGCAACTGCAACGAATACGGGGAATATTGCCGGATATGCCTGGTGGAGCGCAGTAGAGAGTACAAACATAAAAAATATATTATCAAGGCATATGAATTATTTCTTTTCAATGGTCTCATATCTCTCTACCATCGCCAGTAACACAAAAATAAAGACGATATCAACGCATCAGGAAGGTCTTGCCCGGGTGCCCTATACCGGCTATATCGCATCACTGCATAAGGATGAAACGATCCTCCCCGCTGGTACTCCTGCGGTGAGTGTAAGCCTCGGCGGGATTACCATCAATGCGGCAGGTGGAAATATCGATGGCAAAAGAATCGCCAAAGAACTGAAACATGAGATAGAGTGGGGAGAATTAGGCAAGGTGATTCAGAACAAGGTAAGGAAGGTTGCATAAATGGCAAACGATTTTACTTGTGATCCCCATTGTGTTGCGCTTTATCGATTTGAGAGCGGTGCGCTGACTGTTGATAGCAAGGACGGTAATACGCTTACTGCCTATAACAATCCTATAGCTGATACGGTTGATTTTAGAGAAGGCGCAGCATCGGTACAGCTTGTCAAGGCTTCTTCTCAATACTTTGCTCGCACCGACCCGGATCTTAATTCCGGCTTTCCTTGTAAATTCGGGGAGACAAACAGAAGTTTCACTTTTTGTTTTTGGATTTTACCAGGAGCAATAAGCTCTAATGCTTATATAATAAGTAAAAGCGCCGACGGTGGAGGTGCAGCATATAAACAATCTTATCGTATATATTTATCGGCTGATACTAAAAAAATAACATTACTGCTTGTTAAAGATGGCACTTATTCAGGAAGTGTGTTTACTCATAATAGTGAGCTCACTTGCGACGGCGCTCACTGGTATCATGTCGCGGTATCGCATGATGCCTCGAATGGAGGGATAAGAATACGCATCTGGGATGATACGGCACAAGCAATTTTAGGAACGGATAGAACAGATACCTTTGCATATACTCTAAATGTAGGCGATGCTGATTTTTGTATTGGCAAACTTATTACTTACTATGTAGATGGCAACTTAGACGAAGTAGTAGTTTTTAACCGGGTGCTTTCGACAGACGTAATCGATTTAATCAGACAAGGCAAATATTTCTTTACTACCGCTGTCGTTGATAATGCCTTTACCTTGCTTTATGATATTGCCGTTCCTGCTTCAGGATGCACTTGCGATAACGAAAGCATAAACTTTCCCCTTGAAAACGCCATTGAGGATTATCATAGGCCATTCAAGCGATTTCATTCAGAGGATACGACCGAGACCATTATCGAATTGAGTTATGAAAGCGCAATCAATACCATCTTTTTGGGTAACTGTAATTTTGTAGATTTCAAGATTGAAATATTCGATATTCAGCATGAGCTTGAGACCGTAGAGGATAAAGACACGGGGCTTTACAATGCCTGTGTGCGGATCCTACCTTTAACCGGCATCACTAAATTTAAGATTATCATTCCCGCTCAGGCCACCATCAACGGCGAGGAATTTTTTGCTATCGGTTCAATCATTGCGGGTATACGGTCTGAACTCACCGCCAAACCGCAATACGCACTGAGAAAGCACCTGGTTGAACCCGTCCATGAGCTGAGATTCGATCTGCAAAATCGGGAAGTCCAAAGAATCGGCAGGCCGTATCATCTGCTTGAATTCAACTGGAACGCAATTTCTAATACCGATTTCACTGAAATTGAGGATGCCATAAGAGAGGTCGGGCAGGATGGTTTGTGCGTGCTTCATGAAAAGTGGAGCGATTACGAGGCATCGTACCTGTGCCAGCTCCATAGTGATTTTTCATTTTCCCGCATCAGGGATTTTTATCAACACCCGTTATCCTTCCGGGAGTGCATGTGATTCTCGTTTCCGATATTAGAGAAGTCGACAGTTATAGCGTAACCAGCGAGGCTACAGGCTACCCGTTTCTCAATGCCCTGGACTATGAGAAGCCGTGGCTGAAGTGGAGATCATCAAGTACTGCAGCACAGACCATCACCCTGAATTTCAGCGGTGAGATAAATTGCATGGCTATCTTTGGGGCTAATTTTGAGACCATAGAAATTGCAGGCGCAGGAGGCACATTGGGATATATGCGACCCTTCGGTGAATACCGTAGGCTATTTCCTTTCTATAGTACTAGCAATTCTAAAACCTTTGTTATCCCCACTCAAACCCCGACAGATGGTGAGGACTATTTTACCCTCGGTGCTATCATCATCGGCAACTACGTCACGCTAACCAGGAGGCCGTACTATCCCCTTAACAAACAGCTTATCATGCCCGTATCAGAAATTACCCTTGAAAGCGGATTGCCGAAAAAAATTGCGAAGGGGAACTGCTACCATTCCATATCCCTCAACCGCCGTGCAATGAACGTCACGCAGCTCAATGAGTTCAGGGATGTTATGAGAACAAGGGGCAAGGTTGATCCTTTCGTTCTCTATGAAAACCTGGGGGAGATTGAAAAGGTTTTCCTGGTCAGAAGGATAAGCGATTTTTCATACAGCGAAGAAGGATATCATGATTTTCAGGATAGCATAATATTAGAGGCCATCACATAAGGAGTCAGAAATGGCAAATTCAACTCTTCCCAATGAAGGGCGAGAACACATAGCAGAAACCTATTGGAATGGAAGTCAGAAATTATTAAAGCTCTATACCAACGATAAGATACCGGCAAGGGGTGATACCTACAACGATTATACCATTGCAAGCGGTAGTGGCTATGAAGATAAGACATTGGTTGTTGGCGAGGATACATTTGCCATAACCACGACCGATGATGAAACCATCATTACCTATGCGCAGCAAAGCTGGACATTTACCGGTGATGCGGGTACGATTTATGGCTATATTATTACTACCAGCGGTACATCCCCCGTTGTCTTACAGGCACAAAGATTTGATATTCCCCAGCCGACCTCAAACGGGAAAATTATCAAGGTAACACCGCGAATCGTAGATAAATCAGAATATCCTTTGAGCTAGGAGAAATAGTATGGCCTGGCAATCCCCAGGGGGTGCTAGTGGCTGGAATGATAACCGCTTTGCATACGACGGTAACGTTGGGACTCGTGCGTATTGGATCGACGAATATGCGGGCAAATGGTCAAGCGCTGCCATTACGCTGTATTTATATGTGGAGGGGGTGTTATGCAGCAAGGTCAGAATTTACAGGGGCAATATCAACTATTGTCGGAAATTCAGATTGTGGGTTTATACCACGGATTGGGAATATGTGGGCGAAAGCGGGGAGCTGAGCGCAGACTGGAATGAGATGCCTATTTCTCCTCCTAAGGTTATCAGTAAAGCCAAGGTTGAGGTTTACAACACATCAGAAACGCGAAAAAATCTCTATGAATTTCAGTTTAACGTTGAAGAACCATACAAGGTTACGGGCGCAGGCGGAACGCTTAAAAGCGGTGAGGCTGCTATAGCATGGGAAGGGGGTGCCGATGAGCCCTATGAAGTTACGGGCGCAGGTGGAACGATCAAATCCGGGCAAGCGATAATAGGAACCGATGATAGCGTCTCGGCAATACAGACGCGGATGCTTATTGATTTAATGGCAAGTCGTGATTGCGTGGCGCTTTATAGATTTGAAAAAGGATTTTTGACTCATGACAGCATTGGCAAAAATACCCTCACCGCTTATAACGATCCCGTTGCCGATACCGTTAATTTCAAAGAAGGCGAATCGGCTATTGATTTCGAGGAATCGAGCAACCAATGGCTTGCTATTTCTAATGCTGATTTAAGTGATAATTTTCTCGGTAAAGGTAGCAGATCCGGTACGATACTGTTTTGGATGAGACCAGAGAGTGCAAAGTTTAGTATATTATGCAAGAAATTTAATATCTCATATCAAAGAAGTTTTGCGATCTTTACCAATAAGGATGAGCCTCTTAATACGGTTAAGCTACTATTTTTACTTTATCGAAAAGCAACAAACGATTATTATGCTTTTGATAGCAATCTCATCTGCGACGCTGCGCATTGGTATCATATCGCATTGACGCTTGAAGAGGTAAATGGCAAGACCAATTATCGCTTGCGTGTTTACGATGATACGGCAGGGGCGTTATTGGATGATGATAAAACTGGAACCTGGGATTACATCTTAAATCTCGGAACCTCTGATTTTATGATAGGGGGGCGTGGCGAAGCTTCTTCGATGTATGATGGCATAATTGATGACTTCGCGGTTTATGACCGTGCGCTCTCTGTTGACGAGATAGATTTTATCAGGAATAACAACAATCTCCATTTTCTTACCCGCAGGCTGGCGCAGGAAGACCGGGAATTTCCTTTATCAGATCCGTTGTTTTATGAGGGACTGATTATCAATAGCGGGGATCTTGAGACCTCATTATCGAATATGTACTATGGCGCCAGGACGCTTTCTGCTTTTAATTTTTCATTGAGCAATGTCAACGGTGAGATAACAGCACTAATGAAAGAATTGGATTTACGTGGCCTGCCGCTGACCTTGAAAAAGGTGGATATCGTCTCAGATGAGATATTAGAGCAACATAGATTTACCATAGCCGATATAAAGCTGAATCTGACTACGGCTGATATTACCGCTATGCCCGAAGACCTGGACGCGCTTAAGATGCTTTTGCCGAAACGTAAAATCACCACCGATATTTTCCCGGACGCGATATCTGAATATCTTGGAATGCCGATTAATGTGTGTTTTGGAATGGCAACCGATGTGCCTCTCTATTGTATCAACGAGGATCACGATAAAGATTATTATGATTATCTAATCGGTTACGGCGTCATAGATAATGTGATTTGTGCCTATCGGCTTGGCAATCAAATTATCGATTCATACGGAAACAGAGAATACACGAGAACATTAATCGATCCTGCTGAATATACCTTTTATGACGGCTCACAGCAGGAACCATACGCAGGTTATGCCTTTTTAAGATTTGTGGTTGAACAACGCGATCCCAACGGCAATTATTATCAGATTACCGCCAACGTTTCAGGTGTTAAGATTAATGGCGTGCAGGAAGAGCGAGGCGTGGCAATACTAAAGGAAACACTTATTAATGAGACCTGGGGGCTGGGCTTGGTGGTCAATGATAAGAGTTTCGATGATGCCCTGGACTTACTTGGCGATGATTACAGCTTCGGCGGGGGGTTCTTTGATTTTAAGCAAGCCTCGGAATGGATTGACATGATGTTGCTTGGCTGTAAGCTGGCGCAGCTATCAAAGGGCATGCACGGCTACGAGATTTACATACCACGGTATTACGATACCTTAGGTGCATGCTTTGACGAGCATGAGATAACGCTAGAAGAATATTATGTAAGACCGACATCGGAATACGTAAAGGAAATTGTTTTAAATTACCTTCACAGTAACCTTTATAACAGCTACACCAAAGAGGTAAGGGTTAAAACCGGGGAAACCTATGGCGAGATTAAAGAATACTATTCACCATTTACTATCAATGAAGCCGATGCAGAAATCATTGCCAGGCTTTTAAGCAACAGATTCATTTATCAGGATAAGACTATCAGATTCAGCACCGGTAAGAAGGGTATCAGAAGGGCGATACATGATGTGATCACCATTAATTACGATGCGCTTGGTATCAGCAATCAGAGATATGAGATTATTAACATCGTAAGGCGTGCCAATGACTATGAGATAACCGCTGCCGAATACAGCGAGAACATTTTTAATCTCGATTAAGCCTTGCTCGAGCTCGGCCAGGGAGGTATCATCAAATGAAATCAAAAGCTATTCTTTTGACCATGTTTTTATTGCTGCCTTTTGGAATCACCACTGCTCAGAACGTGGTTGTAATCCCGAATCAGGTTACTGTAGCCTGGGATGCAGGGGCTAAGGCTACCGATTATGAGGTGTTCTACATCCCCACCTCGAAAAATAAGGCAAATGAGAGCGAGTGGATACCGGCGGGAACGACTGCATTGTTGCAACAGACCATAGCCTTTACCGCTGAGGGCAAATATGTAGTGGGTGTGCGATCACGCAAGCTGGTAGAAGGCGAGGTAATTTATTCTGAGGGCATTGCCTGGTCTGATATCGAGGGCACCACCTCACCTTGGGTGATCCTCTATGCGATACCACCGGAGAAGCCAGGCAATCTGCACGTGAAGTGAATAACCATGCTTACCAGTGATGAGAAAAATCAGATCATTGAATTGAGGACAGCCGTGGATCTTTACCGGCAAGAGCATAATACCATGTATAAAAGCGGGGTAAAGGGTGAGGACGGGCATGGCGAGCTGCTTTTCTCAATGCTCGATAAATTCATTGAGCAAAAATTCTGCATCCAGGCAGATGTAGAGAAAATGGGTATTGGTACAATACTGGATCAGTTCTTTGAGAAAAGCGTCCTTTTGAACGTGCAGGAGCTCGGTTATGAGGACGCCGGAACGTTCAAAACGCGGGCAAAGCCGGAAGATGTGAACTCATTAAAAAAGATGTGGAGGTGAAATGGCATTTGAATGCCTGCGCCCCAATGGCGATCATTCCTGTGAATTAATCCGAAATACCGGGGATTATAACTATGCGAATGTAGATGAGCAGGGACAGGGAGACTATGCCTCTACCTACAACTATAGTGACAGCTCCTCCTTTTATCTCGACCTTTATGACTTTCCAAACCCTCCGGCAAATATGCGGGGAACGATTACATCTGTTGTTGTTTTTGCGAGGGTACGGCTTGAAGTGTTTTTTGATTATGCTTCAGGACAATATAAACTGGCCCTTAAAATCGGAGATACTGTTTATTATGCTGCCGAGCATTCACTACCCTCAGCATGGGAGTTAAGGAGTAGTTCATGGAATACGAATCCAGCAACGGGGAATCCCTGGCAATGGAGTGAAATTGATGATCTTAGGGCTGGGCTTGCGCTGAGATGGGTGTCAGGCATTGCCATATCGGAGGTTACTCAGGTATGGATGAGGGTTGTATATGACCTGCCGACGGGCGAGGTTTTAAGACCTGTTTCTGATAGTGTTATCGAATTAATAAGAAGTACGGGGAATTATAATTATGAAACGGTTGATGAAGAAACTCCCGATGATGGTGATTATAACTACATCTGGGAGCAGACTTCATATAAGAGAGACCTCTACGGGATGGAGGATCATCACGAGGGTTCGGGCACCATAAATTATGTGACGGTAGTCGGTAGGGTTGCTTCTAATGTGTTGGGCGTAGAGGGTTATGGATGGAGCAAGCCGTATCTGAAGGTAGGGAGCACAGAATATCCGGGACAGGAAAAGGATCATGATATTCTGACAGCAGAATACTCGCAGACCTGGCTGACCAATCCGGCGACAGACAACCCCTGGAGCTGGAGCGATATTGATGCTTTAATATCTGGGTGGGGGCTAAAGGGAATCGGAAATCTCGATCTGATAAATCTGACGCAGTTTTATGTGATCGTAAATTATACCGATATTATCCCACTCTCTATAAGTGACGGTGTGAAGTTGTCTGATACTGCGGGTAGGTTCCCGGTTCTGCATTTAAGCAGCGCCGACGGTGTCAGCCTCGGTGATAGCGCAGGCAGACTGGTATTGATTCCTCTCAGTACATCGGATGGGGTAGTATGGGGTGATAATAGTAACTGCATTATGACCATGCCCTGTACGGCTGTCGATGGGGTGAAACTTGCTGATTCAGCAATTATTACCCTTTCCATGACACTCACTACGGGTGACGAGGTAAACCTCTCGGATGGAAGCGCTCTGAATCTGGTCATGATCCTTAATGCTGCCGACGGCGCCAGGTTCTCTGACGCGGTTAACGGGCTTGTTGCCTGGTATTGCTCAGCCGTTGACGGTGCATTGTTTGGCGATGGTAGTAATGCAGCCTGTACGGTTCAGGTTAGCATTGCAGACGGGATCAATTTGGGAGATATTGCCTCACGGATAGGGGTAATACTGCTTTCTTCTGCGGACGCGATAAAACTGGGAGATGCGGCGGGAAGGATTATTACTATACCCCTTTCCGTTGCTGACGAAATCAGATTGAGCGATGAGGTGCTTGCCTCTTTCAACCTGCTTGCGGTTGTGGCTGACGAAATCCGGTTCTCTGATATATCGCAGGCGAACATGGAGATGATAGTCAATGCCCTTGACAGATTTGTTTTATCTGATACAGCTATCTCTGAAAGCGGGTATGGCGAACCCCGCTATACGTTCACCATGAGAAGCATACGCAAAGGGTTCTCCAAAGAGTTTACTAGGAGTTTTGAGAAAACATTGAAGAGAAAATTTACTATGCACTAAACCATAGTTTATTTCTCACTTAACAATGCCCTGTGTGCTTGAACGTACACGGGGCTTTTTATTTTAGGAGGTAAAAAAATGGAAATAAGATTTAATGCAAAAGACAAGGCAGATATTTTTCTGAAAATGAACCAGAAGGTAATGGATGGGCTCAAAATAGGGGGTGTTTTTGAGGTTGTCTGCAAAGACAAGGATGGTAATGTTAAATGGAAAGAGGTTGCCCATAATCTCTTTACTAACGCCGGCCTAAACCATGTCCTCAATGTTGTATTTCATAATACTACCCAGGTGATTACCTGGTATATCGGGCTTTACACTGATACGGAACCATCGGCATCCTGGACTAATGGAGCAAGCTGGACGGAATTTACTTCTTATACGGGTAACCGGAAGGAGTTTGTCGAGTCTGAATCGACATCACAATCACTTGACAATTCCGCAAATAAGGCGAGCTTTGCCATTACCGGATCGGGCACTATCTATGGAGCCGGACTGGTAGATGCTGATGTCGGCAACGGCACGGTATTGATTTGTGCTGCGAATTTCAGCCAGGGCTCCCGGGCAGTTCAGAATGGAGATACGGTTGAAGTGCAGTATACCTGTAGCGCTGCTGATGATAGTGTGTAGTTGAAATGAAAAAGTGAGAAACAATCAGGGGGGATATGATATGTGATCCCCCCTGACATTATCAGAGGATGTTATGGACATTGTAGGTAAGTTTGAATACGAAGTTTTTCCCGTAGAAACCGATTTCTCAAACGTGCTTGAAACCGGCGAATCGATTATCAAGGACTCAAGCAATGTGTCCGTTTACACTGATGATAGTAATGAAACCGACTGTACGAGTCAGATGGTTGTAAACGGCAGCATAGACGTTATCGGGAATAGGCTGATGGCAAAAATAAAGGCCGGTACTGAGGGGCAAATTTATCAGGTGAAATTTCAAACGGTTACTGACGCCAATAATAAATATCAGCACGTGGTAAGGCTGGTTGTGCTGAGAGACAGGGGTTGACATTCCCCAGCCCTAAAGGGCGGGGCTTTACGGCGTTCGAATAAAGTCTTTGACGGTCATACTTCCTCCTTTGCTCGCATTAGAATAAAGTACACTGGCTTATCATTTGTGCCAATATTATCAAAATTCTGTGGCTCAATAAACCACACCTCACCATTGCAATCTATCATCACGTTCTTGCAATGTGATATTACCTCACCTCCCTCATCCCAGTACAGCCATACCACCCCAAAGGCAGTGCCTGGAGACCATTCGCTGAACCTGCCCTGTACTATCCTGCAATAGTCAGCGCAGTTACCACCCTTGTGTGCGAGGGTAGGTATCTCTACCGTATCCAGCCATGAGCGCAGGGTATCTATAGACATCAGCTTAAAGCTATCCCGCCATAATATCTCTATGTGGTAACCACCCCTGTAATATGGTCTTAATATCTGGGATGCTTCGATCATTGATAGCTCCCCGCAGTACTCTGGTTCAGGGATGATGGTCGTAGTGGTGGTAGGGCAGGGGTGTAGCGTGTTGCAGAGATCTGGGTTCAAAAGTAAGAGGAATAGTAATAGTTCTTTCATATCAGTAATTAAAGCAGTTAAACTTTCTCCAGTCGGCATCTTCTTCAAATAACCATGCACCACATTCCTTGCATTGCCCCATGATGCATACATCACCACAACTCCAATCCCAAGTACCCATTACGGTAGTCTCACAATGTGGACATGGTGCCGTGAAGTATTCTCTACTCTTATCCTTTTCTTTTTGTTTCACTTTATCTCGATATTACTTTTTCGTGACGCCTTTTCAAGGTTATTTTCATGGCTTGCCTCCTCTAACCGCCCGCACATAGCACGGGGTCAATGGCTGGCCTAAATCTCTCGTAGTCTACAATCGAAAATAGCTCCTCAATTGTAGGCAAACGCCAATCGTCATAACCTGCCAACGTTAGGTTCTTACAATATTCTACTGCCTCTTGCCATGTGTAAGTTCTTGGTGCAGTCTCCTTTTGCCACATCAATCCGGTCTTAGTATCTGTAATTATTTCATTCAATAAGCCCCCTTTGCCATTGTCTATGTATCTTTTCATGGCTTATCCTCCTTTTCATCTACTTGTTCATAAGTGTTTTCTTCTTCAAAGATTACGAGCTCTTGGACATAGCCTTCATCTTCTGATAATGTTCTAACCGGGTCTCTTCATTGTCGAGATCGGCAAGTTTGCCGGGAAGCTTATAGTCGCTAGTTGCTGCGAGTTCTTTTAATGCCTCGATCTGCCCCATTTCATCGAGGCTTTCAAAATCCTCTTGGTTTGCGATGGGATCAAATCGCTTCTCTTTTTCTGCCGATGGAGGGGGGGTAGTAATATTTGGTTTTTCCTCTTTCTCTTTTTCGGTTGTTTGCTTCAGTGGTCTCCCTCTCTGTGCCTTTGGCTTTTTCCAGACATCGAATGCCTTGAGAAAGGCTTCCATGTCCTCTGTCGCATCGGACTTGACATCATCGACGGAGCAATTATTTGCTTCGGCGACCTCTGAGAGGTAGACATTGAGCGCTTTTCTGTCAATATCAGGGGGGAGTTTTTCGGAAAAGGCTTTTTCGGCTTTTTCAACCCTTTCTTCGGTCATCTTTTCAAATTCCACAGGAATGGGCTCGTGCCTCTTGATTTCATCCTCTTCGTAGATCCCCTGGAATTCATCCGGCCACAACGTGCGTAGCCCCTGGGATTCTGCAACCTTCGCGATCATGGTAGGCTGATTCTCTTCCTGCCAGAATTTTGTCGTCCTTCCGTCGCTCGTCTTCTTGATGTAGCCCTTAAGGTTTACCTCCAGCTTGAACGGTTCCCTCCATCCTTCGGGCTGCGCCTCAAACCAGCCGCCTAAGAGCGTCTCTTCGTCGAGCAATAGACCACTTGAATATTTTACTTCGCCTTGCTTATTCCTGACAATGATGCCCTTCTTCCATCCTACGCAATTCGGCTGCGCTATCGCCCGTGACCGAAAGTAATCAACCGAGGTTACGATCGCGGCGGGGTTTTGATCATATTTTATGAGATACACATCTCGCTTAAATGGATTTAACCCCTTCGCCTTACAGGTGCCGAGAAAAAACATTAGCTCCTGTTCTGTCACCAGCTCCTTCCTCCCCTGTACGAGATATTTTCTGGCCAGGTCAAAGGTGAGGGTAATTTCCTGACCATCCCGTGACTCATACTTAACTACGAATCCTTTTTCTTTTTCCTTTTCCATGACTGCCTCCTTTATGTTGTGATTAAGAAGATTTTAGAACAGTTGTGGTTTTCTCGAAAATCCTCAGCCCGGGGATCTCTCTGATACCCATGCGCAGGGCATTCCTTACCGATAGGGCATCGAGCGTGAGATATTCCCGGGGGACTAGTTTGATGTCAATTAGCTCAAAGTCCCATATCTTTTTCTGGAATGAGCTTACTCCGCTTTCAGTACGGGTAACCGTCTCCGCCTTCGGCATGACAAGCTCGGGCACCTGGGGGGCCTCCACGCCCAGCTTCTGAGCTTCTTCGTTGATTTTTCTTTGTAACGCCTCGGCTTCCCTGCGCGCCCTTTCCTCGGCCTCTCGGCGTTCCAGTTCCCTTTTTGCCTCATACTGGGAGATTTTCAGCTTGAGACCATTTTCAACCTGAGCCAGGGGTTCGGTGAATAGCTTGCAGAAAGAATTGATCGCCTTCACGTAATCAGAAGGCGCGGCGATAACTTCTTTGCGCTGCTTCTCGATGGCGTTGACGATCTTCTTTGCCTGACCTGCGAGATTAATGGCATCTTTTACCGATGCGTCGCTCTCTACCCGCAGCTCGCCTGCTTTTGCCTGCATGAACTTGATCTCGGCTTCGTAGCGGGCGAAGACGGCCTTGGTGATGTCAAGGCTGGGAGTGACTACCGCCACCAAGGCTGGTTTTTCTTCTCTTTTCTCTCTTACCTTTTTTGTTTTAGTGAAATCTATTGCCATGATGTCCTCCTTTCATTCTTGGTCAAAATATCGAAAAGTGTTGAGCGCCGATAAAAACACGGCAAAATCACGCTTGCTATCTTGATACCATTCCATCTTGGCAATTCCACCTTTGGGATCGAGACGCAACGATCCTGCCCTCATTGCCTCATATCTCCGTGCAGCAACATGAAGATAGGCGCTGAGCTGGGCCTGCCAGGTTCGTCTCAAGGCTACCGGGGTCTTGAGATCGATTACGGTAACAGACCTAATGTCTTTCATTCTTACAATTAGATCCGGATGTGCAACGTAACCATAATTCTCATCCCGTAGCTCTTCTTCAATTGCTAGCACTTCATCTACTGCACGGTCGAGCCAATGCCTATAGCTCTCAACGTATCCCCTGCACTCCTCAGGGATATCCTTTACCCACAATCCCCGTGCGATCATAGCGCAGATGCGATGGACGTCGCTTCCCCTGGCAGTAGCCGCAGAAAGCACGCCCTCGGGTATCTTAGAAAAATCAACAAAGGGTGAAAGAACTTGAGTTACGGAATAATATCTCATCTTCCCACCGCCAGCAGGCATAAATTGAAAATCCCTTCCTCAATCCCCGACCCATAGAAGTGCCAGAACTGGGCGCAGACGACCAGCACCCCGAAAATCACCGCAACGTAGGATATAAAAAGAGAAAACGCATAGAAAAATTTATCGAGCGCATCCATGATTATGCCCTCCCTTCATAATCATAAAATCTCATGCCTTCTTTCCAGCATGCCCTACAGATAGCGTACTCCCTGAATCCGGTTTCCCGCTCTATTAGCAGGGTGCAGGCATGACAAATGTAGGAACCGCACCCACCGCCACAGAGATAGCCATCTTCATAAACTTCTATTTCTTTCCCACATTCCACACATATCCCTATGCCCTGCTTTCTTCTCCTGTAATATTCGGGATAGTACTTCTTCAGGCACTCCTCGCAGATGCCATGCGAGGCTACCTCTTCAATCCCTTCTATCACTGTTTTTTTACACCATGCGCATACTGTTTTCATATTACCCCCTTTCGATTTGCGAGAGAGGCCGTACGAAAGGAGAGTGAAAATACAGCCTCCCCCGCGAAATCACGATCGTGGTCAAGGGCACATCCACGCCAGCCCATAAAATCATTTAATTTCAAAGATCGATACCGCCTGCTCTCATCATCCCACCTCATCCGTACGGTACTGCCAGCTCTATGCTGATCAGCCTGCCTACGAGATAGGCAGTAACAATGTTAGGGCTAGATTATACGCCAGCGTCTAAATTGTCAACGTCTTTTTCGGCATAAATTCACCTTTTTTTAAGGAGAAAATGAAAAGGCTGTATATTATATACGTTTAGGCATGAAAAAAATGCAAGAAAAAGTGAAAAAAGTTTGACAAATATAACGGGTATGTTATTATTATTTATAAATGCTAAGCAACAACGCCTAGCAGAATTGAGAAAGGAGGTAGGATCATGGAGAAAGTGAAAATGGCATCAGAGGAAACTCTTTTCCAAGAGATGGTAGGGCGGAAGTATTTCTTTCGCACGGTGACCTATCATCTTGTTGGGCGGGTAGAGAGGCAGGCCGGCAAGTTTTTGATGTTGGCCGATGCCTCTTGGGTCGCAGATAGCGGACGTTTCATGAACGCTATTCAGGAAGGGAAATTGAGGGAGGTTGAACCGGTGGGTATTGCATTTCTGAACATGGACACTGTCACGGATTTCTTTCCCTGGGATCATGACCTGCCAAAAGAACCCAAATAATTGAGAAAGGAGGCAAAATGATTACGACGAATTATATCGGTTCTTCGTACGAGGGGTGGTGGTGGAGGCCGGATGGCTCGACCC
>OMKS01000328.1_pt1 | contig 44305 bp, 38 predicted proteins | sample 1674721 | NCBI WGS metagenome assembly OMKS01 (sample SAMN06264996, study PRJEB25208) | sediment metagenome | isolation source: hot spring sediment | place: USA: California | collected 2014-09-02 | reverse complement strand
ATATAAGGCTACTAACGTTTCTGAAAATTTACTTTTTATAAAACGCAAGCCTGTATCGAAAATATATGTCGGCGAAGCCGCAGGCAGAATATATGGATTACAATATCCAGCTTGTTTCAGTAGCCCAGAAACATGCTTAAGTTGCTCATTGCTGTGGATTTCGACTACAATGATTGGCTTTGTTTTTTTAATGAATTCTATTCCTCCTTGTATTACTTCAAATTCGGAACCTTCAACATCGATTTTCAGAAGGATTTTTTTTCCTTTTAGATCAAAGCTCTCGATAAGAGTGTCCAGTCTTGTCGAGCTAACTGAAATAACGGAACTATCAACATCACCGTTTATTGATGTATAATTCATCCCCGTGTTATTTTCTGATGGCTGGACGAGCTTAATAGAACCATCGGAATTGCCCAACGCTGTCTCAAAAAGTCTAACTTTATCATTTACGTCATTGTCCTGAATATTGACTCTCAGCAATTGCATGAGTTTCGGAGTTGGTTCTATACACAAAACTTCAGCTCCAAGTATCTTTGCAAAGAAAACCGTATGATTACCAATATTTGCACCTACATCGATTGCATAATCCAACCTAGAGTTAACCCATCGATATATTACTGAAAGTAGGCTATTCTCGTAAAAACTTTCATTTCGGGCAATAATATTGACTATATGGTCGTTTTCCAATCCCGTAAGCGATAGCTTGGTCTTTAAGCGTTTCCGAAAGACATCGAGAATGCCTTTTTTAGGATGGGTGTATTCAAAGAGGACTTTTTTCTTTTTGTTTGTCATGAGCGATTATTCATTATTATGAAACTTCTTTGAGGATTTTTTGGCTAATAAAACAACCTCCCTTATTGAATTAGAAATGTTATATCCTTTTACACTTTTGTCAAGCACATAAATCGTTACTATATATATCCCAAAAAAAGAAAAACACTTGACAAATAGCGAAAAACCACTTTGTATTAGTTCCGAGAACAGAAAAAGAGGAAGAGCTAATGATATTAATACAGCCAGAAATGGAGGCATAATTAACTTCAATATTGCAGGAATACTTGACCCAATAATTTTGCTTGATTTGACAAGGTTATACGGGTGCGTAACTATCAAAGGGATTGTAACTGCGGCTGATGTCCCGACTATCCCCCAGTGTTTAGTTAATGGATAAATTATTGCGATTGTAATAGAGAGCCTTGCCAATGAAATAATTGTTTCAAATCGAGGGTTCCCTGTTCCTCTGAAAAGCGCGCCATCCACAGCGGATAATGCTCGAATTGCTCCGTAAAATGAAAGAACATAAATCGCCGGGACAATAGGAACCCATTTGTCGCCTAAAACGATGCTCACAAATTCTGGGGCAACTAAAAAGATTAGACCCGCAACTGGAAATGAAATAGCGAGATTGATTTTTAGAACGCGAAAATATGCTTCTCGTATTCTATCCTTGTCGATTTGAAGCCTTGCATACGCGGGCATGGTAACTTTAGATATAACATGCGTTATCTCCGTTGCGGGGAGGTTGGATATTTTGTAGGCCATTTGGTAGAAACCTAATGCAACAACGCCAAGGTATTTACCAACGAATATATCATCTCCCTGGATAGCGAGGAAGATAAGCACATTTGAGATTAGTAGCCATTTACCATAATTGAACATCTCAGCGGCTTTCGACTTGTCGAATGCAAACTTAGGGCGCCATGGATGTAGGATGTAACTTGCGATAAGGCGAACCACTTTACCGCCCAATAAACCAAAAACAAGTGCGCGAACATCTTTCCAGATAATTGCAAGAAAAACTGCAATTATAAAATCAGCTATGTTCCCAGAAATTTCAAAAATAAATAGTCTTTTGAATTCCAGTTCGCGATTCCAAAATAGGATTCCGATATTTGTTAGACCGGTTGCGAGGTGAGCTAAACCTATAAGACGAATGATTGGGATCGCATCGCTATTTTTAAAAAAGGCCGCAATGTAAGGTGCACCAATAAGCAGAATTATTGCTATCATTGAATCCCGAAGGAATTCTACAGTCCAAGCGGTGTTAAGATAGGACTCTGTTTCTCCTTCTTTTTGTATGATTTTTTCTCTAAAGCCGGTCCGCGAAAATGTGTCCATTATGCTAAGCGCAAGTAATGCGATGCCCATAAGGCCGAAATCTTCAGGCGCAAGAAACCTTGCAAGGATTATTGTCCTTGCTAATCCAAGAAGTTTACCGAAAACACGAACGGACAATACCCAGAACCCCCCGGAAACAACCTTCCTCGTGAGGCCGCCTCGTGGGTTTACGGATGGTATGTTATCGATTTTGCTTGGAGCGGTCATATTTGAATTAGTTGCCCTTTCTATGCTAAATCAAAATAAACATCGTTAAAGTGTAATTCTGCGAGAGTGAGGACCGCCGTTTCGAGATGAGAGATTCGAATAATCTCTCGCGGGTTCTTCTTATGCCGTCTTTGAGGACCGCCTCGTGCGAAAACTACACCCCGAATTGAACTCATCATCCTTTCGAAAGACTAATCCGCATCTAATTATGAAGTATAACCGTTATTCGAAAGATATTCAATATGTATTATTACTCACGATTTTCTCGCTACCCCCAAAAAATAATTTGCCTCTGCAGGGTTTCGCCGGCGACGCCCGAGATTATCGTTGAAGTATCACTTTTATTTTGCATAATTTGTTTCAAATAACTGCATAGGGAGGCAGAATTGACTACGAGCAACAAGTCCTTCGAGGAAAGGCGACGGTTTCCGCGCCTCAAAGTCGAAGTCGAGGTCGAAGTTAAAATTTTAGACGACATCGGCGATTCCAAAACATCTGCCGTCAATAGACAGTTCGAACAGCGCAAGACGAAAGATATAAGCCCGCTGGGCGTTTGCGTCGAGACCGGAAGGCACATCCCACACGGGACGATATTGGAGCTTAGATTCAAATTCCCGGGGCAAACATCGCACGGCTTGGGTAGGGTGGTTTGGTGCAGGGATTTGGAGGGCAACGGCGTGTTCTATGCCGGCGTGGAGTTTCTTGCGGTGGCGCAAGGCAAAATCGACGAGTTCGCCAATAATATCGCGCATTTCTATTTCGAACAGTTCACCGCCGACAAGGATAAACACTTCAATTTCCTCAAAGAATTGATGGCGAAGTTCATCCCGAAGAAATAGACCGACGGGCGAGCCGAAGCACGCCCGGCAAACTAAAGAAGCGCTTATACTGTTGGTGTTTGAGAGGCTTCCCACCAATTTTTGAACTCATCGCTGGAAATGTTTATCAGCAGAATAATTCCGATAACCGTTCCGATTGGGAAGCTGAATAGCATGAGTATCGCGAAGATGATTCCGAGAATGCGCGCCCAGTCTTTCTTGAGCGGGATGTTCTTGGCGATTAAGAAATATAGTATTCCGAAAATCACGCTGATTATTATCCCGAAAATGGCTACGCCTATACCCATCCCGCCGACTATTGCGGCGCCTTGGGCATCCTCGGTGGCGACTATGGAAGCCGCGGTTCCCATGGCGAAAACCATCCCGATAGAGACCACAACGCCGATAATGATTGTCAGCTATCCCATGACTTTGAATAGTGTGACGGTTGTTTTGACTTTTTGCGGCAACATAATTTCTCCTCCGTTTGAGTTTGTTTCACACAATATACCGATAAAGTGAGTCATGCGAAAGGGAAATTTTAACTCCCTCCGTTAATTCACTATGAAGATTCGCGCCGAGCGCGGCGGGACGGCGAACTCCAGCGGCGAGAGTCGGTATATGCGGTCGCCGGTGAAGGCCTCGGTGACGCGGGTGTTGCGCGTCATGCGGAACGGGATTCTGTCCTCCGGCGCGAAATCGTTGGCAGAAAGTAGCTCGACGCTCGCGGAGAACGGCTCGCTCGACATGTTGAACGCAACGATTGCCATTTCGTTGCCGTGCCGCCTCTCGATGATGAGCGTTTTCGATGCATCGTCGAGAAGTAGTGGGCGGAATGTGCCGTGGCGGAGGCATGAGTTTCGTTCTCGAAGGCTCGAGATATATCGGACTGTCGATAGAAGCTCGGTGTCCCATGTGTCCTGCTCGTGCCAAGGGAAGGCCTTTCTGCAGTCGGGGTCGGCGCCGCCGGTCATGCCTATCTCATCGCCATAGTAGATGCACGGCGCCCCCGGCCAGATGAGCGCCCATACCATCGCGAGATTAAGCCGCCAAGACTCGCCGCCTGCGATAGTCAGAAAGCGCGGGGTGTCGTGGCTTCCGATGAGGTTCATCATCGCCTCGTTGACGACCGTGGGGTGCGAGGCTATCACTCCGCCGAGCCTGTCGAGGAACTCCGTGGGCGTGATGTTCGATTTAGCGAAGAACTCAATCATCGCATCGCGGAAGCGGTAGTTCATGACGACATCGAACTGGTCGCCGCCGAGCCACGGCGTGCCATCGCCCCAAATCTCGCCGATGGAGAAGGCCTCGTTGTCCACCGTGCGGATAGTGTCGCGGAAATCTCTCCAAAAGTGATGGGGGACATCCGGCGCGACATCGAGGCGCCATCCGGCAGAGCCGCGCTCGAGCCAGTAGCGAATCGCGCCGAAAAGGTGCTCGCGGACGCCGGGGCGGTCAGTGTTCATTTTGGGGAGCGAGCCGAAGCCCCACCATGATTCGTAGTTGGGGTTCTCCGGCCCTCGCACGGGATATTCGCGCACGAAGAACCAGTCCGCGAACTCACTCTCCGCGCCCTTCTCGACGACATCCTGAAAAATTGGACTGCCATAACCGATGTGGTTGAACACGCCATCGAGAACTATTCTGATGTCCCGGCTTTCGGCTTCCTCGATGAGCCTGTCGAAAACGGCATCATCGCCGAAGGCTGGGTCGATCTTGAAATAATCCCATGTGTCGTATTTGTGATTTGAGCCGGCGTGGAAAATGGGGTTGAAGTATATCGCGCCTACGCCGAGGGAGTCGAGGTAGGGCAGGCGGTGGATTACTCCGGCGAGGTCGCCGCCCATGAAGTTGTCGATTTCGGGCTTGGATCCCCACGGCACGGAGCCTTCGGGGTTGTTCGAGGGGTCGCCGTCGGCGAAGCGTTCGGGAAAGATTTGGTAGAATAGTCTCCCCTGCGGCCATTCGGGGACATCGAACAGCGGGATTTCTTCGGGGATGGCCGAGAAGTCGGTGTTATCCGGCGGGTATTTGCGCACGATATCGCCATCCGATACCGAGAAATGGTAATCGAAGGCCTTCTCAAACGGGACGTCCAGCTCGAACCACTCGAACGGGTGGGATGCCGAGAGGTATCGCATGGGCAGGGACTGGATTTCGCCGCTCTCTGGGCGAATGACGAGGTGGGCGGCTTCGATGTCGCCTTTCTTGGCGCGGAGACGAATCCACGCCTTGCCTCTGCTGTCATCGCAGATGTAATTGACCTTTTGCTCGTGCCAGATTGCCTCGAACAGGATTTCGCCGTCGCCGCGATGCGCCTCCCCTAAAAACCTCTCCCAGTCCCCCACGACGATGACGGAGTTGCTCCCGCCGAAACCATCCGGCGCGCCCTTGGGGTTGTTAGGGTCTTGAATCCAGACGTTGCCATTCACGACGAACTTATATTGATATTCGCCGTCGGGCAGGTCGATTGTCACCGTCCATCTGCCGTCGCCGTCGTCATCGGACATTGGCGTCGCCTCGGTGCTCCAGCCGTTGAACGAGCCGGCCAAGTTCACGCTCTCTGCCGTTATGTTCGGCGTGAACTCGAATGCTACCGGCCGCGCCAACACGGCGATAACGAAAATCGTGAGAATAAAAAACAGCTTCTTCATAAAAACTCCTCGCATAGTTCGAACATCGAGAAAATACGCCATCCTGCCTTCCCGCGCAAGCGTTTTTGGACAAAAATTTCCGCGCAGGCCGGGGGGCGTCGGCCTCCTCTGCGATTTGCCAAATCGCAGAGGAGAGCGAAGTAGTCGGTGGCGAGTTTTCCGCGCGAAAGCACAATCGCGCCCCGACTACTTCGCTGGCCGTGCACGGCCGCCGACGCCCCCCCCCCAGCGCTTGCGGAAGAAAATCGTCTTTTGTCTTTTGAGCGAACTTTTTCGATTTTATCTCATCGGCGATGTCTTTTGCGAACATTGAGTTTGCAAATTTCACAGAAAGTATCTATAATTTGCACTATCATGTTTGAAGAGACGAAGAAATTCTATGAGGACGGCCTCCGCTTCACCTGCCGAAGGTGCGGCGAATGTTGCAGAGGCATCGATGCCTATGTCTGGCTCTATCGCGGCGACATCGAGGGGATGGCGGAATTCCTCGATATGAGCGAGACGGAGTTCCGCGCGGAGTTCGTCGATGTCTTCGATGGCGCGCTGGTTCTCAAGAGTTTCCCCGATGGCGACTGCATTTTCCTTGAAGACGGCGCGTGCAGTATCCACGAGGCGCGCCCGATTCAATGCAAGGCGTTCCCGTTTTGGGTGGAAAACGTCCGAAGCGCGCACTCGTGGGCGATTGCCGGAAAACAATGCCCCGGAGTCGGCTCCGGCGAGCTTCACTGCAAAGAGGAAATCGAAGCATACATCAAACAAATGGGCGGTCTCTAATGGACATTTCGACTGCGCGGGAGAAAATCGTAAGCTTCATTCGCGATTATGTCGAGGGCAACTGCGGGGGCGTCATTGTCGGCCTGTCAGGCGGGCTGGACTCGGCAGTCACCGCCGCACTATGCGCCGAGGCGATAGGCATCGAGGCCGTGGACTTGATAGCATTGCCATACAGAACGAGCGCTCCCTCGAGCCTCGCCGATGCCCAAAGAATCGCCGAGCATCTGGCAGGCGAGCTGGAGGTCATGGACATCTCCGCGCCCGTTGACGCGATGGTCAATCTCGCCGGCGGCACGGACAAGCTCCGCCTCGGGAACATCGCGGCGCGAATGAGAATGATAATCCTCTACGACATCTCCGCAGTGCGCGGAAAACTCGTCGCAGGCACGGGCAACCGCACTGAACGCCACCTCGGATACTCAACGCTCTGGGGCGACATGGCATGCGCGTTCACGCCGATTGGCGGGCTTCTCAAAACGCAAGAGCGCTTACTCGCCCGCGAGATAGGCCTGCCCGAATGGGTTATCGAGAAGACCCCCACAGCAGACCTCTGGCAAGGCCAAACCGACGAAGGCGAGATGGGCATTACATACAAAACCGCCGACGAGATAATCTTCGCGATTCACGATGAGGCTATCTCCCGCGAGGAACTCATCGCCCGCGGAATTTCGCAAAAAGACATCGACTTGGTGCTCGAGCGCGAGCGAAAATACGAATTCAAAAGGAGAATGCCGGCATATCCGGAACTCCCCGGACTGCCGCTGTAAATCATGATTGAAAAAGTAATCTCCGAGCTTCTAAAAGCCGAATCATCGGCCATAGCCAACCTCATAGGCACAATCGAAAAGCCGCTTCTGTCAGCCGTAGATATCTGCTGTGCCTGCACGGGGCGCGTGATAGTCTCCGGAATTGGCAAGAGCGGCCTCGTGGGACGCAAAATCTCCGCAACGCTGGCATCGACCGGCACATCGAGCGCGTTCATACACGCCGGGGAAGCTCTCCACGGCGATTTGGGCATGATTCACGAGGGCGATTGCGCCCTCCTCATCACAAAAAGCGGATGCACTCCGGAAATCCTCCAGCTGATTCCCCCGCTCAAACGCCTCGGCGTGAAAATCATCCTCATCACCGCGAGGCCGGATTCATCCGCCGCAAAAGAGGCCGACATCGTGCTCGATATCGGCGTCTCAATCGAGGCCGAGCCGATAGGCATAGTCCCGACGACATCCACCATCGCGACGATGGCCGTGGGCGATGCTCTGGCAATCGCAATGATGACCCGCAAAGGCTTCACCAAAAAGGATTTCGCGATGATTCACCCCGCCGGCAACCTCGGGCACTTGCTGAGGCGCGTCTCCGAGGTCATGCACTCCGGCGACGCCATGCCCGCCGTCCCGCGCTCGGCCACCGTGATGAACGGCATACTCGAGATGAGCGAGAAGCGCCTCGGCCACGTCATCGTAGCCGAAAGCGGCAAGCTCATGGGCATCTTCTCCGATGGAGACCTCCGGCGCGCAATCCAAGCCCATCCCAACGAGGAGATTATCTCCCGGCCGATTTCGGAGTTCGCCACAAAAGACCCCGTCACAATCGACTCCGACGCGCTGGTCGAGGAGGCGGTGCGCATCATGGAAACGCGCAAAATAACCGCGCTTCCCGTGCTCGAAAACGCCTCGCTCGTAGGCATAGTCCATCTCCACGACCTCCTCGAAACGCGGGTTGTGTAGCCCGTGTCGCTCCGCCGAGACCTCATACGGGACACCGTTCTCTATGGCGTCGGCGATATCCTCACCAAGGCCATCGCGTTTCTCCTGATTCCCCTATACACAAACGCCCTCCTGCCCGATGAATACGGCGTTTATCAGCTCATCGTCCTCTATGTGACAATCGCGATGGTGTTCCAGCTTTCCGGCATGAATGTCGCGCTGTTCAAGCACTTCGTAGTCACGCCCGAAGAAGCCAAGCGCCGCGAGCTTTTCACAATCACATTGATTTGGGTGTTCTTCAGCTCAATCGCAATCATCGGGCTTTCGATATTGCTATCGAGACCGCTGTCCGAGCTGGTCGCGGGGACATCCACGCGCACGGATTTGGTGGGCTTGGCCGCGCTCAGCTCCGGCCTCGATACCATTCTGCTGGTGATTCTCCTCATTTTTCGCATGGAGAAACGCCCCATCGATTATGTCGCATATTCGTTCATAAAAATTCTCCTCATTCTCGCGGGGAATTTCGTTCTGGTATGGCACTTCCGCATGGGCGTCTCGGGCATTCTGCTCGCGGGGATAGTCGCGAACCTCGTGATTCTGTTGCCGCTTATCTATCGCGTAAGTTCCTATTTTGTATGGCCAATCTCGCGGAAGCTGTTCGCGCATCTTCTCATGTGGGGGATTCCGTTCATCCCAAGCTCGCTGGCCACGGTGATTCTCACCCTCTCCGACCGCCTTCTCCTGCGATACATGGACGGCTTCGAGTCGGCGGGGATTTACTCTGTGGGATACAAGATTGGCGGTGCGGTTTTGCTTTTATACACCGCGTTCCGCTTCGCGTGGGGGCCGTATATGTTCGAGCTGGCCAAAAAGAGCGAAACCGCGCGCCGAACATACCCGAGAGTGCTGAACATCCTCATCGCAATTCTCGGCGTGGCCGCGATGGGACTGGTAGGATTCTCGCAGGAGATTTTTTCTCTATTTGTTGGCGAGCTGTATTACTCGGCGCGGGCGGTGCTGATTCCCATATCGCTGGCAGTGCTTTTCGATGCCGCGTCGCTGTTCTTCGGCGCCGCGCTCCAGACGCGCGACCGGACGATATACATCCCTGCCGTGACGAGCCTTGCGGCCATAGCAAATATTTTCCTGAACATCATGCTAATCCCAAAATTCGGCTTCATGGGCGCGGCATGGGCGACTCTGGCGTCCTATATGCTCCTCGCTCTGATGAGCTTCCGCATAGCGAACCCCTTCATGCCCGTGAAATATAACTGGGGGAAGCTTTTCGCTATTGTTTTTGCCGTCTCGGCGGGCATGGCGGTAATGTGGCACTTGGATTTATTGCTTATGAGAATAGGCATTTTCTGCACATTCACTGTGGTGATACTGTTCTGTTTGGAAGACAACCCATTTAAGATGTTGCCCAAAGGGAGACTCTCCGAGAAGCCTTAATTGTTGAGAGCGGTTTCTTGATAAAAAACTTACATCGCTTAACGATTCTTTTAATTATGAAAGAGTTGGCTCGACATGGTAATTTATCGATAGAAGCATTTATCTCCTCGACTGCGCATGCTCCGATGAAAGTCAACCGCAAGTTTCAGTTTGTTCTGTAATTACTGAAATCAGTGAAATCTCCATTCATAAAAACCGCCTCAAAGCGCGGAAAGCACCATCAGAAGGACACGCGAGCAGTTTAACAAAGACAATTCGTTGTTTCTTGGCTCTTTTAATCCATAAAATGAAGTCGGGGAAGAACCCTTTCATCGCTTTCGACTCCTTTTAACATAAATAACCTAAACTATTTATAAAACAACAGTCTTCATAATTAAGCTACATCCGAAAAATATTCAAGGAATAGCCATATATTGGAATAACATACGGGCAAAAAACTCCTTACAGACTGTTTTTAAAACATAAGCATTGACTTTTATCAAAACTCAATACAATTTAAAATATTATAATCTTTCTCGCAAGTATAATTAAGGGATTAAACTTGTGAATAGAATTATCCTCGGTTAAATACCATGATTGCGACATCTTGTTATCACGACTTAGCTAATTCCGAAGCTAAGTGCCAACACCTAAGGAGGGTGCCATGAGAAAAGCCGTCTTTCTTCTTCTGCTATGCATAGTATGTATTGCAGGGATCCCGCAAACCATCAATTATCAGGGCAAGTTAACTAATTTGTCCGGCGTCGGAGAGAACGCAGAACTTGACATGCGATTCCGCATTTTTGGTTTCGAAGTTGGGGGTGATAGTCTATGGGCAACAACTATTGACGATGTCCCCATCGTCCATGGCCTGTTCGATGTCAATATCGGGCCGATCGACCTGCCCTTCGATGAGCAGTATTGGTTGGAGATTGAAGTTGATGGCCATATTCTCTCGCCAAGAATGAAGCTCATGAGCTCGCCCTACGCTTTCCGGGCCGCGGTGGCGGATAGTTTTACGGGAGAAGGCCCGATTGGCCTCGAAGGCCCGCAAGGTGAACAAGGAATTCAAGGTGTTGTTGACATTCGAACAGTCACCTCTAATACACTATTAGATGATACCTATCACACTGTTCTTGCCGAAGGCACGCTGACAATTTCTCTCCCACCGGCAGACGAGTCCGAAGGCCAAATCTATGTGATTAAGAACATCGGAACCAGCTCGATTAGTATCGAACCGGACGGAGCAGAGTTAATCGAAAGCGCGGCTTCATACAAGCTCGGAACGCAGTATTACTCCATCAAAATTCAGTCTGACGGAACGCAGTGGTGGATACTGTCCGAGAAGAGGACGCCATAATACACCAAGCGGAGAGAAGACTAAAGACCCATTATGGTAATGAAAGGACGGGAAATGAAAAAACTTTCTTTTATCGCTTTCGCGTTGCTCATCCTCTCGGTCGCCGCGCTCGGCCAGCAGTATGAAAACGTCTTCAATCGTCCGGATATCGACGGGCTTGTCGGGGGAACGGAAACCGATCTCGACTATGTCCGCACGACGGGCCTTGGCGTAGGCCTCATGCTCGCGGTCTATGCCGACGGCCAGATGCGCGTGTATCAACTCATCGCGGGGACGGACGCCACCGACGAACCGTCGGTCATTCGCCCCGTCGATTTCGACGACCCGGACAACGCGAAGGTATGGGTTCTCCGCCTCTCCGGCGACCCGGAGGAGACGGGATATTCCGGCGGCGGAGGCGACGACGGCGACTGGGTTATCGACGGCGCGGATATGTATGCCTCTAACACCGGCAATGTCGGCATCGGGACGGACAGCCCGACCAATAAACTTGATGTCAACGGCACTATCGCAGGCAATCTTGTGAGGGTTAATGGAAACACAGACGGCTCGGCCTGGAAATTAGGGGTTGAGGGTCAAGCTATTATGAGAGGGCTATTTGTGGTGGATGGCAATGTCGGCTTAGGGACGACAGATCCAGATGTGTATAGATTGAAAGTCCAGACGGATAGTGGCTTTAGTGCTGGATATTTCGAACACATACACGCTTATACAGTTCTCGGGGCTCGAAGTGGCGTAATCGATTACGCTGTTTTTGCTGTTGCGCCCAGCACTACTTCGAACGCTAACTACGGCGTTCGGGCTCAAGCGAGCGGCGCAGGATCGATCAACTATGGCATATACGGGACCGCTTCTGGAGCAACGACTAACCACGGCGTTTACTGTTCTGGTAGCGGCGGCTATACCGGGTCTTTGGGGATCGTTTCCGACATCAAGTTCAAGAAGAATGTCCGCCCCATGGAAGGCATACTCGACAAGGTTATGATGCTCGAACCGAAAACCTTCGAGATGAGAACACAAGAATATCCATTCATGAACCTCAACGAGGGGACGCAATACGGGCTTATAGCGCAGGAGCGTCAAGGCGTCTTTCCCGAGCTGGTTATTCCCGGAGCACATCCCGGAGAGAATGATGAAGGGTTTGTCGAGTATTTAGGCGTGGATTACATCCCTCTCACCGTGATTCTCGTTCGTGCTATTCAAGAGCAACAGACGCAAATCGAAGCCCAGCAGTCCGAGAACGACGCGCTTCGCAAACAAAATACCGAGCTTGAAACCCGCATCGAGCGGCTGGAGAGGGCAATCCAGGAATAAATCCCCGCGAATAGAGATTCTCGAAATAAAGGGCGGCACACAGCCGCCCTTTATCATAGCGAAAAGGCGGGTTTTGGGTAATTTTTTGGTAACGTTGCGTTTGAGAGCTACTATGTGTAAAGCATTTCGACGCAATAGCATATCGCCGGCGGGCGAAAAAATTGGCTCGGCTGAATTTACCGCTTGACATTTTTGAAATCAAAACTAAAATGAAAGGCGCTTCGGAAGAAGCGGAAGGTCTTTGAATGCAACGCGAATATTTGGCGCCCTAGCTCAGTTGGTAGAGCAACGGACTGAAAATCCGTGTGTCCGCAGTTCAACTCTGCGGGGCGCCATTTATAAACAGTGCATCTGCGGTTTTTAAGCATCCAACTCATTATCTCTCATCCTCGACAGTCCCCGTGAAAACGAGGGGTGGTTGATACGTCGTTTAGATACGCCCCTGCGGGCTACTCGACGAACGGTATGGGTATATGAAGGAGCTCCTATTCGCAGGTAGCACATTACAATATACCTTCTTTGAGAAGTTCATTCTGGAGTTTGGCGAAAATTCCCGGTGCTTCTGTTGTTTAATGCGTCAAGCGTAACCCCCTCCCCCCTTCCCGCGCAAGAGAATTCTTTCGTGCAACGAACCAGCGGGGGCAAGGGGATACTATCATCCTTCGAGCAGTGCCTCGAATTCTGGCAGTATGAGCTTCCAGTCGAGGTCGTGGACGAGGCGGCGGAAGTCGGTTTCGCGGATGGCGGCGGGGTTGTGCGCCATCTCGAGGAGGCGGGCGCGAAGCTCCTCGTCGGTGTTGTATAGGCACTCGTGCGGGTATCTCTCGGGATATGCGAGGCGGTTCGGGAGCAGGGGGAAGCATCCACAGGCGACGGCCTCGGCGACTGCGACGCCGAAAAATTCGTGAACGGCGGTGGAGACTACGACCTCGCAATTTGCCATGAGGTCAAGGTATTCTTTGCGGCTTTGAAGAAAGCCCCACGAGAGGATTCTATCGGCGAGCTGTTCGCGGGCGGTGTCGAAAATTTTGGGGTAGTTCTGGAACGCCTCGCCGGCGACGGCTATTTGGAAGTCCGCACCGGAGTCTTGGAGAGCGAGAATTTGCTCGAAGAAGGCTTCGGGTGCTTTATCGAACTCCCATCGCATGTTCCAGAGAATTTTGAGCGCGCCGGTTTTGTGCGCGGGCGGGGGCATTTCGTCAATATCGAGAGGCACGGGCAGGATGCAGGATTTGTCCTCGATGCGCCGAGCGAGGCCATCGGGGAAGTATGCGCGGAATTTGGTTGAGAATGTCTCGACGCTCTCGATGAACTCACGCCGGTGAAATTCGCTGTTGAAGACTACGGCATCGGCGACGAGGGCGGTCTCGATGTTCGTCAGTGCGAAGTGGAAATCGCGCTCATCGAACGCGCGGAGCGGGTATGTCATTTGGTTTTCATGGAAATAGACGACTTTGCGGCAATCTTTGAGCCACGGCGGTCCGAGCGCGAGGAAGGCAGGTAGGTCGAGATAGTCCGACGCGAAGATTGTATCGCACGGCGCAATTCCGAATGCTTGTTCGGCGAGAGTCCATGCGCCGGTGCGCATTCGCCATTTCCATTTGTTGGGCGGAAGCGTGAAAAGTTCGGTGTCCGCAGAAGTCCTGTCTATGAAGCCCTCGACGAGACTTCGATGGCTTGTTCCGAAATACGGTTCGACGACGAGAATGCGCATTTTATGTGGAAAGCCCCCGCGCGCGGAGGCTTTCCGGATATTATCGGAGGGTCTTACTTGGCGTAAATCAGCATGACGCTACGCGTCTTGCCCTCGAATGTCGTTCTCGCGAGGTAAACGCCCGTGGGCATGGAGTTTCCGGCCTCGTCGGTGCCGTCCCATGTGCCGCTGGCGGGGATTGTCGCGACTCTTTTCCCGGCGATGTCAAATATCTCAACCTCGGCGGGCGCGTCGATTCTGCAGACTGCGTTGAACGGGTTGGGCGTGACGGACATCTTGAATGTCTCGGGTTTGTGCGCTTCGGCAACGCCGGTTCCGAGGATGACGTCGATGCCCGTGTCGGAGAAGCCGCCGCCGCCTACGATGACCATCTCGCCGAACGGCCCCATGAAGAACTCGGACACCTCGCCGTCATCGAGAACGCCGTTGCCGTTGAGGTCGGCGAAGGCTTGAATTTTCTTCGGGCCGGAGGGGATATCGTGGAGCGTGTAGTTCAAAGTGCCTACGCAGAAGGTCTCTTCGAGCACGGCCTCTTCCCCCATGAACTCGTTATAGGCATCCCATATATTGATGCAGATGTCTCCCGGGTCGCCGCCGTATGTGATTGTCCCGCCGATAGTTGCGGATGTGGTGAGCGTGATGTCCACGCCGGTTGCCGAGCCATCGGTCAGCGTGACGAGGTTCGGGTGCATTCCGGCGGGATTGCCGCTTTCTACGCCCATTCCAATAAGCATAAGCGACATGCACCAGTAGTTCACGCCGTCGCGGAGCGTGTCCTCGTTAATCGTATATGGCCCGGGGCCTCCCGTGAGCATGGCCGCCGGAATCGTCATGAGGTCGATTTCGATAGTGCCCTCTTCGACACAGGCCGCCACGGTGATATCGGTCTCCGGGCCGTCGTAGAAAACCGTCCCGCTGACCATGCCGCCAAACAAGGCGCTCGCGGCGAAAGCCATTGTGATGATCGATGCAAACAATTTCATCTGTCCTCCATGTGTTTTTAGTTTCGACGATAGTTGTAGAATTTAATCCAAGCATTCGAGTTTCGCAAGTGATTTGAGAAAAAAGATATATTTATTGACATTCGCAAAAGGATGTATATTTTCGCGAGATGTTAATTGAACCTAACTTAACTTATGAAAGGATTGTTATGAGAAAACAAATCGCAAGTATTCTCTTGAGGGGTGTTTTTTTCGCTATCTTATTAGGCGCTCCTAATATCTTTGCTTCGGTTATTACAGGTAAAGTAATCGATGCCCAAACCAAACAGCCCATCCCCGGATGCAATGTCTTCATCGAGGAGGAAAGGAGAATCGGCTCGGCGACCGACCTCGACGGGAATTTCAGGATTCAAGACCTCCCGCCGGGGAATTGGACTGTTTCCGCCTCGGCTATCGGATACGGCAAAGTCTCGCAAAATGTTGACATCTCCGATGACGATGCCGGTTATACTCTCAATTTTTCGCTGTATCCCAAAGCCCTGCAGGGCGACGAGGTTGTCGTCACCGCCACGCGCCAGTCCCGCGTGATTAGAGACCTCCCAGTCCGCGCGGAGATTGTCAAGCGCGATGAGATTCGGCTCAAAGGCGCGTTCGACCTCTATCAGGCACTCGAAGGACAGCCGGGAATCAGGGTTGAGCAACAATGCTCGGACTGCAACTTCTCCATGCTCAGGCTTCAGGGCCTCGAGGGCGGATACTCTCTCGTTCTTCTCGACGGCCAGCCCATATTCAGCGGACTTGCGGAAGTCTATGGCCTTCAGCAAATTATGTCCGCGAATATCGAACAAATCGAGATTATCAAGGGCGCAGGCTCGGCGCTATACGGCGCGGGCGCTTTGAGCGGAATAGTCAACATCAAATCCAGAGAGCCCGGGCCAATCCCCGCATTTGGGATGGGACTTCTGGCCGGAAGCAATAGCACATATTCGATGAACTTCGATGGGACAATGAGAAGGGGCGATATCGCCGTCTCATATGCCCTGCAGATAGACACGAAGGCCGAGGTTGACCAAACCGGCAACCCCGACCCGAACTATCTCGATGAGATGAATTTTGAGGACGGCGGCCCGGACGGTTTCACCGACAGAGTCGCCTCGGACAACTATGGCGCAATGGTGAAGGCCTTCCTATACGAGCCTTTCGGCGAGGGAAGCAAGATTATCCTCACGGGAAATGCGCTCGGCGAGTTCCGCAAGGGCGGAGAAATCGAGACTATAGAAGATCCCTTCGCCCCGGGAGTCGAGCATATTCGGACGAACAGGTATTCGGTCAGAGCGAGTTACATTCACGAGCTAACTTCCGCGGGCAAGCTCGAATCCAGCCTCACTTATGTCAACCATTATCGCAACGCAACAAACGATGCGGCTTGGGACAGGGCAGTTATGGCGGGCGTTCTGGACGAGGATTTAAAACTTACCGACGCGGGAAGGGACACTCTCGACAGAATCGGCATGATGGAGTTCAGGGAAAGATTCTTCCCGAACCCCTTCATCGCGAAGGAGAAGATGTTCCTTGCCGATGTCATGTTCTCCCGCCCCGTGTTCGGCGCGGATATTATCGTCGGAAGCCAATACAGGAGAGGCGAAATCGAGCAGGACATCAACCGCTCCGAGGATAATGATTTCAAATCCGCGGACGACATCGGTTTCTTCGCGCAGGTCGGCGTCTATCCTCTCGGCGGACAAATGGAACTGCTCCTCGGCGCGAGAATCGACCATCACTACTCCGTGGACGACCTGACGGAGACGGATTACAGCATTACCGCCCTTAACCCGCGCATTGCCGGAAGATATTCCCTGTCCGATAAGATTACATTAAGGGCATCATACGGAAGCGGCTTCCGAGTGCCATATCTCTTCGCCGAAGATTTGCACCTTTGCGCCTCATCGCCGCGAATATACAAAGGCGCCGACCTCCAGCCCGAACGCGCGCGAAGCTTTTCCTTCGGCGTAGATTACATCAAGCGGTGGAATGAAATCGGAATTGGCGTTTTCTACACAAGGATAGACGATAAAGTCGAGTTCATCGACCTCTCGGAGGAAGAAACCGACATCCCGGCGGGATTTGACTTCGCATGGGCGAATGTTGACAGAGCGACCTCGCTCGAAGGCGATTTTTACTTGAGAGGAAGGCCTCTCTATTGGCTGGGATATAACTTCAACGCGGTTTATACCCACGCCAAGTTCGCGGAAAGGCGAGAGCCGGAGATAGCCGACAGCGACAGAATCCCCCGATCCCCCGCATTCACGGCGAACGGTGAATTGGTTTTTTCCGCGAACAATCTCGACATTAGGACGAGTGCGAATTTTACCGGTAGCATGTTCATCGACCATGTCCCCGACGAGGATATGGAGAACTACCGCCTCGTGAAAACCGACCCGTTCGTCACCTTCGATTTGGGCGCGAATTACCGATTGACGAATTCGCTCCAGCTGATATTGAACGCGAGAAATGTGCTCGGCTACACCCAGCCGTTGCGAGATGTCTCCGACGCAGCGTTTATTTACGCACCTCTGATTGGGCGGGAGATATTCGGCGGAATAAGGATAGACCTTTAAGGGGATACATACTGCGCATTAGTAGGCTTCCGCTTATTTTCGCATAGGGAACATTCGGGGGAGTTTAGCCTCGTGGGCACTCGCAAGGCAACGGACCGGCATCCGAGTGATGCCGGCGTGTATTCGTCAAAATCTGTTCTTCATAAAAATTGTCCGGTTAAGGGACATCGTGGCCACCCTTTCGATAAGCGAGGGAACACTTGAGGAAAATTTGTAGTTGAATGAGCTTAAGTTTATGCATATTATTATATTTACGGCATAGTGTGTGTCGCGCAAAGATCATTTCGCCCGGAGGTAACGATGGCGCTCCGACTCGGAGAGATGTTAATTAGGGCCGGAAGAATCTCGCAGGAGCAACTCGACGAGGCTCTCAAGCTCCAAGGTCAGACCGGCGAAAAGCTGGGGCAGGTTCTTCTCAACTTGGGCTTCATCCGCGATGAGAACGTGATTAACGAGTTCGTCGCGAAACAGCTCAATGTTGGCACAATCAAGCTCGAGGATCTTGAACTCGACCAGAAAGTCGTCGAGCTTATCCCCGTCGATATAGCCCGCAAGTTCTTCGTGATTGCCACAATCAAAGTCGGGCGGATGCTTTTCGTTGCAACCGAAGACCCCACGAATCTCTTCGTCCTCGATACGCTCAAGTTTGTCACAAACTGCGACATTCAACCGGTGATGGCCACTAAAGGCCAAATCACCACCGCAATAGACAAATACTACGGCACCGAGGAAGAGTCCATCGACGAGATTCTCGAGGACATGGCATCGGACGAAGAACTGGACGTGGTGGAAGATAGCGGCGACGATTTCTCCGAGGCCGAGCTTCAGGAGGCAATCCAAGAGAAGCCGCTCGTCAAGCTTGTCAATTCCATCATCATGGATGCAATTCGGCGCAACGCCTCGGACATACACATCGAGACATACGAGAAGCGCACGCGCGTCCGAATGCGCATCGACGGCACGCTCTATGAGATGGCGCCGATGCCTTTCAGGCTACGCTTCGCGGTCGTTAGCCGCATCAAGATTATGGCCAAGCTCAACATCTCCGAGCGGCGGCTCCCCCAAGACGGCAGAATCAAAGTCCACACGCAGGGAAGGCCTATCGACTTGCGCGTCTCGGTGCTCCCCACGATTTTCGGCGAGAAGGTCGTTATGCGTCTTCTCGACCCCGAGAATCTCATGCTGGACATCACCAAGCTGGGATTTCCCAAGCGCGCGCTCAAGGAGTTCAACAAGGCGATTCACATGCCGTTCGGAATGGTGCTGGTCACCGGCCCTACCGGCTCGGGAAAGACGACAACGCTCTATTCGGCATTGAGCCAGCTCAACACGCCCGAGGTCAACATCATGACCGCCGAAGACCCCGTCGAGTTCAACCTCGACGGCATCAATCAGGTGCACATGCACTCGGATATTGGCCTCAACTTCGCCGCCGCGCTCCGAAGTTTCCTCCGCCAAGACCCCGACATTATCCTCGTAGGCGAGATTCGCGACGGCGAGACGGCATCGATTGCCATCAAAGCCGCGCTCACGGGCCACCTCGTGTTCAGCACGCTCCACACCAACGACGCGCCCGGAACTATTACGAGACTTGTGGATATGGGCACGCCACCGTTCCTTGTGGCAAGCTCGGTGCGGCTCATCATGGCACAGAGGCTTCTTAGGCGAGTTTGCAAATATTGTAAGAGAGAAATCAAGCCCGACCCGGAGATGCTCGAAATTATCGGCATGAGCACCGAGGACGCTAAGAAAGTGACGTTCTTCGAGGGCGCCGGATGCCCCCAATGCCACAACTCGGGATACAAGGGCAGAATCGCAGTCTTCGAGGTCATGGCGATGACTGTCGCGATTGAAAAGATGATTATCGAGGGCGCCAGCAGGCTTGAACTCGCCGAACAAGCCGCCAAGGACGGAATGAGAACGCTCCGCCAAGAGGCCATCCGCTACATGATTGAAGGCACGACCTCATTGGAGCAGGTAATCACCGAAACTGCGGCGCATTAGAGAGTTGAGAGTTGGGTGATGTGAGTTGCCCGAATTAAACAATAAGGCTTAAGCGATTTGATAGAGACGCCCACATCTGTTAAGAGCGAGCAGTTCTTAAGGAAACTTTTAAACGAGATGGTTCAGAGAAACGCTACGGACATGCATATCTCCGCCGAATCCCCCCCGATGTTGCGAATCGACGGCAAGCTCGTCCGTATGCCCTATCCGGCACTATCCGAGAACCTCGCCAGAATGCTGGCGCTGTCGCTGATGTCCACCGCCCAGAGGCGGAAATTCGAGAAAGACCTCGATATCGACTTCTCGATAGGAATTCGCGGGCTGTCGCGCTTCAGATGCAATGTGTTCCACCAAAACCAAAGCATCGCGATGGCCGTTAAAGCCATACCTTTCGAGACCCAAACCCCCGAAGAGCTTAACATCCCCCCCGAGATTTACCATTTCGGCAGAGTCAACGCCGGCCTCGTGCTAATCGCCGGCCCGCGCGGCTCGGGCAAGTCCACGACGCAGTCGGCGATACTCAAGCGCCTCAACGAAGAGCGACAACAACATATCATCACCATCGAGGAGCCTATCGAGTTCGTGTATAGCTCATCCAACTGCATCGTGAACCAGCGCGAGGTTATGCGCGACACGAAATCCTATGAGATAGCGCTCGAGTCCACGCCCCGGCAGGACACCAACATCGTGTTCGTGAGCGAGACGAACGAGAAGGACAAGCTCGTCTCCACGCTGAAAATCGCCGACATGGGGCTTTTGGTCTTCGCGACGATGCGCTCGCGCGATGCGGTCAGCACGGTGATGCGCCTCGTCGATTTGGAGATACCGCACTATTTGATTAGCGGAGCGTTGCGCTTCGTTATCGCCCAGAGACTTTTGCGCGTGATATGCCCTTCATGCAAGCGTGTCGTCACGCCGGATTTCTCGTTGCTTCGGGAGATAGGCCTCGACCCCGAGAAGGTCAAGAACCTTAAATTTCACCGCGGCACGGGATGCCCCAAATGCCACGGCACGGGCTATAAAGGCAGGAGGCCGATATTTGAGACTTTGGAAGTGACGCCTATCATGAAGGCAATGTTGCAGGCGGGGACATCGGTTATCGAGCTTTGGCGGCATGCCGTCAACGAGGGGATGGTGCCTCTTCGCAAAGTCGCTCTCAAGATGATGCTCGACGGCGAGACCACGCTCGAGCAAGTCGCCACGGAAACTTTTAGTTATCAATAGAGGGAGAACTCATGGATCCAGAAGAGATGAACATGGAACAAGAACCGGTCGAGCTTGAAGAAATTCAAGAGGAGACCGAGAAAGCGGAAACACCCCCTAAAGAAGCGCCCAAACCGCCCAAGCCGCCGGAGCCTAAGCCCGCTCCCAAGCGCGAGCTGTCTATGCGACTTCTACTGGACGACATGATTCACCGAGGCGCATCGGATTTGCACATCACGGTAGGTTCGCCGCCGGTATTCCGGCTCGATGGCAAGCTCCACAAGATGGCCGCCAACATCGTCTCGGAGGACGCGGCGAAGAAGTTCGCATACTCTATCATGACGGAGAAGCAGAAGCAACAGTTCGAGGAGAATTGGGAGGTTGACCTCTCGTTCGGCATCAAGGGTCTATCGCGATTTAGGTGCAATGTGTTTCTCCAGAGAGGCTCGGTGGCATTGGCCGTGCGCGCAATTCCGTTCAAGATTCACACGCTCGAGGAGCTTGGGCTTCCGGAATCAGTCGGGAGATTTGCCGACTATCCGCGCGGTCTGATTTTGGTCTGCGGGCCTACGGGTTCGGGCAAATCGACGACTCTGGCCGCGATAATCGACAAGATTAACCGCGAGCGGCACGAGCACATCCTCACCGTAGAGGATCCAATCGAGTTCGTCCACAGACATAAGAATTGTATCGTGAACCAGCGCGAAGTTCACAGCGACACCGTCTCGTTCTCCCGGGCGCTGAAATATGCGCTCCGAGAGGATCCCGATGTCGTGCTTATCGGCGAGATGCGCGATTTGGAGACCATCTCCTCGGCGCTGACAATCGCCGAAACCGGCCACCTCGCCTTCGCGACACTTCACACGAACTCCGCCGCGGAGACAATCAACCGCATCATCGATGTTTTCCCTACGAACCAGCAAACGCAGGTGCGCGTCCAACTGTCGTTCGTGCTTCAGGCTGTTCTCACGCAGACCCTCGTGCCGAAAATCGGCGGCGGGCGCGTTGTCGCTTCGGAGGTCATGGTCGCAACGCCTGCCGTCCGGGCGCAAATCCGAGATGACAAGATTCACCAGCTTTACAGCACGATTCAGGCGGGCGGCAAATTTGGCATGCAGACGCTCAACTCCGCCCTCGCCGACCGCTACCTCGATGGTGTCATCACGCTCGAGGACTGCATGGGCAGAAGCCCCGACCCTCAGGAACTAAACGATATCATCACGCGCCGGAAGGCGAAAGACGAGGCGGAAAACAAGCGGTAGGCATCAGAGCGCGAATGTTTGACCATCAGGGCGAGGCGTGCCTCGCCCTTCGTCTTTCACCTTTCACCTTTACCTATTATAATCGGCCAATCGCTATCTCTCTATCTCCATATATTACTTTCTATATATAAGATAGTAGTAATAGTAGTTCTGTGGAAACTGTGGATAAAGCATTTTGAAACGCGCAACAAGATATTCTTCAAGCATTTAGACGAGCAATGTTATCAACACTCTTTGTGGATATAAATGTGAACAACCGCGACTTATGCACACTGGAGTGAGGTTTGTTAATAATCTCTATTTGTTCACGCGGCTGTGAACTGTTGGCGCACATCTTGTTCGCATGTTTTCCACATGTTTTTTAATGGCAGGCGTTAAATTGACGTTCCCCGGAGTGTCGAACAATTTATATGCACTATAATGTAAGTTTTAGCGCCGTCCGGCGCACGCAATCTCACGATGCTCTCATTTCGAAAACTTCCGCTTTCGAAATCAACGAGCATCATCTCGAATTCATCATTGAAATTCGATGGACGCAGTTGTATATTGATAAAATGTCAATCCCGTTGAGCGGGCACATCGTTAAGAGGGTGATATGGCGAAATTAAAAGTCTCGGCAAATCGTATGGAGAACCTCAAGCTCAAAAGGCGGCGCGACCTTGCCGTTCGGGGGCATAAGCTCCTCAAAGACAAACAGGACGAGCTTATGCGGAACTTCCTCGAACTTATCGGCGAGCTTAAAGGCCTTCGCGACAAAACCGAGGACGCGCTCATCGATGCGCTAAGACGATTCACGCTGGCAAACTGCGAGCTTTCGCCCGCCGAACAGAACGCGGTTTTCGCCGTGCCGGGCGTGCAGTTCTCTCTCGAAGTCGAGACCAAGCGCCTTATGAACCTCCGCGTGCCGCATTTCAAAGCCAAACTCGAGGGCAACCCGCTGGCATACTCCATGCGCGCCACGGACTCCGACGCCGATTTTGCTCTCGTGCAAATCGCCGAGGTGCTGGAGCTTCTCCTCAGGCTCGCCGAGGCCGAGAAGAAGATGGCACTTCTCGCAGACGAACTCGACCGCACCCGAAGGCGCGTTAACGCCCTCGAATACACGCTAATCCCCGACCTCAAAGAGACAATCAAATACATCACGCAGAAGCTCGAGGAGCTTGAGCGAGGCAACCTCGTCCGCCTCATGAAAGTCAAGGAGATTATCGAGGCTGACCGCGAGTAGAAGTCGAGAGTAGAAAGTTGGGAGAAAATCAGAAGGTGAACATAACCAAGGTTGGTTTTGCGCTGACGTTCTTGGGCGTGTTCTTTGCGCTTTATCCAATCGTTCAGGAAATCGGCGATGCCGGGTTCTACTACTTCAACACATTCTTGAGCATTCGACTATTCTATTTCATAACGCTCGCGACGCTCGGGACGGGAATTTATTTTTACGGTGTCGATTTCATCGGCTCGAACAGCTTCAATTTCGCCAGAAAATTCGGCGATGCCTTCTATGCCATAGGCTTTGCCATCCCCGACATATACTTCATTCTGTGGCTATCATCGCGCGCAATCGCACTTCTGAAATTCTTGGAAACTCGCTCGCCGACGCTTTATATAATATTCTACGTCGTCGGCGCGTGCATCGATTTGGCGATATTCTACCTTATCATTAGGTTCGTCTATCGCAAATTGGGCAAGAAGGACATCGCCGGATAATTAGCTCTGCCGAGCGTTACAGCCTGTCTGCGTTTTCGAGGAAAGCCGAGACGAGGCGCACCGTCCCCTCGATGTCTTTTTTGCGCACGAGGCCTGTGGGGCTGTGTATATATCTCACGGGCATGGAAATCGCCGCGACGCGCACGCCCCCGCGCGATGTCTGAATCGCCGTGGCGTTGGTGGTGCCCGCGGATTTCACGATGAACTGGTGCGGAATGCCTTCCTCCTCGGCGATATTTCCGAGAAAGTCCACCAAGCCGCGGTCGGCGATGACTCTGCCATCGACGATGCGCAGTTCCGGGCCTTTGTCCTGTGTTGCGAGCCTCTTGTGCGAGGGGATTCCGGGGAAGTCATTGGCGAAAGTTCCCTCGATTGCTATCGCGATGTCCGGCGCGACTGTGAACGCCGCAGGCTGTGCGCCTCGGAGGCCGCGTTCCTCCTGCACCGCCGCGACGAGGAACAAATCGCACGCGATTTTCTTGGCATGGCGAACGCCCTCGACCATCGCGAAAAGCCCCGCGCGGTCATCGAAAGCCTTGCCCACGAAGGCATCGCCGATGTCTGTCAGCTTGCTGTCGAACGTGACGATGTCGCCGACTTTGACAAGCTCTCGAACTGTATCGGCGGGCAAGCCTACATCGATGAACGACTCCTCGATAGACACGGACTTGTCGCGGTCGGCCTCGTTGCCTCGCGTGAGATGCGGTGGAATCGAGCCTACCACGCCTAATAGCTCCCGCTTTCCGTGGACAATCACCCTCTGTGCCGTGAACACGCGCGGATCGACGCCGCCGAGTGGAATCACGCGGATAAATCCCTCGCCATCGACATGCGAGACGATGAAGCCGACCTCGTCGGTGTGGGCGTCGAGGGCGACTCTGCGCCCCTCGCCGGGGATATGCGCGATGACATTGCCCACATTATCTGTGATGACATCGTCGGTCAGCTCGGCGAACTCTCTGCGCATAATCTCCGCGACGGCCTGCTCGTGCCCGGGCGCGCCGGGGGTATCGCAAAGTTCGTGTAAAAGTTTCCAGTTCATCGTTTGCTCCGTTCGTAATGAGAATTTGTGTTGTCTTTCTTTGAGATAATGGAGATAATGAACGTAAGGCGAGGAAACCCCGACCCTACTTAGCAATCACTGCGAATTTACCCGTGAACGAGTTATCGTCGAGGCTCAAAAAATAGACATAAATCCCGCTCGCGATGGGCTTGCCGTCTTGGTTTCGCGGAAGCCACCCGAATGCGCCGCGCGGCGTAAGATGATAGCCTAACGAGACATCGCCCGTCTCCTCGAACACAAGCTCGCCGCTCGCCGTCCAAACCGTGAAGCGGAGTTGCGAGACATCTCCGGCGGTGAACGGGAATAACAGCGTGTCGTGCTCGCCATAGATGAACGGGTTCGGATACGGCGTTCTATCGACGATGTCCCCCGGCTTGGCGACTCTCGCGTCCGGCGCGGGGCCGATAAGCAAATTCCCGATGCGCGAAGAGGTTGCCGGATTCGGGCCGAGGTTCGCCAATGTCGTGAAAAGCCCATCGAAGCGCCATGCGCCGGGGATTGTGTCCGGCGTGGAATATATGTCGATTGTCGTGTCCGGAGTGTCGGTGCCGCGTTTGGAGATGCCGTGAACGCACGCAGACAGCGAATCTGCCGGAGCGAGGGGCGTGTATTCCGCCCAAATGCCGCCCTCGCCGAACGAGGGAGTGGATGTATAGATGGCGGCTCCTGCAGATGTCAGCAAAGTCGGGAGCGAGTCGCGGTGCGTGATTTTCGGCGCGGGCATGAGATGCGCGTCGTCATAGCCCCAGCCGCGATAGTTTTCGCCGACGAAGAGGTTCCACATCGCGAAATCGCCGTAGAGGTCGATTGGCCGAATGCCCTCATCGAACGCCCAAATCGAAATCGCCGGAAAGACTTGATTTTCGGGCACAAGCTCCCAAATTTCGAGAATCGCCCTGTCGCCGTAATTCGTCGAGAGGAACATCGGTAAGAGGCAAGTGCCATACATCCTTCCGCGCGGAGAGTCGCTGTTTAAGCCGCCCTCCGGCGTGGACTGGAAATTTGGCAGATAGTCGAGGTAGTCGTCCACATGCGGGAAAATCCGCTCCTCCGACCAGACCGCCGTCGCCTCCATCCACCAAGTCCACGCGGCCGAACTGCCGTATGAATAGTGAATCGCGTGGAAGAACTCGTGCGCGCATGTGACGGCCAGTGCCTCCTCTTCACGCCCGATATACTGTGGGAAGCGCGCCGCGTCGAAATCGTTCTCGATGAGGATGAACGCCGGGCCTACGCCGCCCGCCAGCACGGTGTCGAGGTATGTCATGCCGTAGTATTCCATGTGCGTGAAGTAGATATCGAGGCGGTCATCGCCGCCGACATCAGTTCGCCCGGGGAAGAGGCTCGAATCGGGAATCGGCTCACGGAATCCTATGCTGTCAACCAAAACCGCGCGGGCCTTCTCCAGAAACTCCGCGCAACGCTCGGCCCAACGAATCGATGGAATGGCGTGGGCGCCCTCCAAATCGAACCACACTCGGAAATGCTCGGAATCGTGATTGTGCGACCGCACAGGCCTCGCATGAATAAGCGGCACTTTCGAGCGCATCGCCTCGGGGAGGCCGCACTTCTCCGCGCCGACAGCCGAAAGAATAGCCATCGCGAGAAAAGCGAGTGTGAAAAGCTTAATCCTCAATTCCGAACCTCTCGGAGAAGTATTTATCCACCTCTTCGACCATGTCCGGCGGAATCTTGCGCTCGAAGGGGATGGCCTTCGCGTTCGCGACGACATCGATGAAGTCGAGGGCTTTCTGCGCGAGAGAGTGGAGCGAGCGCTCATCGACGTTGCGCATGTCGTCGTCTATCGAGTGCCCCAGGGATGCGCCAAGCCCCGAACGCGCGAAGTTCACCGATGGAATGCCGTGGCGCGCGAAAGGCATGTTGTCGCTGGAATATGTCGAGCGCGTCACTTTCAATCCCATGCCGCGCAATTTGTTATGCGAATCCACGAAGTTCGCCAAGTCCTGATCGCCGGTGATGAGCGCCTTGTCATCGCCGAAAATATCGCCCCCGACATCGAGATTGAACACCACGGCGATTTTCTCAAGCTCGCTTGTATGTTTTTCCACGAAAAATTGACTACCCATGAGGCCGAGTTCCTCGCTCCCGAAGAAGCAAAATCGGATAGTCCTTCGCGGCGGATGTTTGGCGAAATGCCCGATTATGCCGAGCATCTCGACGCACCCAGCGCCGTTGTCGAGCGCGCCGGGAGAGCCGGCAACGCTGTCGGCATGGGCGCAAACGAAGACCTCGCCGTTGGAATGTTCGCCCTCGATGACTGCATGGAGGTTGTGGCTCGTGCCTACGAACTCCTCCTGCGATGTCTCCAGCCGAATGCGGTTCTTGCCGCTGGAAATGAGCTTCAGGCCGGCGTCATAGGCGATGACCGCGCCGGGGATTTTGCCGTGCTTGGCGGTGTAGGAGGCTTTCAGCGATTGGAATCCGGGCTTGCGCCCCGGCGGATTTACCACGATAAACCCCACCGCGCCGAGCCGCGCCAGTTGCTCATAATGGCGAAACGACACGTGCTCGGGGAGGACGACAATCTGCCCCGCGCAGGAGTCCGTGAACGGCAGTTTCGACGGCTCGATGTAGCGGAATTCCGTCGTGATGTCGGTGCTTCCGGAGAGGCCTATCGGGTTGACGGAGAACTCGGCGGGCGAGTCGTTGAGCAGAGTGACGCGCCCTGTGCCGCGCCGGAAAGTCTCGACCTCGAAAGGCTCCAGCGAAGGCTCGATTCCCCGGGCGCGCACCTCCTCGGCGAGAATGTCGAAAACGCGGCGCTCTTCCTCGGTGCCGCCGACTCGCTCGAAAGCTATCTTCTCGAGTGTTTTGAACATAAAATCCTTAGCAATCTGTGATGGCGCGGGCGAGCCGCCGCCTCACTCTATCGCGAAACGCAAATTCCCAATCCCAAATCAAACGCCCGTCGAGCCGAAACCGCCGTCGCCGCGATGCGATTCATCCAGCTCGTTGCTCTGCTCGAAAACCGCGCGAGAGACGGGCTTTATCAAAAGTTGCGCGATTCTGTCGCCGCGCTCGACGCGGAAACTTTCGTGGCCGTGATTTATCAAAATAACGCACACTTCGCCGCGATAGTCCGAGTCGATTGTCCCCGGCGAGTTTAGCACTGTGACACCGAACTTGACAGCGAGTCCGCTCCGCGGGCGAACTTCGCCCTCCCAGCCCTCCGGAATGGCAATTGCAATCCCCGTGGGGACTTTCGCGAAAGCCCCCGCCTCGATAACGACGGCCTCATCCGGAAAAGCCCGCAAATCCGCGCCGGCACTGCCCTCCGTCATGAAAACGGGCGGCAGAGCGCCCGGGCGCAGAAGTTTATATCGAACTAAAGGCGCAGTCATCGTGCCAGTTTCCCTTCGGTCGGTTCGAGCCACGCGGGAAAGCCGTCGGATTTCGATTTGCCATGGCACACCGCCGTGATTTTGCCTCTGTCGAGAATGTCCTCGGCAACGGCGACGATGTCATCCGGCGTGAGCTTGAGCAGTCTCTCCAAAGTCTCATCTGGGGAAATCCATCGCCCGCAATACAGCTCCGTCTCGACAAGCCGCGCCAGAAGCCCGCTCACCGAGTCGTTCTGAAGCTCGATTCTGCCGGATACGCCTTGAATAATCTCGTCGAATCGCTCGGCGACGGCCGTGCCATCGGTGATGTCATCGAAAATCGAATCGACGACCTCGAAGAATCTCGCCGTGCTCGATGGGTCGATGTTCGCGAAAATCCCCCACAGGCCGCAGTCCCCGAAATATTCGCCGAACGAGAAAATTCGATAGCCGATGCCCTCCTCCTCGCGAAGCCTGTGAAACAGAAGGCTTGACGGGCCGCGCCCGAGAATCGCATCGAGAACGCCGATGCTGTATCGTCTGGGGTCGTCAAAAGCGAACGACCTCCCGCCGATGTAAATCGAAAGTTGCGATGTGTCTTTCGGGAAAACGTGAATCTTGCCGGCATCGATGGGCGCGGGCGGAGTGCGCTTTTTTGGGTAAATCTCCCGTCCGACGGTGAAATTTTTCTCTACAAGCCCGCAAAACTCCTCGTGGTCGATATTCCCCACCGCCGCCAGAATGAGCCTCGGCGCGCAGTATTCGCCCTCGACGAAGCGGACGATGTCATCGCGCGAAATGGCCTCGACCGTCGATGGGTATCCCAGAATCGAGTGCCCCAAAGGATGATCGCCGAACACCGCCGTCGAGAAATAATCGCGTGCGATTTCCGATGGCGTGTCGTCGATGTCGCTCATCTCGCTTGCCACCACCGAAATCTCGCGCCGAAAAAGCTCGTCGTCTATGGACGCGTTGGACACCATGTCGCCGAGGATGTCCATGCCGCGGGCAATCTGCTCGCCGGGGAGGTATATATAGTAGCAAGTCTCCTCCTGCGATGTGTATCCGTCCTCGCTCGCGCCGATGCTCTCAAGCTCGCGGGCGATGTCCAGCGCGCTCCTCGATGGTGTGCCCTTGAACATCATGTGCTCGGTGAGGTGCGAGAGGCCTTCCTTGCCCTCGGGGTCGTCTCTGCTTCCGGAGTCGATCCACACTCCGGCGGCCACGCCGCGCCTGGAGGGCATATTCAGCGTCAGCACGCGGATTCCGCTGTGAAGGACGGTCTTATGAATTTTATTAAACATATCGGGGAATTTCCTTTTGGTAGTTATATGTCAAACATTAACTCGTCAGAGACGGGGAGAGTAAATTTCTGCTAAATCGATATATTTATACTTGGCATTTTGCGAGAAGAGGTCATTCTCGATATTCTTAAGCTTCGCAATTGTAGCTTTAATTGCGTGCTCGGAAGAGTCGATCCCAATCCATTGCCTATCATTCAGTTGAGCAGATTTAAGCGTTGTCCCCGAGCCGCAAAAACAGTCTAAAACAATACTCGCGGGATTAGATGATGTTCGAACAATTAAGTCAATCATGTCTGCGTTCTTTTCCGTCGGATATGTGGGATATTGAGGGTCTTTATATTCCCAAATGTCCTGAACCCTTTTCCCATCTCGCTCGTCGGCGAAAATCTTCTTTCTCGGGTTTCCCGTCGACGACCATTCGATGAGTCCATCTCTATCCCATTGTTCTAGTGTTTGAACGTCAACACGCCAATGTCTGCCTTTAGGCGGCATAATCCCCTTGAATGGTTTATTTGTTTCCCCGTTCACGGTTTCGCCGGGCGCATGAATGGGAACTGTTGTATATCGTCGCCCCCGTTCATCAATTTTTTTAAATAATCTTCGCACATCGTCTTCGGTATAATCTTCTTTGGGTTCGTTCCAAATCGGATTTGATGTTTTGCTGTAGAAAAGAATAAGGTCTTTTATATTCCCAAATCCAATTCGTTCAAAATTTTTTGGATTGCACTTAATTCTCGTAATGTCATTACGGAAGTTCTCAATGCCAAACACCTCGTCCATCAACACCTTGACATAATGCCCTATTTTATAGTCGATATGTAAATATATTGAACCTCGGACGGAAAGCAGTTTTCGCAGTAAAATTAGTCTCTTCTTAAGATAATTTAGAAATTCATCGCCGGTGAGTTTATCAGAATATGCAACTTCACCATTTTTTGAATTGCTTATCGTGGTGGCTCGTCCTTCAGTTATAGTAAAGCATCCATTTGTCGCGAAAGGCGGATCTATATAAACTAAATCAATTTTTTCTTCTAATTGCTCAACATTCAGAAGGTAATCCATCGCTTCTATATTGTCGCCTTTTATTAGTAGATTTTGCATGATAATCAAAGGTGATATAAAAATTCCCTTAGAACGAGTGCGCTCATAATATTATAGTTTTTGTATGGGTTTGTTATAAACCTGTGCATCTTTGACCTGCTTCTCAAATAAAGCACTCCGTCCAATATAGCAACCTTGATTGCATTTGCATCTTTTGTTTCTAATGTTGCTATTGCATCTTCAAAGTCTGAATTCTGGGAACCTCCAAAATCCGAGAGAAACTTCGCTTCGCCGATCACATATTTACCCCCAAAGCGTGCAACAAAATCAAGGCCTTTATCTCTATTATAATTCAGGAGTTCTTTGGCTAATCTTTTCTTCTCATCATCTGATGCCGCCAGAATAGCATCGCTATCAGATGAAAGAAACTCATCGGTTGCAACGGGTAAAACTCCTAATGCCCCACTATTGAGCCAATTTCTGAACATGGGGCCAATTTGTCGGTTTGTTTCTTTTGGTTCACTACATCGTTCAAAAATTTTGTTCAACCCCATTTCATACAGTCTTCCGCATAGTCTGTTGACTGTTCTTGGATTCCTCTCAATAGCTGATTTGTCTTTCTTAAGAAATGCGACATAGCTATCTTTTATCGGAAATAGTTCTAGTCTAAAAAGTTCTTTCAGAAGGGCAGGATTATTTTTTTGGTCGAAGGCTTGTTCAACTCTCTCCCATACCTCCTCATCCACTTCCCTAATCCCTTCGGGTATTGTAGGATAGACTTGGAAGAGGTCGTCGAGATAAGACCTCTGATTAGCGTATTCGATGCTCAACTCAGTCCAACGATTCATAACAGTTAACCTCCTATTATGCGCCCCCTCTCCTCACTCGCCCATGATGTCCCGGCCGGCGGCGCGTTTCATCGTCTCGCGGACGGCGTTTTTGCCCTTGCCTAAAGAGCCGCGGACGGTCGGGATGAGGATGACCGACGGCAAAGGATTATAACGCACGGCCTCGATTTGCTCGGCGATTTTGTCGGCGGATTCTTCGGTGATGAAAATTGCGCCGAACTCGCCGGATTTCACCAGCCCATCGAACTGGGCGCCGATGTCGGCATCGCCGTCGTCGATAATCGTGGTCAATCCCATTGCCTTGAAGGGAAGCGTGGTCGCCAAATCGCCTATCACCGCGGTTTTATATGTCGCCATATCGCACCCTCTCGGAAATCGCCTCTCTGTCGAGGCGTGCGGACTTCATGCGCGCAATCGCGCCGACCGCGCGAATCTCGCGAAGTTTCAGAAATGCGAACGCCACCACTACCTCCACGCCGAACGGCACATAGACGTTGTTTCGGAGGAAATCCTCGATCATGACATCGAAGAAGGCCGACATCGGCGAGAAATTTCGCTCGCGTATCGACGCACCGACGGCATCGGCCAATGGTTTGCCGTAAATCGAGAACACCAGCCTCGATGGTATCGCGTCGATTTCGCCGTCCTCCCAGCGCGCGAACTCCTCGCGCGGAAGATGGCCGCCCTCGACGAAAAACTGCTTGAAGTGCTCGATGTCGAAGCCCGCTACGCGAAGGCGCAGATATGCCGTGAAGTTCTTGTAATCCAGCCATCTGCGGGCGAATTCGACGAGAAACTCCCTGCCCGATGCAAACATGATTTCCTTCAGCCACTCGCCGAAATGCGAGTCGATGGCCGAGTCGATTGTCAACTTAAGTTCGGTGTCGGAATATGCATTGCGGGCGTCGTTGGCGATGTCGGCAAGCATTTGTTCTATATGGCCTTGCGGCGGTTCGCCGGAGACAAGCTCCATCAGCCTCTCGGCGGAAACGTTCCCTCCGGCAAGGTGGTTAGGCTCATATTCGAACTCGAATAGCTCCGCCTTAATGGCAACCGCGATATTGGTAAAATCCGTGAGCATTCGCGGAGTTTTCGCCAAGCCATCCCCGCCGATTAGCGACTCGACAAGCTCTACAGTCCGGCGCCACTCATCGGCGAGTGCCGTCTCGACATCGCTGTCCGCGCCCGTAAAGCCCAGCTCGGCAATGACTTTGCCGACATTCTCCGGCTCGGCCTCGAGAATGCGGGCGAACTCCGACCTTCCGAGCCGCTTCTGCCACTTGCCGCGAACTACACCCGTGGCGTATGCATATCGGGCATCCGGCGCGACGACCATCGGGACGTTCAAGCTCATTCGGCCTCCTCGGCGAACAGAATTTGCGCAACCTCGTCGGTCTTATGCTCGACAATCTCGCGGAAAAGCTCGTCGAAACGCGCGTCATACTGGATTTTGCCGGCAATCAGGATAAGCCCGTGCTCGAAATTCTCCGAGACCTCGCGCTCGAAAGAGCCGGCAGACTCGACGAAATTCTCGTCGAGAAGCTCGGCGTCTTTGTGGCCGACAACGATTTTGCCCACGCTCTCGTCGAACGATTTTATCAGCTCGCGATAGCGCGCCCGAAGGTCGTCTTTGGGCAGTGCGAGAATCTTTTCGCGCGCACGCCCGAAAATTTCCCGAACAACTTCTCGCTTGACTTCGAGGAGTTCCACGCGGAGCTTTGCCTCCTCACGCGAGAGCGTTTGCTCGAAACTTCGCTTGCGCTCAGCCTCCGCGCGAGATTTGGCGTCGGCCTCGATTTCGGCGATTTTCGCGTCGGCCTCGTCCTCAATTTCGGCGATGGCGTCGCTGTTTTGCTCTTCGAGCTTAGCGATTTGCTCGTCGGCGTCGGCGGAAATTTTATTTATAATGCCGTCGATGCCCATTTTAACTAATCGAGAGCAGGATTAGGACGCTGGCTAGAAGGCCGAGAATCGCGTAGAACTCGACGAAAGCCGCGAGCGTCATGGCTTTGGCGACGTTCGCCTTGTCGCGGACGACCAGCCCCACGCCCGACGCGCAAACCTTGCCCTGATGGATGCCGGACATTAGCCCCGCGAGGCCGACCGGCACGCCCGCGAACAGGAAGTGCCAGCCCTGTATCGGCGTCAAAGATGCCAGCGCCGATGGGTCGTTGAGAAGCCCTGTCCACAGGATGATCAGAAATCCCGCGACGAAGCCGTATATGCCCTGCGTGCCCGGAAGCGCCGACAGCAGTAAGAACTGCGGGAACAGGCCGGGGTGCTCGTGCATAGCACCGATAGATGTGTTCGCGGCGATTCCAATGCCAATTGCCGAGCCGAACCCCGCCAGCACGACGGCAATCCCCACGCCTATGAGCGCGAGCGAGCCGGCATCCCACTTGAACCAGCCTTCTTCGTGGTCGGCCTCCTGCGCGAACGCGGTAGCCACGGATAAAATCGCGATAATCGCGAGAGCGAACGTAAATTTTCGGGTCATCGAACCTCCAGAAAGTTAGTTATTTTGATAATTGTTAATTATTTCGATTTGCACTTGACATTTTTCTGAAAATAATTATAATTACAGTGGATCCGAAAGATAGCTAGACTATTCGGTAGGATCCCCCCGGGCGGTGAAAGCCGCTCTTTTTTATATTTCAACAATTCCATACTCGTTTGACCTAGATGCTTGCGTCACAAGAACAGGCAATAAGCGCTTATAAAAGTTCCTGCCACCTTTTTTTCTCATGTAATTATTTGTTTCGTAAATTTGTCTCGCTGAATAGGAGACTACATCAACAATCTGATGAAAAAAGGAATGGGCTGAATCTTTGAAAAAAGGATCTTCGACAATATTTCGCAACGGAATATCTCTATAACCGCCTTCAAACATAGCACCCCAGTTGGGGATAGGGTTATAACGTCTCATCTTTCGTATCAGAGCAGTTAACTTTTTACCGTCAGTATTATCAGAAATTATGAAACCTTTATCATCTGGGTTTGAAGGCCCTCTAAAGTTATGGTTACTTAGCGTGTTTTCGAATCTTTGGATAAATACAGCCCATGCTTTTTCAAAAACATCAGAAATAACTCTCTCTTTATCAACTCGAACTTTATCAACTCGAACTGTTATTATATTCAAATCTGGCTCATTAGCGGCCCAATCGAGACATTTCTTTAAAATATCTAAGCGATCATTACGAGGAATTCTTTTCAATGGCCCCGGCCTGTTGATAAACTTCTCAGCATGGATTTCTTCTCTTAACTTCAAGCCCTTACTATCTCTTAATTCTTTTCTAAAATTAATTAATGACTCTAAAAGATCGTTCCACCGCATCTCATGAAATACCATTCCAGTGAGAATAAAATATCGCACAGGGCTGTTAGCGACTCCAGTGTCTCCGCTTTCATCTGAATACATGATATACACGATAACTTCCTAAATGTCGAAATTATGCAATTTACTAAAGTTCACTCCACTATCTCCACGCCGTCGATTGTGCGGGCGAAAGGTTCGAATGGCTCGCCACCGGCCTCGTAGAATTTCGTGAAGTATTCCACGAAGTGCAATCTCGCCGGATGCACGAACGCCCCAAGCGCCGAAAGCCCCGTGTATGCCGTGTGCCCGACTATCACCAAAAGCCCCGCGATTATTATCCCCACGCCGGGGATCATCTCCGAGAGCTGGCCGGCGATGATGTTTATCACGCCCGCGATAACGCCCGTCGAGAGGCCCAAAGCGAGAATTCGCGCGTATGACAATAGGTCGCCGAAAAGGTTGACTATGCCATAAAGACCGTCGAAAGCCAACCCGTCGCCGATAGACGCGCCCACACCGCGCCTTCCGATAATCCCCAACACTATCGAGAAGCCGACTATGCCCAAAGCGCCGAATTTCAGCCCGGCGGTGCCTATCGGCACGAATGGCGCAATAGTCTCCGGCACGAGGAAATTCGCGACGAATATCCCTGCGCCTACCGTGACGGCTATCCATGACAGCGCGAGAAGCCCTGCGCGAAGCTTGAGAGCGGCGTTTGCGGACTCGCGCACGCCGACCACGCCGCTCAAAACGAAGCCAACGGACACCTGCAGAACTCCGAGAAATACGCTCGCGGCGAAGAACTCGATTGCGTTGTCCAGCGGGTCGAAGAGCTTTATCGAAAGCAGTGCGCGGGAGATAAAGCCGCCGCCTGGGTCGAGCGAAATTCCGAACCATCCGCCGGCGAGTGCGCCTATTATAATCGTCGTGATGCCGGAGTAAAGTATGAAGCGCATGAATTTTCGCGCGCCCGCGCCCAGCTTTGTGAAAGCAAGCATTCCGCCGGAAAAGAGCGCCAAAAGCAGGCCGTATCCGGCGTCGGTGAGGCACAGCGCGAAGAAAATCGGGAAGAACGGCGCGATGAACGGCGTGGGATCGACCATACCCGCACGCGGCCTGCCGTATAGGTCGGTGATGACCTCGAACGCCTCGATGACCGGCGGGTTCTTGAGCGCAACCGGCGAAGTCTCGCCCTCATCGGGCGGGATTTCCGCGAATTCCACCGCGTCGAAGTCGTCGAGAAGATTCTCGCGAAGGCCCTCGAAGTCGTCGCGTTTCGTCCAGCCGGTCAAGAAAAGCGTCTTCTGCGTTCTCTCGGCGGATGCGGCGAGGTTCGCGCGCGAAAGCTCCATCGCGGTGAGGGCGCGAATGGCATCGAGCGTGGGGAGTAGCTCCCTCGCCGTCTCCCTCGCAGAGCTTTCGGCAGTTTCGAGTTCATCGGTTGCGCGGGCGAGTTGTTCGAGCAGGGAAGTCAGCTCTACTGCGGGAATGTCGCAGTGCTTCTCGGGATGGAACTCCGCGAAATCGCAGGACTCGAGAAGCGCGTCCAATTCTGCCTCCGCCGATTTGTGGCAGACGAATGCAACATATACTCCGTTGGCATCGGAGTTGAAAACTCTGTGTTCGCAAAGCTCGCAGTCGAAGTCATCGAGAGCGTCGGCGAGCATCTTTGGGATAAGCCCCACGCGGACGCGCGTTGACTGCAATTTTCTAACATCGGCGAAATTTATTAGCAGGGGCGCGTATGGCTCTAACGCGTTAATCGCGTGTTCGAGCGAGGTTTTTCGGGCGGATAGCTCCTCGATGCTCTTACGAAGCGCATCGATTTCGCCCAGCTTGTCCTTGATGGGGAATTCCGCTTTCATGCGGGACAGCTGAGCAATCGAGAGCTTGAGCTGTGGCGGCCTCTTATCGAGTCTGCTTTGGAGAAATGCGATGGCGCGTTCGAGCGCCGTGAGGTCGGCATCGAGCCTCTTCGCGCTGTCGGTCGCCTCGCCCTCTCGGCGGGTAATCTGCACCATTCCAAGCTCTGCAAGCCGCTCGGTCAGCCGCTCGAAATCCCCTGCATGGGCGACAATGCCGACTTTTTTCATTGGAACGACGGCCATCAGAACGCCTCGACTATCTTGTCAATCGCCTTGTCAGCTTTGCTCTCGGCGGATTTGCGCAAATTCTCTATCTTCTCGGCCTGCGCCGCTTTGGACTCTTCGGCCTTGTCGAGAGCCTCCTTCTTGCCGCGCTCTCCGGCCTCGGCGACGGACTGCTTGGCGCGCGACTCAGCCTCACGGACTTTGGCTTCGGCGGAATCTTTGGCCTCGGCAAGTTCGCCGGCGATGCGCTTTTTGGCCTCCGCGATGCGCGCTGTGGCGTCTTCCTCGGCGGATTTAATCTTCTCGATGTCTATCGCCATGACGGCTCCTGTGTTGAAAAATCTTTCGTTATTAGCGGAAGTTCATTGCCTTCATTGCTTTACCATGTGGACAATTGAAACAGCTTCAAGCGCTTATGAATAAAGCCTTTGAAAACAAAGACTCACAGAGTAGTCCACATGTTATCAACATTATTCTTTTCCCTTGGAAAGCTCCGGATTGTCGGACTTCCCCGCGAAAACAGCGCCTTCCTCGATAATCAAAACGCGCGTGATGATGTTGCCAATCACCCTCGCCGATGGTTCGAGTCGGATTCTCTCCGGCGCCTCGATATCGCCCTCGACGCTTCCGCCGATAGTCGCGCTGGATGCGGTCACCGACGGCGCGACAATCGAGCCTTCCTGCCCGACGGTGAGCGGGCCGGTGGCGACAATCTTTCCCTCGACTGTGCCATCGACGCGCAGGCCGCCCTGCACCTCGATATCGCCTGCGATTCGGCTCGCGGGGCCGATAATCGTGTTCAGCTTCTGTTCCGCTTCTGGCTTAGGCATATGTCAACCTTCCTGTGCTATCTTGTTGTCGTTTATTGGGTTAATCGGGGTGCCGCTTTCGAGTAGCGTGTAATGCACATGCGCGCCCTCCGCGCGCCCGGTGCTCCCCACCGTGCCGATTTTCGCGCCGCGCTCGACCCAGTCGCCGCGCTTGACGCTTATAAGTTCGAGGTGCGCGTATCTCGTGGTAAATCCGCTAAGGTGGTCGATTTCGACCGCATTGCCCAGCACCGGGTCGGAGATGACCTCGGCGATAATGCCCGTCGCGGTCGATAGCACGGGCGTTCCCCTCGGCGCGGCGATATCCACGCCGGAGTGCGGCTTAAGAAACCGATGATCCATCTCGCCGAAACGCGCGGTGATTGTGCCTTTGACCGGAAGCCCTCGCGGCACGAAATCTCGCCTTCGACGCGTGGCCTCGGCGGCTTCCTCCATTTCGGGGAAAAGGCGCGAGCGGAACGGCCTGTCGAAAAACGCCGTGAGCCGCGGCTCGGTGACACCGGCGGTCATCACGGGAATTTGAGCCAACTCATCCGCGCCAACCATCTCGAGCATCCATCGCCTCAGCTCCGATGTCCCCGCAAGCTCCCTCTCTAACTGAATAATCTTGAGCCTCTGCTCGCGAAGGCGCTCGTTTTCGGCGCGAATCGCGCGGTTCTCGGCCATAATTCGCGTTGACCTCCCGCCAAAAACCACACCAAGGACGAAAAGCACCAGCGCAATGCCGAATATTATCCCTGCGGCCAGCACCTGCCAGCCCTTGAGACGGACGCTCAACGGGTCTTTGCGGTTGTGCGGCACGAAGAAAATCGTTATTCCGTGTTTAGTCGGCATCAGCTTTCCGAGATAATCTCCATTATTCGTTGAAGGTCCTCGTCGTCGAAGAAATGAATTGTTATCGAGCCGCCCTTGTTGTTGAGCGTGATTTTCACTTTCGTCGCGAAGTGCCGTTTGAGCGAGTCCTCGAGCGCGGAAATCTCCGGCGTAAGGCGTCGGGATGTTTTGCGCGATGCGCCGGGCTTGCTGTGTCTCGGCGAGGGCTTGTCCTCCCTCGCGAGAATCTCCAGCCGCTCGACCGACAGCCCCCTCGACACGGCGAGATATGCCAGCCGAATCATCCTCTCCTCGTCCTCGATGGCCAAAAGTGCCCGCGCGTGGCCCGGCGAGAGTTTGCCCTCGCCGATAAGCGCCTGCACATCCGCCGGAAGGTTCAAAAGGCGCAGGGTATTCGCCACGACGGGGCGCGATTTGCCCACCTTCTCGGCAATTTGCTCCTGCGTGAGGTCGAACTCATCTACGAGGCGTTTGTATGCGATTGCCTCTTCCATGGCGTTCAAATCCTCACGCTGGAGGTTCTCCACGAGGCTGAAGAAGAGCAGGATTTCCGGGTCGCTCTGCGGAAGGACGATTGCGGGGATGCGCTTTAAGCCCGCGATTTTCGCGGCGCGGAAACGCCGCTCGCCCGCGACAATCTCATAGCCGGATTCCGTCCGGTGGAGCAGAATCGGCTGGATGACGCCCTGTGCGCGAATCGAGTCGGCAAGAGAATTCAGCGCATCCTCGTCGAACATCTTGCGCGGCTGGTCGGGGTTGGCGTGAATATTATCGAGCGGGATGCTGAGGACTTCCTCGCCCGACAGCATCTCCGACACCGACCCCGGAAGCAGAGCTTCGAGGCCTCTTCCCAATGCTTTTCGCTTACCCATTGATTATCTCCCGCGCGAGGGAGAGATAGCTCCTCGCGCCCGTGCAGTTCACATCGTATAGAATTATCGGCTTGCCGAAACTCGGCGCCTCGGAGAGCCGGACATTGCGGCTGATTATCGTCTTGAAAACCTTGTCGCCAAAATAGTCGCGCGCCTCGTCGCAGACCTGTTTCGAGAGGTTAAGGCGCTGGTCGAACATCGTCATGAGAACGCCCTCGACAGCAAGCTCGGGGTTGAGTTCTTTCTGCACGAGCCGGAGCGTGGTGAGAAGTTGCCCCAACCCCTCCAGTGCGTAATACTCGCATTGAATCGGGATGAGGACGCTATCGGCGGCGGTGAGTGCATTGAGTGTGAGAAGCCCCAGCGACGGCGGGCAGTCGATGATGATGTATTTGTAATCGTCGCGAATAGGCTCGAGCGCCTCGCGGAGGCAGTATTCCCTGCGCGGGTTGTCCACCAGCTCGACCTGAGCGCCCACGAGGCGTATATGGCTGGGGATGAGCGACAGGTGCTGGAGATGTTCGAAGCGCTGAATTGCCTTCTCGGCGGGGATAAGCCCGAGCAAAACCTCATACACCGACGCGACGTTCTCGCCTACGCGCACCGCGAAGCCGCTACTGGCGTTTGCCTGCGGGTCGATATCGAGGAGCAGGGTCTCCTTCTCGGCGGCGGCGAGCGATGCAGAGAGGTTCACGGAGGTCGTAGTTTTGCCGACTCCGCCTTTTTGATTGGCTATTGCAATAATTTTTCCCAATTGTCCCCTTTTCACAAGAAACATTGATAACTCTTTAATTTATCGACTTGCGCCCGCAAAATCAAGCAGAATTTCGCCCGCGTTTGTTCCGCCGAGGAGAAAATTAGTGCTCCTGAAACTTCGAGAGAACGGAGCGCACATGCGCGCATGAAAAATCGCACGAAATAACGCCTCCAAGTTCTACGCGGCAAATAAAAACTTGATTTGATATGGACATTCACTATAATCTATACGAAAGTGAGGTTATTATGAATAGAGTGCGCCAATTTCTGCTTATTGCCCTGCTTGCGGCCATTGTTTCCGGCTCCGCGAGCGGCGTGATTCGGAGCATCTTCATCTGGGATGCCGCCGCGCCCGGGGCTACATTCCAGCACCCCGACTCAACTTCGACATCTCTCGTTCGCCCTCGCGATGGCTGGATTCAAGCGTTGGAGGCCATTCAGGCCGACACGGATGGCGCGATATACGGCATGCGCGACACGATTATGTTCGAATACGGCACGGACTGGCCCACCGACTTGAACCCGTTCAGCATTATTATCATCTCGATGGGGTGGATCGACGGCTCCGGCCCGGACGACATCGACGCGGCCAAACAAGCGCAGATTATCGCGCACCTTGATGCCACCGACCGCACGCCCGCAGGACAAACTGCCGTCATTTTGGAGGGCAACGACTTCGCGAAACTCTACTGCGACACCTCCGCGTCGCACTACACATACGCCGGCACCTTCGCCGATTACACGGGCGCATTGCTTCTTATTGACGACGGCGGCCCGCCGGATGTTCTCTCCGGCGAGGACAGCTCGCTGGCGCAGGGAATGAGTTTCGGCTATCGCGCGCCCAGCCCCGCCGCGACGAGCCTTGATGACATCATCATCAACGATGCCGTGTGGGACGGCCATCACCTTCGCTACCTGTTCAACGCATCGTCGAAATCCCCCGCGCGAGGGATTCAACGCCGAAGCTACTCTCCCGGCGCGGTCATCACTTTGCCGTTCCAGTTCGGGAACATCCCTCGCGGCGGCAACACGAAAGAGCAACTTCTCGCGAGGATGCTGGATTTCTCCATCATGCCGCTCGCGGAGATTACCACCGCCCTCCATGCCGGCGACACCCTTTTCTCGGACTCGCTTTTCACGCTGAATTTCACCACATATAACATCCGCGCGGTGAAAGAAGCAATCATCGACTACTCCACCGACGGCGGGACGAGCTGGCACATTCTCAATAGCGTGCCAAATCCATCGCCGGAGGAGGACTTCGAGTTTTATCTTCCGCGCAACCCGGGTGCGGAATGCTACATCCGCGTGACGGTGCACGACTCGGTTTTCAACTCGACTTCGGACACATCCGCGCCGTTTGTGCTGGTGAATCCGGCGAATATCGACGAGACGCCGCCTCTGCCCGAGACGGCCTCGATTCACGCATATCCCAACCCGTTCAACGCGGCGGTTCTTCTGGATGTCTCCGCGCAGTTCGGCTCGGAGGTCGAGATTTACGACATCTATGGCGCGCTTGTCGATGTCATCCCGTTCAACGCGCCGCACAGCACCGTTCTTTGGGATGCCCACGGCCGCCCTGCGGGGATATATCTGGCGAAAGTCTCGGGCACGTCCGCACGGGCTAAGTTGTTATTGATTAAGTAGTTCCCTGCAATGTGAAATTAAACGAGGGCGACGGTTGCGTCGCCCTTTTGTTTTTTTGAGGAATCTCGCATGAGATAGCCGCAATGGGAATTATTACTTGAAGTTATACCCGAACGAGAAATTTATTTGCTGAAGGCGCTCGGTGTTCGTTCCCCAGTAAAGCTCAATCGGGCCTAAAGGCGTGGCGATTCCCCATCCGGCGCCCCATCCCCAGATGAGGTCTTCCAAACCGAGCTTGGCGTCCTTGTCCCAAGTCCTCCCTGTGACGATGCCTGTGTAAATATATACGGGATCCATCGGGTTGGCTCTCAAGTTGAACCCGAACTTGAAGAAGGAATGTCCCCTCCGCTCGTCGCCGCGAAGCCCCCAAAACGGTATCTCGTGCCCAAGCTCGAATCGTTCGAAATGCGGCGGGCCGCCGGACATGTATCCGCCCATAATGTAGGGGTGGAAAGTCAGCGGTTCCGTCCAAGTCCAGTAGCTCTGGAGGCTCGCGTATGCCTTCGTGAACGAGAACTCGCCGCCGAGGATGTCTTGGCTCATCGTGAAATAGCTCTCGTGGTATTTGCCGTAACGCGGGAACTGCCGCTTGTCGAAAGTGTCCACGATGGAGCGAAACGTGAGGCGGTTCATGGGATATTCTTTCATGTTTCGACTATCCGGGCCGTAAACGACATACTCCGAGCCGACTTCGGCGAACACTGTCCCGAAACGGCGAATCTGTTGACCGAGCGAGATGCGCAGGCCGTAGGTGTTAATCGTGAGCTTCTCGGCTATCGTGTCGCTATCCCAAATATCGTATTTTTCTCCCGTAGCGAACGCTTTGAAATTGCTCGCCACTAAAGTTTTGCCGATTCTATCCGCCTCGAGCTTCGAATATGCATGCCAGCGGCGAGAGCCGCCGAATGCGCCTGCATTGAGTCTCCAAGCGATGCCGAACAGATTGTCGTCGCCAACCTCGAACGCGCCCTCGATGCTGTTCACGATGTCATATCGTGCGCCGAGCCTCACGCCGAAATAGGGCTTCTCAACAACTTCGAGCTGAACGACGGCGCTACTGTCGCCGCGTTCGAGACGCGGGATCACCGACTCGAAGAGGTTCGTCGCGTGGAGATTGTCCATCGTCCGCTCGAGCTGTCTGTCCTCGAATTTTCTTCCGGCTCGAACGTTGGAATAGCTTTGAACAACCCAATCCCGAGTTCTTTCGTTGCCGGATACATCAACAAGCTCGACAATTCCCTCCTCGAAGATTACCCCCAATGTTTCGGCGTCCAGTGCCGCGAAGGAAATATGCGCCAAGCTGAAGCCAGCTCGCTTATATAGGTCCTCGATGGATGCAAGAATCGAGTCTATCTCGACGAGATTGGTGGGTTTGTCAGGGTCGATATCGAAAGCGGACAGAAGCTCTTCCAGCTCCATAAACCTCACGCCGGCAATCTTCACGCCTCTCATGGGCGGGTTGAATTCCGGCACGACGGCAATTTCTATCGAGTCTCCATCGATGCGATATTCAAGCGAGAGTTCCCTGTAGATGCCCTCGCGATAGAGGCTTCCGAGCCGCTCTTCGAGAAAGTCGAGCGAGACGCGGTCGCCGGCGGAAATCCCTAAAGGCACATCGGAGCGAACCGACGAGACGGTATATCGCGGACTTTCGCCTTTATCCTCCCCGCGAAAGAGCCTCTCGATTTCGGGGAGTTTTTCCTCCGCGGCCTTTCTGCCAGCCTCGATGAGAGAGGCTATGTCGCTGAAGTCATAGCTCCCGTGATGTTCAAGCTCGGGCACGATAAGCAGATCGGCGAGTTTGCGCTCGTATTTCTTTTTATCCTCGGCCATGATGTTCGTGGTTTGATCGAGGATAAACAGCGCATTGTCCAAATTGCGCGGGTATTTGATGTCGGCGGTGGCATCGACGGCGATAATCTTCGATGCGCCCTCAGCAATTGCCACCTCGACGGGAATCGGGTAAATCAGTCCGCCGTCGGCTAAAAGTGCTCCCTCGGCTTCGATCGGCGCAAGAAACAGCGGAATCGCCGAGCTTGCCCGCATTGCCAGCGCAAGGTCGCCGCCGCGGAATATAAGCGGTTCTCCAGTTCGAAGGTCGGTGGTGACCGCCCTGAACGGTATCTTCAGCCTGTCGAAATCGCCGTCTGCCGAGTAATTGGCGGCGGCAGAGCGCAAAACGAGCAGGCTCGATATCATCTGCGCGGCGCTGATTCCCTCGGGAATGCGAGGCTTGAAGTTTGAAAAGCGCAGGTGAAGGAGGAACTGTTCTGTGGCCATTCGTTGTGTTTGGAAGAGGCGAGTGCGCTGGGGAGTGTCGTAAATCAGCTCGTTCCAACTGATTTGGTCGGCGAACTCGCCCAACTCTGCGGGGCTGTATCCCGCCGAATAGAGGCCGCCGACGATTGCGCCTATGCTCACGCCTACGATGAGGTTCGGCGAGTATCCGTTTTCGTGAAGAACCTCAAGCACGCCAATCTGCGAGAGTCCTCGCGCGCCGCCCCCCGAGAGAACGAGTGCCACATCGTTGTCCGAGAC
>OMKS01000327.1_pt1 | contig 44308 bp, 52 predicted proteins | sample 1674721 | NCBI WGS metagenome assembly OMKS01 (sample SAMN06264996, study PRJEB25208) | sediment metagenome | isolation source: hot spring sediment | place: USA: California | collected 2014-09-02 | reverse complement strand
GAGACGGCACCGTTTTGGTCAAGCTTTTTCTAAAAGCTTGGAGGGACTGGGCCTCAGCGGGATAGGTTGTGTCGCGCGACTTAGTTCCCTTGCGCTCCGAGTCGACCGGCTTATCACCACATCCTGAATCCGCATGGGCGACGGAAGGGTAGTGCCACTGGCGGGATTAGCCCAGGTCGCCAGGGCACCTCAGGGCCCGTTGGAGCCATGAGATTGAGAGCATTAAGCTCCGCTGAGTTTGCCCCCCTCGTAAATATCATATGGGCAGGGGTGGGATTTATGCGTTATGGACATGAAAAAGGACGGCCCGCGTTTCATGGTGGGCAGGGGCCCTTGGTTTTTGGTTGGTCGAAATGCATATTAAGGGAGCAAATAAGGGTTGATAGGTGACTATCATGGAAGACAAGATTAAAGGTAAAGACATCATAGGCAAAACCGTCGTCAGCAAGGAAGGTCGCAGGTTCGGCCTGGTAGGGGACGTGACTTTTGACCCCGGCACCGGCGAACTGCTCAATATTGTCCTGACCAGTCCCACCCAGTATGCCAAAAACATTCTGGGCACTGAACTACGGGTAAGTTTCACTGCGGTGGTAAGTCTGGGCGACTTTGTGATTGTAAGCGAAGAAGACCTGGTTTAAGCGGAACTAACCACGTGCCCGGGTTTCCGGGAGGGAGCCGTGTCTTTTTGAGGCTTGGTTTCCCGCTTCAGATGAGGGTCATCTCAAAAACGTTTTCCATGACTTCCTTATCCACTCCGACTGTGGATTTGCCGACCTTGGCGCCGGGACCCACCCGGGAACCCTGACCAATCAGGCTGTCGGTGACGACTGCACCCTTCTCAATCACCACTTTGGGACCAATTACGGAATCGGAGATATTCACATCATCATGAAGCCGGACCCCCTCCAGAATGACGGAATTCACAATTTTCACATTCCTGCCCATTTTCACATCATTGGCTGTAACGTGGGGACCCAGAATAGCAGTCTTGGCCTTAATGTCCCGAAGATGGGCGGGGGGGAAGACATTCACTCCCGATACGTTCTCCTGGGTCAGCTCCATGCGACGGTTGAGGAAGTCGTTGTTGGCATCCACATATTCCTCAGTGGAGGACAGGCTATACCAGAAGGGTTTGAATTCGTAGCCATACACTGAGGCGTCCATGTGAACGAAGTAGGAAACCAGTTCGTGCATACGCATTTTGTAGGGGATTTTGTCAAAAACCTCGGGATCCATGGCGAATATGCCGGAGGCCACCTTGTTTGAGAAAATGAGGTCCGGGCGGGGTTTGTAGAGGAAACGCACCACGCGACCGTTGGGGTCAGTGCTTATCACCCCGTAACGCCAGGGGGATGGGGTAATAGTAAGGGCCGCTGAAATCATGGCCCCCTTCTCCTCATGGAATTTCATGAGAGGTTCCGGCTTGAAGGGCGTGAATATGTCAGAATAATGCAGAATGAAGGGACCGGTGATAATTTTTTCAACAGCCTTCAGACAGGATGCACTACCACTACCCTCATCCTTCACCACTTGAACCTCATACTTCTTGAAAAGTTTGGGAAAGGGGGTGACCACAATCAGTTCATGGCCCCTGAGTTTTTCCAGAATGCTGGAGAACAATTCACGTGAGGTCAGGTTCAAAAAGGTCTGTGGTGTTTTGGTGACGGGAAAATTTTCCCGAAAACCCACCGGGATAACTATTTGCATTTAAGATATAGGTGGCCGGAGTTTAAATAAAATGAGGGATTTTCACTCGGCATCCGCCAGTATTTCTTTGAGCAGGGACAGGTAGGCCGGGCGGGTGATGAAGTAGCCGATAGCGACTCCAAGAATGGCGGTAACGGCGAAGCCCCGGACGGAGCCCACGCCGATGAACATCAGAGGGAACATGGCGGCCACGAGGGTTCCAAAGGTTGCCAGAATAACAAACATGGCATCCTTCACCTTCTGCTTACTGTAGCCATAGAGCACCTCGTCAGTCATGATTATCTGCTGGTCTATACCTGTTCCCATTGTAACTATGAGGCCTGCTATGGCTGACAGGTCAAGTTGCCAGTTGATGAAACTGGCCAGGGCCATGGTGATGAAAAGCTCCGAGAGGCCCGTAAAGAGAACCGCAGTCACCATGACCGGGTTACGGTAGCGGATGTAGAGGACGATGCTGAGCAGAACGGCGGCCGCCAACATGGCCAGCATGGTGCTACGCAGGAATTCATGACCCAGGGTGGGGGAGACATCCTGCACTGATACCACCTCAAGCCGGGTGGGGACTGAACCGGTCATAAGAATGGCCACCATGCGGTCCATATTGGATTTGGCCTCGTCGTGGGTGGCGGCAGCTCCAGTCACTTCGGCACTGGCAATCTCCCTGCCCCTCATGTCAGCACCAACGCCCAGCTCTTCAAGCAGGACCCCGTCAATATACAGTTCAAGTTTTTTGTCAAGATAGGATGTCTCCTCATCAAAACCTGTTGAAAATGAAGTCAGGGTAGCCTCGGCAAAGCGACGGGCGGCTTCCGGTGAAAGCATAATGGGGATGTGATAGCGGTAATAGCCCGTAGTGCGGTCATAGTAAAACTGCTGACGGGACTTGTCCAGCCTTATGTCCTTGTTGGTGAAAACTGTGATGTTGTTAAACCTGCCTTCAAAAATCCCTTCGCTGGCCAGCAAGTCCTCAATCTCATCCCGGGTGAGGCCGGCGGCCTCAACCACCACATACTTGCTGGTGAGGTCGGAAGCCCCCCGAACCCGAATATCCTTGAGGCCGTATATGTTGAGACGGTTCTGGAGGATGGTGGTAATGTCATCAATATTCACAGACTGGTTGGTGGGCTGGAGGACTATGCGGGAGCCACCCTGAATATCGAACCCCCACTCAACGTTGATGCCTTCCCCAATCCCCCGCGGAGCGAGCTGGTAGGCACTCCAAATCAGCATCAGTATCAGGAAAATCATGCGGGGGTGTATTAGAGCTCTTTTCAGGTTCATGAGGCTTCACCTCCTTGCTTTTTCTCCTGGCGCTCCACATACCAGAGCACCATGGAGAGACTCTGGAACCAAGTGTTGATAATATCAAAAAAGGCTCCCAACAGGAGCACCAAGGCAATCTCTTTCACCATGCGGGCGGTTGATACAAAATAAAGGGCCAACAGACTGGCAAAGATAGCTGCACTCATAGTCATGGCCGTTTTCATGGCGTTTATAGCCTTCTTTTTGGGGTCGCCTCCCCCTGCTTCCCGAAGCAGTTTGCTGTCAAAGAGGACTTCGGAATCCACCGACCACCCCATGAGCATAAGCAGGGCCCCAATAGTGTGGGGGGACAGTTTGATGCCCAGCAGAACCATGGCCGTGGCCGCCTCAAAAACATTCAGAAAACCTGACAGGATGACAGTCAGGGCCACAATAGGTTTGCGGAAGATGAGGGCCAGAATGAGTCCCATGAGCAGGAAAGAGAAGATGACAGCCTTGGTGGCACTCTGCATGAAGCTTGCCCCCATGGAAGGCCCGACATGACGCAAGTCATATTCATAACCGGGAAATGTGGAATTTATGAGTTCAACCATGTGGGTTTCAGGAATTTCGGGCCCGGCCTCCACCATAATGGCCACCAGTTGGGTGCTCCCAACCGCCCGGATTTCCCGGACCACCATGTCTTCGGCTTCAAAAACGGCCTTTTGCACGGGGGACATGTCGGGAACGTAAAGGGTGGCTACTGTGCCCCCACTCAGGTCCAGGTCCTTCTCAAAAACGCGACCGGTGGTCCGGTAAGTTATGAACATGAAAAGGGATGCTGTCAGTAACACCAGAGCGGGGATAATCATCAGTCGCTTGTAATTGCGGATATACCACTCACTGAACCGTTCATAAATCACGGGTTTGGGAGCCTTATAAATTTAAAAGCCTTGGCCCGGCCATTTGAGCACAAAGGTTTTTAGCCACCCCCTGCCGGATAGGGTTGTGGCACACTGGTTGATAGTGCTTGGCATGATAATTTTAGGCTTCCTGTTGGGGAGAGTCTTCCAGACCTGGGTGGAAAGTCACACGGACAAAATCAAAGTGGCGGGGGAAACCTGGGATGTGGACCTGCCAACTTTCCTGGGGGAAGTCTTCTATTTTTCGGCTCTGTTTTCCGTGCCCCTCTCAGGCAACCTGCCTCTCACCGGCATAGTGCTGGCCATGTTTTTATATGTACTTTTCGGGCAGTTTGGGAGAGGGCCCACCGAAAAGGGGGACCCTGAGGATTCGGTGGGTAGCAAATGGCACAGAATGTTTCCGTGATTCCCAAAAGAGTGAATCAGAGGCTGAAGGTTGTAGGAGCACGGCTACGTGAGCTTCAGGACCCCGTGGTGGTGTGTCACATTGATGCCGACGGCCTGACCAGCGGAGCCATTATGATTCACACTCTGAAGACACTCGGAAAAAAAGTGGAGGCCCACCCGGTGAAGCAATTAGACCCGAACAGTTACGAAGGAATACCGTGGGATAGAGACCTGGTATTCACTGATTTGGGATCCGGGCAAATCAAAAGGACCGAAGGTCATGTGATTGTGGACCACCACCAGCCCCTGAAGGAACACAAATACCAGCTTAACGTTCATCATTTGGGTATGGACGGTTCGCGGGATATGAGTGCCTCCATGTTGGCCTATATGCTGTCCCGGCATGTTATTGGCGACAACAAGATGGCGGGGGCAGCAGTGGTGGGTATGGTGGGTGACCAGATGACCCGCCAGCCCCTGAAAGGCATTGCCCGTCTGCCAGTTGAGACCAAATGGGTGAAGGACAGGAAAGGACTCAAGTTTTTCGGCAGGGAAACCCGCCCTCTGTCAGTGTTTCTGAAATATGCCTCGGAACCCTTCCTGCCAGGCCTGAGTGGTGAAGTGAATAAGTGTTATGATTTTCTGGCCAAACTCAAGCTGGACCCTCACCGGACTTATCATTCACTCAACAAAGAGGAGTTGAAAAATTTTCACACCGAGCTCATCAAGTATGCAGCAGGTCATGGAGTGAAAGTCCATAGAATGCTTGGTGAATACTATGTGTTACCCCATATGCCGGAGAGAACGGAGATGAGGGACACGAGTGAATTTTCCACTTTGTTGAACGCGTGCGGACGACATGAACGGCCGGATATTGGGATGGGGGTGTTACTGGGAAAAAATGTTTATGATGAAGCCCAGAAACTTCTCAGAATTCACAGGATGTTGTTAAGCAGGGGTATGAACGAACTGGAGGATAATGGGGTGACCCAGTTCAAGAACTTCCAGCTGTTCACAAGTGAAACCATCAAGCCTACTATTTTGGGTATTGTTGCAGGGATTGCCATTTCAAGCAGGACAGTCAGTCCGTTGAAGCCGATTATTGCGGTAACTCCCATGGATGGTGGCTACAAGGTGTCGGGCAGGGCCACCCTGGAACTGGTAGAGGGCGGGGTCAACCTCGGCCTGGCCATGCGGAAGGCAGTGGGCATGGCGGAGGAAGAGGAAGGGGGTGGCCATGATGTGGCTGCGGGGGCCTTCGTCCAGGAGGACGGGCTCCAAGGTTTCCTGCTGAAGATGGACAAGGTGCTCGGCAGACAAATGAATAAATGAAGGCCTTTATGGCTTTTCAGAGGTTTTTTAAGGGCAAGACGTTTTAAACCCCAAACGGGCCATACTATCCGGGAGCCGGTGGAATGGCTGTCCTGTAGCCTGGGGATGCAAGTCCCCGGACCAAGGGAGGAAGGTCCCCCCACTCAAGCTTTTGGGAAAAGCTCAACCAAAAACGAGAATTTCCCGAGGGCATATGCAGACGGCCTCGAGAGGGGCCGGGGACGTAGCAGAAACGCACCCGAACGGTGGAGCGATGATCTGATGAGAGCGTCGAAACCGGGAAGGATGAAACGGACGTCCCCCTGCTGGGTGCAAGGCCTGTGGCCGCTCAGATAAATGCCATATCAATGGCCGAAAGCCATTGACGAACTCAAGGGGGCCTACCACCGGGACCCGCTTCCATTCACTTTTCACTTTTTGGTTTGGCTTTTTTACCTGACTTCTTGGCCTTCCGTTTTTTGGGCTGTTTGATTTTATTCCCAATCACGCCCACAGACCACAACCAGAAGCCCAGAATGACGCCTATGGAAACCCACTGGAAGGCCGGGTGGAAATATGTGAAACTGTCGCGGAAGAAGATGAGCAGGTCCAGACGGATGAGGTTGTATACCAGAATACCTGCCATGGAAATCAGAGCCCTCAGCCAGGACTTTTGTTTGGGCCATGCCAGCAGGAGGGCCAGAAAAACAAAGAGTTCCTTCCAGCCAACGCAGTCAGTGATTATCATGAGGTTGAAGCCGTCAGGGGTGACCACATAATAACCGTCCATGCCTGCAATCATTTCGGAGCCTGTAGTAATGGCCATGACCTGAGCAGTCAGGAGTTTGGCCAGTTCAAAGGTAGGCATCATCCACCACACCCCGAAGAATATGAGAGAGAGCACCATCAGACGGCTGGTGAAAGTGAGCCTGTCTTTCATGCGGGGGCTGATTTTGGGCCTCATTTTTCTGGCGATTTTTTTCAGGGCTTTCATTTGCGGAACCTCTGCTTGTAGTCTGCAATCATGCGGAAGATTTGCTGTCTTATATCCTCTTGCCTGTCCCTGTCTCCCCGCTTCACCGCCTGTTTCAGCTTCTGCATTTCCGCCTCTATCCCCAGAACCCGGCTGTGGGCATCGGCAAGGGCTACCTCCAGACGGAGACGGGCCTCGCGCTCAGCCTTGGCCTGACCGGACAGGGTTTTGCCGGGGACGGGGAACCTTCGGTCGGCCCGGGCCAGTTTGGTTTTCAGCTCGGCCACCTGAGTCTGGCGGGCTTCCAGTCGGTTCTTCAGAAGGGCCACCTTCAGCTCAAGGGCTTTTATCCGGGCCTCCTGGCCGGGGGCGGAGCGAGATGGAGGTTTGGAGGGGGTTTTCGGTTGATGGGGAGGGTTATCCAGAGCCTCAACAGCCTTCCGGACATTTGCCACCTCCCGGTTGAGGAGGGCCGAAACCACCCGGTTTATCAGGGACTGATGAACCCTGAAAGCCTGGAGGGCGGCGGCCAGGGCATCCCTTTCGTGGTCGTTTCCGAACCTCAAGCCAGAGGTAAGGCGGGTCTTTTCAGGTATGGAAAGGTCCCTGTCCGGAAAATAGGGCCGGGCCTTGAAGGAGGTGGCCAGCTTGGCCACTGATGCCTGCCGGGCTTTGTCAGATGCCATTATGACGGGCCGAATCTGGTGACTCCGGAGCAGTTCAACCGCCTTGGGGTTGCCCCCTTTAAAAGTCCGGAGAAGGAGAAGCTGACCCTGAAAATCCAGGGCCACTATGGCCGCAGTCTCCCCGGGGTCGTAGCCCACAATCACGGGAGAGGTGGGCAAGGGGACTTTTAAAACTAATTTGAATGGCGCGCCGGAGGTGTCAGAAGTCCCGCAGGAAGTTCCGACGGCAGTGGGGCTTTTAAAGCTGGTTTGTATAATAAGTGTGTGGCGATTGGTTGTTGCGGGTGGAGTTATTTACCCAAGAAGTTCGTTGAACCGGGAGAGAGCCGGCTGACAGCCTACGCCAAAATCTTTTCACTGGTGGAAGTCACTTCAACCTTTGCCCAACTGCCCAAGACCAGCACGGGCCGGGCCTGGAGGAAGGAGGTCAATGAGGTCAACCCCAAGTTTGAATTCACCATCCGGCTACCCAAACTCATCACCCACGTCAGTCACTTCTCCGACAAGGGAACCTGGGAAAAAATCCGTGGCATCGCCGATGCCCTTGATGCCAAAATCATGGTGGCTCGGGCTCCGCGGAATTTTGCGGATAACCCGGAAAATCTGAGGAGAGTGCAGGAATTTGTGGAGGGCATGGGCAAAAAATACAAGCTGGCCATGGAGGTGCCGGAGTGGCCGAGGGCTACAGTTGAAAAATTTTTCTCCAAACTGGGTATCATCCATCTGGTCAACCCCTTTGAAGGCAAACCCATCAAGCAGGCCCAGAACTATTACCACCTCAACGGGAGGGGGCCTTCCATGTACCGCTACAGGTTCAAGGCTCCAGACATGGAAGAACTCAAGGCCATGACCAAGAAGAAAGACTATGTTCTATTCAACAATATCTTTTTGTATGAGGACTCCATGAGATTTATGGAGGTGACGAAATTATGATTTTCATCAAACTGGACAGCCGGCTACTGACTGACGGTCCCTTCTCTATGGACTGGAAGGCCACGGCCCGTGTATGTCGTGAGGTGGGTGCCGTCAAGGAGGACATGGTGGTTTCCCATGGGTCCCACAACTTTGGCCTGCATGTCATCCAGGAATACGGCGCCACTCCTGAGGGTTTTGTGAAGGCTAAGGAAACCACTCTGAAACTGTCCATGTATGTGCTTTCATCTCTGATAGCAGCAGGGGTGCCGGCTGTGGCTTTCCCCCCATCGGCCTTCATGTTTGCCGACAACGGGGAAATCAAACAGATACTGGTGGACCCGCTTAGGGAAGCCCTGGGTCGCTTCGTGCCTCTGGTGCACGGGGACGCCATAGTGGACTCCACCACGGGCTATACCTTCTTTTCATCCGGGGAAATTCTGGGGGAGCTGGCCAAGTACATCAAACCCCGCAAGGTGCTGGTGGCTACCGACCTCGGCCCGCAGGCCAAATTTGAGCCAAACACAGCCATCAACGACAGCAACTTTCGGGATTTGTCCGGGAAACTGGGCATTGAAGGAAGAAGGCTGGAAGGATGGGGTAGGCTGAGTGCCGACTGTGGTTGTGAAGTCCGGGTTTTTGATGGCCGTAAGGAAGGCGGACTGGCTGAAGCCCTGGAAGCCAAGGCAGGACTGGCCATCAATATTGAAGACCCGGACAGTCTGAACTAAAGAATTTCTGCGGGAGTGCCTATGGCCTGACCGGGCAGACCTGTTTCAAATCTGGCGCGGAGGGCCCCCTTGTTGCCATGAGCCCCAAGAACGGTTCCAGTCAGTTGCTTACCGGCAGGACTGGTCCATAATGCCTGTCTGCCCTTGAGTTTTTCGGCGGCCTCTTTGGTGTCAACGCCTTCGGCTTTGAGAATCATCTGGTGGGGGTTCTGGGTGTGCCTGCCCCGCCGGTAGTTGACCACCACGGCTTTCATGGGTTGGAGGATTGAGGACGGCTTAAAAAACTTGGCCTGCCCACAACACATCATCACAACTCAAGCTCCAAAATGTTACAATCCATCCTAAATTTTTTGTCATGGAGGAATTTCATGCCAATAAGAGGATGGGGAAGGTCGTTTTTTATTCCAGTTGATTTATCTGTTTTCCCCAGCATTGATGAAACTGCATATCCATTAGTCTTTATAAAATACATTTTTTGGTTAGAATCTTTCAAAATTAGAGTTATTTTCGGAACCAAAAATGCCTGAGTCTTAACGCCGCCTATTTGGATAGGAACTTTTTTTGAAGATTTTCGGATATTAAGTCGAGATACTAAATACCGGGGGATTAACAAATTGAAAGGATTTCCCGTATCAACAATAAATTGCACCGGAAGCGGGTTTCTAACCATCAGTGCCCCAATAATGTGAGGATAATACCCATTTTTATCGCTCATCAGCTTAATGGGTATGGAAATCATCCTAATCCCCTAAAAAAGAATCACGCTATCCGTTAGAAACTCCATAACGATATTGCCAACGTTTTTTGTTGAGCTCATGGCCTGTGTTAAAACCTGTTCTGGGTCATCACCCTTGGACAAAACTCTTCCTTTCTCGACAGCTACCCATTTATCTCGGCCAATTTCCTTAAGTAGCTGTTTTTTGTTGGCCAGCAACCAATTCAAACTGGCCTCGTATCCATCAAAGTCAATAGAAACCTCAGGCTTGCCGAACATAGTAATAAAGCCTATAAGTAATTAATAACAATTTGGGGCAAATGAAAGCTGAAATTTTGCTTACGCCTGCAATTCCAGATAGGCCTTCCTGACGGAGTCCTCATACCAGCGGTCCACCAGCACATGGCCCTCTTCCTGGTCTTTTAGGGCCTCGGCCATCCTCTGAGCCATTAGGTGGTCGGCCATGGCCACGGCAGCCACGAAGTCCTTCTGGTCCCCGGGCAGGATGTTGGCCAGAGCCCCATAAATCATGAGCCAAAAGCGTATCCACCGGATGCGGAAGCCGGGGGCCAGAAATTTGACGGGGAAGTCCAAAAGGCTGATGAAACGGCGGAGGAAACCCTCCCGACTCAGATACCACAGGTGGGCCTCATGAATGGCGGGCTTCCTGTCCTTGATGGTGAGCTTCTTTTCCACGGCCTCCAGCAGTTTGCCTGGATCGGGCTCAATTGCCGTGGCCTTGGCGGTCAGGGAGCGGGCCATCTTGATGGCGTGCACCCAGCCGGTGCGGGGGTCCTGCTCGGGGTCGGCCACCCCTGTCCGCTTGGCCACCTCCTCCAGGAACCTGTCCCAGGGACTCAGGCCGCGGATGAAGTGGGTGATGAGGTTCTGGAAACGGGCGGGGGCCTGGACATAGACCCGGGTGGCCTTCTCTTTGAACAACCGCTCAGAGGCCTTTCTCCAGGCCTCGGGGTCCCAATCCACAGGGATGAACTTCATGGAGGCCCTAAACGGGTCTGGTTTTAAGAGGTAATTACAACTCTGCGGTATCATTCCCGGATTTGGGGAGCCCGATTGGTGGGAACCCATATTAAGCCCCCCATTAAGCCTCTATGTGCGTTTAATTGACAAGTATCAGCCCCGCAAGCTTTCAGACCTGGTGGGTCAGGAGTCTGCCCTCAAAGAGGTGCTGGCCTGGCTGGCCAAGCCCGGCAACAAGGGCCTGCTGGCCTACGGCCCCCCCGGCACGGGCAAGACGGCCACCGCCCACGCCCTGGCCATTGAGAAGGGGCTGGAAGTGGTGGAGATGAATGCCAGCGACTTTCGGGATGAGGAAAGCATCCGGGGACGATTGGTGAACGCCTCAGTTCAAGCCTCCCTTTTCGCCACGGGTAAACTCATCCTGGTGGATGAAGTGGATGGTCTGGCGGGTCGCACCGACTCCGGAGCCGCCAACGCCATTATTGAACTCATCCAGACCAGTCGCTATCCCGTCTTCCTGACCTGCAACGACAACTGGGCCACCTCCGTGCGAAGCCTGAAGCCATATGTGAAGGAGGTGGAGTTCAAGAGACCCCGCACCGACGTTTCGGCCAGGTTCCTGAAGGATGTCGCTGATGCCGAAGGACTGAATATCCGTCAGGAGGCGGTGTTACAGATTGCCCTCCAGAAGGATTTGAGAAGCGCCCTACTGGACCTTGAAGCGTTAGCTTCAACCCCCAACGCCGGCATAGCCGAGCTGGAAAGTCTGGGCTACCGTAACCGGGACAAGAGTGTGTTTGAAGCCCTGAGAGACATTTTCAAAGCCAGGACATGGCAACACGCCAGGGGGGCTCTGGAGGGGCTTAACATGGACATCAAAGACCTGGTGCTCTGGCTTGATGAAAATATGATGAGAGAATATGAGGGAGACACTCTGGCCAGGGGCTTTGACGCCCTGAGCCGGGCGGATGTCTTCATGGGACGTATCAAAAGACGGCAGGACTGGTCCCTGCTCAAATACACCATAGACCTTTCAACCATCGGGGTGGCCATTGCCAAGGCGGGAGCCACTGGAGAAGGAGTCCGGCAGGGTTTCATCAGTTACCGACCCTCAAAATATTTACAAACCATGACTTACAGCAGGAACAAGAGACTGGTACTGAATGGTCTGTTAAAAAAAATAGCCGGTCACGCTCACACCTCCACCAGAACAGCCTGGTCGTATATGCCCGTCCTTAAAGGTATGGCGAGTCAGGGCATCAGACCTTTTGATTTAAGTGAAAGTGAATTACAACTGCTCAAGGAAGGTTAGTGAATGAAGCCGGACAGGACGCTACTTTTGTTGGTGGCATTCGCACTTTTGTTACCCGTCAACGCAACGGATTACCACGAAGGGGAAACTGCAGTTTGGGTTGCAAACGGTGACACCTTTACTATGAACAACCAACTGGTAGTGGTTATAGGGTCTGTCAGGGACGACTGGATTTTATTCACAGTCGGGACTACAACCCACCGGGCAAATCTTGATGAGATAACCACTTTAAGATTTCCCATCCAGAACCAGACCCGGTTCGTTCATGTCTGGCTTACCGAGGTTCATGGGGCCCGGGCCAGGGTCCGTCTGACCTCTAATGAAGAGGGGTTTTCCAGAACAAGGTCCACAGAAAATCTGAAGGTGGAAAGGTTATTGCCCTGCACGCCGGAAGATGCCACCGGAAACATCTACGACGGCAAAGGCACCTATGACCTGTTGGAGGGGGACCTGGTGGTGCTGGAAACCAACTGCACCGTGGTTTATACGGGAAACAGAGGGAAAAGTGCCGTTTTTGAAATTTATGACTACTCAAGTTGTGGAATACTGGGGGGTGGGGGAAGGAAAAGCCGGCAAAAACTGGAGAGTGAGAATGCAGGACCGGCCGTTCTTTGTGGCTGGTTACGTCTTCAACATTAGTGATGGCGAGGTTGAAGTGGCTCTTGCCAGCATGGTGTATAACCCTCAGGAATTAACCAGATTACTGGGACTTGGAGCTCTGGTTTGTCTGTTGGTTGGTCTGACGGTGTGGCTGGCGATTGAAACCCGGAAACTCAAAGCCATGAAGGCTATGGACAGGGAAAAGGAACTGATGAGTCTGGATGATGAAAAAGATGAGGAAACCCCGTCTGATTCACAGGGGGATGAGTGAAAGTATTTCATCCACCATACGGTCCATCGGGGCGTATTCCAGATATTTAACTTTGAACTCATTCACTAATTCAGGAGGGAGATTGTGATATTTCTCCGCCACCTTCTTTATGAATTGCTTTTTCTCAAATTCATCCTCAGAACCAATGCGGATTTGCTTTCGGCGGAGGAGTTCTTCAACAGGGGTTTTCACAATCACCGTCAGGTCTGGGCGGGTGAGGTTGTGCTTGTTCACTTCCATAAGCCAGTCCATGTCCACCTTCCCCACCAGGCCCTGATAAATCAGGGAGCTTAAAAGTGAACGTTCCATAATCACTACGTCAGAGCCGTTCTTTTTGGTGAAGGTCAGGTAGTGGTGCAGATGATCGGCGGCGTAAGTGAGAGCGAAGACCCGGGGGTCTATGTGGTCTTTGGAGTTCCTCAGGATGTCGGTCATGATACCCGTCACCATGCGACTGGGAAGCTCGGTTCTTTCCACCTTAAGGCCTTTCTCCCTCAATTTCAGGAGGATGGCGGTGGCCAGAGTGGATTTGCCGGAGAAGTCGGGGCCCTCAAGACAGAGCAGGAACATAGGAGGGTGGGGAAAGGGAATTTATAACTCTTTAATGCCCCGGGGGCTGACATAAAACTTCCGGGAGGCAAGTTGGGTATATGGCGTTATGTTCAGGTTGAAGGTGAAGTTTTGGTTTCTCCCCTCAAACTTCACGAGGGTCATATGCTTCTGATAAAATTGAACGGCTTCCCCAAAAGTCACCTGGTAAGAATTCAGCTTTCCGAGGTCTTCACACAGCTCCCCCGCCCGGTTTTTGATATAGGAAAGAGGCCCGATAAGGTCCGGGAGTCCTGTCGGTTGATTTTAATATGCCTGCCGTTGGAAGCCTGGTAGGTTATGCACAGGTCTCCGTTCAGGAAGTCTATCAGGGCGTCCAGACTGAAATCGTTAGGGGTGGATATTCTCAGAAAACCGGAAAAATAGGGCTCCGGCACATGCTCACGAATCAACTGAAAAAAGGCGGGGCCCAACTGACTGGAATGAACTTGCCTGTACGCGGGCCTGCTGTCATGCAGGGTGACCATATACCTGCCGGGCCTCACGGGGTTCATGGCATCTAGGGCCTGACGGACCAGCTCTGAGGGATTTTCCACGACCCCAGGGGAAATTATGTCAAACTCCGTAGCATAGACCGTCACATTGGCCATGCAAGCTGGCACCTCCCGGCTTAAAAAATGGCGGCCGCCAAGGTTTTTAATGGGGGCTACCTGCTCAGAGCATGGAAGAACTGGCCGCCAGGCGCGTCAAAAGGCTTCAGGACCTCAGGAAAACCGGGTTTGACCCTTTTGCCGAGGTCAAGTTCAGGCGGAGCCACATGGTGGCCGAGGTCATTGCGAAATTCGGCAAACTGGCTGACGGGGAGGAAACCGACAAGGATGCCTCCATGGCCGGCCGGCTGTTCTCCATCAGGATTATGGGCGGCCTGGTGTTCGCCGATCTGCGGGACGGCAGTGGCCGTATCCAGCTCATGGTTCGCAAGGGTGAAGCCGGGGCCGAAAAGGTGTTTGAGTATTTCAAAAACTATCTGGATGAGGGAGACATAGTCGGGGTTTCCGGAAAAATCGTAAAGACCCGGAAAGGCGAGGTATCAATAAATGTGAATGAGATAAAGATGCTGGCCAAAGCTCTCCGACCCATCCCGTCCGAGTGGTATGGAGTGAAGGACGTGGAGGTCAGATACAGACAGAGATACCTGGACCTGATTATGAACTCCGATGTGCGTGAATTATTCACTAAAATCAGCATCATGACCAACGCCATGCGGCAGGTTTTGCTGGATGAAAAGTATGTGGAAGTTGAGACCCCGGTGTTGCAACCGATTTATGGCGGGGCCTTCGCCAAACCGTTCAAAACCCATCACAACTTTTTGAAACAGGACATGTTCCTAAGAATAGCTCCTGAATTGTATCTCAAGAAACTGACGGCGGGTGGCCTTGAACGGGTGTTTGAGGTGGCCAAATGTTTCAGGAATGAATCAGTGGATACCACCCACAACCCGGAGTTTTCACAGATTGAACTCTACGAGGCCTATGCCGACTATGAACGGATGATGGAGCTGACTGAGCGCATGGTGGAGGCCGCCGTCGTGGCCGTGCATGGCAAGACCCGGTTTGAATACCAGGGCAAGACCATAGACGTCAAACAGCCATGGAAAAGAATGAAGATGCTGGACGCCCTCCGGGAGTTCGGCAAGCTTGACCTGGAAGGCAAGACCGATGTCGAGATACGGAAAATCGGCCAGAAACACGGCCTGGAGGATGACAGGACGGGGAAAATCATTGAGGACCTATTCAGCGAACTGGCCCAGCCCCACCTGGTGCAGCCCGTGTTTATCACCCACTTCCCGGCCGACATCAGCCCGCTGGCCAAGAAGTTTAAGGGGGAAAAGTGGGCCCAGAGGTTTGAGGGCTACATGGGTGGAATGGAAATTTGTAATGCCTTCAGTGAGATGAACGACCCTGCGCAACAGTTTGTGAATTTCAGGGAAGAGGATGAGTTAAGGAAGAAGAGCGGGATAAAGGATTTGGAATTCATGCCAATGGACCGAGACTACATCAGGGCCATGGAATACGGCATGCCCCCCTGTGGTGGTCTGGGCGTGGGCCTGGGCCGGGTGTTCCAGGTGGTGCTTAACAAGCCGAGCCTGAAAGAGGTCATTCTGTTCCCCGCACTGGCCAGTAAAGAGGACATCAATACCGTGGTGGAGATGTTCCCGGAGCTGACCAGAAAGCAAAAGTGAATCATGGCTTCAAATTGAATATGCCCCAGTAATTGCTCTGGGTGTCAAAGCTCAGCAGCCGGTCAATCCATGAACCGAGAACCATGATGAGGTAACCTTGGTCTCCGTCAAGCAGGTAGGTCAGAGCCACTTCTTTCCCTTTTTTGTTTATTTTGAAAAACTTTCGGCTCTCATTGTATAAGTGGTGTTTCGGTCTCAATTCCAGCTTAACGACCTGGTACACGTCACTGTAGTCTTCAGAGTCCATCAGAGAAAACGCCCCCTGAACTTCCTCAGGATACACTTCAAGGTCACGGGAGGTGACTTCAATCAAGTCGGGATAGCGAGTGAGTGCCATGATTTTGAGGTCATTACTCCCCCCCATTTCCGTGTTCAGTTGCGGCAGGGGTTCTGAAGTTTGGAGGGAAAACAGCGGGAAAGCGGGGGTCAGTGAAGTTTGGGTCTCCTGAGGCAGGACCGCCAGCACTTGGCCCGGGCCGTAACGGCCGATCAAATCCCGCTCCAGGCTGTCAAAGTCATAGGATGCCGGGAAATTACCTTTCAGATAGACCAGAGAAGTCGCCCGGAAGGCCTCCTTGCCGAAAGCGGCGTCCATATCGTCCAGGACACCGTCCAAAGCGGGTTTTTCAGGGGATTCATGGTCCATACAGAGCGAAGAGCCTGACTGCTTTAAATTAGTTACTACGAAGTTAGTATAACACTCAGAGGTTCCTTCTCCGGAGGTTGGCCTCCCTGGCCTGTTTCAGGAACTCCTCAAGTTTCAAGTTGCCCTTGCCTCGTACGTTCACTTCCCTGGCCACGACCTCCTTGTCCCCGACCACTATGATGGTGGCCACCTTTTCCTTCTCGGCGTTCCTGACCCGCTTGTTCAAGGTGCCTTCTGAGTCAATCTCGGCGTGGATGCCTGCTGAGGTCAAGTCTGTTAGTATGGCCTTGGCGTATTCACTTTGTTTGTCGGTTATGGGCAGAATTCTGACCTGGTCAGGTGCCAGCCAAAAGGGCAGGTTGCCCCCGAAGTGCTCAATTATCACCGACATGAACCTCTCAAAGGAGCCCAGAATGGCAAAGTGAATCATCACCGGTTGCTGGAGCTGGCCGTTTTCATCTGTGTATTTCATGGAGAAGTTTTCCGGCATGAAGAAGTCCACCTGGATGGTGGTCAGCTGCCACTGGCGACCCATTGAGTCCGTGACGTAGATGTCTATTTTCGGGCCGTAGAAGGCTCCGTCCCCTTCTTTCAGAGTAAATTCCAGACCGGCTACCCCGAGGGCCTTTTCCAGGGCCTCCTCGGCTTTGTGCCAGAGTTCGGGGGCCCCCATGGAGTCCTCGGGCTTGGTCGCCAGCTTGACCTGGGGGGTGAAGCCGAAGAGGTCATAGACCCGGAAGCAGGCCTTGATGATTCTGACGACTTCGTCCTGAATCTGGTCGGGCTTGACCATGAAGTGGTGGTCGTCCATGGTGAAGGCCCACACACGGGAGAGGCCATGCAGTTCACCGGACTGTTCCCGGCGGAAGTTGGTGCCGAATTCCGCGTAACGGACAGGCAGGTCCTTGTAGCTGCGGGGGCGAAATCTGTAAATCTGGATGTGCATGGGACAGTTCATGGCCTTGAGGCCCCACTCCTGGTCGTCCTGGGTCCAGATGAACATCTTGTCCTTGTAGTGGGCGTAGTGGCCGGACATCTTCCACAGTTCAGCCTTGGCCACGTGGGGGGTCCAGACCTCCTCGGCCAGCAGGTCGTTGTTCACTTCCCGGATGAGGTCTTCCAGCTTGCGACGGATGCGCATGCCTTTGGGATGGAAGAGGGCCATGCCCGGGGCGACTATGTCCTCCTGGACGTGGAACCATTCCAACTGTTCACCGATGAAGCGGTGGTCGTTTTTCTGCTTGGCTTCAAAGGCCTTCTGCCAGGCCACGAGCTTGTTTTCGGATGAGAAGGCGGCCAGCCAGATTCTCTGGACTTCCTGCCCGGATTTCGAGTCAAGGGCAGTACCTGAATTTATCAGTTTGGCGAAGACGCCGGCCTTTTTGAGGTCGGCCTCGATAGTGGTCAGGTCCTCCCCAGTCAGAGGTGTAGCTCTCGCTATATCATACCAGAGCAGGCCTGAAAGGTCACGATGGCCGTGCTCACCCACTTTGCCGAGTTTGCCCAGAACTTGGGCCAGTTGGTCCTCAAGTGCCATTTTTGGTCACGTAGAGGGCAGTTGCCGGATAATTAAAAGGTATTGGTTAAAGCCCATCAAGAAACATAGGAGCTTAGATTTGCCTTGTCCAAAACATGTTTAATTTCACTAGCTTGGGAGATCGGAATACCTGTCTTATCTTTAATCAATTGCTCAATCCTACCCGTGGAAAAGATTTTGAGCCGGGCTTTAAACAAAAGAGAGGTTTACCCTGGGATCTAGTGTACTTAATTTGGGTCATAGTTCCTCCTGGCGATTTGTCCGCAGCCATCACAGCCCAGTTGGCTTCCAGACCCACACCAAAGAACCGCAGGCTGGCGTTCTTTATCACCCAGAGGGTAACGCCAAAGTAGATGATGGCCAACAGCAAAAGCACCACTGATGCAATGGCTGTGACCACAATCACGCCTAGAGCCTCCTTAATGGCAGACCATTTCATGTGTGGGAATGGCATAGAAGTTTGTAGACTAATGGGAACCACTGGGAAATGTAGTGGGGTGTTTATGACATAACAGCAAAGCTTAAAATGCTCCCTGTTGTTATATCATTAACATGACAACCCAGATTGGAGGCCAGTTATTAGACAAGGCCAAAGAGTTCAGGCGGGAGGCGACCCGATGTCTGAAGGATGGGTCCCTAGACTCCGCGGTAGTCTTGATTTCAAAGACAGCCTTCGCGGTGGTGGACCATCACCTCTTCCTGAAAGGTGGGTTCATTCCCAGTGACCACCAGAAGAGGAAGGATGCCGTCAGGTTCAGACTGCCTGAGGTCTTGCCTTACTTGTCCGACATTTACGACAAATATATTTTGGCATACCAGCAGAGGATGACACGGACTGATGTGGAGGTGGTGCAGGATGCACTTGGAGAAATACTCAAACTCGTTGAAACCCAAATTTAGGGGAAGCCCGGAAATCTGGGACATGGTGATTTTCGGCTCATCCGTGAAGGGGGGATTAGCACCGAAGGACGTTGATGTGCTGGTGGTATGCTCGGATGAGGTACGGGTGAGTGAAGTTAAAAGGAAGTTTGACGACTTGCCGGAAGAGGTTCAAGTCCAGGTTGTGAAGCTTGGGGACCTATTGAACACTCACACCCTGCTTAAGCAGGCGGTGATTCATGAAGGTTTTAGTTTGAAATTCAACGTGCCCATGAGACAAGTTTTAGGATTTGAATCGCACACCTTATTCACTTTTTCACTTAACGGTCTGACCCAGAATGAAAAGGTAAAATTTCAATACGCCCTTTATGGTAGAAATTCACAAAACGGTGTACTCAAAGACAACGGCGGGCGGCAGGTTGCACCCGGAGCCATACTCGTTCCGGTGGGACGGGAAGGGGAGCTTGAAGATTTTTTCAAAAACTGGCGAACCGTTTATGCTAAGGAAAGATGGATGACGGGTATAAAATAATTTATAAGGCGGGGCCAGAAAGTTAGGCATGCCTAAATATTCAAGCCGCATGGAAGATTATTTGAAAACCATGCTCCGACTGGTGGAAACCAAAGGCTTCATCAGGACCCGGGACCTGGCCCGCGAGTTGGGTATTCGGCCACCCTCTGTAACCGAGATGTTGGGAAAACTTGAAAAGGAGGGTTTGGCCAAGCACGAAAAATACGGGGGGGCGGTGCTGACCGAAGAGGGCAGGAGAATTGCAGGATTGGTCAGGCAAAGGCAGGAAACTATAGAAAAACTGTTAAGGCTTATGTGGGTGCCCGAAAAGTCAGCTCATGAGGATTCCTGCAGGCTGGAACACCAGCTCAGCCCCGCCAGCCTGGAACAGCTGAAGCGTTTTCTGAAGTTTCTGGAGCGGGGTGGAGAGTATGAGAGACTCAGAAAAGATTTCGGAAAGTTACAGAAAACCTAAATTCGTTAGGTAAGCCTATTTATTGGCCTAACAACATAAGAGAAAATCAGGTGAAACAAGTGTGGCGTGGGCGAGGGATGCATAGCAGAGGGAGAGGCTTTGGTCACAGACACCGGCAGGACCTTGGGACGGGGGACGACGGCCTGAGGCTGGTTGACCTGCCCCCAAACCAGGAGGCTGAAGTAGTGGGCCTGACGGGGCCTTTCCATTTCTGCAGAAGACTGGCCCACATGGGCTTACACGTGGGAGCCAAAGTGAAAGTAATACAACAGATGGGGTGGCACAGTATAGTTCAAGTTGGGGACTGCAAGGTCGGTCTGGGCATGCGGGCGGCCAGCGGGGTGCTGGTCAGAATTATTGACGGGGAAGGGAAGTGAAAAAGTGAAAACAGTTGCGGTTATCGGCAACCCGAATGTGGGCAAGACGGTTATCTTCAATTCACTCACAGGTATGAAACAGCACGTGGCCAACTGGCCGGGGGTCACAGTTGAAAAAAAGGAAGGCTGGTTGGTGGGAAGCGAAAAACGGGTTCGGGTTGTGGACCTGCCAGGAACTTATGCTCTCACTTCACAGGCAGTTGATGAAAAAATTTCACGGGACTTTCTGGTGAATGAAAAACCGGACTTGGTGGTGAATATAGTTGATGCTTCCAATCTTGCCCGAAACCTAAATCTTACTTTACAACTGATTGAGCTGGAGGTTCCTTTGTTGTTAGTCCTGAACAAAATGGACATGGCCTGCACCAAGTGTATGGTGGTCAACGGCAGGAAACTGCAGGAGATAATGGGGGTGGCTGTGGTTGAAACCGTGGCTTACCGGGGTCACGGTATGGAGATAGTGAGGAATGAGGTGAAAAAACTGGCAGAGAGTCCGGCGAAGCCTCCGAAGATAAGTTATGGTGACCTTGAAAGGCAGATTGAAGCAATCAGAATGAGTCTGGGCAGGGGGAGCCGGAGATGGGAGGCCATCCATGTGCTGGAGAATGGGTGCCTGCCAGACGGAAAGCCCGTGGGAAAAAAGACGGAAAAGATACTGAAAACATGGGCTAAAATGCCCAACGGGGGGCAAACTGAGATTAAAGTGATAGAGGCCAGGTATCAGCAGATTGCCCGGTTTATGGGACAGATTTTCAGCAAAAATATGGAAGTGGTGACGCCGACAGACAGATTGGACCGGCTTACCTTAAACCAGTGGCTGGCGTTTCCCATTTTCCTGATGTTGATGTGGGTCATGTTTCATTTTGCATATACTTTATCCTTTCCTTTCTCCAGCGGGATTGAAACAGGTTTTGAATGGTTGGGTGGGTGGGTAAGTGGCCATGTAGGGTTGGCTTGGTTGAAGTCGTTAATAGTTGACGGATTAATTGGTGGGTTGGGTTTCTTATTCACTTTTGTGCCACCGATTGCTTTTCTGTTTTTCGCGATAGCTTGGCTGGAAGACAGTGGGTATTTGCCAAGGGCTGCTTTTTTCATGGACAGGTTTATGTCCAAGGTCGGGCTCCACGGCAGAGCGTTCATTCCCATGCTGATGGGGATGGGATGTAACGTTCCCGCAATTATGGCCACACGGAGTATTGATAGTGAAAAGGACAGATTGATTACTATTTTAGTGAATCCTTTGGTTTCATGCAGTGCAAGACTACCGGTCTATGTTTTGCTGGCAGGAACCTTCTTCCCGGAACATGCGGGCACCGTGATTTTCGGGCTGTATGCCTTGGGTGTGGTGCTGGCTCTGGCGATGGCTTGGCTTTTCAGGAAAACTATTTTCAAAGGCCAACCCGAACCTTTCATTCTGGAGCTACCTGACTACCAGTGGCCAAGGATGAAGGACGTTCTACTCAAGACGTGGCAGAATGTGGCGGAGTTTCTGAAGAAGGCAACCACCTTCCTACTGGCGGGGGTGGTAATAATCTGGTTTTTGAATACCCATCCGTGGGGGGCGGGGCTGGAGGCCTCTTATTCAGCTGGACTGGGCCATTTGCTTGAACCTGTCTTCAGGCCGTTGGGCTTCGGCTGGGAGGAGAATGTGGCACTGATTGCCGGCTTCATGGCCAAAGAATTGGTGGTGGGGACGTTTGGCACTTTGTATGGAACCAACGGGGGGCTGGCGGGGAGTATGGATAAAGTTACTGCTCTGGCTTTCATGGTCTTTGTTCTGCTGTATACTCCCTGTCTGGCGGTGGTCGGTGTCATCCGGAAGGAGACGGGGTCGTGGAAATGGACGGCTTTCTCTGTGGGTTATTCACTCTTACTAGCTTATGGAGTGGGATTTATTGTGAAAAATTTGGCGGGTTTTTTAATTTAAAATAAAAAATAAAGGAGAGGGCTCAGCGCCCCCTTCCTCCAAACATGCCTCCCAAACCTCCGAAGAAGTTCTTCAGCTTGCCCCATGCGTTACCCCGGGCCTGTTGAGGCAGGGGTTTGCCACAGTTGCCGTGGCCGTTGCACTGGCCGGGACCCATGCCGGTCTGGTTGCCGAAAGAGTTCTGCATCTGTTCCCGGAGCTGGGCGATGGTTTCATAGTCCCCATCCTCCCAGGCCTGCTGGAACTGCTCCATCAGCTGGGCCCTTGCCTGTTGGGCATTGTGGAAGGTCACGTGCCTCTGGAAGTTTTCCTCGGTCAGGAGACCTTCCATGGCAGCCCTCCACTGGGTATAATTGCCGGCCTCAATGGCGTCCTGAATCTGTTCGTATATCTGCTGCATCTCGTAGATGGTCTCGTTGTCCACGCCCGGAAATTTCATGTCACCCGCGTCAGGCTGGGTGAAGTAGAACTGCCAGGGCATGGCCATTACCGAGGTCATGCTGAGAGCGGCCACAGACAGGACGGCCAGAAGCTTAATCCAGTTGTTGTCGTTCATGGCAAAGGGAAGCCGGGGGGTATAATAAGCAAAGAGAAGGGCAGATGTGCATTTGGGGTCCATGTTGGTTTATAAGGAACCGGGGGAGGGAGGGGGGTGGCAACCGGGATAATAGTGGGCAGACCTTTCACAGGCATCTTCTGGGGTCTGGAGGCCGTCCATTCGGCCTTGATAGCCCTGATATGCTTCCTGATTGTCCTGAAGACCCGTGAGGCACAGCAGTTGAGTGCCCATGAGGGCATTCGGTATTTCCGGAGGACTTTCCTGTTTTTCGGGCTGGCCTCCCTGCTCAAGCTCCTAATCAGGCATCTGGCCCTTTCCTTCTTCGTCTATCCCGGCCTGCTCGCGGTGGCCGACTGGGTGGTGGCCCTGGGGGTGACGGGCATCATCTACGCCCACACCATGGCGGCCTTCTGCCTGCTTTACAGTATCGCCTGGAAGGACAGGGGGACCCAGCCGTGGGTACTGCATCTGCTGGCCCTGGGGGTGGCTCTGATTATCACATTCACTAATGCGGCGGCCCTGTATATTGCTTTCCAGATATTCATGATTGCTTACAGTGCGGGGGTCATTCACTCTCTTGGAAAAGTGAAAAGGGGACGAAGTTCACAAATGCTGGTAATTTACGAATTGTTGCTGGTGTTCTGGATGGTGAATCTTCTGGACACTTTGATTCCAGTATCCCCTGCGTGGCAGGTCATTATGTATCTGGCGTCATTCGGGATTTTTGTGGCCATACTTTTAAAAGTCTGGAGACGGCTGGGAGTGAAGACCACATGACGGAAAACAGGAAGAGGGACCGGCTTGAAATTGTTTATGATTTTCTGAGCATAATAAGAAAGTATGACAACTCCATCAAACCCACCCCGCTCCTGAGGCTGTCCAACCTGTCTTCACAGAGATTTTCTGAATACCTGAAAGAACTGGAAGGAAAAGAATTTGTGAAGGTGCTGGAAAACCGCAGGGGCAGGAAGACAGTGACTCTGACTGACAAGGGTTTCAGGTTCCTGGAGAAATACCAGGTCATCCGGGGCTTCATAGATGATTTCGGATTGTAAAAATTAGGGGCAAAAAAACAAAAGTTACCACGTTTCAATCTGAGCGAGCTGGAAGCCCGTCATAACCGAAACTTACTTGCGCCGTTTGGCGAAGCAATCCCTGTAATAGACGGGCCTGTCGTTTGAGGGCTTGAAAGGAACTTCACATTCCTGTTTGCACTCTGCGCAGACTGCCTTATGCATTTCGCGGGGGCCCCGGGGGCCTCCTCTGAAGTCGCTCATATTGATTCCTCCTAAAGGGGAAGGACGGGAGGAGTTTAAAAACCTTTATTTCGGGGCTTTTCCGACTTTTTCGAGGCTTTTACCCGCGTTCTGGGCCACTTTGCTGAGCCAGAAGACCACCAGGGCTATCAGGATGAAGTTCAGCAGGGCCGACAGGAAGGGGCCGATGCCGAAAACGAAAGGCCCAAGGGTCAGGGTGGCCGTTTCCCAGGCGGTGCCCGGCAGCAGGGGGGTTATCAGGGGCATGATGATGTGCTGGACCAGGCTCTGCACAGGCTGGTGGTGGTCACCCCATAATGAAGGCGATGGCCAGACCCCATACCTTGTAGGTCTCCAGAAAGGCCATGAAGTCTTTCAGCAACGCCATGCCATGATGGGCGGGGGCCGCTTAAAGCGATTTAGGTGATGGGTTTTAAACCCGCAGGACAGGCAGGGATGTGAAAAACCACGGGCTCACGCCGGTCCAGTTCCTAAAGAAACTGCTGTAGCGTTTCGGGATTTCCATGTCCATCCTTATGGTTTTTCTGGGTATCGGCTCAGTGGGCTACCGGCTGACTGAAAACATGGGTTGGCTGGACGCCACCCTGAACGCCGCCATGATTCTGACCAGCATGGGCCCGGTGAGCGGGCTGGTGACGCCGGCAGGCAAGGTGTTTGCAATAGTCTATGCCATGCTGAGCGGCTTCGTCTTCATCACGGTGGCAGCCATCATTATGGAGCCGGCGGTGCACAGACTGCTGAAGGGCTTCCGGCTCGAAAGTGCGGAGAAGAAGTGAACCCAACCATTATATCCTGCGGGGTGTTTGCAAAACATGAACCTATTGTATGCCATCTACGCCCTGGTTATCGGAGGCGTTGACATCAACGCCGGCCTCAAGCTGGTGAAGCGTGAGGGCTGGGAACAGTGGGTGGGTTTTTCGGCTCTGGCGGTCGGGGGTGTGGCTTTGATTGCCGGAGTTCAGGCCCTGTTGGGTTTTTATGTGGACCCGCTCCTGTTGCTCATCCCCCTGGTTGGGGCTGGCACCATCATTCTGATTGAAAGTTGGCGACAGGTCAGGGCCGGCAGGGGCTTCTGGGGGGTGCTGATTGCCCTCTACAACACATTCGCATGGGTTGTGAATTTACTTCACCTTTTCTATCTGCTACAGGGCAGAAGGCGAAGATGAGAATGAGAGTCGGACTGGCGGTCAGAAAAGGAGAACCTGATGTGGGAGTCATAGTGAATGATTTGGGAAAAGTGGTGCATTCCAACTTTTCTTTTGGAGACGGGCTTGAAAAGTTGCTGAAAAAATTAGTGAATAAAAATGGCTGGGTCCATGATGAAGTGATTAATGGGTCGGCCGTGAAAATACTGAAAAGAGGTGTGAAGGAGAAGGACCTGGACTGGTTTCAGGTCAAGGAGAAGAGCCGGCAGGTTTTGAAGGCGTTGATGAAAGTGGGTAGGGGAAAGACAATTACATACGGGAAACTGGCTGAAAAGTGTGGGACGAAGCCACGCGCAGTGGGGCAGATAGTCCACAGGAACCCATTTGCACCGTTTGTGCCTTGTCACCGGGTGATTGCCAAAAATGGCCCGGGAGGGTTCGCAGGGGGGCTGGAAACCAAGCTGAAAATGCTCAAGAGGGAAGGGGTTAAGTATTGAGGCGGGAAAACTTCGAGTGGATGATGTAAAGAGTCTACTGGTTCTGGGTCTGGTTCTGTTGATACCCGTTATGGCGGTGGATGACGCCCGCCAGCTGGAAATGAGCTACTCCTTTGAAAATCCGGAAGAGGATTGTGAAATTCAGGTGGACTTTTTACCATTCGGAACCTGTTCACTTTGCTTTTATGAGGCCAGCGGGGAACAATATTGTGTTTTTGAAGGCAGAAATTATGGGGCCCTGTCTGCGGAAAAAAGTGAATGTGTGAATTTAAGCGGAGTAATGCCGGAAATAGTGAGTGGGAGTTACACTATTGAGCTATGGTGTGAATATCAGGGCGGAAAAAAATATATCAGCCGGAACTTCCAGCCGGTGATGAATCTGGATTACCGGCTGGACCTGGTGTGTCGTCCCGGTTTGGGGGACCGGCTGATTATGTCCTGGGATGATGCCGGAAACTGCACGACCAAAATAAAAGTCAGGGGAAAATCCGAAAGTGTTTATGTGACCCGCGGAGTGAAAGGAAGCGTCAGGGAAGTGGTCAGGCTTGGGAAGCTTTACGAAAATGTGACTGATGGGGTTTATGAAGGTTGGCTGGACTGCCGGGCTGGGGAAAAAATCCTTCAGGGCAACTGCACCTTTGAGGTGAAAGGGGGCAGGACCAAGGGGGTGGTGGCCGGCTGGTTGGAGGATTTGAAGACTCGGCTCAGCTGGTTTTCAAGGTTTCGGCTGGGCAGAAAATAGACATATAAAGTCTTCAGAAAAAGGACTGGATGTCTGAAGAAGGCCCGGATTTTGAGGGTTTAAGAGAGGTTTACTTTGGGTTTGCGGAGGATTTGGTCCGGCAGATGGCAAGGGATTTTCAGAAGACGGCTGAAGAAGAAATGAAAGTCTCTGCTTTAGGGGTAGTTGATAGTCTCAATATGATTGATGACCTTTTCGAAATCCCGTCCGAAGTTTATTTCGAAAGACTGAAAAAAGGTTCACAGCTCATCAAAACCCTGAATGACCCGAAAGCCAGACCGAAAACTGTGGCAGAGGGTTTAAATGAACTCTCAGTTTATTATGAAACACATGTTCCTGAAAAATATGAGAGCCAGACTGCGCGCGAAGCCTATCTTGATTTTTCAGAAAAGGTCATAACTTATCTGATGGATAACCTTGACCCGGGGGTGGGATACCAAAAGTGGGCGAAGAGGTCACATTCACTTCTGCTTGGGTTGTATCAGATAAACAGCTATTTGGAAAATTCACATGATTTGTTACAAAGTGAAAGAAAGATAATTGACACTTTACTAAAAAATGCGTGCCAGGTTTTAGAAAGTTATGAATGGGACAACCAGAAAATTAATGATTTTTCGGAAGGGTTGAAAAATACTCTCGAAATAATTAAAAAATTTAACTACGGGGTCTCAACTCAGTCGCTGGTCTGAAGGACATTGACTGTGGTCGTCTGCAGTAACCACATTTTTCACATTTGTAGTCCTCCGGGGTGCCCCTGAGGCGGGTGCTGTTGCATACCGGGCAAGTCTTACGCATGAAGGTGTCCTCCTTTTGGTCGAGGTTTTTGCCTGCGGGCAAAAAGCTCGTTACACACCGGGCAGGTTTTACGAAGCTTGTCCATATGATCACTTTTCACTTTCTGGCGTGTGGGCCAGTATGATGTGGTGACCCCCTGAAACTTTTATGGCCTTGCCTCTGACCAGAGCCTCTGCCACTTTGTTGCGAGCCGAAGTAAGCAGGCGGTTAAAAGTGGGTTGGGAAATACCCATCTCCCCGGCTGCCCTGACCTGGGGCTTGCTTTCCAAATCGGCCAGCCTGAGGGCCTCATACTCCTCAACCGTCAGAACCACCTCATCAAGCTGGTTCAGGGGGATGCCCTGGGGCTTGAAGAAGGTCACGTTTGGCGCGTGCCGGACCCATCTGTGGCGACGGGGGCGAGGCATGGACTTACTGCTCCTTTTTGGTCTGTTTCAGGGCCTTGAGCCGGGTTTCTATGGCTTTTATGTTGGCTTCCAGGGCGTTTTTCTGGTTTTCAAGAACCCTGGCCTGCTCTTCGGATGAAAGTTCAACGTTTTGAACCCCAACCCCGGCAGGGACAATGCCCGGTCTACCAGCACCCCAGAAACGGCGCATGCGTCCAAAACCACACTTAAAAGGGGCAGTATTACTGGCGCAAACACCCATTCTACGGCCTGTCATGGGGCCTTCTCCGTCAGGACCTGTTCCATCTCCATATGGCATTTACATCACCTCTGAATACTTATTCAGTCGGAATATTAAAAGATTTTGGATTAATATTCAATAAAGAGGAGTGGTGAAGCTTAATATAAGGCCACCTCTGGGTTTGCCATGCACGACCTCATTCTCAAACACACGCTGGCCAACGCCCTGAAGTATGGAAAGGCCGACGGGAAGGCGGTGCTGGCCAAGGTCTTTGCGGAGAACCCGGAAGCCAGGAAAAAGGCCGCTGAGGTCGTGAAAATGGTTGGGGAGGAAGTCTTCAGAGTCGGGGGTATGGATGCAAGTGAGATTGAAAAACAACTCCGGAAACTTGAGCCCGGTATGCTTCACAAACCGGGAAAAAAAGTGACGGTAAATGAAATTCCTGAACTAAAAGGGGCGAAAAAAGGAAAAGTGATTGTCCGCATACCACCCGAACCAAACGGTTTCCTTCACATTGGTCATGGAATGGCATTCACACTTAACAGACTGTATGCGGAAAAATATGAAGGAAAAATAGTGATGAAGTTTGAAGACTCAAACCCGGAAACGGCCGGGCTTGAATATTACAGCGGAATTCTAAGGGACATCAAGTGGCTGGGCATTCACTGGAATGAGCTTTTCGTCATGTCCGAACACTTTGGTGAACTTGAGGCTGGTGCGGAGAAACTCATAAAAAATGGGAAGGCATATGTCTGCACCTGTAAGGAAGACGACATCAAGAAAGAGAGAATGAACAAGAAGGCCGGTCCCTGCAGGATGAGGAAAAAAGAGGAAAACCTTTCACTCTGGAAAGCCATGAAGGCGGGTGAACCTTGGGTGCTCAGATGGAAGGGGGACCCGGAATCGGACAACTCGGTGCTGAGAGACCCCACTCTCTACAGGGTTATTGACAAGGTTCATCCCTGGACTGGGGTGAACCACCTCGTCTATCCGACTTATGATTACGGAAGTGCGGCAGCGGACGGTTTGCTGGGCATCACCCACGTCCTGAGAAGTGAAGAGTTCCTGATGAGGGCTCCGCTACACACCGAAATTATCAGGTCTTTGGGCTTTAAACCCCCTGAATACGTCCATTTCGGCAGGTTCAATCTGGAGGGGGTCCCGACCAGCAAGAGGTTGATAAAACCCCTGGTGGAGGGAGGTAAGGTTCATGGCTGGGATGATCCGCGACTTTCAACTCTGATGGGCCTGAGAAGGAGAGGCATCCTGCCCAAAACCCTGGAGGAGTTGGTGAAAAATTCAGGAACTGACAGGGGGGCGAGCCTCATAGACCACAACATACTCCACAGCATCAACCGGAAACTGCTGGACCCTGTTTCAGAAAGGTATTTTGTGGTGAGGGAACCTGTGAAGCTGAAACTGGAAGGGGTGCCGGAGGGAAGGAAGGCACATCTGGAAAAAATCCCGGGAAATAAGGACGCGGGCTTCAGGGAATTCACAGTTGGCGATTGTGTCTTTCTTGAGAAATCAGATTACGAAGCAAACAAAGGTAAAGTTGTCAGATTGAAGGGGCTTTACAATGTGAAGCTGGATGGAAAGAAGGCAACCTATGCCGGAGAGGAGATAGTGAGGCCCATCATTCACTGGGTAAGCCTTCCAATTGAAGGTGAGTTGTTGATGATTGAGGAACACGCGGGAGCTGGGGATGGTGAGCTTCCGGAAAAAATGAAAAGTGAAAAAGTTCTGGCGGAGAATGGGATAACCTTCTCAAATTCAATCACCATACAGATGGAGCGGTTGGGTTTTGCCAGAATAGAGGGACGCCGGCCACTGAAGCTGGTCTTCATATCAAAATGAAAGTCGCAAGGTTCTGGGAAAAAGTAGGGGATAAGGTTTCATGCAGACTGTGCCCGCACGCCTGTCTGCTCGGAAATGGTGAATGGGGAAAATGCGGTGTGAGGCGGGCCGTTGGCGGGAGGCTGGTGGCTGAAGCCTATGGCAGGGTGGTGGCTCTGGCCGTTGACCCAATTGAAAAGAAGCCCCTTTTCCACTTCTGGCCCGGTTCCCGGGTGTTTTCCATCGCCCTGCCCGGTTGCAACCTCTCCTGTCAATTCTGCCAGAACTGGGAAATCAGTCAGATGAAAAGGGGGGTTGGAACCTGGGACGGGGTGCCACAGGTCAAACCAGAGCAGATAGTGAATGAAGCCATCAAGCGGAGATGTCAGGGCATAGCTTACACTTACACGGAGCCAACTGTCAATTTTGAATTCTTCTTTGATGTGGCCAGGATAGCCAGTAAAAAGGGTTTGTATAATGTTTGGGTGAGTAATGGCATGATGAACCCTAAACCGGTTAAGGAAATCAGTGAGTTTGTGAATGCAGTGAATATAGACATAAAGTCCTTCACTGATGAGTTTTACAGAAAAATTTGTGGAGGGGTTGGAGTTAAACCCGTCCTGCGGGCGATTGAAGAGTTTCATAAAAACGGGGTTTGGGTGGAGATTACAACTCTGGTGATACCGGAATTAAATGACGGTGAACCGGAAATAAAGAAAATTGCGGAATGGGTAAAAAGGATTGACCCTTCAATTCCTTTTCATCTCAGTAGGTTCCACCCGGACTATCACTTGTCGGGTTGGGCACCCACCCCGGAAAAAACCCTGTTGAAACTGTCAGAGGTTGCGAGGGTCGCGGGTCTGAATTATGTTTATGTGAGCAATATGACGGGTGCTGATGGGGGCCAAACCCGGTGCCCTGCATGCGGAACCCCCCTGCTGGAGAGGCGGGGTTTTCTTATCACCGAAAACAGGCTTTCTGGGGCCAATAAGTGCCCAAAATGCGGTAGAGTCCTTGAGATGATGGGAAAAGTAATAAAGGGTAGCGGGGGGAGTGTGATATGATTGAGGCCCGTTTCATAATGGAGTATTTTGACAGCTCCAAGAGCCTGGCGGAAAACCATCTCAAAAAAAGGGTGGAGGTGTTGAAGGGTCTTAAAGAAATTGAAATTTTTGATGAGCACTGGGAGGAAACCCAGCAGATGGAGGACGGGACTTTTTCCGCGTTGATTGACCTCGGCATAAGAACCAAAAGTATTGAGGCATTCTTCGCCATAATCATGGGTTTCACACCGACCGCGGTTATTATACAAAAGGCTGACAAACTTCAGGTGGGAATGAATGAACTCCAGAATGTATCAAATGATACGGTCACAGTTATCCGGAATTTCGCAAGGGCAAATTCACAATTGAGGAAGGAAAATTTACAGTTGAGAAAATTGTCAGGTATGTCCGGTAAGTAATTCACCCGAACCCGTGTTCGATACAAAGTGTGAATTGAGTATCTTCCCGTTTGATATGGATTTTTTTCAGTTTGCAGTTGGGTTTGGGGCAATTTTCTTTGGTTATGGTAAGGGTGCCACGTTGTGGCAGGCCCCATGTCCGGGCACATCCCGAACAGGCGGCATATCTTTTGTCATTGCGGGAGGTGAGCTGGATGACTTCCTTACCACAGTCCGGACATTGGCCGATAATCACCTGGGGGCCGGCAGGTTTAGGTGTTGGGCTGGAGGGTGCCTTTAAGGTGGTTTTTGGGGTTGTTTTGCCGGTCCGGGTTTTTGTCCGGGGGGCTGACGCCGGGCGGTTGAACTTTGAAGTTGACTCAACCCCACCCTCCATCAGTTTCCGGCCAACCTTCAATTCATTCTGCCTGAACTGGTCAAGAATGTGTTGCAGTTCTTTACGACCATCTTCAAGAACTTTATCCATGTCCTCATGACCCTCCTGGACTTTTTCCATCCTCTCCTCAAAATTTCTGGTGAGGTCCACCGAAACCACATCCGGTGCCACAGACTCAAGGGCGGAAATGACGTTTTCACCAAGCTGGAGAACTTTAATGCTCTTGCCTTCTATGTAACCGCGTGAATAAAGGGTCTGGATGATGTCGGCCCGGGTGGCTTTGGTGCCGAGGTTCAGCTTCTCCATCTGCTTGAGGAGGCCTGCCTCTGTGAATCTCTTGGGGGGTTTCTTCTGTTCGCGGTTCAGCTGGATGAATTCAACCTTCAGGTTGTCGCCTCGCTTCACATCCGGGACTTCAGATTCCTCCAGGCCGGCCGGATAGATGGCTGTGAATCCCTGCTTAAGGGTTTTTTTGCCTTCAAGGGTGAATGGAACGCCGTTCAGGTCAAGGAGAATGCGGGTGCTCTCCCGGATGGCCGGGTCGGCGAAGGCAGCCACAAAACGGCGGGCAATTAGGTCATAGACTTTAAGGGCAGGGGGTTCCATACCGGAAGGTCTTTCCCCCGTGGGGTAAATGGCGGGGTGGGCGGGGTCTGTTTTGTCACCTTTGGCGGCCTTTCTGCCCAGCAGGCCCGCGGCCTGCGGGATGTGGGGGGTAAGAGCTTTGAGAATGGCATCGGTGTCCAGCTCTTTGGGTAACTCATGGCTTGATGTTCTGGGATATGAGATGGCTCCCGCCTCATAGAGTTTCTGGGCCAGGTTGAGGGTGACTTTAGGGGTAAGTTTGTGAACGCGACTGGCCTCAGTCTGGAGGTCAGTGAGGTTGAAAGGGGGTCTGGGAGGAAGTTCGCGCTGGTTTTTTTCAACTTCATTCACAATTGCTGGGCCCATCGCCTGAAGGAATGCTTTGATGGCGTCCTGAACCTGCTCGTATTCACCATCTTTGGCTTTGAATCCTCCTGCAATTTGGGCAATTAGTGAAAAGTAGTAGGCAGATGTAAAGTCGCGGATTTCCCGTTCACGGTCCACAAGAATTTTCAGGGTTGGGCCCTGAACCCTGCCCGTGGACAGGACGCGGAAGTTCCCAGTTTTTTTGATGGAGTGAACGAGGGCCCGCGAAAGGTTGATGCCCCAGTACCAGTCAAGGTAGTGGCGGGTGAGGCCGGCCAGAGCCATACCGGTTTCAAACTGGTTGTGAATGTGGGCGTCGTCGTAGGCCCTCTTGAGTTCCCCTTTGGTCAGGGTTGAGAATTTCATTCTGTGGGCTTTTTCCGGATTTTTGACTTTGGCCGCATACCGGAGAATGTTGAAGCCGATGACCCCGCCCTCGGTGTCGTAGTCCGTGGCTATGATGATGCGGTCGGCCTCCTTGGCCAGGGCTTGCAGATTCTTGACGTAGTCCCTGCCGTATTCCAGGCCCTTCTTCCGGTAGTTGGGTTTCCAGTCCACGTCGAAGATGGGGTAGTCCCAGCCCTCGCGGGTGGGTTCCAGACCGTAGAGATGACCAACCGCCGGGGCCACTATGAGTTCGGGTGACACCTCGTAATAGTAGGACTGGCCGCCCTTGTGGGTGCGGTAGCCCCCCAGGGCCTCGGCTATCTTCTTGGCGGCGCTGGGTTTCTCCGAGATGATGAGTATCACACCATTAGGGGGGTGTAGCTGATAAATAAGGGTAAAGGCGGAAGAAAATTACAACCTGGTGTCCCGGTGGAACACCAGGGGGTATAACGTAAGTATATGGAGGGACCAATTATAAAAATTTTGTGGCCCCAGCGGCACGCCAGACCTTGAAAATTTAAGCCCGGTATGTGGAGCAACAACATGGATAAAGTTGCCGTTTTCATTGACGGGGGCTACCTCAATCAATTGTCCAAACACGTTTTCGGGAGCAAAAAACAGCCCTTACGTGTAAATTATGAAGAAGTGGGCCTGCGAATTGCAAAGGAGTGTGGTGGAGACTTGTTCAGAACGTATTACTACCACGGCAAACCTTTCCAGAGCCGGCCGCCCACACCCGAAGAAAGGCAGAGAAAGAGTGCTTTCGATAATTTTGTGGCTTTCATGGAAAAGGTTGACCGCATGCAACTCCGGTTAGGTAGGGTCCGGAAATATTTTGATGAAAAGGGGCATGTAAAATTTGAACAAAAGGGTGTGGATGTCAAACTGGCGATTGATGCCCTCAAACTAAGCCTCAAAAACAGGTTGACAAGATCGCACTTTTGACCGGCGATTCCGATTTCATCCCGGTGGTTGAAGCCATAAAAGATGAGGGGATTGAGGTCAGTATTTTTTACCATTCCTCTTCTGTGAACTGGGACCTGGTGAACGTCTGCGACCGCAAAGTGGAATTAAAACAGGTTTTATTGAAGTAGGGACCGGACCGGCAAACCATTTATAAACCGCCGCGGATGGCCGAAATGATGAAGTTCCTCAGGAAGTGGTGGGACTCTGGCCTGCTGGTGCTGGTGGCCCTTCTACTAGCCTCCCTTCTCAGGTTTCAGGGCCTTGAGGGCTCCTACATCCGGGCCTTTGACCCCTTCCTGTTCTGGCGGGTGTCCGAAGCCATCTGGAACACAGGAACCTGGGAGATGAATGACACCCTGCGTTATCATCCCTTCGGCTGGGATTCTGAAGAACTTGCTCCGGCCCCGCCACACGCCATGGTTCTGCTGGGCAAGGTGGCGGGTGACCTCAAGGCGGGGGTAAGGTGGTTCCCCGCCTTCTTCGGCCTGTTGAGTGTGCTGGTCATGGCACTCATAGGCAGGAGATTTGGAGTGTCGGGGCTGTCGGCCCTGATTTTGGGTATTCTACCGGGTTATATTTACAGAACTTCTGAGGGCTTCGCCGACAAGGAACCCATAGCCATGTTCTTCGGACTGTTGGGTATGTATTTTTTCATACTGGCCATGGAAAAGAAAAACTGGCTGGATGCCATCTACGCCGGCCTGGCTTTCGGCTTTGTGGCCGGAGCTTGGGGTGGAAAAATCCTGTTCATCGCCTCACTCCTACCCGTAATTGTGGTGCTCATGCTTCGGGAGAGGTATGACAGAATACTCATGGCGGGGGTGACTCTGGTCATATACCAGGTGCTCCACGTAGTGGTGCCGAGATATGTGAAGTTCTGGGTGGACCCCTTCTCCCTGGCTGTGCTGGGCTTCGGTCTTTTCTGCTTCCTCTTTTACGGAATTTACAAGAGCAAAAAGCTGGAAAAACTGGGCAACAAACGGCTCTGGTTGTGTATAGGGATTATGGTGGCCGGAACGCTGGTGGCCTCAACCGCGGTCTACAAAAACCCCCTTTTCCTGCCCCGCTTCGGCTGGGACCTCATAACCAAAGCCCTTGTGCCGGCTTCAGATGTAAGCCACTATGAAACCGTCCAGGAAAACGCCAGACCGACTTGGTCATGGGCTCTACCTGACAACACGTTTTACCAGCAGATGGGGCTTTTCTTCTTCCTGGCCCTGCCAGCCATTTACTTTATGATAAACGGCAAGGACGACAAGGAGGTGGTGCTGGGCTCCTTCGGAGCCTTCAGCATTCTGGCGGGCTTTGTGGCCGTCCGGCTCTTCGCTTTCACTGCGACGGGGGTGGCCCTGACTTCAGCTTATGTCATCAAAAAACTCTTTGCCCACAAGGATGTAGCGGTGAAGCTGACAGGCTATTTTGTGCTGGGCCTCTCACTCTGGCTGGCCTACCCTTACGTCATGAGCAGTATGGAGACCTCAAAATACGCCAGCCTGACCACGACCTGGTTTGAAAACATGAAGTGGGCCCAGTTCAACATTCCTCAGGAGGACCCGATTGTCACCTGGTGGGATTACGGCTACTGGATACAGACGCTGGGTAACCGCACCAGCCTCGGGGATGGTGGTAACATGGAGCCGGGCTATATTCTGAATGGTTACACCGGCCTTTTCTTCGCCAGCGGGGATTATGAAAACACCACGAGGTGGATTAATGACTGGGGTTACAAGTATGTAACTATTGATTACGCCATGCTGGGCAAATACTTTGCCTACTCAACCCTCGGAGGGGTGAGCAACATGCTGAATATTTTCAAGTATCACAGCAACATGTATACTGAGTTTGGCATGGCGGACATATACGTGGGATGGTCAGACGACCTGGGGCCCGCTGCCATCAGTCCCATACAGGTCGGAGACAACCTTTACGTCCTGATGGGAAAAATAGTGAATGGGGCCATAAAATGGGAAGGGGTGGCGGGAGAGTTCGCCATTCTGACCAACAGCGGTTTATACCAGTGTCCTCCCATGGGATACTGTCAGTCCGGGGCCCTCGGTAAATACCAGCCCATCAACCAGTCTGTTTTTATTTATTGGGGCCAGCAGGCCGTAGTCGGGGATATGGAGAGTATGCATTCCACTTTTGCCAGGCTCTGGTTCTTTGATGGAGAATACACTCAGTATAAACAGGTTCTGAACAACGGGGAGTGCAAGATGTTTGTGGTGAGAGCGTGATAAAATGGTAGCAATAACTGTGAGTGGCTGGGCAGGTTCGGGCAAGAGCACTCTGGCCAAACGACTGGCCACCACCCTGAAGATGGAATACTTTTCGGTTGGGACATGGTTCAGGAAAAAGGCCACGGACGCCGGCATGAACATAGCAGACTTCATGAAGGTCGCCCCAAAAGAACTTCACAACGAAGTGGATGATTATGTAAAACAGATAGCCAGGGAAAAGAATGTGGTCATTGATGCCCGGTTGGCGGGGTGGATGGCACCCGACGCCGACTTCAAGATTTTCCTGACGGCCCCGGTTGAAGAGCGGGCCAGGCGGGCCTCTGAGAGGGAAGACACCCCACTGGAGGAAGAAACCCAAAACGTCATCCGGAGAGATGACCAGGATATTAAGAATTATCTGGAGATTTACGGCATCAACCTCAAGGATATGGGCATTTACGACTTGGTGCTTAACACCGCCCGGCTGGATGCCGACGAAGTAGCTGAAATCGTGGAACTGGTGGTAAGGAAAGCCGTCAAATTGTAGTTTTGCGGTGTAAAAGCAGGTTTTTAAAGGGCCATAAGGTATTACCCCATGGGCAAAGAACGCATCAGCATCACCCTTGAGGGGGGGTTGCTGAAAAGGGTGGACCGCCTGGTTGGAGAGCTGGCGGATAACCGTAGCAACGTGGTTGAGGTGTTGCTGGAAGAGGGTCTCATGCACCGCATGCCCAAATCCGCCGTCGTTCTGGTGGGGGGTGGCAAGGAAGCCATCATGATGCAGACTTTTGAGGACAAGACCCTGATAGAGCACCATGTGGAAACCCTGGCTTCAGTAGGGGTTGAAAATATTTTTGTAGTTGGCGGGGATATAGACAAACTCAGAACTTATCTGGAAAGTAAGGGGGTCAAGGCCCGTTTCCTGAAGGACAACAATGAAGGGAGTGCCGGTTGCCTGAGGTCAGTCAAGGACCTGGTGAAAAATACGTTCTTCATAATTTACGGGGATATGGTAACCGGAGCTGACCTGGTGGACATGTACCAGTTTCACACGCGACACGAGGCCATCGCGACTATGGGGCTGACCACCACCGACAAGCCCGGCAAGTTCGGGGTTCTGGAGATGAAGGGCTCCAAAGTTGTTGGCTTCGCTGAGAAACCGGAAAGGACCAAGAGCTTTCTGGTGAATGCCGGGGTGTTCGTAGTTGAACCGGAAATTATTGACATGATTCCCAAAGGCAAGAGCAGTATGGAAACCGCGGTGGTGCCCAAACTGATTGAAGCCGGCAAGTTGTATGGTTACACCTTCGGCGGGTTCTGGAAGGACTTTGGGGAAGAGTGAAAACTTTCGGTCATCCAAACCATCGTTTGAGAGGGCCTACAAAGTTTTTGGACATTTGGAGGGGTAGTTTGATGTGGTCCACCTTCCAGGTCTCAAAAAACTCTTCAAAAAGTCCGGCAAATTCGGTTTCAACCAGTAGAACGCCATTTCCAAAGGGGTAGTGGATACTCATCTGTCGCAGGGCCTTGTAGAACTGGACTTTGCGTGAGCCCTCCAGATTGTGACGGAACATAAAAATGTCATAACTTTTCATGTTAAGCTTATCACGAATTTTTCCGAAGCTTACGCTCATCCCCTCATGAATGAGTGACCATAAAAAATCGTTTTCAAGCAATTCAGGGTATGTCATAACCACTGGACTAAAACCCTCATCTTTCATTTTCACGGAAAGTTTGGATTTTTGATTCACAGAATATGGTTCATTCACTAAAACAAAGACATCAAAATCTCTCGGAAAACTCTTACCCCTCATGGCGGAGCCGAAGAATATAATATCAATCACATTTTTTTCACTCAGAAAATTTTTCAGTGAATCCAGTTTTTTTTGCAACACTGTAGGCCACCTCCTTTAGAAAGTTTACCTGTTCAAGGGTGAGCTTCCGATTATAAGTCCCCCGGTAAAAACCAAAAGTCTGTTCAAGGGTGAGAGTCAGCTCTGGAAATCTGAAACGGACCACATCAAATCTTTTGGTGTGATTTTCCGGACGGATGCCGATTTTCTGGACAATCATGAGGTCAACGGCCATGAAGAAGGCTTTGGCAAAATTTACGCCGGCGACGGTGAGTCTGCCTGCCGACAGAGAAGCTTCCCCTGCTTCAAGGAATTCTTTCAAAATTGCCATTGATTCAGCCTCTATAGTCATTACTGAGTAAATCATAGTGTTCAATTTAAGCTTTTCTGTTTACTGAATAACGCCTTTAATCGAATATCAGGGCTTAATAAATCATGTTGATGTTATGTTTAATCCATTAAGGTGGCTTTTTGGAAAACCGTTTTATGAGTATAGTTATCAGCTGATAAACGACGGTGTGAGTGAAGCAGATAATGTCGTCTTTGTCAAGGTTCGCTTGGTGTATTCACAAAAATCCCGGGCGACTTTGGAAACCGGTGAAGATGCGTCCTCCATGACAGAGATATGACTCGTAAAATAAAGCTTTTGTGTTATCACTGAAATTTTCAAACCTCAAAGGGAAATGTCAAAACAGATGTTACACCTTCGGCGGGTTCTGGAAGGACTTTGGGGAAGAGTGAAAATGAATCACCAGTTATAAAGTTGGATGACATCTTTACGCTTTTCCGGGGCCAGGTCGACATTAACCGCCGTCGGGTCAACCAGATATAGCTGATTATTTTTCAGGTTCCAGAAGGCGGTCAAATCAGAGGCGTCTTCAGTCAGGCGGTAGTCCCAATTACCACTGGAATTTACAAAATGGGAAAATAAAAAACAATGAACCGTGCGGAAGTCGAATAATCAAGTTCAAACTCTCAAAGAGATAGCTTTCGGGCGATTAGTGCAGGCAGGCTGAATATCTCGCTTGCGCTTGATAAATACACCTCCTGTCTATCAACGGGGTCTTCTACCCCAACCCTCAACTGGGTCTCGTCTTGAGAGTGGCTTCAGACTTAGATGCTTTCAGTCTTTATCCACTATGGCGCAGCTGCACGACATGCCTTATCAGACAGCCGTTCACCGTTGGCCACGTCGACACGTTCCTCTCGTACTTGTGTCCACTTTCTCTCAGACCCAGAACGAAACCCACCAGTTAACAACCATACTGTCTCACGACGTATTGAACCCAGCTCACGATTCCCTTTAACCGGTGAACACCCGCACCCTTGGCTGCTCCTGCACAGCCAGGATGGGAAGAGCCGACAGCGAGGCTCCAAACGCCGGGGTCGATGTGTACTCTCACCCGGCACGAGTCTGTTATCCCCGGGGTAACTTTTCTGACAGCTCTGGCCCTCACCGAGAGGGCTCAGAGGTTCGCTAAGCCCAACTTTCGTTCCGGGAAGGTCCATTGTGCACCATCCCGTTAAGCTTGCTTTTGGCTTTACCCTCCACGGGGGAGTTCTGACCCCCCTGAGCAAACCATTGGGCCCCGATGATTTTTTATCGTCGGGGTGCCGCCCCAGCCAAACTGCCCACCTACCGCTGTTCCTCCTAAAAGGTGAGTGACGTAATCCAAAAAAGGTAGTGTTTCATTTTTGCCTCCTCCACCCCCGCGAGGGTGGTATCGACGGCTCCTACCTACGCTACGTGATTTAAACCGCGTCACAACAGCAGGCTGCAGTAAAGCTCCACGGGGTCTCTGCGACCCGATGGGTTTTTCTGGTCTTCGCACCAGATTGAGCTATTCGCCGAGTCCTAGCTAGGGACAGTGGGGAACTCGTTAAGCCTTCATGCACGCCGACATTTATTCGGCAAGGTATTTCGCTCAGTTTGTTACTATCACTCATCACCTGACGGCGACTCGTGACGGGCCAGACATTTCTGCTGACCTCCGCCAATCGCTTGACGGCTCGGACTATATCTTTCACTCGTTCACGCTTGCGCGTTCACTCGTGATCTGACGTGTAGTCTCTGGGGATACCTCCACTTTCGCGTCGGTCTTTCCTGCTGATTGTCCGCACTTATCACATTTTCACTGCACCTCTCGGCACGAGTAGTGTAAGATACTCGGATTTTCCAGCATATAGTCAGATTTTACTAAGGCAGGGATTATCTACCTTAAGAAGGTCACAGTTACCTCCTCCCTTCGCTGGCCCTTCGCCCGGTTGAACCCAGGTTTCAGTAACCAGTAGTGGGAAGGCCTCACGAACTGTACAAGCCATTACTGGACAGCAGTTCGCTATGTTTTTGTTAAACAGTCGGTCCCCCCTAGTCACTTCGATCTGACCACTCACATGGCCAGACATCCCTTCTTCCAAAGTTACGGGACCATTTTGCCGAATTCCCTTAGCTTAGGTTATACTCGAAACGCCTTGGGTTTCTAACCCTGGAACACCTGTGTTGGTTCTGGGTACGATCATGGTTTTCGTTCACTCTTCCTTTTCACAGTCTCCAGGCATTGGCCTAACCCGGCTTAATTGCCAGGCCATTCCTGCCTTCACCCGGTTCTCGCCATTACGGCACTCCCCGGGCTTCAACAGTTAGATGCAACGACAGTTGCAAAAGCCCTAGCCTGAAGAGTCAGAAGACATGCTTGCGTTACCGCACCTACGACCATGGGACCGGAATATTAACCGGTTTCCCTTTCCCCTAACCCGAGTTACGGGTGAGGTTAGGATCGCCTAACCCTCCACTGACGATCATTGTGGAGGAGCCCTTGTCCCTTCGGCGGCAGAGATTCTCACTCTGCTTTGTTGCTACTACGACCAGGATTCTCGTCTCCGGCAGGTCCACAGGACCTCACGGCCCCACTTCTGCCCTACCGCAGCGCTCTCCTACCATCCAACTTAATCAGTTGGACCTGAAGTATCGGAAACTGGTTTAGCCCCGTCCATCTTCAGCGCCCTGATTCTCGAGAGGTGAGTTGTTACACACTCCTTAGAGGATGGCGACTTCTATGCCCACCTTCCCCCTGTCTATGAACCAAGACAACCTTCAGCCTTTCACACTTAACCAGTATTTTGGGTCCTTAACTTCAGTCGGGGTTGTTCCCCTCTCGGAGCCACAGTTTACCTGGTGCCCCGCCTCCCGCCTTCTACGGACCATCAAAGTTCGGAGTTAGACAGGGGGCCGATCCCTTTCGAGACCAGTTACCCCAATCTGTAACTCTACCTGTGATGGCTCCTCCAGCGAGGCCGTCCTGGGACGGCGTTTTGGAGAGAACTCGCTATCGCCCGGCTAGATTGGCCTTTCACCCCTAATCTCAGGTCAGAGGAATGTTAGGTACACAATACCCCTTCGGACCTCCACCCACCTTTTGGATGGGCTTCATCCTGCCCAAGAATAGATCGCCGGGCTTCGAGTCTTGCCCCGGTGACTCCCCGCCCTTTCAGACGGTGCCACTCCTTGCGTGCTGGCTAATCGCTTTCGCTATGGCTTCTGGCCGCACGGCCATTAACCTCGCCACCAAAGCAAACTCCCTGGCTTGTTATCCCAAACCTACGATGGAACCCTGGCTTGCGCCTTTCAGGCCCCATCGAAATGACACCAGCAGGTTTCAGGTTTTTTCATCTCCCTTTCGGGATACTTTTCAGCGTCCGGTCACCCTACTATACGCTATCGGATTCGGGAAGTGTTTAGGCTTGGATGACGGTGCCACCCAGCTTCCCCATGCAATATCAAGCACGGGTACTCGGGATACCTCTTCCACCCACCAGAATTTCGCCTACGGGACTATCACCCACTACGGTCCGTCTTTCCAGACGATTCGACTACCCTGGTTAGGGTTTATCAGAGGTCCCACAACCCCACATCTCCACAGACTCGTCGCCTGCGGATTCGGTTTGGCCTTTGCCGTTTTCGTTCGCCACTAATAACGGCATCTCGTTTGATTTCTTTTCCTGGGGCTACTAAGATGTTTCAATTCCCCCCGTTCTCTTACCCTGACGGGTACATGGACTTGCGTCCAGAAGATGCTTATTAGGGTATCCCGGGATCAAAGCCTGCCTGCGGCTTCCCCGGGCTTATCGCAGCTTGCCACGCCCTTCATCGTCCCCCGAACCGAGCCATCCACCCACTGGTATTTGTAGCTCTCTTTCGAGTTTTTCAAATAACTCAATTATTCGACTTCCTATGCACGGTTCATTGAACATGATATGGGATTCCAACCACCGGAGTGGTCGGATATCCTGTTCTTGCCATCACGCACCAATCCTTTGGATCGGCACGCTCATCTGCAACCGATTCACTTTCGTGAACCGGTAGACCGTCCGTGCTTTTTACGGCACGGACGGGAAGTAGTAAGGGGCATTGCGCCCCGAACCACGGCTGGTTCTGATGGCCGAAACCATCATCACCATGTTTTGGTCCCACTTTTTCAAGCGGGAGACAAAGGAGGTGATCCAGCCGTAGGTTCCCCTACGGCTACCTTGTTACGACTTAGCCCCTCTCACAAACCCCAGGCTCGTCGACCCCAAAGAGAGTCGCCTCACCCAAGGCTCACTTAAGTGGCTTGACGGGCGGTGTGTGCAAGGAGCAGGGACGTATTCACCGGGCGTTGTTGACACCCGATTACTGGGGATTCCGGCTTCATGAGGGCGGGTTGCAGCCCTCAATCTGAACTAGGGTTAGGTTTAGGGGGTTGGCTTCCCCTTACGGAGTGGCATCCCATTGTCCTAACCATTGTGACCCGCGTGTAGCCCTGAGCATGAAGGGCCATACTGACCTACCGTCGCCCGCCCCTTCCTCCAACTCATCGCTGGCAGTCCCATCAGAGTGCATCCATCCCGGAGGATAGATTAGCAACTGATGGCACGGGTCTCGCTCGTTGCCGCACTTAAGCGGACACCTCATGGCACGAGCTGTCGGCGGCCATGCAACTCCCCTCGGCTTGTCTGGTAAGCCCTTCAGACTGACCATCATACTGCCGTCGGCTCAGGTGAGGTTCCCGGCGTTGAATCCAATTGAACCGCAGGTCCCACCCCTTGTGGTGCCCCCCCGCCAATTCCTTCAAGTTTCAGCCTTGCGGCCATACTCCCCAGGCGGCGGACTTAACATCTTCATTACGGCCCTGCGAGCCCTCGTAGGAGTCGCAAGACATGGTCCGCATCGTTTACAGCCAGGACTACCCGGGTATCTAATCCGGTTCGCTACCCTGGCCTTCGTCCCTCACCGTCGGAGCCGTTCTGGTAAGGCGCTTTCGCCACCGGGGGTCTTCTCAGGATTATAGGATTTTACTCCTACCCTGAGCATACCCCTTACCTCTCCCGGTCCCAAGATAGTAAGTGTCCCGAGCACGCCCGTCAGTTAAGCTGACGGATTTCACAAGGGATTAGACTATCCGGCTACGGACGCTTTAGGCCCAGTAAATATGGTCACCAGTAGGACCGCCGGTGTTACCGCGGCGGCTGGCACCGGTCTTACCCAGTCCTTATTCCTGAAGCTCTTTGGACTCCAGAAAAGCTTACCAGCATGATGCCAATAAGCACTCGGATTCCCCTCATCACGGTTTCCCGCATTGTGAAGGTTTCGCGCCTGGTGCACCCCGTAGGGCCTGGATTCTTGTCTCAGAACCCAACTCCGGGCTCTCGCTCTCACGACCCGTACCCGTCATAGGCTTGGTGAGCCGTTATCTCGCCAACTACCTGATGAGCCACAGCCCCATCCTAGAGCACGACCTTGCGGCCGCTTTGAACAGGGGGACCTTCCAGTGCCCCCCGTCTATGGGGGATTAGCCTCAGTTTCCCGAGGTTATACCCCACTTTAGGGCAGGTTAGCTGTGTGTTACTGAGCCTTACGCTTAGCTCGCCCGAAGGCTCGCTATAACTTCCATGGCTTAATCGAAATCCGATACCGGTGACCTCCAGCAGGATAAACTGGAGTCTTGGCCTGAATTGCGTTTGAGCAACCACTCTGCAAATAGCATGGTGTAAGTCACACCATACATCCTTGCACACTTTCTTCTGCCAATAGGCTTTGCCTACTGACATCATTTTACGACGCAAAGCGGAATCCAGAGCCCTCATAAACTGGCTTTTGGCCATATTTCGGGTCTGGCGCCTTGGCTTGCGCCAGTTTCATGTATACAACTGGGATTTAAATAGGTTTGGAGTTTAGTTACCTGTGGGGAATAAAGTCTTGAGCCAGTTCCGGAGCCATTAGAAACCCTTTTCCCGTATTTGTGAAGCACGGTCTCTACCCACACCAATTTTGAACGTGCAATGTAAGCGGGTTTATTTGTCCGCATTGTGGGAGCCGGATGGATTTTACGGATAATAGTCATATAATTAGGCAGTTGGAGACGCAGTTGAAGGAGATTGAGAGGGCGTTTGGGCAGTAGGTTTATGTTTTTGGGTTTTTAGTGTTTTTCTGTTCTTTAGAGGGCACCTCATCCTGCCCTGTTATCATAGTTATGGCAGTCTTAGGAATTAGAAATAATTTATTTTTATCATCTAAAAATTCCGAAAATTCGTAATTTGACGTTTTATTCAGCCAAAATACGTTTTTAAGAGTAGGGCGTCCGTTAATATGAACATCGCAGAGTTTAGGATCTGTCTCTTATACACATCTGACGCTGCCGACGAAGAGGATAGTGTAGATCTCGGTGGTCGCCGTATAAATAAAAAAA
>OMKS01000325.1_pt1 | contig 44556 bp, 40 predicted proteins | sample 1674721 | NCBI WGS metagenome assembly OMKS01 (sample SAMN06264996, study PRJEB25208) | sediment metagenome | isolation source: hot spring sediment | place: USA: California | collected 2014-09-02 | reverse complement strand
ACGGCGCCCACCGAGATCTACACTATCCTCTTCGTCGGCAGCGTCAGATGTGTATAAGAGACAGATAATATACTGACGGATCGCCATGATGCAAATGCTTTTTGGGATCTCTGTTTTTATTTCACCAGCAACATCTTGCGTCTGTAGGATGAGACCGGCGTCACGAGCTCACAGATATAAATGCCTGCGGCGAAACGGGACCCGTCCCACCGGATACGGTGAATGCCGCCGTCGAGGGAGGCCTGGACGAGGGTTTCGATTCTCCTTCCGAGCAGATCATAAATAGACAGGGTGACGAAAGTCCGCTCCGGCAGTTCGAAGATTATCTCGGTCGCCGGGTTGAATGGATTGGGCGAGTTCTGGTGGAGTCCGAACCGGCCTGCGCAATCCGGTATTTGTGCCACATCGGAGGGCCCGTCACCTTCATCGGCGCCCGGAGAACCGTGTATGTTATGGGATGCCCTCCAGTAACGGGGATCATCGGGAGAACCAGACGGATTCCTTTCAACAGAAACGAGTGAATACCCTCCCCCGTCCGCTTCGGAGGGCCAGGGGGCACGATCCGAATAGGTCAAAGAAAAGATCGTGTCGCCGGAGGCATCCGACAGTGTCACGGTCTCTCCGCCGTTGTCGAGCTGTCCCTCATATTCCCCGAATGGCGCGAATCCGTAACGGTGAAGGAATGCGTCGGCATTGGACGCCAGGACCTTAAACGCCCCGCCCGCGATGCCGCTTCCGTCCGGGAAGGTGAACCGGATCCCGGAGACGAAGGAGACCCCCGACAGATCGAGCGGTTTCCCGCCGGTATTCTTCAGTTCTACGAACTCGAGATCTCTGTGGCTCGTCCCGTCATCGCCGCCGAGCGGATGATAATGCAGTTCGGTGATCTTCAGGCTGTCAAAGACCCCCGGCACCCGGACGGTCAGGCGGCGGAGCGCGCTCCAGGTTTGCTGCACCCGGACGCGTGCGGAGAGAACAAGCGAACCGTTTAATGCGATCTGATCCTGATGGGATACCGCCTCTGCGGAAGGGGAGACGGCGCCTCCGATCGCCCGCGGATCGCTCCCGTCACGGGTCACATAGAGAGTCCCGGTTTGTCCCCCGGGATTCAGGATCTGGAGATCGGCCGGAGTCGTGAGGACGAACCGGTCTTCCCGGAAGGATTCACCGTGGAGGACGAACACAGGCGGATCGATTTCCGGATATAGTCCCACCGCCCTGAGCTGGTCGATGACGATATCCGTCCGGTGCGGGAAGAACTCCTGGATGACCCCGTTCACCGCCGGAATCCAGTCGTCGTGTTTCGTGCGCGCCGTATGCCATTTCGAATCCCCCCAGCGCGCGGATTCCGCCACGATCGCGAGATCGATCTCGTCGGCGCGTCTGCGGAAACGGTTGATGGAAGGTTCCGGCGTCATCGCGCCTCCGAAAAAAAGATGCCGGAACGCCTGATCCGCGAATTGCATCCGGTATTCGGCGTTCTGCGCCAGCCTGAAATGCAGCCATTGGGGATGAAATTTCTCGAACAGGCCGACCCACATCCCTGGACCGCCGGGATATCCGAGATTCACCCGGTTCTCATAGACGCCGTCCCAGCTGCCTTCGCTCGGCCCGGGCAGTAGGGAATGTTCCGAGTCGTTGGCCAGGAAAATGAACCCGTTCCGGCCCGTACGGTCCCGGAGCGCATAGAAGTTATTGGGATCGTTGTTACCCCTGAAACGGGACACCGGCGCATCGTAGTTGCCCGTGTAAAAGATGATGAGCATGTAGTCGATGAGATTCCCGATGTCCACCAGATTGGAATAGAGGGGATTAACCGTGCCGTCCGGATTTTTTCCCTGGAGCCGGAAATAAGCGGCGTTCTCCTGGAATCCCTCCAGACAGGCCTCCCATACTTCCAGCCACGCGTCCAGGTTGCCGTCCGTCGCCTCGATATCGTATTTCTCCCAGTTGTCGCCGATATCCACTTTGACGACATCCCAGTTCTCCCTGTCTCCGCCCAGATATTGTTCGGCGAACGAGGCTTCGGGGCGTTCCTGGGTCTGAAACAGGCCCATGTACAGCCCGTTCAGATACAGATGATAATAACGGCTTCGCGTATAGGGCCGGCCCAGTTCGCCCTGCAGATCGCGGGAGAACACATCCCGGTTCATGGTGTTCAGGCTTCCCGAGTCGCCCTTGTAGCTCCAGGAATAATTCTGACTGGTGCGCAGGTCGATCTTGTCGAAACGTCCGACTCCCTCGTTGCCGAAGAGGGGATAATTCAGTTTGCCCATCCCGTATTCCCTGCGGAAGAAAAGACGGAATGCGTGTTTCGGATTGTCTCCGTGCCGGCTCCATCCCCCGCGTATCCGGAGTCCCGCGGGCACCGAGAATCCCTCCGTGCCGTCCGGATGAATCAGTTCCACGGAGCTGGGACGTTCCCAGGCGCGTCCGTGATACTGGGCGTTCACGTAGATGCCGCTGTCCGGCGCGAAGAGATGGTCCGGATCGGTGACGAGGCTGAAGGTCGGAATATCCAGGAGGGCCGCCTCGATCTGGCCGCCGTACCGGGGATCATTCACGACAGAAGGATCCATGTCGTAATCCATGATCTGCCCGTTGAACCACCCGGAAGGCCAGCCGCCGCCCGGATGGGACTGACTGCGGACCCGGTTGATGAAAATATAAGTCTGGGTGACGGGCCGTGTGGGAGGACGGCCGGCCGAAGTTGCGGAGGCGCGCAGGACCACGGCGGGCGTCCGGCCCCTCCCGGTCATGCTGGAAGGATCGATGCGCACGGATTCCGGCGAGTCGCCCGAGAAAGCCGAGGGAGACTCTCTGGGATCCGATCCGTCGAGTGTGTAGCGGATCCCGGCCCCGGGCAGGGCGGAATAGACGACCACATCGAAAGGTTCGTTGTAGAATCCCCGGGAAAGGGAGAAATTGACGGAATCCGTCCCGGTCAGCTCGGCTTTCTGGATCACGATCACGGAAACGGGAGTCGATCGCAACAGGCCGCCGGATGACAGCCGCGCCTCGGCCCGGATGGCCCGGGTGCCCGGCCGTTCGGCCGTCCAGGAAGCGGCATAGGGGCTGGCCTCATCACGGGCGACGACCCGGTCATCCACAAAAAAGGTCACGGACGAGACCGCTTCGGAGACATTCACGACCTGTGCGGCGAGGGGCACGGCGTCTCCTTCGCTGAAGACCGCGCCCGCGGCGGGTGCGGTCAGGACAACCCGCGGCATCGCGACGGAGACGAGCCGCGCCGTGCCGAACAGGCTGGGGTTCACCCAGGTCTCATCGCTGGACGACCACCATTTGGCGACATGTTCCCGGTCGCCGCCGTCATTGTCGTTGATCTGCACCTCGAATCCGAACTCATGCCCGTCGTTCAGGGGAAAGGTCAGATCCTGTGCCGGGATCCGCAATTCGAAATCATATCCCATACCGGTCCGGTTCCAGGCGAACGGGGCGTTCGGAGGCGTCGAGGGATTGGGCGTACTTCCGTACACAAAAGTATATCGCCGGTCGTTCGCATCATAACGATTGTTCTTGCTGTTGTCTCCGTCGAAGGAGAGTTCGATGCCGTCATTCTGATATTCGGCTGAATTCGGCGTCGCGACCACGTCGTCGATGACGGAGACAAACAGATAGAGATTGTGATCATCCCAGAGAATCCGGAAGGTCATGTCCAGATCGTCCCACCCGGAGAGGGAACGGACGGGCGGCCCCCAGTCTTCCACATACGTGTTGAAGGGGATTTCCGGGGCCGTCTCCCAGACCGCATCGAACAGGCCGTCGATTTCGGGCGGCAACTCCGTCTTGTGCACATCGAGAGCGGACGACACCTCCCTCTCCCCCAGCCCCGCCGTGCCGAACAGGCTCGGATCGCGCCAGGAATCGTCGCTCGACGACCACCATTTGGCGATGGTTTCCCGGTTTCCCCCGTCATTGTCGTTGTACTGCCATTCATGGCCGAAAACATGGCCGGCTTCCAGACCGAACGGCAGGGAGGACCGGGGAATGCGGATTTCGAAATTGCATCCGTGATCGGTCGTCAACCAGGCGTGTACCGCACCCGGAGCGCCCGGATTTCCGGTCGTCTGGCTGTACACATACCGCCACTGGACGTCGTTGTCGTCATACCCCTGCGCCATGGAATTCTTGCTGTTGTCCCCGTCGAAATAAATTTCGAAACCGTCCTGTTCCCACGGGTTGGCATGATGGATGTCGAGCCGGTCGTCGACCACTTCGGCGAAGAGATAGAGGAAATCATCGTCCCACAGGGCGCGGAACTGGGTGAACAGATCCGGCCAGGGACCGGGCCACTCATCATCCACGAAGGTAAGCATCCGGTTCTTCGGAACCATGCGCCAGACCGGATCGAGCCGTCCGTCGATCACGGGAGAAACGGTCGTTTTCGGAACGGACAGGATGAAGGTCTCGCCGGCCTGACCATTCAGAATCCCCTGAAAGACCACGCACAGGAAAACCAGGAGAAGCCGGAACCGATATCGGAGGATCATGCGACCGCCTTTCGTATTGAGGTTTTTTCCCGATCCGGACTCACCGGCGGAACCACCGGAAGCCCCGATTCGCCTCTTTCCATTTCTGCATCTGCTTCCGGAATGCCTCCACATCCTCCCTGGCACTCTCGATGACCTTTTCATACTTCTCAAATTCGAGAATGCCGATATTCTTCAGGGGAGGTTTGATATAAATGTCCGGTTTTACGTAGGACATCTTGCTCTCCACGATCGCGTTCTGAAGAATCTGGACGGTGGAAAGGATGCTCTCGAACATGTTCGGCGTACGCACTCTCGAAAGCGCCTCGCGGGTCCCGGCCACATCGATGGCGATGAGCAGGTCGCATCGATCCCGGATGATGTCATAGGGCACCGGATTGGTCACCCCGCCGTCGATCAGCACGCGGCCGTCAAGCGTTACCGGTTCGAAAATAGCGGGCAGTGAAATGCTCGCCCGTATGGCCGGCACCAGCTCCCCATAATCGAGGACCACCTCCTGCTGACGCCAGTAATCCGTCGCCACGATCTGGAGGGGGATCTTCACCTTGTCGAATGTTTTGACAGGAATGTTTTTGTTCAGAAAATCGAGAACCCCATTCCCCTTGACCAGACCGGAGAGACTGAAAATTTTCCGATCGACCATCTTGATGATCTGGAGGATGCCGATTTCGTTCAGCAGGTCCTCCATGTCCTGCCCGCTGTATCCGGAGGCGTAAAACGCGCCGACGATCGCCCCGATGCTGGTCCCGGCGATGACCGATGGTTTAAGCCCGAGCTCATCGAGGACTTTGATGAACTCGATATGGCAGAGACCGCGCGCCCCGCCGCCGCCGAATGCGATTCCTATTTTTTTCTTGATCATTTTTATCCCGATCCGGACAGACAAAACCCCTTACAAAATAAGGAATCCGGGCTCCATTATCCACACAAAAAAATACAAAGGGATCACGAATCGCTTGACATTCGGCTCCGGTTTATTTACAATGAAAAAAGTGTCCTGAAGAGGGCGTTTCCCAAACAGACCCGTCCACCTCTTGGCGTTTTATGATCACCGAATTTTGATAAATATGTGAGAACAGACGTAATGAGAAATCTTGATGAGAACCGATGTAACGGGAATGTGACCTGACAGAAAGCCCATGCCGCGCTCACTCCGATACCTCTTTCTCTTTCTCGCCGGTGGAGGTCTGATTTTCTTCCTCCTCATGCTTTTCGGCTACCGTCTCGTGACCCGATCGCTTCCCACGGTTGCCGGCGTCATCCATATCAGTGGACTCGACCGGCCTGTCTCCGTCTACCGGGATGACACCCACATCCCGCACATCCTCGCCAAGACCGAATCGGATCTCTTCTTCGCCCAGGGATTCGTCGCGGCCCAAAACCGGTTCTTCCAGATGGACTTCAACCGGCGCCTTGCCGCGGGACGCCTCTTTGAACTCTTCGGTCCGGCCTCTTCGAAAACAGACAGCCTCATGCAGACCGTCGGCATCATCCGGTCTGTGGAGAGGCTCCGTTCGGCGCTCGATCCGGAGACGGAATTTATGTTCGGCGCCTATACGCAGGGCGTGAACGCCTTCCTGAACACCCACGCCGACCGGTTGCCCATGGAATTCAAACTGATGAATGATGCGCCGGAATCCTGGCGGATCGAGGACTGTCTCGCTGTCCAGGCGCTCTATGTGTGGCTGAAGGATGCTTCCTGGCGGATGCGCCCTTTGCTTGGCGCCGTCGCGGAAAAGGCGGGAGTCGCACAGGCCCGGATCCTCTTCCCCGGCATGAACACGGACGGATTGTCTCCTCGGACCGTGAAGACTATCGCGGATACCCTCATCATCAAAAGACTGGAATCGGTATTCGGCGAAGGCTTCATCCCGCCGGTTCCCGGCGATGACCTGGCCTGTGTCGTGCGGGGCCGCCGCATGGTGTCGGGTTATCCCGTTCTGGCGACCCGTCCGGGTTTTGCGCCGATCCAGCCCGCGCTCTGGTACGAGGTGCATCTGTGCGGAGGCGGCATCGATGCGGCGGGTTTCTCCCTCCCCGGATTTCCCGGAATCCTGCACGGCCACAACCACCGCGTCGCATGGACGCATGTACACCGGCACGGATTCTCTTTGTCCGGCTGGACGGTACTGCCCAAAACACAGTATCGCATCCTGCATGCCGGAGATGTCCGCCAGGCGGCCGGCGCCGTCGGCAAATACCCCGAGTCTTCCATCCGGTTCCTATTCGCCGATACGAGCGGAAATATCTGGCCAACGCCGCAAGGGTCATGGGATTGGAGCATCATTTCTTCGGAGCGATCCGGGACGTATGCGGAGCGGACCCTGGACCGGCTTCTGGGGCAGAGAGAACGCCTCTCCGCTCAGGATCTGCAAACACTGTCCGGTAACCGTTTCTCCGCCTTCGCCGGAGATGTCCGGGAAGCCATTCACCGCGTATTCGGTGCCGTTTCTGACAGGGACAGTGCGGCCGGCGCCGCCCTTCGGAAACTCCTTTCCTGGGATCTTTCATACAGACCGGGCAGCTCAGAGGCCGTCCTGTTTGCGGCTTTCATTGAAAATTGCTTCTCGGAATTGTGGGGCGGATTGCTCGGTGAAACCCTGCTGACGGCATACGCCCGCCTGGGAGACATTCCGTTAAGGGCGCTGGACGACGCCCTCGGGGACACAGTCAACTCGGAGTCCGTCGGAACGGCCTGGCTCGAAGCCGTAGAGAAACTGCGGCGGCGGCTCGGACCGGACATGGATGCCTGGTCATGGGGCGCATACCGGCGCCTGATCTTTCACCACCCGATTCGCTTCCACCCGCTGTTGACCCGCGTGTATCAACTCGGCCCGTTTGTCGCGGGCGGATCGGGCGAGACCGTCGAGGGCCCGGGTCACGCCTGGAACAGGGCGGACAGGATCACCGCCTGCCCCTCAGGCCGGTTGATCATCGACATGGCGACCCGTCTTGGCGTCTCCGTGCTGCCCACCGGCCAGGGCGGACAGCCCCTCGACCCCCACTACGGCGATCAAATTCAGCGGTTTCTGTCAATCCGGTTTCATCCCAATCTGACCGACACCTCGCGCATCCTCCATTCGGGATGGGAACACCTCACCCTTATTTCGGAGGACGACCATGTCAAAAAACGGCGCAACCCCCGGTATCCGGCTATTTGAAGCGGGACAATCTGTCACCGGTTTTTTCGTCGTCCGCAAAAAGGAATTGCGGATCAAAAAGGACGGCGACCCCTATCTCTTCCTGGAACTCGGCGACCGGACAGGACGGATTCCGGCGGCCGTCTGGGAAAAACCCGAAAGCGTGGATCATCGAATCCGGACCGGATCCCTGATCAAGGCGCGGGGGAAGACCGTCCTGTTTCAGGACCGGCTCCACCTCACGCTTGACCGGGTGCGTCCGGTCCGGGAGTCGGACGCCGTTTCCCCGGATGATTTCCTGCCGCACGGCGAGGCAGACACGCGAACCTTATGGAAAGAGCTGGACGGCCTGATCGCCTCGGTCCGGGAGGCATGCCTGCAGGACCTGCTCGCCGGTCTGTTCGGGGATCCGGCATTCAGGAAAAGGTTCGGGCAGGCGCCCGGGGGCAAACTCTGGCACCATGCCTGCATGGGCGGCCTGCTCGCGCACACGCTCGGCGTGGCCGTCCTCTGCGAGCGGATCGTACGGGACCGCACGGAGATAGACCGCGATCTCTTGGTCACGGCCGCCCTGCTGCACGATATCGGAAAGGTGGAATCATACCGGATGGACGGATTCATCGACTACTCGGATCTCGGACGGCTCTGGGGGCATATCGTGATCGGCGCGCAGCACATCTGGAACCGCATCGGCCAGATGAGAGGGAAAACGCCCTTCCCGGAAGAGCTTGAGAAACAGCTCATCCACCTCATTCTCAGCCATCAGGGAGCCCTGGAAAACGGTTCGCCGGCCGTCCCCATGACGCGCGAGGCGCTCATTCTTTACCACGCGGACGAACTGGATTCAAAACTGAACGCCTTCGAACATGTGTGGGAACGGGATGGGGATGGGGATTCGGAACGCCGGTGGAGCCGGTATGTGCCGGTCATGGACCGGTTTTTCTATTTCGGAGACACCCGGAAGCCGATCGGGGCCTCACGGCCCGTCCGGCTGAATACGAATCACGAAACAGAATAGTGGACGGGGTGGACAGGACGACATCTATCTTGTTTCTCCGTTTTGACCATCCGAGTTGATCCATTTCAATCCAGATGGTTTACGGACTGAAAATCCGCATCCGGCTGACGAGTCCGTCGGTGTAGCCGAACGCGATTCCAGATTCATGGCGTTCTTCACCATCGTTTGTTTCATCCGGCGCTCCGTAGGCGGCGATCACCGCATCACGCGCGCTGCCGAGCCCGATTTCCTCTTCGGTCAGGCCGTCATAGGGGGATTCCATGCCGATTCCCGTGCAGACCGTATTCGGGAAAAGGGCGGACAATTCCGATTCGAAATCAAACCGGAGACCGAACCTCCGATACCCGATCGAGTGGATGAAAAGCCGGTCGTCAAACGTCCGGGTATCTTCCCTCCCGTAAATCATCCGGATTTTTTCATAATTCTCGATCCCGATCCGGATTCTGCCCAAGCCGTACCCCGGAAATACTTCTCTCAAACGTTCCATGATAAACTGAACGGTCACGGCGATATCATCCGAAGCGGATTTCAGACGGATCAGGCCAGCGTGCTCGCCGTAAGGCAAACCATCGTATCGGATGCGGAGACCCAGTGTATCCGGCGTATCGAAAACCATTCCGCTGTCCCTGTCCGTCTCGACCCAGTCCGGTTTCCCTGAGAGTCTCCATTCGAGAACTTCGGAGCCTCTGTTGTAAATGATCAGCACGCCGGCCGGAACGTTTCGGTCAAAATTCAGGACGGGCAGATTCACGTCAAGCCGGGCCTTCTCATGGTTCAATTCGATCTGGATTTCGGTCTGACCGCCATCCCATCCGATCCGGAGGTTTCCCGCGTAGTTTCCTTCGGTAAACCCGGATGCGGAAACCATGACCAAAAGCGTATCCGTTCCCGAGGCGCCCAGGACGCCCGATGATTTGCCGACGGCGATCCATTGCGGCTTTTCAAGCAGCTCCCAGTTCAGCAATTTTTGTCCCGGGTTTATGAGAATGACGATTTCGTGTAAATAACCGGGCGCGAACGTGATCGCGTCGCTTGAAACCAGGATATCATTACCCGGTCTTTCGGAATCCGTGGGATTTTTATCGCAACCACCCGCCGCGATCATCATCGAAAGGGTGGCAATCCGGATCATTATGGCATGACTGAATCGCATCATGTAACTCCTGCTCAGTTAATACGTTTATTTCAAAAATAAGTTCTTCTTTCAATTCATGAATCATCCCGGTTATTGATTTCTTGATAATATCTTATCAATCTGCTCCAGGATCTCGCTGGGCGAACTCGCCCCTTTGATCTTGAAAAAATTAGCACCCAGTTGAAGCGCCTTCTGGATATTTTCGTCCGCGCCCATCACCGAAAAGACGATGACGGGGATCTCTTTCGTTTCCGGATCCTGCCGGATTTTCTCGAGAACCTCATACCCGCTCATTTCAGGCAAAATGAGATCGAGAAGGACCAGATCCGGCTTTCTCGTACGGATCGCCTCCCAGCCTTTCCTTCCGTTCTCGGCCTCGATCACCTCGAATCCGGCGTTCTCGAGAACACCGCGATAGATCATCCTGAATACATTCTCATCCTCCACGATCAGGATGGTGCCGTCGTAAATTTTATCCATTGACCTGCCTCCCTGTCTAATTACCCGATCTCTCGAGGGGTACAGAAAATGTAAACAAACTCCCCTCTCCTAATTTAGAGGAAACGGTGATATCGCCATCCATCAAATTCACAAATTGTTTCGCGATATACAACCCCAGTCCGCATCCTCCCTGTGAAGATGGCGCGCCCTGAAATATCTGCTCCTTCTGAAACAGATTAGCCAGAGCCTCTTCGGGGATGCCCCGGCCTGAATCTTCGACCTCGATGATGCCGTATTCTTTGTCCTTTTTAGCCTGGATCCTGATAAATCCTTTTTCTGTAAATTTGACCGCATTATGGACGACATTGCTCAATGCCTCGATGAGCTTGTCACGATCTGCATGGACGGTGATCAGATCGCCCGGATAATCAAAAACAAATTCCAGCCCCTTATCTTCGGCCATCCGCGTATGATTTTGGACCGCGATCTCGATGACCTCGAAAAGCTGGACATGCTCAATCGTCACCGACAAAATTCCCCGTTCGATCCGGGACACATTCAACAAATCCGAGATGATGCGGTAATTCCGTTCGCTGATTTCCTGCATCGCCTCCAGATATTCGACCTGACGCCCATTCAGGTCTCCGGTGAGGCCCATCAGCATGTTGTCGATGCATCCGAGTACCGCGGCAATAGGTGATTTGAGCTGATGCGAAACCAGCGAGACGAAGTCACTCTTCATCTGTTCGATACGCTTGCGCTCGGTGATGTCCCGGGCGATGATGGTGAAAAAAATCCCCTCCCGGACTTCCCACGTCGTCAGTGTATATTCCATGGGAAATTCGGTGCCGTCTTTTCTGGACCCGAAACTCTCGACGGTCTTCCCGATAATCTCCGACTCGCCGGTGAGTACGATGCGGTTGATTTCATTCTCGAATTGGAGTCGGAGACGCTCCGGCACGATGAAGCTGAAAGGCCTCCCTCTGATTTCTTCGGTTTCATACCCGAACAATTTTTCGACAGCCGGATTGCAAAATGCAATATTTCCCTTGCTGTCGATGGTAATGATCGCCTCGGCCGCGGTGCTGACGACGAACCGGTATTTCTCCTCGCTCTCACGAAGCCGGCGTTCCATCCGGATTCGGTAGAGGGCGAATTCGATGGCCGCACGCAATTCCTGTTCCTGGAGCGGCTTGACGATGAAGCCGAACGCCTCGACGTCCTTGGCGCGACTGATGATCTGATCGCCGCCGTAAGCGGTGATGAAGATCGAAGGGATGTTAAATTCCTCGCGAATCCGCCGGGCAGCGGTAATGCCGTCCAGGCCGGGATGACCGTCCCTGCCGGGCATCATCACATCCATGAGGACGAGATCAGGACGGTTGAGCCGTGCCATGTAGATCGCCTCGACGCCGGAAGAGGCGACGGCCACGATCTCGTAACCCATCAGGGTCAGGAATTCTTCGAGCTGGTTGGTGATGATGACCTCATCGTCGACCAGCATGAGTTTGGCTTTCTGGGTATCAGTCATGACGGCTCGTCAGTCTGATTAATGATTTCTGGAATCCGGATTTTATGGATTCTCCCGTTCCTCCCCGATCCGGCCGGTGGGATTCATTCCCATCGCTTTGATTCCGGTTGACCCTTTTCTTTTGCGCGTCTCTTTTATTATACGAGATCCGGATAATGCTCCTGGATGCATTGCTCGCAGATTCCATGGGAAAACTCCGCGTCGGAATGGGCGGAGACATACCGTTCGACTTGAACCCAGAACCCGTCTTCGTTCCGGATCTTCTTGCAGTGCATGCAGATCGGTATCAATCCGCGCAATGTCCGCACCTCGGCCAGATGGCGGGCCAGTTTCCGGTTCGTCTGCCAGATTTGTTCGAGCATCTGTGCGATCAGAACATATTCCGGCCGGTCTATCTGAAATGCCCCGAACCCTTTCATAAGGAAATGGAGATGGTCATGATAGGAGGTTTCGGGCGATCCGCCTTCGATCTGATCCCGATACAGGTGGAACATGGCCGCGAAGGCCGGATGCAGCATGTAGAATTCGATCCGCACCGCCGCCGTCAGCGATCGGCCGATATCGCCGGGCGCTTCATCCATGAGTGTTCCGCACAGTGTTCTGACACGGAGCAGCTCATCGTGAATGGCTGCCGGGTCATCGAACAGGTTCCGTATTTGTTTTTTTTCCGCGAGTGCCAGCAACGTTTCCCAGAAGGCGATATGGGAACCTTCGTCCGTCGACAGCCGGCGCCAGAATGTCTTCTCCGTTTCGCTCTCCGACCGGTCTGACAAACGCTGATAATAGCGCATGGCTGCTATTTCGAGTTCAATGACCAATTTCAACAAGTGCACCAGCGTCACCGCGGCCATCGACATCCCCCTGAATCTGATCGGTACGACAAACGATCTTCCTCATTTATCCTATCACTTATCCGGAAACCGGACGGCTTGCCCGCCGTCGAGCCGGGACAGGCTGTATGCCTCTAATTCGTTCAAAAGAAGGACGTTGCACAAATAGTGCCGGATGCCTTTTTCGCAATTCCTCATGTGCGAAACAGGGTCTCTTCCCGGACGAAAAACCGCGCGCAAAAAGCGAGACTCAGCACGGCGATCACACCGGAAGAAAAATAAACCACCGCATACAATCCCGGATTCGAAACCCCCGCGATGATGGCTTTGGTGGCCAGGGAAACATTCAGGATCGGAATCAGGGCCGTCCAAAAACTGAGTTCCATCCCCGGCATCAACCCGAGAAATGCCGGCACGATCACCACCATCATGAGGGGAGTGAGCTGGCTCTGCGCCTCCTTGAAGGTTTTGGCAAGCATGGATATGGAAAGCTGAATGCCGGCGGACAAAACAGACAGGGGGACGAGCAGCAGGAAAACCATGATGATCGACCGGACTTCGAACATGCCGAGAATGGACTTCAGAAATTCCTGTGGTAAATCCGGGTCGGTCCGGATGCCGAGATACAGGCCGAGTATGGAAATCGTCGCCGACCCGAGGCCGACAAGCGTGACCACGCCGAATTTGCCCATGAGGATGTGAAAACGGCGGGCCGGTGTGGACAGCAATGTCTCGAGGGTACCCCTCTCCTTCTCTCCCGCCGCCAGATCGATGGCCGGATACATGCCGCCCATGAAACAAAAGATAATGAAAATATAGGGAAGGAATCCCCCGATCATGTTGGCGATTTGTTCTTTCTGTGTCGACAGATTCGTCTCCTCCACGGCGAGCGTCTCGATCAGGGAGATATCGAGACGCAATGCGTCGAATCGCTTTCGCCTGAGTCGCTCACGGTATGCGTCGAGGATCTCGTTCATCCGGAGAATTTCTATTCCGTGTCGTTCTTTGGACTTGTAATAAAAGGCCAGCGCACCCTGACGAAGGGTCTCGATCCGTTGATCGAAGTCTGGAACGAGCACGAAGAGGCCGTTCAGGCTGTCTTCGCGGACCAGGCGTTTTCCCTCATCTACGGTCAGTTCCTCGATCAGATACACATCCTCCCGTCCGAGAAGCATTTCCCGGAGTCCCGAAGCCTGGCCGTATGAGATCAGTCCGATCCGGAGGGTTTTGGAGCGCGCCGTCTCGACCTGTGCCTTGAACATCCGGGATGAAATACCAAATAGCAAGGGAAACAGTAAAAGCGGCACCACGATCATCGCGATCAGGGTTCGTCTGTCGCGCAGCGTATCCTTCCACTCTTTCAAGAAAACGATCAAAATGGTCTTCATGGCGTCTCCCCGAGAATCCGGATGAATTCCCCCTCCAGGGAATCGGACCGCATCTGACTCCGGAAGGCTTTGAAATCCCCGCAATAGCGGAGGCGTCCCCGATGGATGACGGCGAGGTCGTCGCTGACCAGACTCACCTCGCTCATGATATGTGTGGAGAAAATCACGGTTTTTCCTGTGTCGCGACAGTCGTGGATCAGATCGATGATGGCGCGCGCCGTGATCACATCGAGACCCGCCGTCGGCTCGTCGAAGACGACGACCTCGGGATCATGGATCATGGTCCGGGCGATCGAGACTTTTTGTTTCATGCCCGAGGAGAGTTTCCCGATCCTGCGGTCGGCGAAATCGTGGATGCCGAGACGCCCGAACAGGCTGTCGCGATTTTCAAGATACCTGTCGCGCGGCAGTCCGAAAAGATCGGCATAGTAACGGACGAGCTCCGTGGGTGTGAGCCGGTCGTAGAGACCCGTGTCTCCCGTCATGAATCCCAGACGCCGGCGTACCTCGGCCGCCTGATGGACCGTATCGAAACCGCAGACCCTGACCGAGCCCGCCGTCGGACGCATCATCGTCGCCAGAATCCGGAGTAGGGTGGTCTTGCCCGCCCCGTTCGGTCCGAGCAGGGTGAACACCCTCCCCGGCCGGCAGGAAAAACTCAGACCGGAAACGGCGGTCAGGATGTTTTCCCTGCTCCTGTTTTCCGTTTCACGCTTCCGGGCCCGGGAGAGTCTGAATGTCTTGGTTACATTTTGAACTTCGATCATGTGACGCACTCTCTCATTGAGGCGGACGACGAACCGGACAGATTCACATATTGCGATCCCCATCCACGAATCATTTGGATTTTTAATATATCATCATTCACGGTGAAAATCAAAGCATTATCGTCGGTTGAAAAAAAATGCCCTGTCGGACAGGGCATTTCCGGAGAAGAGGAGGAAATGAAAATGGATTATAAAAGTTACGGCTCTGACATGGCAATCATCCCGCGAAACGAATCGGAAGGACGAGGTACGCGAAACGAATTGCCGGCGAAAAGAGCCCGGCCGTTGCGCGTTGTCTTCAGGGTATATTCGACGGTTTGCAGATCCGGATTCAGCCTGGCCGGCGAGATGCGATGACCGGAAGTGTTCCTGAATCCGAAATCAAAGGCATCCAGGTCCGCGATGACGGGAAAATCATTGCACCACAAGACCCCGTGGGCGAATCGGTATTCCTTGAATCCATCTTTCTTGTCTTCGAGAAGAATCCGGCCTGAATCGATAGCGATCAACCGTCTGGCGTTCCGCAGGTCGTGATCCACCCTTTCCAGTCCCCGGCGGATCCTGTCGGGCAGATCCGCCCGATGCCCGTGCATGACGGCGGAATCGACGTCGGCGACCGCGCGATGGCTCACCACGACAAGACATATCATCATGGAAAAAATGAGCACCACATAAAAACTGTTTCTAAGTCCTTGCATGATCTGCCTCCGGGATGGCTTTGTCCCCGACCTGCCCCGCATTAAGGCAATCATCATGCCATCTGGTGCACAGGGGAAGAACACGGTTGAAAACTGTAAATTGGGGGAATATCTTATATTTTGATAAACAGAGAGTTGTGGAGATTTTCAGGTTCGTGATCGCTGTCCGGAATATAAACAGTGAATGGAGTCCGTGTTAAAAAAGGGGGGATATTTGCCACATCAAGACACCGATTTTCATTCAGGCGGTTGATGAAAGGCCATCAGATTTCCGGCGGAACGGCCGGAGACAAGGTGGCCGCAGGTATTGAGTAGGTCCATCGCCTTCTTGAAATCCGCGGCTACCTCTTCGGGTCTGTGGGCGTCCGATCCCGGGACGACCGGAATGCGGGACCGGCAGGCCATTTCCAGAATCCGGAAAGAAGGATACATTTCACGGGGTTTCTTCCGGAGCCCGGACGTGTTGAGTTCGATCGCCATCCCTGCCCGGACGACGGATTCGAAAAGCCGGGCGGCCGATGCCTCGATCAGCTCCCCGAAGTCTGGGAAATCCCACTTGATCACATCCGTATGCGCCAGTACGTCGAACAAGCCGGATTGAACTCCGCGGGTGAGCCGGTCGAAATATTTACGGACGAAAGCCTCGTTTTCTTTCGGATCGGGGAATGTGTCTCCGCGCCTGAACACGGCCTCGCCGTCCATGAAGTGGACGGAACCGATCACATATTCGACAGGATAGCGGCGCAGGAGGGTCTCGAGGGAATGCTCGAATCCGGGATAATAATCCGCCTCGACACCCAGCCGGATTGTGATATCCGGATATGTCTCACGTAATTTCAGGACGGCATCGACATAGACGGGAAACTCTTCCCAGGCCATTCGATGAACGGGGTCATACTGATCCAAAACAGGCGCATGGTCGGAAAAACCGATTTCCTTCAGTCCGTTCCTGCGCGCGGCACGGACATAGGCTTCCATCTCTCCCTCGGCGTGTCGGCAGAGTGTCGTATGAATATGATAATCGGCAAGGATCAAACACGTACTCCTTCCTGTGATAATCTGGCCGGATAAAATACGAAAACGAAAGGTGGAGAGCAACAAAAAACGCTTGTATCGTCCTGTTGGAATGGCTATTTTTAAATCGGAACCGAATCCGGGTGCAAACAAAGACACACCCTCTGCATGCATCGAGAAACTTGGAACAGGAACAGCATGACGAAAAGATCAAGGAAACCCGTCGGCGGAAAACACCTTCTGATCGATCGGCTACACGAGACCGTCCGGGAACATCCCGATTCCATCGTACTCGCGAAAGTGAACAACCGCCTCCGGTCCCTCCACGAAATTGTGGACGCGAATGCGCGCATTGAATGGATCCGGCTCGAGTCGCCCGAGGGCCGGCGCTCCTACCAGCAGACACTCTGTCTCATCCTGCTGCGTGCGGCGGAGGAACTCTTTCCTGAAAAAAAGCTGTTGATCGACCATTCGCTGGGCAAGGGGCTCTATTGCCAATTACTGAACGAAGAACCCTGTACCGACCGGATCATCGGGGAAATCAAGAACCAGATGCTGGAAATTATCTCAGCCAATGAACCGGTCATTCCGGAATCCGACGCCTGTCCGGATGACAAAACCACACGAACGAACAAAAACATCATACGCCGTGCCGGACTCCTGCCTTACCGTTGCGGGAACACAATCGCCTGCATGAATTATCCGCTCCTGCCGCTGACCGGATGGCTCAAGACCTTCGACCTGCGGCCCCGGGAACCCGGCATGATTCTCTGCCTTCCGGACGAAGAGAACATCAATGTCCTGCCTCCCTTCGAAAACCAGGAGAAATTGTTTCAGGTCTTCCACGAATACGGCCGCTGGCTGGACATTCTCGGCATCGAGACGCCCGAAGACATCAACCGGGCCATTCAAACCGGTGAAATCGGGGATCTCGTCAAGATCGCCGAAGGCCTGCATGAGAAAAAAATCGCGTATATTGCGGATGAGATCCAATCGGGCCGCAAAGAACGCCGGATTATCCTTATCGCCGGCCCCTCCTCGTCAGGAAAAACCACATTCATCAAACGGCTGGAAATCCAGCTGCGTGTCAACGGAATGCGTCCCATGGCCATTTCCCTCGACGATTATTTTCTGGACCGTGACAAGACCCCGCGTGACAAGGAAGGAAACCCCGATTTTGAATCGCTTCGGGCGATCGATGTGGAGCGTTTCAACCGAGACCTGGAAGATTTACTGGCCGGGGGGGAAGTGCGGCTTCCCCGTTTCGATTTCGTAGCCGGAAAGAGTATGCACGGCGGCTTAAGCCGTCTGGCCCCGGGAGAACCGGTCCTGATTGAAGGCCTGCATGGATTGAACGACGCCCTGACGCCGGATATCCCTCAGGAACACAAGTACAAAATCTATGTCAGCGCCCTCACCCAGCTGAACCTCATGCCCCATCTGCGGATTCCCACCAGCGATGTCCGCCTGCTTCGGCGTCTCATACGGGGTTTCAAATTCAGGGGACATCATGCCGAAGCGACCCTGACACAGTGGCAGCTCGTCCGGATGGGTGAGGAGAAATACATCTTCCCGTTCCAGGAAGACGCGGACGTCATCTTCAATTCATCCATCGTATATGAATTGAACGTGCTGCGAACCCTGACAGCACCGCTGCTCGAAGCCGTCCCCGAGGACCATGATTGCTTCCCCGAAGCCGAACGGATTCTGAGACTCCTCTTCGCCTTCGACCCTATCACCCCGGACGAGGTCCCGCGTAATTCAATCCTGAGGGAATATATCGGCGACAGCGCGTTTCGCTATTGACCATGGAAAACGTTCCTCACTAGACGGCATCTTCCGGGGTGACAGGGAGTACGACCGTGAAGGTGCTGCCCTGTCCCTTGGCGCTCTCGGCCTCGATACGGCCCCCCTGCCTCTCAATAAATTCCCTGCATAGAATGAGCCCCAGACCGCTCCCTTTCTCGCCCGAGGTTCCGGGAACAGTCCGGACGGATTCGATCCGGAACAGGTCATGAAGCGTTCCCGCGTCCATGCCGATTCCCGTATCCGAGATCTGGATATGGAATGTGTCCGGCATTTTAAGCGTTTCGATAGCCACCCTTCCGTTCTCCGGGGTATATTTCAAGGCGTTCGACAACAGATTCCGAAGCACCACAGCCATCATATCCCTGTCTGCATGGATCGAATCATCTGCGCCGTATTGCGTCTCGATCCGGATCTGTTTTTCCTCTGCGACATCCGAAAACTGAATCAAAATTTCCCGGATCAGTTTATTGATCGAAAACGTCGAGGCGTTCATGACAAAGCCTCCGGTTTGAGACAACGCCCATCCGAGCAGATTCTCGAGCAGCCCGAAAGCCTGTTCGGTTTTCAGATTGAGCTCCGAAATCAGGTCAATCAGCTTTTCGGGTGTAAGCTGATGAATACGGTGTTTCAGGACCCGGACAAAGCCGAACAGGGTATTAAAAGGGCTGCGCAGATCATGGGCGACGACCGAGAACAGCCGGTCCTTCGAGGCATTGGCAATCTCGAGGGCATGTATCAGCCGGTCACGCTCATCTTCCATTTCCTTCCGCCGTGTGATATCCCGCATTACGATCAGGCTGCCGATGAGGCGTCCGCGATCGTCGTAAAGTGTCTTGGAGCGCACATCATGGGTCCGTTTAACGGTTTCTTCGGTCCGGGTGACCTCGAAATCCCCATCCGTTTGCGTACGAATCTTTTCATAGAGTTCAGGCCATCGGGAGAGAACGTCCGCCGCATCCTTTCTCACCCCTCCCCCTGATGACCGGTTGATGATTCGCTCCATCTCGGGATTGATATCGACGATCCGGTTATTGGAATCCAAAACCAGAAGGGCGTCGCCCATCTTTTCGATCAGGGTGTCGCGGGCGACGGGAACAAGATCGAATAATCTGAGCTCGATCAGCAGCAGAAACAGGAGGGCGCCTGTCATCAACAGTGCGACAGGCGTCCAGTCCAGCCCGGGTATCGGATTGATCCCGGACACATAACTCAGATTGCCCAGAAAGGGCAGTGACGAAGCGATCAGCACCGCCAGAAATTGTAACCGGTAAAAATCCCGTGATAATGGAATACGTTGATGATCAGGAAAAGGCTGCCGACGATGAACATCAGGTAACAATACGAAACGAACACCCAGAACCAAGGGCCATAGGCATAGATGGCCAGCCGGGATTCCGGTATAACGGACACCTGTGTCCAGATCAGGTGATGGTGTTGATTGGTCAGGGCGAGAAAAAATGTGATCACGGGTACAATAAAAAAAGAGGCGGTCAGCCAGGGGTTCCCGAATCGTTTCTGCCGGACAAACGCCATCACGAAAAGAAAATAAAAAACCGGCGCCGTTGTGGTTCCAAGATAGGCGACCCGCGACCAAAAATATTTCAACACCGCCTGATCGGTCGCATACTCGAAGATCACGGCGAATGTCCAGACGGCGACGGCCAGTTCGAGGAATACGAGGCAGATGGCGCCCGGACTGTTCCGCCGTTTCGTCAATAGAACCGCCAGAAAAAGGGCGAATAAAACCGACAGAAAGAGAAAGAGACTGATTGTGCCGAATTGATAGGCAGAGAACATGACTTTTTTATCTTTTCGACCGTATTTGACTTCTTGTTCTAGCCTGATCTATTCATGGATATGAGGTTCCTCATCCTCCCCGCGGCAACATGGAGGCGGATCGTGTGTCCTCTTGCCGAGAACCATTGTGACCTGATCCGAATTTGAAAAGCCCTCATTTCCAATTTGAATCACTGCGACAAGGAAAGGCTACACCCCTTTCGCCGCATCGCGGATCAGCGCCTTGCCGATCACATCGCGCTGGATTTCGCTCGTACCCTCATAAATCTGCGTGATCTTGGCGTCGCGCATGTATTTCTCGACGGGGTATTCTTTCATGTATCCGTAGCCCCCGAAAATCTGAACCGCCTCGGTCGTTACATACATCGCCGTTTCCGAGGCGTACAACTTGCTCATGGCCGATTCCTTGGAAATATCTTTCACACCGGCATCCTGCATGCGGGCCGTGGCATAAATGAGCGACCGGGAGGCCTCGATCCGGGTGGCCATATCCGCCAGTTTGAATTGCGTGGCCTGGAAGGCCGCGATCGGTTTGCCGAACTGCACGCGTTCGCGGGCGTACCGGACGGCATGGTCGAATGCGCCCTGGGCGATGCCGAGGGCCTGGGCCGCCACGCCGGGTCGGGATCGGTCGAGTGTCTTCATCGCGACGATGAAGCCCATGCCTTCCCTGCCGAGCAGGTTTTCGGAAGGAATCCGGCAATCCTCAAAAACCAATTCGGATGTGGCCGATGCCCGGATCCCCATCTTGTCTTCCTTCTTTCCATAGGTAAATCCGGGCGTGCCCTCTTCGACGACAAAGGCGGATGCACCACGGGGCCCCTTTGAAGGGTCGGTGATCGCGATAATCGTGTACAATTTCGCCACGCCGCCGTTGGTGATGAAATGTTTCACCCCGTTGAGCACATACGAATTGCCGTCTTTGACCGCCGTGGTCTGCAGGCCGCCCGCATCAGACCCCGCGTTCGGTTCGGTCAGGCCGAATCCGGCCAGCATCTTGCCGTCTGCGATATCCGGCAAATATTTCTGCTTCTGTTCAGGAGATCCGGAGATGAGGATCGGCATGGCACCGAGCGCCGTACCCGCAAAACCGAGTGCGATGCCTCCGCATGCACGGGAAAGTTCCTCGGTGGCAAGAACAAGCCCCATGCTTCCCATGCCCAAACCGCCGTATTCCTGATCGATAAAGGTCCGGAAGAAATCATTGTCGGCCAGAATCTTCATGATGTCCCAGGGAAATTCTCCGGAAGCATCATACTTGGCCGCGACCGGGGCGATTTTTTCCCGGGCGATCTGACGGGACAGGTCCCGGATCATGATTTGTTCCTCGGTCAGAAAATAATCCATTGAAACGCCTCCTGTGATGCATTGCGATGATGACTCATTCGCACACTTGTATTGGTTGTCGGATGGAGAATAAATCCTTTTACCCTGTAAATCCTGTGATAAAGAAACCGGTCAAAGTACGGGATCATTCGTTGGTCAGTAGTCCCAGTTTCTTGATCGCCTCGCGTGCGGCAACCTTCTCCGCCCGTTTCTTGCTGGGTCCCGTGCCCCTTCCCAGTGACTCATGATTCACGCGGACTTCCACGGTGAATATCTTCTCGTGATCCGGACCGGATTCATCGAGAACGACATATTGAGGACTGCCGGATCCGCGCGCCTGCATGTATTCCAGAAGCCAGCTCTTGTAATTATGATGGAAACGGCTCGTGACCAGCCTGTCGAGTCCCTGAAGCAGGTCGCGGTTAATCAATGTGCGTACCGGTTCGATCCCGCCGTCCAGATACATGGCGCCGATCAGGGCTTCATAGGCATTCGAAAGAATGGAACGGCGCTGACGTCCGCCGGATCGTTCCTCACCGCGGCCGAGAATCAGGTAGCGTCCCAGATCTTTGTTTCGTGCCTGCTGAGCGAGGGACTCACGGCTGACGATGAGTGATTTGGCCTTGGTCAGGTCCCCCTCGTTCCCTTCCGGAAAAGCCTGATAGAGCGCATCCGTTACGACAAATCCGAGCACGGCGTCTCCGAGAAACTCCATCCGTTCGTTCGACATCCATCGTCCCCGGTATAGGAGCGATGAACGGTGCGCCATGGCCTGTTCGAGCAGTTCCACGTTCTTGAAACGATATCCCACCGCACGATAAAGGGAATCCCACGAGACGGATTCCCTTCGCTTGTTCCTGCGCCATTTCAGCACGGTCCGCAGGGTCAGCAAGAGTTTATTCACCCGGGAATGGATTTTCTACCCCTTAAACGTCCGGACGCAAAGACAAACATTATGTCCTCCGAAACCGAAAGAGTTGGAGATGGCCGAACGGATCTTCGCCTCGCGTGCCTCGTTGGGTACATAATCCAGATCGCATTCGGGATCCGGGGTTTCATAATTGGTGGTCGGAGGGATCAACCCGTGACGGAGGGTCAACACCGTGGCGACGAATTCGACCGCGCCGGTGGCGCCCAACAGATGTCCGAACATGGATTTGTTGGAACTGACGGGAATCCGATAAGCCCGGTCGCCGAACACCGTCTTGATCGCCATGGTCTCGGTCGGATCATTCAGCGTGGTTGACGTGCCGTGCGCATTGATATAGTGAATGTCTTCCAGATTCAGGCCGGCATCTGCGATCGCACGGCGCATGGCCCGTGCAGCCCCGTCCCCGGTTTCGTGAGGTGCCGTGATATGATAGGCGTCACCGGTGAATCCATATCCCGCGAACTCGGCGAGTATCTCCGCGCCCCTTTTTTCGGCGTGTTCGAGTGATTCGAGCACCACCACACCCCCACCCTCACCCATAACAAAACCGTCCCGGCCCTGATCGAACGGCCTGCTCGCCGATTCCGGCGCATCGTTTCTGGTGGAAAGCGTCCTGGCGCTGCAGAAACCGGCGAAGGCCATCTCCGTGATCGTCCCCTCCGAGCCGCCCACGACCATGACATCCGCATCGCCGCGTTCGATGTGCATCATCCCGAGTCCGAGTGCATGGGCACCGGATGCGCAGGCCGAAACAGACGCGTAATTCGGACCCTGAAATCCATATTGAATCGAAATGTGTCCCGCGGCGATATCCGGAATCATCATCGGGATGAAAAAGGGACTCACGCGTTTCGGCCCCTTGGTGATCAGTTTGGTGTGTTCGTCATGATAAACGATCATACCGCCGATACCGCAACCGATGATTACGCCGATCCGGGTCGGGTCTTCTTTGGAAGCATCCAGTCCCGAATCATCGATCGCCTGTCGTGCGGCCGCGATGGCGTAATGGGTGAACGGATCCATGCGCCTGGCTTCTTTGGCGTCGACATATTGTGAAACATCGAAATCTTTGATTTCCGCCGCAATCTGCGCGGGAAATGCGGAGGCGTCAAATCGGGTGATTTTCCCGACACCGTTTTTCCCGCTCTTCAACCCTTCCCATAATGAAGGGACATCATTTCCAATCGGAGTAATCGCACCCAACCCCGTGATTACCACCCGGCGATCTCGCATAAAAAACCTCCAGAACGAACCCGCTCAAAGACTCGAAATCTTCATGAAAGAATAAAAAAGGGCAGTCCTTTCCTTTCGGTTTGGACTGCCCGCATGTCCTTATTGCGCCAAACGTTTCTGCAGATACTCCTTGGCCTTACCGACCGAGGTGAGCTGTTCGGCATCTTCATCGGGAATTTCGATGCCGAATTCTTCCTCAAACGCCATCACCAGCTCGACCGTGTCCAGCGAATCGGCGCCGAGATCATCCACAAAAGATGCATCGTCCGTGATTTCGTTGGGATCGACGCCCAGGCGCTCCACAACGATCTCCTTGAATTTTTCAAGATCCATACTGTTGTCACCTCCTTTTTTGAGTGCAGTTTGGTATGAAAATAAACTGATCGCTACATCACGAGTCCGCCGTCTACATGAAGTACCTGTCCGGTAATATAGTTTGAAGAAGACGAGGCTAGGAAAATGACCGCGGCCGCCACGTCTTCAGGATTCCCGAACATGCGGGCGGGAATATGATTCATATAGGTTTCTTTCACTTCCGAGGTCAGTTTTTCGGTCATATCGGTTTGTATGAATCCCGGTGCGACGGCATTGACCTGAATGTTCTTGGATGCCACCTCTTTGGCGACGCTTTTCGTGAAACCGATCAGCCCCGCCTTCGATGCGGCATAGTTGGCCTGCCCCGCATTGCCCATTACGCCCACAACGGAAGCGATATTCACAATCTTGCCCGATCGTTGCCGCATCATAGACCGGACGACCTGTTTGGTGCAGAGAAACGCACCCTTCAGGTTGACCTTAAGGACAAGATCCCAGTCGTCTTCTTTCATCCGCATAAGCAGATTATCGCGTGTGATGCCGGCGTTGTTGACGAGAATGTCAATCCGTCCGAAAGTCTCGATACATTGGTCGATCATCGCCTCGACATCCGGGGCGTTCGACACGTCGCCCTGAACGGCCAGTGTTTCAACGCCCATCCCGGCGGTTTCTTTTGCGGTCCGGCGGGCGCCCTCGCCGTCTATGTCCGATACCAGAACATGACAACCTTCTGAGGCCAGTGCCGTGACGAGTGTCTTGCCGATGCCGCGTGCGCCTCCGGTCACAATGGCCGTCTTGCCTTTTAAATCTTTCATCATATCACCCGTATGTCCTTGTTCTTCGGGATGCGAGATCCGGATAACACAAACAAAAACTAAAACCGTTCCAGATCCCGGACCGTGCCGCAACTCAGAATTTCAGCCTCCGGGAAGATTCGTTTGATCAGGCCGCCCAGCACCTTACCCGGACCGACTTCGATGAAACGCGTCACCCCGTCCTGAACCATCTTCTCGACGGTTTCAATCCAGCGGACGGGATGGGTGAGCTGCCGTTTGAGTTCCTCCCGGATCTCTTCGGGATTTTGTATCGGAAGTGCCGTGACATTGGCATAAACGGGAACGGCCGCATGACCGATCCGGACCCCCGAGAGGATCTTTCCGAACGCCTCCGCAGCAGGTTGCATCAGCGGGGAATGAAATGCGCCGCTCACGGCCAGGGGAATCGCCCGTTTGGCGCCCCGTTCCCCTGCAAGCCGGATCGCCCCTTCCACGCCGGACCGGGTTCCGGAGATGACAATCTGACCCGGCGCATTGTAATTGGCGGGTTGAACCATTCCGGAGCGGCCGGCCTCTTCACACAAATCGCGGACGTCTTCCGCTTCCAGCCCGATAATGGCGGCCATGCTCCCCGGATTGTTGTCGGCCGCCTCCTGCATCAGCCGCGCACGCGCCTGAACAAGCCGCAAACCCTCCTCGAAAGTATACGCCCCTGCATGGGCCAGCGCGGGAAATTCACCCAGGCTATGCCCGGCCGCGGCCTCTCCCGCCATCCCTTTTTCGACGAGCAACCGGGATACGACCACACTGTGGACATAGAGTGCGGGTTGTGTGTAACGGGTCTCCCGCAGGGTCGCTTCGGGACCGTAAAAACAAACATCGGCGAGATCATAACCCAGGATCCGTCCCGCCTGATCATAAAGTGTCCGTGCGGACGGGAACGTCTCTGATAAATCTTTTCCCATGCCGACGCACTGGGAACCCTGTCCGGGAAATACGAAAGCGGTCAGACCCAAACGATACATCTCCCCTTCATCAGAATTGAACGACGCCGGATGCCCAGGTGAATCCGCCTCCGAATGCCACGAGCAGCACCTTGTCGCCCGGCCGGATCCGGCCTTCACGCCGTGCCTGGTCCAGGGCCAGCGGAATGGAAGCGGCGGATGTGTTCCCGAATTCCTGCAGGTTGATGAATACCTTCTCTTCAGGAAGTTTGAGACGTTCCCTGACCGCATCGATGATACGCATATTGGCCTGGTGCGTGATCAACAGATCGATGTCGTCGGAGTGCACCTCTCCCTTCTCGAGTCCGTGTACGGCCGCATCGACCATCGTACGCACGGCATGTTTGAACACCTCACGCCCTTCCATCCGGATCGTGTGAAGATGCTGATCCACGGTCTCATGGGTGGCCGGATGGGTCGAACCGCCGCCCGGCAGATAAAGCAGGCGGCCGAGACGTCCGTCGCTTTTGATAAATGAACTCAACAAGCCGCGCGTGCCATCCGATTCGGTCATCACCGCGGCGCCCGCACCGTCGCCGAACAGGACACAGGTCGTGCGGTCTTCCCAGTCTGTAAACCGGGACAATACTTCCGAGCCGATCACCAGCACATTGCGATACTGACCGCTCCTGATGAGCGCATCCGCCAGGGTCATTCCATACAGGAAACCGGAACAGGCTGCGGACACATCCATGGCGGCCGCATCTTTCGCCCCGATCTTGGCCTGGACTCCGCAGGCGGTAGAGGGGAAAAAAGAATCCGGTGTGATCGTGGCAACCAGAATGCAATCGATGTCTTTCGCCTTCAATCCCGCATCTTCGATCGCGCGTTCAGCCGCGCAGGCCCCCAGGTCGGAATTTGTTTTTTCGGTTTCGAGGATGTGCCGGCGTTCGATACCCGTTCTCTCCTTGATCCATTCATCGGATGTATCGACCATTTTCTCGAGATCGGAATTGGTCAGCACTTTATCGGGTGCACACGAACCGGTGCCGATGATCATGCTTGCAGGTTGTATCACGCATATCCTTTCATGAGTTGAATCCGGCGTTCGATATGATCGTCCACTTTCTCGTTGACCATTTTCCAGGCCTCGCCGACCGCCGTGCGAATGGCCCGGGGCGTGGAACGCCCGTGCGCGACGATACAGTTTCCTTTCACGCCGAGGAGGGGCGCGCCGCCGTACTCCTGATAATCGAAGAGTTTCAACATTTTTGAAAATCTGGACTGGATGAGAAAATGTCCGAGGAGACCCGCCAGATTCGAACCCACGGCGCGTTTCAGGCTGAACGGCAGCATCCGTGTGAGACTCTCCCCGAACTTGATCAGGACATTGCCGACAAATCCGTCACAGACGACCACATCCGCTCCGCCGCCCAATATATCCCGGCCTTCTACATTGCCGATAAAGTTCAGCCCGCCATCTTTGAAAAGCTGAAACGCCTCCTTGACGGATTCGTTACCCTTACCCGGTTCTTCGCCGATATTCAGAAGCCCGACCCGTGGCCGCTCTTTTTCCATGATATGATCGAAAAAAATCGACCCCATGATGCCGAATTGTAAAAGCTGTTCCGGTCTGGAATCGACGTTCGAGCCCACATCGATAACGAAACAGACACCGGATTCAGAAGGCAAAAATGATCCGATGGCCGGACGGAGTACTCCCTCGATACGCTTCAGCATAAAAAGGGCGGCGCCCAGGACGGCGCCCGTGTTTCCGGCGCTGACCACGGCCTCCACCTTATCTTTGGCGTGCAATCCCATGGCGACCAGAATGGAAGAATCCGTTTTGCGCTTCAGTGCCTCCACGGGCGACTCGTTCATTTCTATCTTTTGAGAAGCATGGACCACCGAAATCGGCAGTCCCTTGGTGAAACGGTGTTTTTCGAGCAGGTCCTCGACCTCGGTCTGATCGCCTACGAGGACCACCTCATAGCGTCCATTGGACAAACGGGCCGCTTCGATCGCACCATTCACGATGGCCTCGGGGGCACGATCGCCCCCCATGGCGTCCACAGCTATACGAATCACTGAAGTGAATTCTCCTTACGACTCTTTGGGAACAATCACCATGCGCCCACGGTAGTACCCGCAATTGGGACAGGCACGATGCGGCATCTTCGGATGGTGACAATGTGAGCACTCAGAGACACCGGGAGCGGAAACCTTCTGATGCGTTCTCCGCTTGTCTCTCCTTGATTTCGATATCTTTCGCTTGGGTAAAGCCACGTCATGACTCCTTGATTTGACACATTATTCGAATTTCAGTTCTCCCAATCCCTGCCAGCGGGAATCTGTGTCCTGTTTCTGACAGTCGCATTGTTTTTCATTGAGATTCGCACCGCATCGCGCACACAATCCGCGGCACGATTCCCGGCATACGGTTTTGGCGGGTATTGCCAGAATCAGGGCGTCCACTACATCCCGTTCGAGAGGAATCTCATGGGTGGACGGCGTCAGAAGCCGCACATCGTCGTCTGTTTCCTCACCCGCCTTGTCAAGTTCGTGCGTCCAGAGGGTGCGAACCCGTCCTTCCACGCCGTACTGGAAATCTTCTCCGCACCGGTCGCAGACAAACGTCCCTTCAGCCTTCACCTTCAGGTCGAACAGGTACTCATCCCCCATCCGGTTCACCCGGACCGTGACATCGATCTTGCCCGTAAAAATACGTCCCCACCCCGCCTCATCGACAGGCGGTTCCGCCTGAAAGGCGAATTCTGTGACCCCTTCCTTGACGGATGACAGGGGAATCCGCAATTCATTAAAGGCAAGCGGAGACAAATTTAAAGCATTCTCCTCTCAGAAGCAAGCCAAAAAACCGTCAGCCCGTTTTTTTGACAAAACCTTCCATTCTGATCTGAATTTATGGGAATGCCGGACGATTGGCCGCCACTCCCTCCTCATAAAGATCGGCCCCGTAACAATCGTTCGCCACGATCACAGGTAAATCGACGACCTCGATCCGGTGTACCGCTTCCGGACCCAGATCGGGATAAGCCGCGATACGCGAGGTGAGGACGCATCGTGCCAGCAGTGCCGCGATCCCCCCGACCGCCGCGAAATAGACCGCACCGTGATCCCGGATCGCCCCGCGGACCGCCTCCGACCGGGGCCCTTTCCCGATCATGCCCTTGAGTCCTTCCGCGAGCAGGGGAATGGTGAAGGCATCCATCCGGCCTGCCGTCGTGGGACCGATCGCCCCGGATGCACGGCCGGGCGGCGCCGGCGCGGGCCCGGCATAAAACAGGATCTGTCCTCTGAGCGGGACAGGCAATCCTTCTCCGCGTAAAAGGCTGTCCGTCATGCGTCTGTGCGCCGCATCCCGCGCCGTGTACAGGACACCCGAGATGAGGACGTGATTTCCCGTGCGCAACATCCGGACCGACGCGTCGGTCAGTGGCGTTTGGATGGATTTTCGGTCGATCTTCAAATCACCGCTTCTCCGCGCCGCGCCGCATGGCACTGGATATTGACGGCCACGGGCAGGCTCGCGATATGACAGGGCCGGACTTCGACAAACACCTCCAGCGCCGTGCATCGGCCGCCGAAACCCTGGGGACCGATTCCGAGCCGGTTGACCGATTCCAACAGTTCCGTTTCCAGGGCGGCATAGCAGGGATCGGGATGCCGCTGTCCGATCCGGCGCAAGAGGGATCTTTTCGCGATAAGCGCGCACAGTTCCAGCGTCCCCCCGATGCCGACGCCCACGATGATCGGGGGGCAGGGATTCGCCCCGGAGCGCCGGACGCGGCCCAGGACAAACGCCTTGATCCCTTCGGGACCTTCGGAAGGAGACAAAATCCGCGCCTCGCTCATGTTCTCGCTTCCGCCCCCCTTCGGCAACAGCGTGATTTTGATCCGGTCACCGGGGACGATCTCCGTGTGGATGAAGGCGGGCGTGTTGTCCCCCGTGTTTTCCCGCCGCAGGGGATCGCGGACCATTGATTTTCTGAAATACCCGTCCTGGTAACCGCGGGCCACACCTGCCTGGACTGCCTCGTACAAATCTCCGCCGGTGACATGGACGTCCTGGCCCACATCGAGGAAAACGACAGCGACGCCCGTATCCTGACAGAGGGGCATCTGTTCTTCTGCGGCGATCCGGGCGTTCTCGAGAATCTGCGAAAGAACCTCCTGGCCCGTCGGGGAGGTTTCTTGATCAAGGCATTCCCTGATCCGTATCAGGATATCATCGCCCAACATCCGATTGGAATCGAGACAGAGTTCCCGGACCGTGTCGGAAATCCGGCGTGTCTGGATCTCACGCATCAGAACCTTCCGGTAAACCGGACCTCAAGTTGAACATCAAAAGCGTATCCCGGGTTTCCCGCTTCTCGGAATACAAGACCCTTCGGATCGCCATTCCCTGATTCTCCCGTCCCCAATTCAGTCTGGAGCCTGGAATTCGTCCCGGAGCGCGGCCGCCTTCTCCTCGGACAGGGGGAAGACCTTGGCCGTGGCCGTGGCGAGGAGAACATCCTCCGGATTGCGGATTTCGGCTTCGGTCAGCCAGATGCGTCCCCTGTCTTCCAGGAATCGGCCTTCTACGATATATCGTTGACCGAGGTACAGGGGTTTGAGAAAACGGACATTGAGTTCCACCGTCACACTGAACCGCCCGGTCCGGTCATAGGCGGCCCAGACCACGATCTCGTCCAGCAGGGTGGAAATGATCCCGCCGTGGATCACATTTTCATAACCCACCATCCAGGGTTCCGGGATGAATTCCGTAAAGACGGACGCACCGTCTGACGTAAACCGCCGTTTCAATCCGCGCGGGTTGTCGATCCCGCAGACAAAGCAGTTCCTGGAATATGGGAGTGTTTTCAGTATCGCCTGATCCATTGGAAATCAAACGGTTTATCCGGCTTCCATCCGTTCGGCCACGAGTTCGGCCAGGTCACGCACGCGGATGCCTTCCATTTCCTTTTCCTTTGCGGCGTCCTGGAGCATGGTGAGACAGAAGGGGCAGGCCACGCCGAGCGTCTCGACGCAGGCGCCCGCGGCCTCTTCGATGCGCATGTGGTTGATGCGTCGCCCGTGCTCTTCCATGAACATGCGCGCGCCGCCGCCCCCGCAGCAAAAACTGTTGTCGTGATGACGGTCCAGTTCCGTGAAATTTCCGCCGGAGAGGAGCCTGAGCACTTCCCGGGGGGCGTCGTACATCCCGTGATACCGTCCGAGATAGCAGGAATCGTGATAGGCGGTCGGCCCGGTTTCGTCCGTCCGGAGCCGGAGTCTGCCCTCACGGATCAGCCCGGCGATCAGGTCGGCGTGATGGATCACTTCGAACCCGCCGCCGAACTGGGGATACTCGGTCTTGATCATGTTGAAACAGTGCGGGCAGGCCGTGAGGATCTTTTTGACGCCGGCGGACCGGAACGCCTCGATATTGGCCTGGGCCAGCATCTGAAACACGTATTCGTTTCCGGAGCGCCGGGCCGGGTCGCCGCAGCACGATTCATCCATGCCGAGGACGGCGTAATTCACCCCGGCGGCGTTCAGGATTTTTGCGAACGCCCTGGAAGAGCGTCTGGCCTGGTCGTCGAAGGCCCCGGCGCAGCCGACAAACCAGAGATATTCGGGTTCGGGGTTGTCGGCCAGCGTCTTCACATCCGCGCCCTCGGCCCAGTCGGCCCTGCCTGCCGCGCCCATGTTCCAGGGATTGCCGTTGGTTTCGAGCCCCCGGAACGCGAGGTTCAGTTCCTGCGGAAACCGGCTCTCCATCATGACCTTGCCCTGACGCAATCCCACGATGGCGGGAATGTGTTCGTTCAGCACGGGACAGACGTCCATGCATGCGCCGCAGGTCGTGCAGGCCCAGATTTCGTCCGGTGTGAGCCAGCCGTCCATCACCGGTTCGGCGGTCTGCCGTCCGGAGAGGAGATTCCCGCGTTCATTCAGGAGATGTTTCCGCAGACTCATCATGACGACCTTGGGAGAAAGCGCCTTTCCGCTCAGCCAGGCGGGACACCGGTCCTGACAGCGGCCGCATTCCACACAGCTGAACGCATCGAGGAGTGTCTTCCACGAATAATCGGTTGCGTCCGTGACTCCGAACTGCTCGGTCGCCTCGAGGTCGATTTTCTCCAGTCGGCCTGGATTCTTTCGGGAACGGAAGAACAGGTTGACCGGACCGGCCACCAGATGCAGGTGCTTGGAGTGCGGGATAAAGAAGAGGAATCCGAGCACCATGAGGATATGGCTCCACCAGAAAAACCGGTTCCAGAGATGGAGCGGATCGTGGCCGATCCCGGACAGCCACCCGGCCGTGAAACGGGACACCGGCATCCATCGCGCGGCGGACGCGCCCGAGAGGAGGATTTCCGACCCCTGATGGAGGAAATAGGTGATCATCAATCCGGAAATCAGGGAGAGTACGACCGCGCTCTGGGGCGACCGGGAGATCGGCATCGGTTTCTTGATGCCTTCCGGCCGGACGACATACCGCCGGACGGCCATATAGACCGTGCCGACGAGGGTGAACACGCCGATCCAGTCCACCGCGAGGAACCAGAGATCGTGAAGCAGGCCTTTCCCCAGAATCGAGAATCCGGGTGAAAACGCGCCGATCACATGGTTGATCGTGGCGACCGCGAAGAAGACGAATCCCCAGAAGATGAAGGCGTGCATCACGCCGACGACGGGACGTTCACCGGTCGCGCAGGCCTGGCTCAGGACGCGGACCACCGTATGAACGATCCGGCCGGCGGGATCTTCCCACCGTTTCTCGTCCTTCCCGCCCCGTTTGATGATCCGGACACGCACACGGATTTCGTTGAGAAAAAATCCGGCCGATCCGAGGATCGCGGCGATCAAGATGATGCGTTCGAGGGGACTCAGCACGCTTTTCCTCCGAAAGATAGGGTCAGATCCGTCTGCGGGACCAACAGACTTCGATCGTGAATTCCACCGCATCCCGAAACAGGGCGGGGACGATGAATCTACGCCGCCGGTTTATCGTCCTCCGGCCCTAAAACGGAATTCGGAATGTCTTTATGTCCTCTCCTCCGCCCCGGTTCAACCGGGACAGGCTACTTCTTCAGAATCACATTCAGGTCTTCGAGCAGGGACTGCAGATCTTCCTCGTGCTCGACTTCGTCTTCGAGAATCTGCAGGGCCAGGTTGTATGTCACGGGATCTTTCATCCCGACTTCCTGCATGATCCGATGATACACGCTGATCGCACACTGCTCTCCCTTGATGTTCTGTTCGACGATTTTCTGAACAAAGGGATCCTGGGGCGCATCGTATCCGCAATTGGCATACTTGAACCAGTCCTGGGGTGTGATGAGCGGCGTCCCTCCCAGCTGGACGATCCGTGTCGTGAGCATGTCGGCGTGCCGGAGTTCATCCGCGGCATGTTCCATAAGTTCGGCGATCACCCCGTCTTTCATCGGGCCGGCGACCACTTTGGCGCCGAGCCAGTACTGGTAATAGGCCAGCCATTCATCGGCGAAGGCCTTGTTGAGGAGTTCGATGACTTTCTGGACGTCCATGCCGACGATTTCCCTGCCTTTGGTTCCCATGTGAAGCCTCCTTGTGGATTGGGTGAACGGTTTCGCACACACTGGATCAAAAACTGTCTTCCACCGAATCTTGTTCCACGACCCGACACCCCGCTTATCCCCGGATCTTCCGGACGGCTTCGGTCAGCGCGGGAACCACCTCGAACAGGTCGCCCACGATGCCGTAGTCCGCCTTTTCCAGGATAGGCGCCGCGGGATCCTTGTTCACCGCGACGATGCAACGGGCCCCCGACATACCGGCCCAGTGCTGGATCGATCCGGATGCGCCGAAAAGCAGATAGAGCACGGGCGACACGGTCTTTCCCGTCTGACCGACCTGCTCGGACTGGGGACGCCATCCGGCGTCCACGGCCGCGCGTGTGGCGCCGACCACCCCGCCGAGTGCATCGGCGAGATCTTCGAGCAGTTTAAAATTCTCCGGTGATTTCATGCCCCGCCCGCCGGTCACGACCACGTCCGCCTCGGTGATATCGGTCTTCGCGCCCGCGCCGGGACGGATTTCCCTGAGCGTCATCCGGGAGGATGCTGCGGGGATCTCCAGTATCTCGACCTGCGCGGACTTCGATGAATCCGCTTCACAGACCGGAAACACATTGGGGCGAAGTGTCGCGATCCGGATCCCGGATTTCAACGCGACCCGGGCGATGATCTTGCCCGCAAAGAGGGACCTCTCCGCCTCGAAGGTATCGCCGTCTACATGGAGCGCGAGACAGTCGCTCGCCAGGCCGGCATCCAGTCCGGCGGCGACGCGCGAGGCGACATCCTGGCCCGCACCGGTCGCGGGGAAGAGGACGATGCCCGCGCCCGTTTTCCGGACGGCCAGGAGAATCGCGTCCCTGCAAGCCTCGGGATGCGGGTGAGCCAGCGCGGGAGCGTCCGCGACGAGCACGGCGTCCGCGCCGTAGCGGGCCGGGATATCCTTCAGGGAATCCACGCCGGAGCCCATGATCAGGGCGATCACTTTCCCGCCGTTTTGATCCGCGATCCGCCGGGCTTCGCCCAGCGCCTCGAGTGCGGGTTTCCGCAATTCCGCATTTTTATGTTCGGTCACAACAAGAATGGTCATTTGTTTTCTCCCCGTTTCAGATTGCCTTGGCTTCCTCGCGGAGCAGACGCACCAGTTCCGGCACGGCCCCGACGCCCTCGCCCACCACCCTCGCGGCTCCCCGGGCCGGCGGATTGGCCATCGATACGATTTCGATTTTGGAATCCACCGCGGAAGCGGCCCTGATTTCGATGGCTGCGTTCTTCGCCATCATCTTGCCCCGGAGCGAAGGATATCGGGGTTCGTTCAGCCCCTTATGGGCCGTCACGATACACGGAAGGGGCGCCTCGAACACGGCGACGCCTCCGTCCGCCTCGCGCTCGACCGTCACCCTGCCGTCCGCGACCTCGAGTTTCGTGGCGAGGGAAATACACGGCACTCCCAGCAGCTCGCCCAGCATGGGCCCGAGCGCCTGGCTGCCGTCATCGATGGTCTCCTTGCCCAGAAGCAACAGATCGAATTCCAGGGTCTTCAGGACTTCCGCGAGCATGCGGGCCGCCGCCAGGCTGTCAGCCGGCGATCGGTCCACGGGAATCCGGACCGCCTTCTGAACGCCCATCGCGACGGCGGATCGCAGCACCTCATCGGCCCGTTCCGTTCCCAAACAAACGGCCGTGGTCTCTCCGCCTGCGGTCTCCGCGATCCGTAGAGACGCCTCGATCGCATATTCATCATAAGGATTGATCACGAAAGTCACATTCGATTCGACGACGGATTTCTGATCCGCGCCGATCTTGAGATAGGCCTCGGTATCCGGGACCTCCTTGATGCAGACAATGATCTTCACACCCATTCCTCCGGATCATGTTAAATTATCGGAATTTTTAAAACATTAAATATAGACAACTCATTTTTGGGATTCAAGCGATAATTGACATTTCCAAATTTTCTCCGCTCACAAACCCATCATACGGATTTTGGGACATATCCTTTTTTTCTCCATCGCCTCTCATCTCACGGTTTTCCTGCGAAGGAACGGATCTCGTTTTCATCCCGATTCCTTCCCCGTCCAACGCCAGAAGAGGAGGAATGCGCCGGTCACCATTACAAACGCGACTCCGATCCGGATTGGATGGATGAGCGAGTCCGGTTGGAACCATTCCAGCCGGTCCGGGTGGAGATTCAGGAACAGAAGGGCGATCCCGTTGGTCGTCATGTGCACGGCCGCGCCGGGGAAAATGCTTGCCGAGCGCCAGGCCATCACGCCGGTCAGGACGCCGAGGATGAAGATCTCGATGAGCCACCAGGGGTTGAAATGGAGAAAGGCGAAGATCAGCGCGGCGGAGAGGATCGCCCGGGTGGCATTCCCGGTCCGTTCCAGCACCCCCTGGAGGAATCCGCGGAAGACCATCTCCTCCCCCAGGCCGGCCACCAACACGACGCTTAGGAAAAGGAGGATCGCCTCGGCGCGGCTTTGCGCGATCAGGTCCCGGAGCAAACCGTCCAGAATCTCTTTCTGCATGGGAATACGGGCCTGGATCAGGCGATTGAGTTCGTCCGTCAAAATAAACAGGCCGGTCCCGATCGGAATGCCGAGCATCCACAGCCGGATCGGAACCGGCCGCCACCGGAATACCGCACGGGAAGAATATCCCCGATACCGGACAAAAAAGACAACCGGGGCCACGATCGCCAGTTCCAGGACGAGAAGCCGGAGCTTGCTTTCGAAGGATCCGGAAATCATGAGGAAAACCAGATAGAGTCCGAAGGTGAGCAGGATGAGGTGAAACGCCTCGCGTACGGTCGGCAACCGGTAGTCGGGAACCGTCATCATGGGTCATCCGGTTCTGGCGGTCAGGAACGCCGGGAGTTCCGAAAGGGGGACCATGTCCTGGGTTCCGGATTGCATGTGTTTGACCTGTGCTTTTTGGCTGCGGATTTCATCCGAGCCCAGAATCACGGCCAAGGGGATGCCTTTCCGGTCCGCCTCGCGCAGCTGCGCCTTGAGGCTGCGGCCTCCGAAACCCATCACCGCCTCGACCCCGGCGAGCCGGACCCGGGAGATGAGGGAGACCGCCTCCGCCCTGGCCGTGTCGTCCAGACACACGAAATAGACTTTCGGCGAGGGGATCGGAGGCACGGAAATCTCATGTGCCTGAAGCGTCAGGACCATCCGTTCGATGCCCGCGGCGAATCCGACGGCGGGCGTCGGCGGCCCGCCGAGCAGTTCGATGAGGCCGTCGTAACGGCCGCCGCCGCACACGGCGTTCTGTGCGCCGATGCCTTCGGCCCATACCTCGAACACCGTCTTGGTGTAATAGTCCAGTCCGCGTACGAGCCGGGGATTGACCGTATAGGGTCGGGATAGGGAATCAAGATAACCGCGCAGTGTCCGGAAATGGTCGCCGCATTCGGCGCACAGGCAGTCTCCGATCGAAGGCGCGGTCTCGATGACGGGCCGGCAGGAGGCGTTCTTGCAGTCGAGAAGGCGGAGGGGATTCTTTTCGATCCGCGTCCTGCAGTCGTCACAAATCCCGGAGAGACGGCCGCGATAATAGTCTTTCAGTTTCCGGAGATATCCGGGACGGCAAAGGGGACATCCGATGCTGTTGATCTGGAAATTCAGCTTCCGGAACCCCAGCGCATCGTAGAGATGCCAGGCCGCGGACATGATTTCGAAATCGAGGGCCGGATCGAGTTCCCCGATCGCCTCCACGTTGAACTGGGTGAACTGTCGGTAACGGCCCGCCTGGGGCCGTTCGTAACGGAACACGGGACCGGCGGACCACAGCTTGACCGGCCGGGTCCGACTCGCCATGCCGTTCTGGAGATAGGCGCGCACCACGCCGGCCGTGAATTCGGGCCGCAGCGTCATGGACGATCCGCCCTTGTCGGAGAAGGTATACATCTCTTTCTCGACGATGTCCGTGCCCTCGCCCACCCCGCGCCGGAACAGCGCCGTCTCCTCGAATATCGGGAGCGTCAGCTTCTCATATCCGTACAGTTCCGCGACCCGCTGCATCGTGGTCTCGATATGCTTCCAGTACTGCTGCTCTTCCGGAAGCACATCCTTCGTGCCCTTGGGATTTTGATAAAGCCTGGCCATAAACTCGTTTCGGTTTACCTGATTATTCCTGCTTTCTGCTTCCTGCTTTCTCCAGATTTCTTCGCTTCGCGGATCACCCGACCGGCAACATCTCCTTATATATGATCCATCATCTGCCGCTGGATCCGGACCGCCTCTTCATATATGATCCATCATCTGCCGCTGGATCCGGACCGCCTCTTCGAGCGCGTCTTCCGGGACGAAGATTCGGACGCCCCGGTTCGCGGGACCCGTGCCGGATATGCCGTACGAATCGATCAGGCCGTCCGAACGCAGATAGCAGGGGATGCCTTCCTGGTCGAGTACCTCACGCACCATCTCCGCATATACCCGGCCCGGCAGCCCGGGCAGGGGCACGAACCGGAGGCCGGACACCGGTTTGTCATGCGGCAGGGCCTCGACCAGATCGGTATCGCAGTCCGGACAGCGGGTCGAACCGGCCGTGTATTCGTATCGACACTCGGGACAAAAAGGCATTTCCGCCTCCCTCCGCACGGATTGAATCTTTAATTTACACGGTTTGGTAAAAGATGCAATCGATTTTTCGAATTGTACAGATCAATTCCTCACAAAAATAAAATCCGGTATCATCGTACAAATTATAATCAAAAAAATCATTTGACAATCCGTGACAATTTTTCACGGAATCATGACACTCCGTCGCGGGATTTTTCCTATCCTGATTTAAGCGATCTTCCTTCAGGGAGGGTCGTATACCTCTCTTTTTTCTTCAACACCGATACCGGGTGCCTGCTTTCCAGAGACATGCACCTCCTCCGAATCGGCCGGATCAAACGATCCGGCCTCTTTTTTCCTGAGGGACAAGACCACTTTCATTTCACTGCAGGCGTTCGAAATGGGAGGCGCCGAAAACTCCGGTCGCTCTCAACTCACCGGAATAGCCATTCGACGATTGGGATCGTGATCTTTCACCCCCTCCCCCTCGCCGCCACCCGGTACAAATACCATCCCAATGCGGCGAACACGACGGCCGAGACCGCCTGCCCCATCCAGGGTTGGGGATAGGCGACTTCGAGAAATCTGGGCGACCGGGAAAGGATCACCGCGATGACCGCGATCACCACGCCCATGAGTCCTTCGCCCGCGATGAATCCCGATCCGAGCAGGATGCCCTGATCTTTCCCTTTTTCCCGCTCATCCTGACGCGAAGCGTATTTCCGGTCCACGAAATGCCTGAGCAACCCGCCGAGGAACACCGGGGTCATCGTATAGAGCGGAAGATACACCCCCACCGCGAACGGCAGCGGGGGGATTTTCAAAAAAAGGACGAGGACGGAGAGCGCGGCCCCGATTCCGACCAGATCCCATCTCAGATTGCCGTCGAGCACGCCGTCGAGCACGGTCTTCATGAGCGTCGCCTGGGGCGCCGGAAGGGCGTCCGTCCCGAAACCGTAGGCCTTGCCGAGATAAAAGACCGAGAGGCAGACGAAGAAGGCCGAACCGATCGCGCCGATCATCTCGCCGATCTGCTGTTTCCGCGGGGTGGCGCCGAGTAGGAATCCGGTTTTCAGATCCTGCGAGATATCCCCGGAAATGGAGGCGGCGATGCACACCACCGTGCCGATGGTCAGCGCCGTGATCTTCCCCGTCAGGTCCGTCCAGCCCAGCAGCTTGAAAATCAGCCCCGTGCCGAGAAGCGTCACGATCGCCATGCCGGACGTGGGATTGGAAGAGACCCCGATCAGTCCCACGATGCGTGAGGAGACCGTGACGAAACAGAAGGCGAAAAAAGCGATCGCCACGGCGCTGATCAGCCGCATCAGCAAAGAGGTGTGTGTGCCGATGATGCCCGGGACGAGGGTGAGAATCAGGATCACCGCTGCGACACCGAAAAGGACGATGCGGACGGGCAGGTCGTTCTCCGTCCGTTTTTTCCCCTCCCCGATCATCCCCGCGCTCGACCGCAACTCTTTCAGCCCGATTTTGAGGGAGTCGGCCATCGTGGGGATGGAACGGGCGACCGTGATCAGCCCCGCGCACGCCACCGCCCCCGCCCCGATGATCCGGATATACCCTTCCCAGATTTCCCGGGCGGACAGCTGTCCGATGGTCGTGAAGGATGGATCCAGGCCTCTCGAACGCAGATACTCCAGCGTGGTCGGCCAGATTTCCATGCCGCCGAACCGCCAGGCGATGAAAGGGATGAGGACGACCCAGGAGATGAGCCCGCCGCCGACCATGATCGCGCCGATGCGCCGGCCGAGTATGTATCCGACGCCGAGCAGCGCCGGCGTCGTCTCCACGCCCACCTCGGCCCGCGGCAGAACCGGCAGCCGGATGTTCAGCTTCGCGGGCCATAGATAGAGGAGAGAGATCAACCCCTTGTACAGTGCGCCGATGCCCAGTCCTTTGAATACATACCCGGCCGTGGAACCGCCCTCATTGGCCGCGACGAGGACCTCGGCGCTCGCCGTGCCTTCGGGATAGGGCAGGTTCCTGTGTTCTTTCACGATCAAAAAGCCGCGCAGGGGGATCATGAACAGGACGCCGAGCAATCCACCGCACATCGCGAGCAGGGTCATCTGCCAGAGCGGCGCGTCGTATCCCCAGATGAAGAGGGCCGGAATCGTGAAGATGATCCCGGACGCGAGCGATGAACTGGCCGATCCGGTCGTCTGCGAGATGTTGCATTCGAGGAGGGTCGCCTTTCCGAAAACCGGTGAAAGGATGCGGAATATCGCGACCGAGACGACGGCCAGCGGGATCGCGGTCGAAATCGTGAGCCCCACGCGCAGCCCGAGATAGGCGTTGGCGCTTCCGAAGACCGCGCCGAGCAACACGCCCATAATCACGGTCTTGAAATTGAAATCCCGCATGATTTGATCGTCCGGAATGAAGGGGCTGTGTTCTCGCATAAAGGTTGCTCCTGAAAAACAAAGGCGTTTGTCCCCGCACAAATCTTTCGTATATTTGAATCGTTGGACACAAATACGTGATTTTTTTCTTAAAATGCAAGGGTTTCCATGTTCGGCATAATCCACTACATCCTGCATGCACACTGGATTTCATGGATCATGCATTTGATCGGCTTTTTCTTGATTGTCCGCTTCAGCGGAATCAAAACTGCATGGGCCGTGGGCTTTGTGTTCGCGATAGAAATCTGGCAAATGCTGGACTGGAGTTTGAAGGATCCCCTGCGCTGGTGGCGTATGCCGGACACCTATATTGATGTCGCCGCCGGGATTCTGGGCGTTATTCTGGGCAGGATATTCTTGATAAAAAGCCTGCAAAAAAATCGTCGATGGGGGATCAGGGACCAACCGCTAACCTCAGACCATGAAACACTTATTTGAAGGAGGTCTTCCATGAAAACAGGACTATATATTTTGTTGACAGGACTGGGAATCATGATTTCCTGCAGTCAAAAATCCGGAGGCAAAATGATCGTCATCTCGGAAGCCGTCATCAATCGGACCATTGAAGATCTCGCACAAAAACACGGATCCGAACCGGATATAAAGGATCGCATCGAGATCGGTGTGCGTCAGACCGCGAGTCTCTGGCAGAAATCCGATGGCTCCGAAGAAGCTTTTAATCGGTATTGCCTGGACCATTTCATCGCCGACCCGGAAAAACTCGGACGGACGCGCGAGCGGTTCGAAAAGAACCTGGAATCCATCGACGGTCATTTCCTCGAAATCACCCGCGATCTCATGGAACCCATGGATCTGGATCTGGGGCCCATGCTTCCCGTGGATTATCAGTTCGCGGAATATTCCCCCTGGACGCATCTGTCCGATGACCTGTTCCGGACCGGAACGGCCTTCTCCGCGCTCCTCAATTTCAGGCTTTATCCGCTGGAAGAGCGGCTGAAACTCGGTCCGGCGTGGACGCGTGAAGACTGGGCCCGCGCCCGGCTGGCCGAACGTTTTTCCGCCCGCGTGCCCGCGGAAGTCCGGCAATCCCTGAACACGGCCTATGTGAGGGCCGAGGATTATATTGCGAATTACAATATCTGGATGCATCATGTGTTGACCTGGGACGGCAGGCGTATCTTCCCCGAAAACCTCAAGCTGATCAGCCACTGGGGGCTCCGGGACGAACTCAGGGGCCGGTACGCCGATCCCGGGGGCGAGGAACGGCAGGAGCTCATCCGGCTGATCATGGAGAAAATCATCCGCCAGGAAATCCCGCAGGCCGCGATCGACAATCCGGCTGTGGACTGGCAGCTGACGGACAACTCCGTCACGGCCACGACGGCCGAATCCGGCCGGGAAAAGCCCGAGAAAGTGGACGGCGGACGCGAACCGGACACCCGTTACCGGCATCTCCTGAATGTCTTCCAGGCGGAACGCCTCGCCGATCCCTGGTATCCGACCCTGCCGTCCAAGATCGACCGGCGGTTCAAGAGAGACCGTGAAATTCCCGAAGAAACGGTGGAGGCGCTCTTCGTCTCTCTTCTCTCCTCTGACGAATTCAAACAGACCGGACGGCTGGTATCCGCGCGTCTCGGCCGCCCGCTGAAACCCTTCGACATCTGGTACAACGGATTCAAGGCGGCGGGCGCGTATCCGGAGGCGGAACTCGACCGGATCGTCTCCAGGAAGTATCCGGACATCCGGTCCTTCCAGGACGACATCCCGGACATGCTCCGGAAACTCGGATTCGACAGGAAAACGGCGGATTTCATCGGATCGAAAATCGTGGTGGATCCGGCCCGCGGCGCGGGCCACGCCATGGGCGCGCAGCGCCGCGCGGACAACGCCCACCTGCGCACGCGCGTCCCGCCCGGCGGCATGGATTACAAGGGATACAACATCGCATGCCATGAACTCGGACACAATGTCGAACAGGTGTTGTCCCTCAACAAGGTCGATCACACCCTGCTTGCGGGCGTGCCGAACACGGCCTTCACCGAGGCGTTCGCCTTCATCTTCCAGGCGCGGGATCTGGAACTGCTCGGCCTGAAACCGGAAAACGGGAAACAAGACGGACTGAGAATTCTGAACCGTTTCTGGTCCGCCTGTGAAATCGCGGGCGTCTCCCTGGTGGACATGAAGGTCTGGAGATGGATGTACGAAAACCCGAAAGCCGGGCCGGAAGAACTCCGGGAGGCCGTCATCCGCATCGCGAAGGAGGTGTGGAATACCTATTTCACGCCGGTTTTCGGCGAGGAGGACGTCATCCTGCTCGCGGTGTATTCCCACATGATCAACGGCGGCATGTACCTGCCGGATTATCCGCTCGGATACATCATCGCCCATCAGATCGAGTCGTATCTGAAAGACAGGAACCTGGGGCGGGAAATGGAACGCATGTGCGTCCTCGGCGCCGTCACCCCGGATGCGTGGATGCAGGAGGCGGTGGGCGGTCCGATCTCCACCGAGCCGATGCGGGAGGATGTGGGAAGGATCATAAAAACCATCAAATAGACCGGATGGATCCGGCGGCTCGGGGAAGGATGATAAAATGGGACGGATCACCCGTTTCGGCATTTCCATGGATGAATCGCTGCTGGAGCGTTTCGATGAGTACCTCCGGGAACACGGATATCAGAACCGGTCGGAGGCGATCCGCGATCTGGTCCGCGACCGCCTGGTCGTGGATGAATGGCGGCATTCGGACAAGGAAACCGTCGGGACGATCACGCTGATCTATGACCATCACCGGCGGGATCTGACGGACAAACTCACCCGCCATCAGCACGAGGAACACGATGTCGTGATCTCGACCCTCCACGTCCATCTGGACCACCACAACTGCCTGGAAGTCCTCGCCGTCCGGGGCAGGGCATCGGCCATCCGCCATATGGCGGACAAGCTGATCAGCACCAAGGGGGTGAAACACGGCAAGCTGGTGATGACATCGACGGGGAAGGATTTGTGATGATACTGTTATTTAGTTGAGGGGATCATTTTCCGTAGTTGATTTGCTAAAACGGGTATATCGATTTGAACCGTATCCCAAACCCGTTCAATATCAATATCAAAATACACATGAATCAACCTGTTTCTCATGCCGATGATCTCCAACCAGGGGACATGAGAATATTCATCCTATATTTCCTGGGATACCCTGGATGCGGCTTCGCCAATAATTTCGATGAGTTTGATTATGGATAAAGTCAGTTGGCGATTTTGAAAAAGATCGTCGAGTGTTTTGTTATGGATAAATGATTGTATCTCCTCAATCGCATCCACAATGTGCCGTAAACGGATCACGTCATTCGGATTCATATTGTACCTGCGCTTCATTGAGCACATCTTCTCTAAAATATCGACTGAGTTCCGCAGGTGTTCTCAAATCGACTTTCCGATTAAAGAGTTGTGTCAACTCCATTTCCATTCTGGCCATTGACAGAAATCCAATGCGCTTGTCAGGATTGAACTCGACAAGAATGTCAATATCACTCCCTTCTTGAAAATCGTCTCTCAAGATTGAACCGAATACAGATAGTTTTCGAATTCCATTTTTTTTACAAAAAGCTTTCAGAATAGGCCGTTGAACAGAGATTGGATTCATCGCGACACCATAATTTTATGATCTATACACCGGTAAGTTAATTCTGTCTTTGAACAATGTCAAGCTTTGATCAGCACCAGGGGGGTGAAACACGGCAAGCTGGTGATGACATCGACGGGGAAGTGCGAGGCAATCAAAATGCTTCTGTCGGGGATCTACCCTGCAGACGCCATAACGGAATTCTCGCGGGGGACTGGGACGCGGAGGCTGAGCATCTGCTGTTTGATCGCACCGGGGCAGAACCCCGGTGCGATCATGTCTATGTCATCCTGAGAGAGTCCGCCGAAGGCGGTCGACCGAAGGATCTGTTGCCCCGGAACGCCCGGTGGACGGAGATTCTTCGCCCCGCCTGCAGCGGGACTCAGAATGACAGAGACATTTTCTGTCCGGGATCCACCCCGAGACCGCCACCCCTGGATTCCCGCTTAAAAATCGCGGAAAAACAAATGGGGTGTACGATTGCCGCAAAAACCTTAACAACCCTGTCTTCCCCGCCTGTCCCGTGCTTTCTACGGGAAATTCTTTTATCGGGGATCCACCCTTGGCCCCTGCCCCCGTGTGAGAATCCAGCTCCTTGCCGGTAAACCGGCACGCGGTCTCATCTCCCGCGCTGGAAAGGGCCTGGCCGAAGGGGAAATAATCGCGAAGCTGTATGTTTTGCTCCACCTGGCGAACAGAACCGAGATGATCGGTGTAAAAAACGGAATATCTTGATCCCATCTTCGACAGTAGTAGGTGCAAGGAGAAGATTCTAAGGTGATATAATACAATGACATGGATGCCATTTTGAAA
>OMKS01000324.1_pt1 | contig 44603 bp, 39 predicted proteins | sample 1674721 | NCBI WGS metagenome assembly OMKS01 (sample SAMN06264996, study PRJEB25208) | sediment metagenome | isolation source: hot spring sediment | place: USA: California | collected 2014-09-02 | reverse complement strand
TACTGCAGGTTCGTGATCGGTGCCGGTGGCGTTGTGTCGGGCCCTGGCGTTGGGGTCGGTGTTATCGTTGGTGTTGGGGTCGGCGTTGGCGTTGGGGTCGGCGTTATCGTTGGTGTTGGGGTCGGTGTTGGCGTTGGCGTCGGCGCAGGTGTACCGGTTACAATCACCGTCGTGTCGCCAGTAACGTAACCTTCTTCCTTCAGCCAGGTATTGTTAGCGGAAACAAGAGCATTATAGGTCCCCGAAAACACGGCCGTTTCTGTGCGGGAGCCCGCTCTAGCTTTATATGAAATGGTTTTTTCGAAGCCAAAACCTACCTCGAGCACTCGTGTTGCGGGATTGTAGGTTACATGATCCGAAGCATTACCGGTATAACTGCCGGTAACATAGTCAAAGCCCGGTGGTAGCACCTCAGATACCAGGCCTATATCAAGCAGAAACCCGGTCTGAGTCAAGGTGACCGTGAACTGCCCATTGGGCGCCACAGAACTCGGAAGAGTCCGGGTCACCGTCGCCTGCTGCGCCGCGCCGACGGGCGTCATCCCGATAAGTGTCGTAAGAATAGACAGCAGTACGATCAGTATTGAGATCACTCCAACCGTTTTTTTATGCTCATTTCGCTTCCCGTTCATGTTTTTATTCTCCCGCACTCACACGCCGAAGACCGGGTGTGAACTACCGGTGGGTATAGCGCGTAGCGCACTCCAAAGCAGTCTGCAGCCCGGTAGAACGCTCAGCAGGCCAACCGCGCCACAGAGCTTCAGTAGTTCAGCAGCGGTAAGTCCTCCGGTTCGGAGATATATATCGAGTAGAGGTATTTAAAACCAGCCTATTTGTAGCGGTTGCCTGGTCCGCGGTTTTGCTCACCGGGACGGGAGAAGCACTCGCCTTTCAGTCGGTGATAGTTACGCCCGGGCACCCTTAAAGAAGCGGGCATAGCAGAGCACGAACCAGATAATGAACGGTAGCGCGACGCCGCCCACGCCGATGGAATAGACCACCACCTCTGCAAGCTTCGAGCCGTGGAAATAGAGCGGGAAATGGGCTACCAGATCGAGCACATGGAGCAGGAATAGTAGGGGGATGCCGATGCCGAGCATGACCAGCCGTTGCCGGGGCGCCAACCGCGGGGTCGCGATCGCCAGGGCGACCAGGGGCACCAGATTGAAATTGCCGAGGTATGCGCCCGCGATGTTCACCGCGGCGATCTGGGACGGGTTATAGCCCATGAGGAGCAGGAATACGCGTGCAACGGCGAAGACCGCTTTCTGATAATAGGGGCCGATATAATACCACGCACCGAGTAAGAGCGCGGAAACGAGCAGGAACAGCAGGAGGAAGAGGATAATTTCGCGTTCGCGCAGCCCGAAGAGCACGCTCTTCTTCTCCTCGGGTGCTGCTTTTACAGCCGCAGCTGTTTCGTGCTGCTTCACGGTCCGCTTCTGTTTCGTTTTTTGCGCCATCGCTCTCTCTCGTCTTCTTACTCCTTCACCACGAATTTGAGCCACAGGATAAAGATCACCACGACGAAGATGATGAACGAAGCCTGCCAGAGGTAGACATGCACAAACGCGAAGAGTGCGGGTCGGCTAATACCGACCTGCGCGAGTATCACGAGCCGCAGGATATTGATCGCGTAGAGCGCGGGAACACCCAGAGCGATGCCGATCACCTTCTTGCGGATCGTTGTGGGGTACGCCAGGAGGCAGGCGGCATAGACGATGGAGGAGAATACTGCGGTGCACTCGTCAATGATCTCAAGGCCGAACCCGTTGATCGTGACGAACGCGCCGTTGACCACCACGTTTGCGCCCGCGAGGGCGAAGATGGTGCCGAGCACGCGCGCAGTGAACTCCCGGAGCCAGAGGATGGCCGCCGAGCCGCTGACGAGCAGTGCGTAATACAGGAGATAGAAGATGAGACAGAGCGCGAGGAAGAGCGCGACATACCGTAGCGCGTCGCGATTCGCCTGCAGTTCAGCGACGAATCTACCCACAAGGTCCTCCTCAGTAGCGGATTTGGCGTTTGGGGCGCTCTTCCCGCCCTGCGGTCTTCGGGTTGCGGCTTTTGCGGCTTTCGGCATGGATCAGATCAATCCCCGCTTGCTCTCTTCCAACCTGTACGCTGCCTCATACTAACGGGAAAAAGGAGCAGTGAGCAAGAAAAGAAAGATAGTTCGACCACTTTCTCGCTCACCCACACTCGCTCTCACTCACACACTAACACACGCTCTAACTAACTAACTAACTAACTGCTTCGCCGCCAGAGCCACTGAGCAACCGCGATCAGCCCTGCGAGCGCAACGATCAGCTCAAAGCCCGGTATTCCCGGTCTCGCGGTCGGCGATGCTGATGGTGCGGGCGTGGGAGCCGCGGTCGGCGTTGGCGTTACTACACCCGGCGAAGCGGTAGGTGCACTGGATGGTGTGGGACTCAGGCCAGGCGACGCGGTCGGCGCAGCGGTAGTTGTCGGCGTTGGCGTTACCGCTCCACCGTTACCACCGCCGTTCGTGGGTGCAGGGGTTGGTGTCGGCGTCGGCTCGGGGCCGGTGCCGAGCGTCAGCGTACGGTCCCCGTGAATAGCACCGGATAGTTTGTTGAGGTGTGAATCTGTGGTCTTCCACGTTCCGGAGAAGACCGCGCCCTCTATCTGATCGGCAGTGCCGGTCTCCACGAGATACCGTACGGTCGTTTGGTCCCGAAACCCGAGCGTAAGGTTGTTCGTGGTTCGGTCATAGGCCATATACTCACCGCCGCTGCCCGGTGCAATGCCCTTGAATGCGAAGCCGTCTGGCAGTATCTCCCAGACAACACCGGTCAGGTAAAAGCCGGTCTGATTCAGGGTGACGGTGATCTGCGTGCCCGGATAAACGGGCTCATCAGGCAGGTCTCGGGTCACTGAAACGTCGGCAGCAGCCAGGGGCATGAGGCCACAGGCCACCAGCACGGTAACGAGCACGGTCAGCAGTCCTGGCGTCGGTCCATACCAGTCGCGCTTCTTCTGGTTCGTCATACTCTATAGGTAGAGAGTGCCACATTTAAGTCTTTCGATCAGGGTAAGATATCTGACAGGTTGCATTACTGGCACTACTCAAAACAGTAACGCGCCACAAAAATCCGAGACCGGTCCGGGCTTTTTTACCCCGTTTTCGATGCTCGGCTAAGATGCTTTCGGTCGAGGAGCTCGCGCGATCGCACATTCGGTCAGCTGAAGCGGTCGCCAGCCAGTGCCGGGCTGGTACTGCATGCAGGAGCGCTTCCGCTGCTGCCTGGCTGAAAGATAAGATAAAAATAAAAGAAAAAGGGAGAGGGGAAAAGAACACACCCCTCTCTTACTTCCACATCTTTTCGATTTGGTTTGTTTTAGTTGCTTTGCTTTGCAAGCCTAGCGAGATAGCTATTGTGCCAGATACTGCATGAGGTAGTCCAGCAGGTCGTTCTCGGTGAAGGCTGGATCGGCGCCTGGTGCAAATGGTCCCGCGTCGGTGAGGTAGTCCATCACTGCGTTGATTACCTCGTTCGTGCTGATATAGAGGTAGCCGTCGCCACCATGAGATGGCATATTGTAGTAGGCCGCGATAGTGAGCTCAACCGCCGGTATGTCCGCAACACGGTTGATGTAGATGTCCGTGTTGTCGAACGGATCGTACCAGAACTTGACGCGATCACCAGTCCAGCTGCCCACCGGGCCGTCAGGATGGCCGTTCCAGAGCGTGGTACATGCCTGTGGCGCATACCATGCAAGCGTCATCAGATAGAGCTCGCCAACGGGCACAGTGAATGCGGTATACTGCTTGGGCTGGGTGTGGAACCACTCGACGTTCCAGTACTCGTCCTCTATGCCAGTCTGTTCATTCCAGGTCTCGTTGTAGATCTCCTTCAGCTCGCCCAGGAATCGCCATTCCTCGTCCTCCTTGACATACGTGATGGTCAAGGGTGGTCTCGGGATCTTCGGACCGATCTTATCAAGCTGACATACCGGCGCTGGTCCCCAGCCAGGCTGCACATCCACGAGGATCTCGTGATCCTGGTTGAATGGTGACAGCTCGGGCAGGGTCTCACCGGGTAGCCATTGCTTGAGTTCGAAGCCGAAGATCTTGATCGGTACCTTGGGCAGCTTCTGTCTGATCGTTATGTACTTGAAGCAGTTTTCTGGTGTTGCCTTGACAGCCACGATATTGTAGAAGACCCCGTCCACGATCATCATCTTCTGCGCACGGTATGGGTTGAACTCGATGTTCGCGTGTGTCTGGCCGAACATGCGCCCGACCTCGACACACGCGGTCTGTGATGCGGCATCAGCAGAGAGCAACCGCACGTAGAACGCGGGCTGCTCGGCCGAGGGCGCATTCTTCACCACGCCGCGGTAGAAGGTCTTGACGTTGTTAGCTGCGAAATCCATGTTCACCGTCGATCCCCTCGCACTGATGCCCTCATTGTCCTCCACCCGTATCTGGACGGAGTACGTCGGGCCAGCCACGGAAACACTCTCGAGAGTAACGACGTGATCGAAGAACTGCAGTTTCGTTTCTGTCTGCAGTTTCGTTCCTGTGTTCAGTCTCTTGGGGCCGAGTACGAAGACCACCTGCTCGTTGCCGTTCAGCTCGATCCAGTCCTCATCCATAAGCTCGATTTTACCGTCAAGGTCGATGTCAATGCCCAGTGTCGCCTCGCTCTCCACCCGCACGGGATCTCTAATGCCGTCGCCGTCCGCATCGAAGCTGTTCAGGCCGCGATATGGTGTGCCGCCGTAGTGCGCGAGCGGTATAAGGATCTTACTGCCTGCCGCTACCATGAGCGGGGACCCGGTTGCGTATTCAGTGCTGTCAATGGTCATATAGGTGAACTCCTGGACGATCGCAGGCCCGTAGATATCAGCCGTGGTCTTGAAATCGGGATCAGGGCTTCCGTTGGGGAGGCTCGGGTTGTTGTGCTGCTTGATCCTGAGCTTATCAATGATCTTCTCGTGATCTGGAATGGCGTTCCACTGAGCCAGAGTCATCACCGTGTGGTACTTCCACTTACTACCGTCGAACTTCTCGATCACCACGTCCCACTCGCCTGGCGTGTTGGACGAGATGAGGTCCTTGAACCATTCCTTCTCGTACCACATCCGCTTGAAGACTTTCTCCGCAGGTGTCTGGACGATGTAGCCATCACACCTGATGTAATCAAGCTCTGGGTAGCCCTGGTTGTGGTCCATGACGGCGGGATTGAAGGTCATGAAGTCCTTGTTTGGCGCCTGCCAATGCTGTGGATAGAACGGTCCTACGGGATCCGTGTATGGCATGTTCTCCGGATACATACCATAGCTCGGGCCGGGTTGTACATCCGTTGCGGTTGGATCACCTGCGCCTTCGCCGAAGGTGCCGTAGATCCTGATCGAATTGGTTGCGCGGTCGATGTATAAAGGTCCGGTGCAGTCCTCGTACCAGAACTTGAACCGCTCGCCGGTCCACCAGCCCACGGGCTCCTCGGGATTATGGTTCCAGAGCGTCATCTCTGACTCCGGTGCGAACCACGAGAGTGTCACCAGATACCGGTCGTCCTTCGGCAGCCGGAACTCGGTGTACTGCCATGGTTTCGTCCAGAACCACTCGAGGTTCCAGTACTCGTACTCGCGTTCATTGAAATTATTAATCTGCGAATCAACCCCAGTAGCGTAGCTTGTCTCGTTATAGATCTCCTTCAGCTCGCCCTTGTACCGCTTCTCAATGCTCTCATCGACATAGATAATCTCCAGCGGTGGCATCGGTTTCTTATCGCCGAATTTCACGATCGGATAGGGTGGATGCTCGGGATCGATGGGGAAGATATCTTCGATGATCTCGTGATTCAGGTTGTACGGAGACATCTCGGGCAGAACCTCAAAGGGTGCCCAGGTCTTGAGATGCTTACCGAAGATCTTGATCGGTGTCTTGGGCAGTTTCTGTCTGAACGTGATGTACTTGAAGCAGTCATCCTGAGCCTTAATGGCCACGACGTTGTAGAAGACCTCGTCCACGATCATCATCTTCTGTGCGCGGAACGGGCAGGCCTCGATGTTCGCGTGGGTCTGGCCGAACATGCGGCCGACCTCGATGGTTGCTGCTCCGGTAACTTTATCGCCGGAGATCAACCGTATGTAGAACGCAGGCCGCTCGGCGTCCGGAGCATTCTTCCAGACACCGCGATAGAAGAACTTTGTCTGACCGGGCTGAAGATCGACGGTCGACTTTCTCGTGGAGCCGCCGCCCTCGTTATCCTCGACCTTGAGCCATACCCATGCCAGGCCATTGAGTTCATCAACTGCTTCGAGCGTCACCTTATGGTCGAAGAACTGCAACGATTGGTTGAGGGTCAATCGCGGATCGCTACCTGATTTACCATCAACAAGGACGAACACTACCTGCTCGTTGCCGTTCAGCTCGATCAGGTCCTCATCCATGTGCTCGTAAATGCCGTCCATATCGATGTCGAGGTCAAGGGTAAACTCGCTCTCCACACGCACCATGTCACGTACGCCGTCAAGATTAGCATCGAAGCTGTTGAGGCCGCGATACGGGTTGGCGGGATCGTGTGCCATGGGGATAAGGATCTTACTGCCGGCATTGACCAGGAGCGGCATACCGGTTGCGTATTCAGTGCTGTCAATGGTCATGTAGGTGAACTCCTGCACGATCGCCGGTCCGTAGATGTCCGCTTTGGGTTTATAGTCAGGCGCGTCGGGGCTGTTCCATTCCCTGATCTCCGAGCGGTTCCACTGCGGTAGCGCAAGCCACTCGTCCATGGTCATCACCTTACCACATACGGTGACGATATCCCAGAGACCATTCATGTTGGAATCCTTGAACCACTCCTTCTCGTACCACATCCGCTTGAATACTTTCTCTGCGGGTGTCTGCACGACGTAGCCGGGACACTCGATGTAATCGAGCTCATCGTAGACCTGGTTGTGGTCCATGATCGCGGGATTGAAGGTGATGAAATCCTTCCGCGGTGCCTGCTCGTGCTGTGGATAGAATGGCGCTATGGGGTCGGTGTACGGCTTGTTCTCAGGTGCTAATCCTGAGCATGGATCGATCACATTAAGATCGCCCGCTCCACGGTCGTACGTGCCGTAGATCCGGATGTTGCATAACGCGCACGGGCCTACCTTGACCGTAGCGGTATCCTCGCAGCCGAGTGTGTCAACAACCGTAAGGGTCGCGATGGTCTCTTGCGTTACTGTCCGTGTGACAACCGCTGTGTTGCCGTCAGCGAGTGCAGGGTCATCAAAGCTCCAGTGGTAGCTCGCAATGCTCTGCGGATACGCGATATTCGCCAGATCCGCGTGCGAATCGCTACCATCGAAGGTTATCTCTGTCCCGCCAGCATCGAAGCAGCTCGGGCTCCGTTTCGCTACCGCTGTCGGACCGCAGTCCACGTAGATAAGGTCCGTGAATGCCCCGGAAAGGCCGTTATCGGCCCAGCCGGAGAGTGTGACATTCTTCACGCCACAGGTGGCGTAGGTGTGATTGGTAGCGACTGGTGGCCCTGCGATCGGTCCTGCAGTAGTGCCGTCGCCGAAGGTCCATGTATGGTTCACGATCGTCGTGCCTTCTGCAGTGTACGAAGGATCAAATTCCACCTCGAAACAGCCAATAGCTTCCCACTCGAATTCGAACTCGGGCGGAACATCGTATGTAATTGGATTTGTCTTCACCATATACGTTTTGATTTCGTCTGCTTGCGTGGGGTTTTCATCGAGTCCTACGGCCCAAACGAAGTTGCGGATCTTGTCATCTTTCACCCAATCAGCCCCGACCGTAGTATTGACCCAATATGTTTTGGACTGCCCAATCGTGAAATAACTGTCGTTATCGAGGTAAATTGTGGTAGTGTTATCGGGAAGTACGTCCCAGATGTCCACTTCGCAGTTAAAGGGAGCTTCTATGGGACATGACGCTATTATTCTGTACGTAATGGGGTCGCCGACTTTATAGGACGCCGTTGGATCAGGATAGGTTTGCTTATCAAGCGAAAAACCCGCCTGCGCCTCCTGATCTGCGGTTGTCGAGGGTGCGATCGCTGCGAAGATCGAAGCAACCATGATAAACGCTAGTGTAATGCCTATTAGTCCTTTGTTCATTTTTGTATTCATCTTTTTTTCGTTTCACCTCCTAATTGTTTGATGCGCGGAGGGGATATATAAAGCTTTCGACTTTAGCACCCTGCATCCGTCGCTCTCGCTCCTCGCTCCGCGCCACCTTCGCTTTCCGGTGGCGCGAGGAGTGTACATATCTTCGCGCTTTTGCTTTATAAATGTTGCGTCTTTATAGCTTCACCCAAAAAGGTGAAGAGATACGTGGCTGGGTAGATGCGCATCGCAGCGGGTCTTGCTAAAGGCGAAGACACCCAGGTAAAGGGCGAGGCGTAGCAGGGTAAAGTCCCGGCGGTGCTTCACCTGGTGATCCGACTAACGAGGTCGGAAACGCAGGAGCTGCTCGCTCGCGCGATACAAACGCCCGTCAGCAAGCGGTTGCTGAACTGGGGAATATGAATAATCCGGCTATAGCTGCCTGAAGCTGGTTCAGCAACCGCGGATTCCCAAACGGGTGAGGCGGTTCCGTTCCTACTCTCATCCTACTAACTACTACCTGAGCACCGCGGAGGCAACGCTCGTGGGTACAGGAATACTGCTGTCTGGCACACCATCATCAGTGTCGGAGGGGAGGGGAGTGTGGCCAGACGTACCGGTGAGGTACAGCGCACTTCAGCACCGCCTCATTCGGCCCATTTTGCCCGCCAAAAAAAGGCCGAGCAGGCTAGCTAGCGCCTGAGCTGCGTGCAGGATACTACCGCCAGGGCTGCAGCAGGGACTTACATACAATTCGATCACGGTAGCATGACCCATGCGCATCCTGGAGCACGGAAAACCTGATACCGACGAAAATAAGCCAAAAATAAGAAGAGGGGGTTGAACGGCCCCCCTCTGTGTGGTTCTGGTTTTAGTTAACTAACTACTTACCGCACCTTACGGCGAATCCCCAGGATCAATACGGCACTCAGTGCGCCAAGAAGCGCGATCAGCCCGATCGGGGTCAGCAGTGGCGCCTGGGTGCATGGGCCGACACTTACCGTAGCGGTATCCGTACAGCCGTTTGTATCTTTGACGGTAAGGGTCGCGGTGATCGGTTCGGCAACAGTCCGTGTTACTACCTGACCCGTATCGGTCGTACCGTCACTGAAGCTCCAGGACCAACTCGAAATGGTTAACCCCGGCACATTGGGATCTGTTGTCGCGCTACCGGTGAAGGTGATCATGGTACCTTCTTCCTCGAAGCAGCGCGGATCAGCAGAAGCATACGCTTTCGGGGGACAGGCCACATAGATAACGTCCGTGAATGACCCGGACAGGCCGTTGCTGGCCCAGCCAGAGAGTGTTACGGTCTTATCGCCGCACGTCGCGTATGTGTGTTTGATGGTGGTGGGTGATCCTGCAATGACACCGGAGGTCGAACTATCGCCGAAGGTCCACGTGTGGTCCACGATTGTTACATCGGGATCTGCGGTGAACTCACCGTCAAATTCCACCTCGAGACAGCCCGTGCCTTCATAGTTGAAGTTGAACTCAGGTGGTTCTTTTTCAATGATCGGATTCGTCTTTACCATATACATTTCAATATCGTCCGGTGCCGTGGGGTTTTCATCGAGTCCTACGGCCCAAACGGAGTTACGAATAACCTCATTGCCCGACGTACCAATGGTCACCCAATCAGCCTTGACCGTATCATTGACCCAATACGTTTTGCTTTGCCCCACCGTGAAATAACTATCATTATCGAGGTAGATTTTAGTAGTGTTATCGGGAAGTAAGTCCCAGATGTCCACTTCGCAGTTAAAGATACCATCATTTATCGCTACAATCCTGTACGAAATGGGGTCGCCGACTTTGTAGGATGCCGTAGAATCAGGATATGTTTGCTTATCAAGACTAAACCCCGCTTGAGAATTCACATCTGCGGTTGCCATAGGTGCAAGAGCTGCAACCACGATGAATAGTAAGAGTGCACTCACCATACCAAAGATTATTCTCTTATCCATTTTTTCACCTCCTAAGTTTTCCTGATGATCTCGGACCGGCTGATCTCGCCGTCCGCTGCAGGTATCCCAGTTAGTTACCACCTTTTTTTAGCCGCCAATCATGGCTCCGCTAAAGAAGGTGAGCAACTTATCCGTACTAAGCAATTCTCGTTGCGGGTATATAAGCGTTTCGGTGCTTCAACACGGCCCCGGAAGCCGCGATCGCAACAGGAATTTATAAGGTCCGTATCCACTCCACGGGCCCTGCGCTGTGAATTGAAGACGCTTCCCGTGACCAAGAAGGAATTAAGGGTCTGCGACGGGCCACCGGTGCCGTTACGCTGACTGACCTGCAGTGTCAGCGCGGTGCCTGAAGGCGCCCGGAGCAGCGGAAGCGCGCGATGGACGGTAAGCAGCGCGGAAGAAGAAGAAGCTGGGTGCTGCTCTTTCTTCGCGGGTCGCGGCCTGCCTAAAGGACCTTCAAGACCAAAAAGGCGGCCCAAACGGGCCCCACAGAACGGGCTAGCGCGCACGGTCGTACGCTGTTCGCGTGCCTTTCAGTGCCGGTTCTTCGCTGTCTCTCCACCTCGCTGCGCGGGAAGACCACGCGCGCCGTTTCCTGCTTCGCTCGGATCATTCCTGACTGATGAAGCGGACTGAAGCAGGTGACTGCGCAAACAAAGAGCGCGTCGGGCACGGTCGCTTCGGTCATTAGTCATACAGAGCAAAGTTACTTGCATACATACCCTTTTATTTGCTGGTATGGGTTAAACTACTGTACGGTCAATTGCATATGGCAACAGTAACCGTGAAGGTGGTCAGACTCCTTGCCCGTGCTGGTGGTGGCGAAGCAGCTGAGCAGGTCGTTGAGCTGATCCTCGCCACTGAAGGTAATTATCGGCGGGTATCGCTCAGGGACGATCAGCCCGCGCTCGTGGCCAGCGGCGCACTCGCGGTCAGTGACGACGTACGCATCGAGCACGCGTCCCCGGCATGCCGGGGAGCAGCCGGTGTGCGGCGGCTCACTGCCGGCCGTTACGCACGCATAACGAAGCTTGCACCGCCGATCGAGCCTCTCCGCGACGTTACGGAGACGAAGCTCACGGTGCTCGCGATCGCCCGACCCGAAAAAGGGAAGGTCTGCATCGCGGGCATCGATGAGCAGGGCGCGTGGCTGCGGCCGCAGGGCGTTCACGCCGTCGAACTGCTCGCCGCGACGAGACCGCTCTTCAAGAACCGCTGCGTATCCACGGTCTATCTCGATGCATGGCGTGGCCGCCATGCGCGCAAAGAGGATCGGTTCTTCGTGTACTGCCGCGGGGTGGAGCACGAGCTGTCCGAAGAAGAGCAGCGACTATTTTTAGCGCAGCATCGCGACGAGTCAGTTGATGCTGTTTTCACTCACGGGCGGAGCCTGGGTCTGATCAAGCCGCGGATCCTGCAGGTCTACGAAGAGCGCGCGCGGTCGAAGCAGCGCGAGACGGAGTACGAGCAGTATATACGGTTCAATTTCAAAGATGGCGCAGGCAGGGTATACCGGCGGTGGCCCTGCCGCTGCGCGGCCTTTTACGATGCCTGGACCGAGATGAAACGGAAGCACCGGTGGACCTGCGGCTGGCGCATGCTCACGTATCTGCGGCGGCATGAAACGTATTTTGCCATCGGGCTCACTCATACCGATTACGGGCGATCAACGCTGGAATACGGCGCGTATCCGATGATCGTGGGTGTGCATCTGGTGGCCCGCTCGAAGCGCGGTGTGCCCGCTCAATAACATACTAGACACTGAGAATGAGGAAGGAACAATCCTGTGAGGGCTAGTTCCTCCGCCTGCTACACGCGGATTGCGGTAAGCTGCGACCTCAAACCCAGCCACGTAAATGCATCGCTTCCACCACACGATCAACCGCGACGACGTATGCGGCCTGTCGCATGTTGATACCATAGCCCCGTGAGGCATCGAGCACAGAACGGTATGCGGCCGTCATCTTCTTTTCCAGGCGCTCGTAAACCTCTTCAATGGGCCAGCAGTACATGCTGATGTTCTGCACCATCTCGAAATACGAGACCGTGACACCGCCGGCGTTACAGAGGAAATCCGGGATCACGTGCACGCCCTTCTCGTAGAGTATCTTATCGGCCTCGGGCGTGGTAGGCCCGTTGGCGAGCTCTGCGAGGATCTTCGCCTTGATATTGCCCGCGTTCTGCTCCGTGATCACGTTCTCCAGCGCGGCGGTGATGAGGATATCCACCTCGAGTTCGAGCAGCTCCGCGTTCGTGATGGCCGCCGTATCCGGTGTCTCGACGACCGACCTGGTAGCTGCTTTGTAGCTGCAGACCTGCTCCAGGTTCAGCCCGTTCTTATTATAAGCGCCACCCTTTGAGTCGCTTACCGCGACGACGTTCGCGTCGAAGAGCTCTTTACAGAGAAATGCCGCGTTACAGCCCGCGTTGCCGTAGCCCTGGATGGCAACTGTTGCATGCTTCAGGTTAAGTCCGAGCTCCTTTGCCGCCTCCCGGATCGTGTACATCCCGCCACGCGCGGTCGCATCCTCGCGGCCACAGGAGCCGCCGATGCAGACCGGCTTACCGGTGATACAGCCAAAGATGTTGCGGCCCGCGAGCTTTGAATACTCATCCATCATCCAGGCCATCACCTGCGAGGTCGTATACACATCAGGGGCAGGAACATCCTTATCGGGCCCGATGAACTGCCAGATCTGATTGATATACGCCCGGCTCAACCGCTCCAGCTCATGCTCAGAGAGCGACTTCGAATCGCAGACAACGCCACCTTTGCCGCCGCCCAGTGGTAATCCGAGCAGCGAGCACTTCCAGGTCATCCAGGCCGCGAGCGCACGCACGGTATCGATCGTCTCTGCAGGATGGAATCGAATACCGCCTTTCGTCGGCCCCAGCGCATTGTTATACTGAACCCTGAACCCCTGAAAGACCCGCGTCGTCCCGTCATCCATCCGTACCGGAATGGATACATGCAGCTCCCGCATAGGATGTCGTAAGAACTCGTGCACATCCTTGTCCAGCATGAGTATCGCCGCGCATTCGTCCAGCTGCTTCTGCGCCATCACAAACGGATTCTGTTCGGTCATGTCTCTACCGCTTGTTGTATTATCAGTGGATACATAAAAGACACATGAGCATGCAGCACAGCGCCACTAAAGGATGGTAAACGGCCGCCCAAAACGCCCTTGCACGTGGTACTTCGCGCTTCCTGGAATGCGCTTACGCTCGTCGAATGGTTTGTAGAACGATACCACTACTCGACCGAGACCGTGACGGTCTCCTTCCGCTCAGGTTCAGGCTCGAGCTCGGTCTTGTACTGCTCGAGGAGCGTGATCTCCTTCTCGATCAGCTTCGTAAAGGCTTGCAGGGTACTGATCCGCCATTCGATGAGCTTCGCCGCGAGCTTCGAGGGCTGGGACACGTAGCCCTCCAGCGAGCCGAGAGCGTTACCCGTGAGGTCTGACGCGATCTTGAAGGGTACCGTCGCGGTACCCGCAAGAATGCGAACCGCCTTGACCAGATCTTCATCTTCCCAACTCATTTTTTCTCCTTTTTCCATCGTTCATCAGTGAAGTATATATGGAGCGCGTCATTTAAGAGCTTCGCCTTATCAAGCTTCATGAGGTGCGCAATCGCGGGAAGCGGAATGAAATTACGCGCTTCGCCTATGTCAGTTGCGATAACGACCGAAAGATCCTCACCCACTCGCTCCACCTCGGTCACTTCACGGTAATTGCCCGTGGACGGGAGCGGCACGACCACTTCCAGGCCGCCTTCGATCTCCTTGACGGTGATCGCATGCCCCTGGTAATAGACCTGTGCGGGATCTTCACCATCGAATAATTCCTGGCCCACCTCAGTGAGGAGCTTCAAGCCCTTTACCTCAGATTGGAAGAGCCGGAGCTTCTTCAAGGGCAGTGGATGGAATGCCAGTTCTGAATCCGCTATATACCGTTCCTGCGCCTCTTTCCAGTCCCTGAAGTACGCATCGTGCACGCCTTCGGGAATGATCTTGTTCATCACCGCGAGATCGACGTTAATGTCGTAGAGGTTGGCGAGCAGATACGTCCGTTTCAGGTTCTGTATGCTGAATGCCTCGGGATTCGCGATCAAGCGTAAGCTGGTGACCGTACGATCAGAGATGATCTTCTGCAGCCTCTGAAGTATCCGCAGGAGCTTGATATCCTGACTGATGACCTCCTTGCCCGGTGTGGGGATCCCCACGATCGGCTCAGCCACCTTCGCCAGGCCCACGAACGGTGCCACGAGCTTGATCACCTTCGTGGCTGTAGAGCCGAGCAGCGTGGGCAGATAAATGTTCTTCAGCGCGTCGCCCGAGGGCACGGTATCGAGCACGATCACGTCGTACTGCTTCGATTCCACGTACTCGACCAGCTTCAAGAGCGAGACGAACTCGGTCATATTCGGCAGCGCGGCGATCTCGTAGGCCAGCACCTCATCGACCCCTTTTGACTTGAAGAGCGAGACGACGTACTCCTGGATCGCCCCGTAGGACTCCCGCGCCTCCCGTATCGGATCGATCTGCACCGCCCAGAGCTTCTCCATGATCGCCGTCGGCCGGTAGTGCACATCAGTCTCGAGCGCGTCCGAGAGCGTATGTGCTGGATCTGACGAGATGATCAGGGTCTCATAGCCTCGCTGGGAGAGCGCCAGCGCCGTGGCACTGGAGATGACCGATTTCCCCGCGCCGCCCTTGCCGGTATAAAAGATTACGCGCATGCGTTTTTAGTTCCTCGTTTGGGTACTGTAGAGCTCATGAATCGTGGAGACGTCACGTCCCCAGCTCTATACACACCTTCCATTCTGAATTACGGGTTAATAAAGGATATTCGGAGTCCGTCCTCGACAAGTTTGGCCTTTACGAGCCGCATTGCACGTGCGCGTGCGGGTAACGCGACGAAGTTCCGTACCTCGCCCAGCTCGGTCGCCATCACCACCGAGAGATCCTCGCCCACGCGCTCGACCTCACAGCGGGCCGCGCAGTTGCTCGCGGACGGCAGCGGCACCAGAAGCTCGAGGCCCGCCTCGGTCGTTCGAACCTTCACGGGCTCCCCGGTGTAATAGATCTGTGCAGGGTCTTCTGAGCCGAAGAGCGCCTCACCGATGCTTGAAAGACTGGCCAGGCCGCGGATCGGTGGCGGGACGAGCTCGAGTCTCTTGAGCGGCACGGGTCGAATCGCGGCCGCCAGCTCCGCCTGATTACGCTCCTGCTCCGCGCTCCAGACGGCCGAACACGACTGGAGCAGTTCGTCCGGCATGACCCCGTTCATGATCGCGAGATCAACGTTGATCCCGTAGAGTTGTGCGAGGAGAAACGTCCGCTTCATGCTCTGGATACTGGCGGTATCGGGCGTTGCGATCACCCGTAAGCTGGTGTGTTCGCGATCGTGTATGATGCGCTTCACGTTCCTGAGCGTCTCGAGTAGTTTGATATCTTCGTCGAGCACCTGCCGGTCGGGAGTAGGGATACCAATGATCGGCTCGGCCACCTTCGCGACCGCCGCAAACGGAGCGGTCAATTTGATGAGCGTTGCGGCATTCGAGCCGAGCAGCGCCGGCAGATAGACGTTCCTCAAGGATTCACCCGACGGGAGCGTATCAAGGACAACCGCATCGTAGGCGTGCGCGTCACCGAACTCAACAAGTTTCAGGAGCGCGATGAGCTCGCTGGTCAGCGGTAATGAGGCGAAGGCATAAACGAGCTGCTCATCCAGCTCTTCGACCCTGAAGAGTGCGAGCACATAATCGTGGATGCGCTGATAGTTCGCCTGGATCTCACGGAGCGGATCGATCTGCAGTGCCCAGAGCTGCGCGGCGATCTGCGTGGGCACAGACTGAACGTCGGTCTCGAACTGTGTGGAAAGGGCATAAGCAGGCTCGGTCGAGATGAACAGTGTACGATAGCCGCGTTGCGCCAGTTTCAGTGCCGTTGCCGCTGAGATAACCGACTTACCCACGCCGCCCTTGCCGGTGTAGAAGAGCACTCTCATGGTATCTACCTATCTATCTTTCTGTCTGTCTGTCTATCATAATATCTCCGTCTTTCTTTCGCCTCAAGGAGAAATAGAGCCGGATTATGCTGGAGAAGAGTACGGCGCTATCGCTGACCGCCTTCACCTTGGTGTTAGCGGCACCTTTATCCTCCCAGTGCACGGGCAGCTCCTTGATTCGGTACCCTTTGCGCTGCGCGCGCACAAGCAATTCGGTATCCCAGAACCAGTGCTCGTCCTGGATCTCATCCAGCAGGTGGAGAAGGGACGTTCTGCGGAAGGCTTTGAACCCGCACTGGTGATCGCGCAGCTTCGAGTGCAATATGAGTCGCACGAGGAAGTTATACACGGTGCTCAGTACGCTTCGTTTCAACGATCGCTTCGTTTCGCTCGCCCTGAGCAGGCGCGAGCCAATAGCGAGGTCATAGTGCTCGTCGCGGATGGCGCTGATGAGCGGCTTGAGATACGCCAGATCGGTGGAGAGGTCCACGTCCATGAACATGATGACCTCGCCTCGAGCGGCCTTAAACGCGCGATTGAGCGCCTTCCCGCGGCCCAGGCGCGCGTCACTGTGCATATGCCGCACGAACGGATCGTCCGCGGCGATAGCGCGCGCAAGCTCAGCGCTGCCATCGGTGCTGCCATCCTCAGCGATGACGAGTTCGTACGAGGGCGTAACTGCAGTTATCGCTCGCTTCGTCTGTTCTACCGCCGCTTCGAGCTTACCCGCCTCGTTATGTGCCGGGAACAGGACAGAAACTGCCACCTGGTCTCGTCCGGGTTCGCGCATCTTCGGCCTCCCACACACACAGTTATAGAAAGTATATCTACTATGATACCTCGATCATACATACATACATACATACATACATACATACATACATACAGCCCCATCAGGTGCGATGAGCCATCAGATCACCGCATCGCTCGGTTAGTCAGTCACCCTGAGGGCCGGGGGCTATATATAGTTAGTTAGTTAATATTGAATGACGCCGAAGTTAAAGGTAAGAGCATGCAGGGAGGTTTTGACGCGCGTTTGCAGCTCCGGGTGCTGGTAGTAAAGGGCATATAACATAAACTAAACGATCGAGCTTCAGGATTGCACGCCTAACTAAAAAGAAGAAAGGAGGGAGCGCATGCTGGAAGACTGGAACGTGATAGTAATAGGTGATGGCGATCGCGAGCAGGAACTGTTGGCAGCTCTGGAACCGGACGGCGAATTTGAGCGGTCGGGGTTTCGGGACGTGGTGATCGGGCACGTCGAGGATATTGTGGAGTTCCTCGAGGATGCGGAGCAGGGGAAATACCCGACGTTGCAGCGGGTAATTCCCATTGAGGATACGTTCTATACCTCGCCCGAGCTGTTAGTCGACCGGTTGAAGATGCGGCTCGAGCGGTACATCGATGAGATCGAGCCGGGCGAGACCTTCGGGATCCGCGTGGAGCGACGTGGCATGAAAGAGTCAATCTCGAGCATGAAGGTGGAGCGCGAGGTCGGTGGCTATTTCTTTGACCTGGTGGAGAAGGTACAGGGCAGGAAGCCAAAGGTGAACCTGAACCATCCGGACAAGTTGATCGCGATCGAGATCATCGGGAATCAGTGCGGCATCGGGTTCATTACGCGGGAGATGCTGGAGAAATACCGTGTGATCAAGGTGAAGTAGTGCAGGTACTCCGGGCAAAAGCGTTCGGCTATGCTTCGGTAGTTCGCAAGAGGAAGGACTGATGCGAGCGAAGAGGGTACTGACCATCGCGGGCTCGGACAGCAGCGGTGGCGCGGGGATACAGGCGGATATCAAGAGCTTTGCGGCTCTCGGCGTGCACGGGATGTCGGTGATCACCGCGATTACCGCCCAGAATTCGTCCGGTGTGCACGCGGTACACGAGGTGCCGGTCGAGATGGTGGCGGCACAGCTCGCCGCGATCACGGCAGATGAGGGCCTCAGGGTCGATTACGCGAAGACCGGTATGCTCTACTCCACCGTGATGATCGAGACGGTCGCACGGGCGCTGGAACGCTCTGAGATCCCGTTCGTGCTCGATCCGGTGATGAAAGCAGGTGCTGGTGGGGCGCTCATCGAAGATGCCGCGCTCCATGCACTGACCCTGCACCTGTTGCCGCTCTGCGCGGTGATCACGCCGAACGTGCCCGAGGCAGAAATCCTGAGCGGTTTGCCTATCAGGACCAAAGACGCGGTGAAGGCAGCCGCACGAGCGATCCACGCGCTGGGCGCAGGGGCAGTCATTATTAAGGGCGGGCATCTCGCGGATGAACTCGCCGCGGGCAGAGCGACGGATGTGCTCTACGACGGCGCATTCGCGGAGATCAGCGCACCGCTCGTGAGATCGGAGCGGATCGTGCACGGTGGCGGTTGCACCTTCTCCGCCGCCCTGGCTGCGGAGCTGGCGAAGGGGAAACCGGTGCAAGCGGCTGCTGCAACGGCGAAAGGGTTCGTCCATGACGCGATCGTCAATGGTGAGTTCGTGTCCGGATTGCTCGTGGTGAACCAAACACAGGGACTGCAAACAGACGCAGACCGATACGGGACTGCGGAGAACGTGCGGCTGGCAGTGGGCAGGTTGAAAGCGACCATCGGGTTCGAGCAGTTGATACCCGAGGTGGGCACGAACATCGGCATGGCGATCGACCGTGCGACTGGCGTGCAGGACGTTGCCGCGGTGGACGGCCGGATCGTCCGCACGGCAGAGGGGGTAAGAGCGGGCTGCGTCGCCTTCGGTGCCAGTGACCACGTGGCGCGACTGATACTGGCGATGCGGGCGCAAAACCGCGCGTACCGGAGCGCACTGAACGTTACCTTTGCACCTGAGATCCTTGCGGCCTGTCACAAGCTCGGGATGACCGTCAGCACGTTTGAGCGCGATCGCGAGCCGGAGGACGCGAATACGATGGACTGGGGCGTGGCGGAAGCGAGCAAAGCGTTCGTTCCCGACGTGATCTTCGATCGTGGAGCGGTGGGCAAGGAGCCGATGATCAGGATCTTCGGGACCTCTGCGGTCGAGGTCGTGGAGAAGGTGCGAAGGATCGTGGCCGCGTTAACGTACGTATAAAAGCTTTTTCTTACTCTCCTCAAAGCCATCGCTCTTATGTAACTGAGTACGTAAGTAACGAACGAAAGAACGAACGAACGAAAGTCCGATGAAGAAGGTTATTCGCGACCCACTCCACGGCTATATCGAATTCGATGAGCTCGCCCGTGCGCTCATAGATACGATGGAGCTGCAGCGGCTGCGGCGTATCCACCAGCTCGGGTTCGCCTATCTCGTCTACCCGGGCGCGAACCACACGCGGTTCGAGCATTCGCTCGGCACGTATCATCTGTTGTGCCTGCTGCTCGACCGGCTCGAGGTGCCCGCAGCAGAAGAGCAAGAGCTGCTCGCGGCCGCGCTGATACACGACGTGGGACACGGTCCGTACTCGCACGTGACCGAGCCACTGCTCAAGAAGTACACCGGGAAGGGGCATGAGGATATCGAGACGGTGCTCTTCCCCGAGCGGGCCGAGCAGGACGGTGCCCGGAGGTCTGAGACGATTACCCCGACGATTGCGGAAATCCTCGATGCGTTTAGATTGGACAAGCGCGCGGTGCGGGGCTATATCAAAGGAGAGCGGGCGGAGTGCTGGACGAAACGGGATCTCTCGCGGATACTCAACGGCGAGATCGATGTGGACAAGATGGATTATCTGGTACGTGATTCGTACTATACCGGCGTGGCCTACGGCGTGGTGGACAACACGCGCCTCATTCACGGCCTGGATTTTGTCAATGACGAGCTCGTGCTCACCGAGAAGGGGATTCTGCCTGCCGAATATCTGCTCTTCTCGCGGTTCCTGATGCAGCCGACGGTCTATAACCACCATACCGGGCGGATCGCGCAGCTGATGTTCACGGCTGCTCTGGATGCCGTTATAGGAGCAAAAACCGATGCGTATGACTGCGCTGCCGCACTGCGACGTATGGACGACGCGGAGATAACTATCCAGCTCAGAAACGCGGACGGGTATCCACAGGAGATGATCAGGCGGATCGAGGCGCGACGGCTGTTCAAACGCGCGGTATATACGACCCTCAGCGATCTGGACCCGAGCGTTGTTGACACATTAGGGGACGACCATGAGGTGGAAGCGCTCACCTTAGAGCTCAGTCAGCGTGCGGGCGTTGACCCACGCTACGTGCTGCTGGACGTGCAAAAGCCCCGGAACGAGGTATTAGCAGAGAGCACCGCGAAGGTGGTCGTCGGGCACGAGTCCCGGAGTTTACGCGAAGTCTCCTCGCTCGTCGCCTTACTCAGTCGCGAGTTGGAGAAGCGGTACAAAATCGGCGTGTATACCCCTGATGAACACCGCGGTGCGGTGAAGCATGCAGCAGAAGCGATCTTATGGCCGTGAAACCGGCCGATGAGTACGCAGCACAGCAGATCACGCCCCTTTCGCCGCTTCCACCGCAGGCGGGGCGAAGATATCCGCAAGCGATTTCCGACCGTACTCCTTCACCACGACGTTGACCTGCGAGATCTCCGTGGAGATCTCAGTACCGCGCACGGATTTCCGGCGGCGTTTGCCCTGCTCCTTCGGATTGTACCCGGGCGGGCTCGTGATCAATATTCGCTTCCGCGCCGATCCCGCAACGTCCTTCCGCATCGGCATCCCCTGCATGTCCGAGCCACCGGTTATCTCCAGCACGTAACCGCCGAGCCCGATGATGTCCGCATCCACGAGGTCACCGATACGCTTCCCAATGAACAGCGCGTTCGCTTCCGCATCCTTGCCCTCGAGCTTGTACGCCTTTCCGGTCTTCGAATCACTTATCACTATCTGCATCTTCGTGCTCCCTTTACGTTCACCACCATACACTATCACCTTTCTTACTTAAATTATACCCGGCCACGGTGCTGATCCCGGGAACCAGGCAGTGACGGTAATCGCGCTCGCGATCGCCCGTAGAGAGAGCAGCCCGGGGTTACCGTAGCGTTTTATTCCGCCCGGAACTGCCGTCTTCGCTTGATCTCCTGCAGTTCCTCGAGCACCTCCAGCTCTTCGGGGGAGAGCACGCCGCTGTGTCTCTTGAGCTCCTCAACTTCCTCTTCCTTCAGGTTCACGTAGAGCACGTCGTTCTCGTTAATCTGCCGGCCGACGGTGGGCTTCCGGAGCGCGATCGCGACCTGCATCCCCTGCTCGGCACGTGATATCCGTTCGCCCTTGTCCTGGATCTCGTTGATCGGGCCGATGTTCGAGCCGTCGAGCTTCAGGAGCTCCACACCGGTCTTGATCTTGCCGGCTACAATGTCCACACCGACGATCGCGGGTTTGCTCTGCCTGAAGAGGCAGCCGGGCAGTATCCTGACCTTTGCAGGCGTGTTCATGCGCTCGAGCAGCGCGCGCTTCTCCTGCTCATGCTCGTGCTTCACCCAGGCCTCATAGTCCTCGATCAGCCGGTAAATCACGTCGTTTACGAATACGGGAAGCGCCATCTGCTCAGCTAACTCCTTCGCATCGGGCAGGAGACCAACACTGAACCCGAAGATCACCCGTAAATACCGGTCGCGCACCGTCGTCGCCTCCATCACATCGTGTTTCGAGATGTTCCCGACGTCCGCGCGCATGATCGCCTCAATGCCCTGCTCCTTCAATTCCTGCGCGAGCGCTTCCAGCGAGCCCATGGTGTCCGCTTTGATAATGAGCCCTTCGGGCACCGTCGCCAATTTGAGCGCGTCGAGTGCGCTCTTCACGTCCGCTTTCACCGCGTCCCGACTCTCCGCTGCAAGCACCACGCGCACCTGCGAGCCGGGCAGTGCGAACTCCAGGTTCGGTGCCACGATCTTCACCCCAGCCGCGGCATGCACGGTCTTCACCCGCTCGAATTTGCGCTCTGTGCGTATCTCCTGGAGTGCTCGGGGCTTCAAAAGCCCTTTCACCTTCGTCACGATCGGCTCCTCGTCCGTGCTGCCCACCACGATCGTATCGCCGACGCTCAGCTTGCCATCGTAGAGGATCACGTCGAGCGTGGTGCCGAGCCCCTTCTCCTCCTTCTTCTCCAGGATCGTGCCCACACCCGCCTCTTCCACATGCAGCCCCAGGGTGCGTTCGAAGTACTTCTGTGACAGCCCGATCAGTACCAGGAGCAGATCCGCAATGCCCTCGCCGGTCTTCGCACTCACGGGCACAATGGCGACATTCTTCGCGAAATCCTTTATCCGGTCGTATCGATCAGCGGAGAAGCCCTTCTCGTGTAGATCGCCCGCAACGGTATAAATCCGGGTGTCGATCTCCTGCTGCAGATATTCCGGCTGCGTACGGTAATTGAGGATAAAGGGCTGTTTCTTCGAGTGCCAGCCCCGTATCCGGTCGATCTTCGTAAGCACGACGACGAACGGCGTCTTCAGCATCCGCAGCACGTTCAGCGATTCGTAGGTCTGCGGCTGAAAGCCTTCCATCACATCGATCACGATGACCGCAACGTCCGCGAGCGCGCTGCCGCGTTTGCGTAACGAGGCGAAAGCATGATGGCCGGGAGTATCAATGAAGAGCAGCCCGGGGATCTTGATTCCGGACCAATCAGAGCGTAAGGGCTGGCAAATCGCCTTGATCGTCTCTATAGGGATCTCCGTGGCGCCGATATGCTGCGTAACGCGACCTGCTTCCTTCTCCGCCACCGCGGTGCCGCGCAGGGAATCGAGTAACGTGGTCTTCCCGTGGTCGATGTGCCCCACGACAGAGAGTATCGGTGTCCTGATCGCGCGTTCCGTGCTCATACCGCTCGCCCCCCAGACTCATTTCAGTCACGTTCGTTTAGTTCTTTTTAGGCCACCAGGAGAAAAAGCCCTTCTGCTCACCCGCATCATCGTGGTGGTCCCCTTCGCGCTCACGCTCCTCCTGATCAAATTCCAGGAGCAATTCCTTCTGCCGCTTGCTCAGCTTTCGCGGCGTCTGCACCCGTACGCGCACGACCAAATCCCCGCGGCCGTGGCCTTTCAGGTCCGGCATCCCCTTATGCTTCAGCACAAAGGTCGTGCCCGATTGTGTGCCCGGCGGTATCTTCAGCCGCTCACTGTTGCCATCAATCGTGCTCACCTCGATCTCATCGCTGAGCGCGGCCTGCGCGAATCGCAGGGGGACCTCGCAGAGGAGATCGTTCCCCGACCGCAGGAAGAAGTCATGCGCACGTACCTGCAGCACCACGTACAGATCGCCCGGTGGCCCGCCTCGCTCGCCTGCGCTGCCTTCGCCCGCGATGCGCAACCGACTGCCGGTGTCCACGCCGGGCGGCACCTTGACGGTAAGCTCCTTCGTCATCCGTAATCGCCCGCGACCGTTGCAGTGTGTACAGGGGTTCTGGATTATCTGACCCGCGCCAGCACAGCGCGGGCAGGCGGAGATAGAAATGAGCTGCGCAAAGCCCTGGCGGTGCGCTCTTCGCACCTGACCCGTGCCGCCACAGTCAGGACAGGACGCCACGCCGCCGGGCGCCGCGCCGGTACCGTCACAGGATGAGCAAACGTGCTCTTTCGAGATGGTTATGCTCTTCGCCACACCCGTCGCCGCTTCTTCCAGCTCGATCTCAAGATCGTACCGGATATCACGCCCGCGCTCAGGGCCATAGCGGTGTTCGGGTCGTGCGTAACCGTGGCCAAAGAGATCCTCGAAGATGGTGCTTCCGAACCCTGAGCTGGCGTTCCTGCCCTGGGTGCGGCCGAAACCGAAATTACCGCCGAAGATGCCTCTGAACAGATCACCGAAGATATCCTCGATATCGTTATAGTGCGTGAAATCAGACCATTCGAAGCCGCCAGGACCAAAATTAACGCCGGCAGGGCCAAAGCGGTCGTAATTTGCCCGTTTCTGCTGATCGTACAGGACCTCATAGGCCTCGGAGATCTCTTTGAACTTCTCCTCCGCCTCCTTCGGACTCTCCTTATTCAAATCGGGATGGTACTTCTTCGCCAATCGTCGATAGGCTCGTTTGATCTCGTCCTTCGATGCGTCCCGCTCCACGCCGAGAATGGTATAATAGTCCCTTGTTCCAGCCAACTACCGTACTCCTTACGCTCTACTTACTGTAGAGTGCCGGAGCGATATAACTTTTTTAGCCCCTGGAGAAGCTTCACTTATTCACCGCTTCGTTCCATCAGAAATACCCCGCGAACGGGTAGTAAGAGCAGTCCCCTTTATATATAACCTCCACCTTGAGTTCATTTGTTCACTGAACCAGTGAAGGCGGTGAAGGCGCGATGAAGGTGCGGGTGGAAGTGACGGATGACGCGGGCGTGAAGTCATCCATAGAGAAGGAGGGCGATTTGCAGCTGGAGATGCTCAAACAGGCCACGATCAAGGACGTGCTCAAGTTTTTGGAAGGGCAGCTTGCCCCGATCTCCTTACAGGACGCTTACGATCCCGATGGCGAAGGGCTCACGATCAAAGAGCGGCTTGCTTCTTTCTTGCGCTATGACCCCCATGCACCCCAAGGGTGGTTCACGTCTTCACAGCTGCGGCGAATTTACGAAGATAAATTTGAAGAGAGCGTGCGGTTGAGCACCATCTCGACCTACCTGGCGGGCTTGCACGCGGACGGCATCTTAGAACGGAAAGGGAGTAGAGCAAAGCGCCAATACCGGGTCGCCACCGAGAACTTGAAGATCCCGGTCCTCTTCGATCTTGGTACTGGGGGTCATGAGATAGAGACGTTGAGTGTGAACCGTGACTGTTAACCCGCTGCGGTGTGCTCCTTCTTCGCCGCGCGAACCTCAGGCACCGGTTCACGGACGTGCGAAGGGCGCGCTCAACAGGTGTGCCGGGGATTCTGAAGCAGCGCCTTTATCTGCTCCTTAAATGCTCTGAGCGAGCCCTCGTTCCGCAGCACGAGATCGGCCTGCTTCATCGCCTCGCCCATCCCCCAGCGGTTCTCGCGCGCCTCACGCGCCTGAAACTCCGCGAGTGCCAGCGAGTCATCGCCGCGCCCACGATTCTTTATCCGTGTATAGCGCAGCGAAAGCGGCGCATCGATCAGTACGAGCACAAAATTCGTCCCAAACGCGCGCTTGAATGCTTCTACCTCAGGCACGCCTCGGATACCATCAACCACAATGAGCTTGTGCTCCGCTTCGGTCATACCGCTCACCAGCAGGTCATGGATACGGGGGATGCACCGTTTGGCAATGGCATCAAGCCCCTCATTCGCCCGGAGCTCGTTCGCTATTCTGCCCGCGTTCTCGTCAGTCACGGGCAGCATACGGCTCTGGAGCTCCGCCCGTATCACGTCGCCCATGGTGATGACGGGGATGTTCAGATCCTTCGCAACGGTGGCTGCGACGGTCTTTCCTGATGCAGGTGCGCCGATGAAGGCTAGTATCTGTAGCGTTCCTGCAACCACTTTTCCGCGGCACCTCGGGCAAATCTTCGCTCCGGTGTAGCGTGAAACACGTTAACGACCGTGAGCAATTCCCCTTTATGCACGGTACCATCATGGATAGGGAGAAAAACGACTTCGTCAAGAACCCGACGCGTCTCAACGCCCTTGGGCTTGCCCATCGCATCAGCTGTAAGCACCACACCAAGCGCATGTCGCAATGTGAGACAGGCTAGCACAATTGACTTCGGCGGGATCTCAACCTCTTCTATCTTGATCGTCACGGTCTGGTCTTTCTGCACGTCTTTGTCCTCCCGGGCGATGAGCATCTCCCACTGACCATGCGGGCCCACGGAATAGCCATATCTATACGCTACGGTCTCCAGCACGCATTTCTTCCCGCCGATGTCATCCTCCCAGTACACATACTTTATCTTCGCCATGTTCTTGGTATTAGAGTAGAGCATCACTAGTCTTTAAGTTTTCCGGTTGAGCGAGCCGCGCCAATCGCTTGTCCCAGTACTCATCCATCACCTGCGATTCCGCTGAATTCTCGAAGACGAGCAGGGTACGATCCGCCTGCGTGATCACGCCGAGATAATTCAACATGATGCTCTCCCACTCGTTCTCGGTCAGCCCGCGGCCGACCGCGGCCTCGATCACCTCGCGTTTGAAGATCAGCCGCTCGTCGCCTCGTATCCTGATCAGCATCCCGAACCAGAAGAAGGTGGCATTATTCGCGGCATTGTCCGCGCAGAGCGCCTGTGCGGCCCGCAGATTTGCCGGTATCGCCTCAAGAAATACGCTCACCATGTTCGCTCGTTTACCTTTTTACCTGAGCTCAGCTTAAAGACCACTTCCTCGCCCTGCTCTCGTGTTCTGATTCTCACCTCGTGCAAGGGCGCTGCGCTAAGCGCCTCAGCCGCGAGCTCTTTCAACTCCGCACGGCTGAAAACTGCAGTTGCATCGAGCGTTCGACCCGAAACGACCTCTGCCCGCCCCTGCTGGATGATGTACGGTTGCGCATGGGCACCCCGTGCAACAAGCTCGCGCGCGATTGCCGTCACCTCCTCACGGGCCACGAGTCCTTTGAAGACGGTGGTGATCACCTCGAACTCAACAGCCGCGTGAACGCAGACCTCGAGCGTGCGTTTTACCCGTGCCGCAACGCCCGTGGCCCGCGTTAGCTCGTCGTACCGCGCCCCGGACGAGAGCGGTGCCTTGATATCAAGGAAGAGCTTCTCAACGAGCCCTTGGTGCAGGAGCGATTCGACCGCATCGGGATAATAGCCACAGGTCTGCACGGCAACGAGCAGCCCCTGCTTCCGGGCAACGGCCGCAAGTGCTTCCAGTGCGACCGGCTGCATGCACGGTTCACCACCCGAGAGCACGACCGCATCGATGACGCACGCGTTCTTCACGATCTCGGCCTCAAGGTCATCCAGGTCCACGTAGTTCGAGCCCGCGCGGATCTGCGCGTTCTGACAGTAAACGCAGTTGAGCGGGCATCCGCGCAAAAAGATGACCATGGCGGTCTTGCCGCGCCAATCGATGGTAGAAACGGGGACGATATCGCCGAGGTTTACGGCTGCCATGCATCAGAAATAATCGACCACGCGCTCGAGCGCCCGCGCAATGAGGTCGGCGCAGTTCGTGAGATCCTGTAAGCTCAACAGCTCGACCGGCGAGTGTATATAGCGCGTGGGAATGCTCACGATACCCGTGGGGATACCGCACTTTGTCAGATGGATCACGCTCGCATCGGTATTCCCCCCGTCCGCGACGCTGAGCTGGTAGGCGATAGTGTATTGAGCTGCGGTCTCTTTGAGCCAGTTAAGTACCGCAGGTGGCGTGATAATGCCGCGGCCCGAGGCGTCGGAGACGGTAATCACGGGGCCTTTTCCCAGCTCCACCGGCCGATCCTTCTTCTCTATGCCCGGATGGCCGCCCGCGACTTCCACATCGATCGCTAAGGCAACGTCCGGTGTGAGCGCATACGCAGAGGTTCGCGCACCTTTCAGGCCCACTTCTTCCTGCACCGTACCTACCGCATACACCTCACAGTCCGTGGTCGTTCGCTTGAGCGCCTCGATCATTACCGCAACGCCTGCGCGGTTGTCAAAGGCCTTACAGGTAACCCGTTCGTTACCGAGATCGGCGAGATGGCGATCGAGGATGACGGGAGTCCCGACTGAAATGCCCATCTGCTCCACCTCGTCTCTGGTTCGCGCACCGACATCGATGAACATATCTTCGAGTTTGATCACCTTCTCGCGCTCTTCCTGCTTCATGCCATGCGGCGGTTTCGAGCCGATAACGCCGTAGAGACCGCCACCTCTGGCCTGTAGAATCACGCGCTGGTTGAGCAGCGACTGGTCAAACCAGCCGCCAATGGGTGAGAAGGTGATAAAACCCTCGTCATTGATATGCTTCACCATGAGCCCGATCTCATCGAGGTGTGCGGCGAGCATCACGGACGGCTTCTTACCATGGTGCGTCGCGATCAGATTCCCGAGCTTGTCGATCGAGATCTCGTCCGCATAGTCCTCGAGCTCCTCCTCGACGATCACCCGTACCTCGTTCTCGTAGCCCGAGAGGGCATGTGCCTCAGCCAATTTCCTCAGCAGTTCTTTCAGTTCAGCCATGTTGCGAGAGAATCCCGCCTCCCGGATTTGAACCGGGGACAGCACGGTGTCCGCGCGCGGTAATAAGATCTTCGGGAGGTGATCTAAAACGCCACACTACAGCCGCGCACTCTTCCAGACTGAGTTAAGGCGGGACATATGTACAGTACATACCCACCGTCCCATATAAATATTGCCCGGTGCGCCGTTCCCGCCCGGACTATCGCCTCACCGTTCACCAGGGGGTACCGGCCGGTAACTCGGAGAACAGAACCACATCCACCAACTCGTTCTCCTCGAGCAGCTCTTTGCCCTTCGCCATGAGGAAGTAGCCATCGGCCTTTGCGAGCGTGGTGATTGCGCCCGAGCCAGAGAGTACGGGCGTAGCGCGGTGATACTCTTCCGGGCTCCCGGGCGCGCTGAGCTTAACGAGCACGTATTCGTTTCGCCCCGGCTCGGAGAAGATACGTTGCGTCACCTGTGCGGTGATTGTCCGACCAGATCGGCCCGCAAATTCGGGTGCCGCACCTGCGAGTCGGCGCAGCAGTGGTGCCACGAACTGGTTAAAGGTGATCAGCGCGGACGTGGGATTCCCGGGCAGGCCGAATATTGGCCGTTCCTGGATCATACCGAAGATGAATGGCTTACCGGGTTTAATGTCCACGCCGTGTACGAGCATCTCACCGCGCGCCTCTATCGCTTGGGGCAGCAAATCGCCAACGCCGGCTGAAGTACCGCCCGACACGAGAATAACGTCTGCTTCAGTCTCTATCGCTCGTTCTAGCAGTTGGGAGAGTGCTTCGGGGGTATCCCGAGCAATCCCCAGCGCGCAGGGGATACAACCGAGTGCTCGCACCGAATCGCAGAGGGTCTGCGCATTCACATCATAGATCTTCGCCGGGGGGAGCGCTTCACCCGGTGCGACGAGCTCGTTACCCGTAGAGAGAATGGCAACCCGGGGCTTTTGATGCACGAGGACTTCCGTGAGCCCGCATGCCGCCAGAACACCGGTCGCACGTGGCGTGAGCACCGTGTTAGTCGCCAGTATTCGCTCGCCCCGTTTGATGTCCGAGCCCGCATGCATCACGTTCTCAGCCGGAGCGACCGGTTTGAAGATCTGCACCGCTGTGACCGATCTGCCTTCACGGTGCTCCTGACACTCAGCGGCATTCTCGATCTTGACCACGGCGTTAGCGCCCGCTGGCAGTGATGCGCCCGTCGAAATACCCATACAGGAGCCTTCGGTCACGATGCGCGTGGGCTGCATGCCGGCGAAGAGCGTATCGAGGAGCTGCAGTGAGACCGGATGGACTTCATCCGCATAGAAGGTATCCGAAGCGACGACCGCGTAGCCGTCCATGGTTGCACGATCAAAGGGCGGGACGTCAAGCGCTGAGACGACCTCGGCTGCCGCAATGCGGCCAAGAGCCTCGGTTATGCTCACCCGTTCCACTGCACGGCCGCTCCTCGTCCAGTTCTCCACGAGCGTGGTCGCAACGCGTGCAATAAGCGCTTCTACCTCCTGCTGCTCCGTGATCTCCAGGAACTGCTTCCCCATTGACCGTTCACTGAGAAAGAACGGTCAGTCAGAGAAAAAGCTTCGTCCTGCCTGCTAGCTAGTCCGTGGTCTCCGTGGACTCGTCACTGCGCTTAGACTGCTTGTGAGCGCCGTAGCCCAGTGCCGTGAACATCTCCACCGGGAAGGGAATGACGACGGTCGTTGCCTTCTCCTCGGTCGCCACTTGGATGGTCTGGAGCATCCGAATAAACATGCCGCCTTCCTCTTTCTCGAGGACGTTCGCCGCCTCTGCGATCTTCTTCGCGGCCAGGAACTCCGCATCTGCCGCGATCACGCGTGCCCTTCGGTTCCGCTCAGCCTCAGCCTGCGCGGCCATCGCCCGCTGCATCTCCTTCGGCAGCTCCACGTCCTTGATCTCCACGGCCGAGACTTTGATCCCCCAGGGGTCCGTCGCGTCGTCGATGATCTGCTGCAGCTCCTTATTGAGCTTATCACGCTCCGAGAGCAATTCGTCCAGTTCCGCCTGTCCGATAACACTGCGGATGGTCGTCAGTGCGATCTGAGAGGTGGCATATTGATACTGCTCCACCTCGGTCACCGCCTTCTCGGGATCCAGCACGCGGTAATACACCACGGCATTGACCCGGGTCGTGACATTATCCTTGGTGATAACCTCCTGCGGCGTGACATCGAAGACAGCGACCCGCAAGTCGATCTTCACCATGGTCTCGAAGATCGGGATGATCAAGAACAGCCCGGGGCCTCGTGCACCGACCAGGCGTCCGAGTCTGAAGATAACGCCGCGCTCATATTCCTTGACCACCTTGATTGAGGAAGCTAAGAGCAAGATAACGAAGAATACGATCCCAATAACCCATTCGAAAGCCATGTGTCCACTTATCACCTCCTCCTAATCAGTATACACACCCTGGGCCTATATATACCTTTGCATTTGGGGGGCTGTCAACATGTTGGGGGTTGGTGATCTAAACGACCCATCTCATGCTGTATTTTTTACCCCTGCGGCATACGTTTCGAGCTGAATTTGCGGTAGCACTCCTTACCGTTACAGCCCCCATTTGGGCTCTGCCGTGCGTTCGCGGCGATTCTGAATAAAGGGTTAAATGCACCGACGAGCATGTAAGAGCATGATAAATGAGAAAACGGTTGTTCCCTCTCAGCATAAGCGCAATCTAAAGCAGCAGTATAATTGCGCGATACTCACGATCAGCACCTCGAAATACGGGAAGCAAGCACAGGGTGAGATCGATCCCGGCGATCGTTCGGGAGCGATAGCGCAGGAGCTCGCGCGTCAGCATGGACACGCGGTCGTGTATTACGCGGTGGTGCCCGATGATGAGCGCCTCATTGGAGACGGTATAGTTTCTGCGCTGCGTTCGGATGCCGATTTCATCATCACGACAGGCGGAACCGGCTTGACGACGCACGATATCACGATAGAAGTGGTGGGGCACCTGCTGGAGAAGGAGATACCGGGCTTCGGCGAGCTCTTCCGGCTCAAGAGCTATGAGGAGATCGGCACGGCAGCGGTATTGAGCCGTGCACTTGCCGGCGTGATCGCACAGAAAGTGATTTTTTGCTTGCCCGGATCACCTCACGCAGTTGAATTGGCACTGCGAGAGATAATCATGCCTGAGCTCGCGCATATCCTGAAGCACGTGCGCGAGTAAACTGCTGCTCGATCGTAACAGCAGAAATGAAGAAGGAACGAAGTGGGGTCGGTGCGATTTGAACGCACGATCGGCGAGTCTGGAGCCCGCTGCCCTACCGGACTAGGCCACGACCCCCCTTTTTCTGTATACCTGTAAGGCTACTCGTTTATTAAGTAAATGACGCTACGCAGCAGGCAAGAGATCGCCGCAGATCTCCCGCATCTTCGACTCGCCCTCGCGAGGCCCGCGCATAATGAGCAGATCGCCGCTCTTGATCACGGCACTTCCCGCGGGGTTATAGACCCACCTGCCCTCCCGTCGCCGGATCGCGAGGATGAACATCCCGGTGCGGGTCTCGATTCGCAACGTCTTGAGTGTCTGGTCAAATATCTCCGGGTTCTTCACTGCCATCTTCAGAATAATCTCGTCGGATTCCTCGATCGAGGCACGAAAGACCGGATGTAACGGGGTAGCACGAAGGACGACGTCCGCGATCTCGTAAGCGGCATCTGAAAGGATCTCTGAGGACGACGCGATATGCAGTAAGCCACGGAACTCCGCGAAATTGCTCCGCTTGGTCACCCCGCGCGCCGCCTCGATCACCAGGATCTCCAGCTCTTCCTTCATACGATCCATCGATTCTTCCATGTTCTTCACTTCTTGCGCGATCTCTTTACTGTAAAAGCGAACGGCGGAATACGCGAGCCCGACGATCAGCTCGGACAGGTTCTTCATATCCGCGATGAGATCGGCAATCTCCTCGGTGAGTCGTTTCTGCTGGAGTCCTTCTTCCGTCTCCTTCTCGCGCTCCTGATATTCGCGGCCCGTCGCCAGTTTACAGAACGCGGGTATGCCCTCAGTCGGACCTGAGGTAATGATCAGATCGTTCTCCAGCAGTCGCTCGTCCTTATCGGGCGAGAAAATCCAATGCGAGCCTCGTTTCAACGCCAGGACGTGCATACCCGTCTCCGTCTCGAGCTGCAACTCGGCCAGCGACTTATTCCTGAGTATTGACGACGGCTTGATCCGTACATTGAGGATCGCTTCCTCGAACTCCTCGCGGTCAAGATAGTCGGTGATGCTCACGGAGGTCGCGACCTTGGCAATGTCGCCTGCGGCATTCGAGATCTTCTCCGCCGCCGAGGCGATCTGCAAGATGCCGACGAACTCAAAGGCGTCTTCGATGCTCCGCACACCCAGCATGATCGCGATGCGCAGTTTGTAGAGCAACGAGTGCATCGTCTGCTCCAATTTGAACACTTCGTTCGCGATCTCCGGATTGTTGTAGATGATCGCGGAGTACGCGAGGTCGAGCATCGAGCCTGAGAGATCCTTCATCTCCACGAGCACGGACTTCGCATTGAACGTACTGATCTCGTCCCGCAATTCCTCTTGTGTCTTCACAGCCTGAGCACACCACCGTTAGTTACGAAAGAGCAATATCTGCTCCCAGAGTAAGCATATCCTTAAAGAAAGAGGGATAGGAGATCTTTACGCTGTCCACCCCGCTGACCACCGATTCACCGCGCGCGGTAAGAGCCGCAACCACGAGCGCCATTGCCAGGCGATGGTCATCGTGAGCAGAGACCGCTGCGGCCTGCAAGGGCGTGCCCTTCGTCCCTTCTATACGGAGGCCATCTTCCTTCTCGGTTATCCGCACGCCCAGCTTCGTGAGCTCCTCGGCGAGATACCGCAGCCGATCGGTCTCTTTAAGCCTGAGATGCGCCACACCCGATATGTCGGTCGTACCCGCAGCGACGGCCGCCACCACCGCTATGGTCGGCACCAGATCAGGATTCTCGCGCAGGTCTACCGAGATCGCCTGTAACCCGCCTGTTACGGTGCCGTTCACCTCGACAACGCCCGCCGACCGATCCCAGTGGAGAGCGGCCCCCATCGCTTCCAGTAAGGCGACGATCCTCGAGTCGCCCTGTGCGGACGGGAAGAGATTCCGGACCCGTACGGGTGAATTCGAGATGGCCGCAGCCGCCAGGAGATATGAGGCGGATGAGAAATCGCCGGGGACGGTATATCGTGCTAACGAGTACGCCTGTCCACCCGTAACCGGGAATGCGTAATCGCGAGAACCTTCAGGACACGAGCAGGGGATCTCAACGCCCGCCTGCTGGATGACCTCGGTCGTCATTCTCATGTACGGTACTGAACTAAGATTGGTCGCCAGGATATATGAATCATGGCCCGCAAGAGGACAGGCGATGAGCAAACCTGAGACGAACTGCGAGCTCTGGGACCCATTAAACGTGGTCGTGCCACCTTTGAGTGGCCCGCGAACCACGAGCGGGGCTGTTCCGTCAGCTTTCGTCGAGATCGCCTCGGCACCGAGATCTGTGAGCGCAGCCAGGAGCGCCCCGTTTGGACGTTTACGTAACGAGTCGTCCCCGGTCAACACCGTAACGCCCTCACACAACGCAGCGACCGCGGTGAAGAAGCGGAGCGTGGTGCCGGAGTTCCCGGCATTGAGCACATCATCTGGTGTCGCTGGCCGGCCGTCAACGCCGTCGATCAGCAACTTCGGGGCCGGCTCGTCACGGCGTACCGTAATACCGGCACCCAGCGCCCGCGCCGCAGCCATCGTTGCTTCCGTGTCACCCGAGAGCAAAGGATAGAAGATCTCACTCCGCTTCGCCAACGCGGCGATGGTGATGGCCCGATGGGTATAACTCTTTGAGGGTGGGGCGATAGCTTCACCTTCGATCGTGGACCTGCGTACCCGCGCGTTCATGAGAGCCGTGAATGGTAAAGGATCGTGCGTACGATTAATCACATGACCTCCTGATCAGTCGTGACTGGAATCCGTGATAGACCGAGAAGCCTTCGACGATTCGCGTCTCCGCTTTGGCGTCGAATGAGACACCGGGTGAATATAATGCGTTCGGCGATGCGCGACCCAGAACACAAGCGAGTCCTTTGCTCAGCTTCAGGTGTACCGTACCGGTCACGCGTTTCTGAGTCTCATTGATGAAGGCGTTGAGGTCGTCGTAGAGTGGATCCATAACCAGACCCTGGTAGACCAGCTCACCCCAGGCCTGATCAACCGCCGCTTTGAACCGCAGCTCGTTGCGCGTGAGCACGAGCCGCTCGAGATCGCGGTGCGCCTTCAGCAGTATCGTGGCCGCGGGATGCTCGTAGTTCTCGCGCGCCTTGAAGCCCAGGACACGATCCTCGATCATATCCGTGCGCCCGATACCGTGAATGCCGCCCACCTCATTCAGCCTCGTGATGAGCGTGAGGCCGTCCATTCGCTCGCCATTCAGCGCTACGGGTACGCCCTGCTCAAAGCTGACCTGTATCAATTCCGGCTTCTCCGGTGCCGCATCCTGGGAAACGGTCCATTTATAAATCTCTTCTGGCGGGTAGGCCGCGGGATCCTCCAATTCGCTCCCCTCTATGCTTCTGCTCCAGAGGTTCTCGTCGATGCTCCAGCGCTTCTCTGATTCAAAGGCGATACCGTGCTTCGCCGCATACGCGTGCTCCTCCTCGCGTGTCAAGCTCAACTCTCGTACCGGTGCCACAACTGCCAGATCGGTAGCTCTGAAGATCGCATCGAATCTGAGCTGGTCGTTGCCTTTGCCCGTACAGCCGTGTGCCACTGCTTCGGCGTCACGATTCTGCGCGACCACCACCACTTTCTTCGCGATCAATGGTCGCGCGATGGCCGTGCCCAGTACGTATCCCTCGTAGTCCCCGTTCGCTTTGATCAAGGGGAAGAGGTAATCGTGGACGAACTCTTGCCGGGCATCGAGGAGTAGCGCGACATCAGCGAGCTTCGTAGCACGATTCACGCCCTCTTTTATGTCTGACTCGGGCTGCCCCACGTCCACCAGCACCGCGATCACTTCGTCGTATCCGTACTGCTCGCGGAGCAAAGGGATGCAGACCGAGGTGTCCAGGCCACCGGAATATGCCAGCACTATGCGCTTCATGGCGCCCGCTTATATCTCGCCTCCTTCAGGTCAGTAACGAAAAGGTCACCGCTCAGGTGGCATAAGGGGTTCGCTTTCTCGAGATCCAGAACGCCGGGAGCTTTCCAGTACTCGTCCTTCACCGCCGCAGCCACGACCCGGCCCGTTATCCAGATATGGTCACCCAACTCGACCGCATGCTCGCAGGTGCATTCGAGCCATGCAAGCGCTTCTTTTATCCGCGGCGGCTTCACCGTGCTGGCTCGTGCCTCGGTTAAGCCCGCGTGCGTGAGCTCGCACTCCTCGTACGGGTAATCCGTCTCCAGGACGTGCAGACGCTCACCAAGCTCTTTCCCCACCACATTGACGACGAACTCGCCATTCGCCCGAATATTCCGCCAGGTATCGTGTGCCGGATTACAGGAGAATCCGTACAGCGGTGGCTCGAAGCTGATGGGTGAATTGAAGCTGAACGGCGCGGCATTTGCGATACCCCGAGCTGATATGGTGGTGATCACCACCGCGGTGCGAACAAGAACCTTATGGAAGGTATTGTGTGCAAGCTCCATTTTCAGAAACCGATCTTATTCCTTTGATGCCCCTTATATACACGCGCACGGTTATAAATCTTTCCGAGTTCGTACCGCTCGCGTCGCGCGTGCGGTCCCGAAATATGGTTTTCAGGCCGCGAGCAGCTCTTCGCCCCGGTCAATAACGATCCTGCAGGGTGTGGGGAGCTTGTAGCTCGCGCGGCGGAGCGCTTCCTTGGCCGCCTCGACGTTATCCGGCTCGACGCCGACGGAGAGCATTCGCTGCCCGCTCTTCACCCGTGCCGCCGTTCCCACTGCACGGCCAAAGGCATGGCGCATGCCACTCGAGACGCGGTCCGCACCCGCGCCGGTCGCCAACTTGTTCTCGCGCAGCACGTGGTGCGGATAGAGCCGAATTTTCAGGTAGAAGTTCTTTCGCCCTACGCCCTTGACCAGATACCGGTTCGCGAAGATTCGAGCCGCTTCGAGCGCATTATGCCGAATCTGGCAGGACTCCTTGGCGACTAAGGACAGCGTCACCGGAAAGTCGACACTGGCATTACCCATATCGAAGATGGTGATCTTGCTACCGGGTACACCTCCCAGGTACTCCCGGCGCACGTACGCATGTCCTGACACTCGTGTGTACATACGAGCTGGTTTTCGGCTCATTGGTGGCTCCTACTATTGAATCATCCTGCTGCTTAAAAACCTTTCTTCAGGAGGAGTGAGGGGTACCCGAGGTACGGAACGCGGACTTTCGCGACCGCGATGATCCACTCGGGCTTCACCGGCTCGACACCCAGCATGGGCTGGTCGTAGCCGGAATTATTATCGCCTTTCGTGATGTAACCCTCATGGGGCGCGGGCTTGCCATCCGGCATTGCCTCGCCTTGCTCAACCCAGTACATCGCGCGATGGATGATGGGCGTTGCCGCGGTGAGCCCGTTCGGGCGATAGATGATCACATTCCCGTAGGTGTTGAAGGAATCATATCCCGTGAGTTTACCCTCTGCATAGGTCGTAATGGTCGTGCGGTGCGGCGCCTGGACGAGGATCAAATCGCCCACCTGCATATTCGGCTCCATGCTCCCCGATTCAACGGCGAAGCCAATGTGCCACGAGCCCGTGGCCGCATAGGCGACCGAAACGATAAGCACGACGATGACCAGCGCTTCCAACAGACTCTTGCCCAGTTCAAGCAGTACCTTCTTCGTCTCCATGCTCCCTGCCAGTTCCTCGTTATGTATAGTAGTATAGCCACCGGCTGAATAAAAGAGGTTCAAGATCCGCACGCGGTATGCAGGGTAGGAAGCAATCGTCCCGGGAGAGTATAGTATTCCAAAAGGTTTATAATCCTTTTAGCACTTATCACATTCACCCCACGACGATGACCAGGTCTACCGGCTTTGTCTATCATGCGGATTTCTTGCGTCATGACACGGGCGTTCATCCCGAGAGCGCGGATCGATTGCTCAGTATCATGCGGAAATTAGAGCAGCAGGAGCTCATCACGCAGCTGGAACATATCGTCCCGGAGCGCGCGCCGATCGAGGCTGTTACGTACGTGCACAGCCGCGAGTATGTGCAGAAGGTAGCGGACATGAGTGCGCGCGGTGGTGGCATGCTCGATCCTGACACGCCGGTCTGCGCTGCGACGTTCGATACAGCCCTCCTCGCAGCAGGCGGGCTCATGCGTGCGGCTGATAGCGTGCTGGCCAATGATAACGCCCTGAAACGGGTTTTTGCACTGGTGCGACCGCCCGGGCATCATGCGAACGCTAAACGCGGCCGCGGGTTCTGTATCTTCAATAATATCGCGATCGCCGCGGAATACCTGAAGCGCGCGTATCGCCTCAAACGCATTCTCATTGTGGACTGGGACGTGCACCACGGTAATGGCACGCAGGAGATCTTCTACGAGGATCCCGGCGTTCTTTATCTCTCCACCCATCAATATCCCCATTATCCAGGAACGGGCTGGATAACGGAGGTGGGCGCGGGAGGAGGCGAGGGTTATACGGTGAATATCCCGCTCCCCATTGGTAGTGGTGATGCTGAGTATCTCTTCGCGCTCACCGCAATCCTGGTGCCCATTGCGCGTGAGTTCCAGCCGGAATGTGTGCTTGTCTCCGCGGGTTTTGATACGCATTCGACTGATCCGCTCGCCTCAATGAAGGTGTCAACCTCGGGTTTTGGCGCATTCGCCGAGCTCGTACTGGCGATAGCGAACGAGCAGTGCTGGGGGCGGGTCATACTGACGTTAGAGGGGGGTTATAATCATGAAGCACTCGGCGACTCCGTGCTGGCAGTCTTCCAGTCGCTTCTGGCAGGAACCGGTGCACTTCCGGAGAGCGGCGGTATGCGTCCGAGTGCGGAGGTACAGCAACGGGTCGCGGATGTACTAGCAGTGCAACGGGCGTACTGGCGTATCTAATCGAAGCTTTGCGCCATCATGCAGGCGTTCACGGGGACTGAAAAGGGGTCGCAGAGATGAGAGATGGTGCAGGGCCAGGAGGCCTAAACGAAGGATGCGGGATCGCGGGTGTCGTGCTCAGCAGGGGTAATGCGGCCCTACCACTCTATTATGCGCTCTACGCGTTACAGCATCGCGGGCAGGAATCGTCAGGCATCGCTGTGTCCGGGCACGCGGAATCGGTCAAGCTGCTCAAGGGCCGGGGACTCGTCTCCGAAGTATTCTCCAAAGAACAGATTGCCACGTTAACGGGAACTATGGGTATCGGGCACGTCCAATATTCCACCCGGGGTGCATCCAGGATCGAATCTACGGAACCGTTACTGGTCACGTATCGGCACGGCGAGATCGCCATCGGCCTCAACGGCAGTCTCGTCAACACCGCCGCCTTGCGGAAAGAGCTGGAACGTGACGGGCGGATATTTCATTCGGACTCGGATACGGAGGTAATCGCGCAGTTGCTCGTGAAGCATTTGATGAACCACACTCCGCTGGACGCGGTGAAGGAGCTGATGCGCCGCGTCGTCGGCTCGTATTCGCTGGTCATCCTGATGGACTCATCGGTGCTCGCGGTGCGGGATCCACTCGGCATAAAACCGCTCTGCATCGGCGCCCTGAACGATGAGGCGGGCAACCGCACGGGTTATATCGTCGCGTCTGAGAGTCCCGCAATTGACACGCTGGGCGGTGAGCTCCTGCGCGACGTCCGGCCTGGCGAGGTACTCCTGCTCGGGTTTCCAGAAGAAAGCCCGGGGAGCCCCTGGCGAGCGCGCCAAAACGGTGCTGTGCCGTTTGAGAGCCACCAGTTGTACCGGGGGCTTAACAGCGCTCATTGTATCTTTGAATACGTCTACTTCGCGCGTCCAGACTCGGTAATCGACGGGCGCTTGGTCTATGATGTGCGGCTGCGAATCGGTGAGCGCCTGGCGGAGGAACATCCGGTGGATGCGGACATCATCACCCCCGTCCCTGACTCAGGCATCACCTACGCCATCGGCTATGCGCGGCGTTCGGGCATCGATTACATGGAAGGCCTGATCAAGAACCGATACGTCGGACGGACGTTCATTATGCCGGAGCAATCGACGCGTGACACCGCGGTTCGCCTGAAATTGAACGTGGTACACGCGAATGTGGCTGGGATGCGCGTCGTGCTCGTGGATGACAGCATCGTGCGCGGGACGACCTCGCGCATAATCGTGGATCATTTGAAGAAGAAAGGTGCGCGTGAGGTCCATCTGCGAATCGGGAGCCCACCGATTATCGCGCCATGCTATCTCGGGATCGATACACCGACGCGGGATGAGCTGGTCGCCTGTGGGCGGACTCTCGACGAGATCGCTGCGTTTTTACACGCCGACTCCGTCCGTTATGTGAGCTCTGAGGGGCTGATCGAGGCCGTTGGTATCGATGAGAGCAACCTCTGTCTGGGCTGCGTATCCGGTAACTATCCCGTGGAGATACCGGGTGAACAGTGTATAGCACGGCAGTTGCGACTCTCGCACTTTGCGTGACCGTTCGTTGTGGCGTGCAGGAGAAGAGCGCAACGAAAGGTTAATATGTAAAGGAGCTGTATCTTCTTTCTGTAGAGGGACATACAGGTGGTAACCAAAACGAAGACGCTTGTGACCTGTATAGACCGAGATGACGATATCGGTTGGAAAGCGGGCTTGGTAACACCGATTATTGGTAAGGATGCGCTGTTATCCGCGGCAACGAAGCTCGCACTCGCCGATCCCGAGGAGTCGGACATCAATGCGATCTTCGAGGCGGTTCGGATCTATGAGCAGATAAGGACTGGCGACACGGGGGTCGAGCCGGAGGTAGTGCTTATCGCCGGAGATCGGAGTGTCGGTGCGGTTTCGGATAGAAAGATAGGCCAGAAGCTTGATGACGTCCTCGCTCAATTCCACGCTGACTCTGCCATCCTGGTCAGCGACGGTGCAGAGGACGAATGGATTATCCCGATCATCCAGTCGCGGGTGAAGATCGATTCGGTACGGCGTGTGGTGGTGAAGCAGATAGAGCCGCTGGAGAACACGTTTTACGCGTTCAAGCGGTTAATGGAGGATCCCAAGATTTCACGGACGTTCTTACCCCCGGTCGGCCTGATCCTTTTTCTCTTAGCTGTTTCTCTGCTCCTGAAGCTCTCGGGCGAGACACTTGGGCTTATCCTGGGTATCGTTGGCGTTTACCTCATGCTCAAGGGCACGGGACGCGAGAATCTCATCATCGAGTTCGCCGAGAGCGTGAAGCAGTCCTTCTATACCGGGAAGATCTCGTTCGTGACGTACATCGTCGCCGTCGTGCTCTTTCTGGTGGGCACCTCACAGGGTATCATGGCCTACACGGATGCGCAGGCTGCGATCGGGGAATGGTTCTTGCTTGGCCTGGTGTACTTCATCAACGCCAGCATCTGGTGGTATGTTGGAGCCGCGCTCGCCCCCCTTATAGGGCGGATGATGAGTATGGTGCTCGAGGAGGAACGAATCGTGCGACCCTGGGCCATTCTCTTCTCGATCGTTGCCTCCGGGTTGATCCTCTGGGGCGGGAGCGAGGCTATCATCTGGTTAAGCAAGGATGTGCAGCCGATGGGTTACTTTACCCTCTTCTTCTCCATCCTTGGCGCTATTATCCTGTCCTTTATCGGGGTGAAACTCTCGCTGTACATGCGCGGCACGCAGCCGAAAGCGCATCCAGAAGAAGCGGCAGGCGTCAACTCGTCTGAGGAAAGCGCGGCGCGCGAGTGAGTGGGTGGGTGGGTGCGTGAGTGCACCGCCTTACGTACCCTGAGCGCGTCCTGCGGGTTCGGGCCCGTAATAACACGAATACAAGCTATAGTATGTAGAATTCAAATAGAAAAGATATTTATATTACGATACTCATAAACAAGTAGGGTGATTGTTGGCATGTTAGGTGAAGAAGAGGTGAGAGATGCATACGCGGAGGCGCGGTCATACGAACGTGACGCGCGCGCTGCGGAGAAGGAGGGCAATGACGAGGTTGCTTTAGGTCTGTGGCAGCGCTATGCCGATCTGAAGGAACGAAAAGGGAGCTACTTCCTGTGCATGTACGGCTATTTTAACGTGGCGCGCATCTTCGATAAACGCAGTAACTGGCGCGACGCGGCTGAATCGTTTAAGAAGGCTGCTGCTCTCGCGGACAGCCTGGGTGAGCATTCGTTGTGGGTCTTCCTGATGCATCTCGCCTGCCAGATGCATGAGAAGGCCGGTGACTATGCTGCCTGCCGAGACCACTACGAAACCATCGGTAATTTCTTCTTCACCCGCGATAACTTCTTCGGCGCCGCGGACGCCTACGAGCATGCGGCGGAGATCATGTCGCTCGCCGGCGAGGATATCTCGCGGTATGAGGTGCCGGTGGCCGCATGGCAGCGGAATTACGAGTACTGGAAGGAGCACGGCGAGCTGGACGATGCCGCATGGAGTTTGAAGCGGGTGGATGCGTATCGCTCGGCTCAACAGCGTCTTTAGTGTACGTACTCATATAGGTAAGCCCTGAAGCAGCGGATCAATCAGTACGGAGCCCGGGTTACTTCCGTCCATCCTGATAGGTTTATTTTCCTTCAACGGCTTTCTTCAGACTGCATGCGGCATGGACGAAGAGCGATTACGCGAGCAAACGGTGCGATTCCGTGAGCTGGTTGGCGATGAGACCTTCTGGTTCACGCTCTCGCGGAACGTGGCGGTGATGGAGCGAGACAAGGAGCGCTTTGTGGAACTCGCGCTGGCGATCCAGCAGTACTTCGACTGTGAGCGGTGCTGTAGATGCTGCAGTGAGATGCCGATCCATCTGAACGAAGAAGATATCGAGCGGCTCTACCGCCTGGATGGCGAGGCACTCTTCGAGAAGCTGGATACCCGCGAGCTGGACAACTTCCTGAAGACGCCCTGCCCGTATCTGAAAGAGGGGCTCTGCACCATCTATGAGCAGCGACCTGCGGCATGTAAGCTGTTCCCGTTCGTGGTGATCCGCCCGGTGCCGACGCTGCAGCTCTGCCCGATGGGGAAGAAGATCTTCGCGAAGTTCAAAGACCTGACCCGGAGGTACGGGAAGAAGGAGCTGAAGGTGGAGTGGGAGACTGCACGGCCCCCGGAGCTTTCGGGGGAAGATGCGAAGCATAAAGCCGTCTACGTCGCGCTACCCATACCCACGCTGGAGACCTTTTTGCGGTATCTGCGAATGGATGCGGAGCGATCAGATACGCCCCGGAACGTTTGATGCGTGCTGCCCTGGCTGGCGAGCGTGTTCTCCGGTTTACAGCTACAGCTATTACTCGGCTTCTTTGGCGTCTTCCGCCGCGATTGCACTGGTGTTGATATGCTCAATGATCCGGGATTGTACAAGCACGATGAACTGCAATTTCTTGCATTCCTCGATCAGCTCGCGGAACCGGTTCTGCACTCGCGGATTCTCCACTTTATCAAGGTTACCCGCCAGCAGTGCGATCACCGGTTGTATGTTATCCTCGAAGAAAAGCCGTGAAAACGTACCAAACGCTTCCGTGAGTGAAGTATTAACATAATAACGGGTTTCCCCGCCCATGAGAATTTCCTTTGTCATATTTGCCAACTTCAATTTCTGCAGACTTATACGTACTGTCCCGCGACTATAGCCCGTACCCAGCTCGATCTCACGCTGCGAAATAGGGCACGACTTGAAGAGGATGCAGCCCCAAATGCGCCACGCAGATTCCCCTAGTTCCCATTGCTTACCTATGTTCCCTAATGCTTTCTGCACTTCTGGCCACGCCTCTTCGCCCATGGGTTATCACCAGTTTATCAATTACTCTGAATTCACTTTGTGTGGTGTGCTTATATATATAAATTCATTTACAATAAGCGCACGATACTTTTACGTACGTCGCCGCGTCATCCAATCATGAAGACATTTCTGATTGTTTAATTTTGTTTTACAGTACGGACAAAATTGCCATGATGCAGAAGTAGACGAGTTACATTTCGGGCATTTGGTGATCCCTATGTCAGAGCCGCAGTGCGGGCACACGTTCCAGTTCTGATCGATATCGCGCGAACAGACCGGGCATTTGTAAACGCCGCCGATATGGTTCGGTATGCCTGCCCGAGCCAGGTAATCCTTGATACGCTCGTCAAGCTCTTCTTTGGGGGGGGTCTTCGTCACGACCGGTTTGAGACTCAGGGCAGGATAGGCTTTCTTATATGCCTCCTTGAGCCGGTTCACCGTTGGTCGCATGTACGCGCCGTCATACGGAAGCCGGTGCCCGAGCATCTCCTCGACATAGTCGGGTGGGACACCCTGATCGCGGAGGATCGTGGAGAAGGAGGCACGTAAGGCGTGAATACCCGCCGTGTTGATGGTTCTCCCGCGTTCGTCTTCGTTGATCATGCCCGCCTTCAGCGCCACGGTCTGCATCGCTCTGTTGATCCCGCTCTCGTACGCCCTGACCCGTTCCTTCCTCCGCCGGTTCGACTCTGAGATAAAGAGCGGGGAATCGTTCTTCAGGTCCTCGGGATCCAGATAGCGAGACCCGCGCTCTCGCAGCTTGAGATAGCACTTCAGGATCTCGACCGCGTCTTCACCCAGGAAGGTGTAATATTCGATCCCCTCTTTCTCTCGCATGAGGTGTAAAGTCACGGGCACTTCGCGCTTTTCCAAGCCCGCAGCCACGTCACCATAGTTCAGCGCGATGAGCTCTCTCATCGCCAGCCCGCCCTGAAATGCGCATAACATGATCGCTCTATCCCGCAATCGCTCACAGACATCCATCATACGCCTGACGTCCTGCGCTGAGAGGAACTTCCTGAAATTCTCCTTCAATTTCCGCGGTGTGGGCAGGTGTAACGTGCCGATAGGGACGTCATTCTCTTTGTAAAAGACGCGAATATCTTCGATGACCCGACCGGCAGACCGAGGTGCCAGCCCTTTCTCGCCTTTTCGCCGCCCGCCTTTTTCCGGGATGACATAATCGGTCCTGAGCCAGTCATAGAACTCTTTCAAGCTCAGTTCGGTCTTCTTCACACCCGTTTCACGAGCCTCTGCGATAAGTGTACCCGGGTCAAGCCCGCTCCAGCGGCAGTACAACTGTATCAGCCGCACCCGGTTCTCCCGGATCTTATCCCCGCGACCGACGAGCGTGGGTTTCACCTCTTTGAGCTCGGCAAAAGCTCGGGCGTCCATTTCGACGGCTTCGGTCGCTTTTTCATGCTCCTCGCGTGCTCGCAGGGGGTTCACGGTCCCACCGACAATTAAAAGAACCGGCCTGTATAAAAAGGATTGGATCAACAACGCTGCGATGCAGCAGTGTTGGGATGACATGAAGCGCGGGATCGTCCTGGGTCTGGATGACGCGCACGGGCTGCTGGAGGCACGCCTGGGCAAGGAGGTCACTCCGGACACGATCAGCCACTATATGGAA
>OMKS01000323.1_pt1 | contig 44765 bp, 46 predicted proteins | sample 1674721 | NCBI WGS metagenome assembly OMKS01 (sample SAMN06264996, study PRJEB25208) | sediment metagenome | isolation source: hot spring sediment | place: USA: California | collected 2014-09-02 | reverse complement strand
CGAGATCTACACTATCCTCTTCGTCGGCAGCGTCAGATGTGTATAAGAGACAGTCGTAAACGCGCTCGGCCAGCCCATCGACGGCCAGGGCGACATCGCCACGGACAAGACCATGCCGCTGGAAAGAGTGGCGGCGGGCATAGTACAGCGCCTCGCCAAAATGCGGGTCCTTGAGTTCGATGGGGCCTGATCCCTGGGCGACAGCGGCCTGGGCGGCCAGCAGGAGTATGGCCAGCCGGATGAGTTTACCGCACATGGACTACCAATCTTTGAAGTCGATGGCCCTGGCGGTCACTCCGGGACCGGAGAGGCTGATTTCCACGATTCCCGGGCCGACATCCTTGGTGAACCGGTAGCTTTCAACGTGCTTGTAGTCGCTGCCGGAGGCCGTCTTGCCGATCACGCCGACCTTGAGCTCATGCTCCCCGGTCCTCACGTTCCCGGTGTAGATGCGCTGCATGCCGCCGGCCTGCAGGGCCTCGAGCTCCTTGTGCGAATAGATATGATGTGCCACGGGCTTGCCGTCGAGCTCGATCTCGACGGCGTCCAGACGAAACCGATCCTTCGCGGTGAGCGAGACGAACAGCGAGACCTGCGTACTGGAGGGAAACAGCAGCTTCTCTTCGAGCAGGCTCAGCTCGGTGGAGATACCGAGGACATCCCCCTTGATGTCCTGAACCTGCTCGTCAAGCCCCTTCATCTGCTCCCGGGACACACCCTGGGCAGAACTGATAGCGGGGACCCCCAACATGACGAGAAGCAGCAAGCCGGTAATGAAGCGCGACATGGACAAGACCCTGGCCTTTATTATTCAAGGCCTGCAGCTAATCATGTTCCGGATCGCCAAACCGTTGAGTTCAGCACATTTCGTGCTTTTTTAGGTCATTGACCCAGGGATTTCCGGCGTCAACTTCTGACAACAGGCGGCAGCGTGGGAGGTATCTGACAGGCCGGAACAACGGTCGCGGCGCGAGCCCCCTCATCCGCGAACTGCGAACAACCGGTCTTCCGGCGACACCGATCAGAAATAGTAGCCGACGTGGATGTTGAACCGGCGATTGGTGGCACCGTCGGTGGCGTCCATGGTGCCGCCGACGAACGGCTGGTTCTCCGCCACGACGTAATCGAAATACGCGTACACTCCGCCCGCGGTCACCGCCATGCCCGTCACGTTCATGCGCGTATCGGCGAGCCCGGCCGACTTGTCGGTCACCAGGCTGTGGTCGTTGTAGAAGGTGAGGTCACTCACCGGCCCCCAGTTCACCGGCAGGCTGTAGGCGAGGTTGGCCGTATAGGTAGCGGCCTCGGCCGCGATGGTGTCGTAGTAGGCGTAGGCGCCCACGGCGATGCGCCGGTTGCCGGAGTCGAGATCGTACTCGTAGCGGGTGGCCTGCAGCTGCAGGTTCCACCGGCCGTAGTCGCCGTTGAGGTGTATGGCCGCCGCCATGTAATCCCCCACGCCGTCGGTACCGTCGTGCAGCCCGCCGCGCAGGGCGGAGACGCCCAGCTCGGTGCGCGCCTCCGCGGCGTGTTCGAAGCCGTAGGCGACGCGCCCGGCGAAGGTGTTCACCTCACCAATGGGGTTGGCCGGGTCGTCAAAGCTGCCCTCCGCCGGATCACGCTCCCCCACGACGTCATAGGCATACCGCTCGCTGGGATCATTCACGTATCCGTCCACGCCGCCCAGCTCATCGTTCTTGAAGAAGGCGAGCTGCACGTCCCAGGGCCCTTTCGCGTACAGGGCCTTGACTCCCGCGTCGTAGTCGTCCTCGAGACCCAGGTAGAAGTTGCTGGAGAAGAAGTAGCTGTGTGAGTTGTAGGGCCGCACGCCGAAGGGCACCCCGGTGACACCGGCCTGGCCCTGCCAGTGATCGTTGAAGTCGTAGCCGATCCAGGCGTGGTGGATCACGCTCATGTACTGGTAGTAGCGCCACTCGCCCGAGAGGATCACCTCGCCCAGGCTCCCGTCGACGTTGATGCGAAAGGTGTCGAAGTCGACGTCCCCACCCCGGTCCTTGTTACCCGGGTCATAATCCTCGTAGGCATACTGGAAGCGCACCGCGCCACCGAACTCGATGCCGCCCCCCTCCACGGCGTGCGCGCAGGAGGTCATCAGGGTCATCAGTATCAGGGGTGCCGTGACGGCCGCAGACACGCTCGGATCTCTCATGCTCCCTCCAATGACAGCGCAACCAAGAGCGGCGCCGACGGCAGGGAACGGGGAACGGGGATCGCGGCGGGCGCACTGCTGAGCGTAGCCCGCGTCCCGCCCGCCTTCAAGACGACGTTAACCCCGGGCAACGGGGCCACAGCACACGCGCGGTCCCTGGGCGCGGACACATGCAGCGCCGAGAGAACACGCCCCCGCGCTCGGGCAACGGCTCCTGGTGCCGTAAACCAGGGATTTCGGTACTAAGACACCCAGCCGTACCAAAGCGGCAGGGTGATCAGGCTCAGCGCCGTGGTCACCGTGACGGCGGCAGCGTACAGCGCAGTATCCAGGCCGTAGCGGTCGCAGAACACAATGCCCAGCACCATGCTCGGCATGGCCGCCTCCAGTACCACGCCCACCAGCATGGTACCCGTGAGCCCCAGCGATGAGCCCAGCCCCCACACCAGCAGCGGCGCCAGCAGGAGCTGAATCACGATCACCGGGATCAGGGGCGGGATGTAGCGCACCCGCCAGGTGTCCATGCGCAGGCTCAGGCCCAGCGAGAACAGCATCAGCGGCACCACGCCCGCCGCCAGCATCTCCAGCCAGCCCACCAGCCAGTCGTTCACCGGCACGCCCGTCGCGTTCAGCACCACGGCGAGCAAGGCCGCCCACAGTGGCGGCACCTTGAAGAGCTCCAGCCAGGGCTTGGCGCGTGGCGCCTCGTTGGAGCCGAAGCGCTGCGCCACCAGCACGCCCACGGTCAGCAGTAACGGTGTGCAGGCGAAGAGGTCGTACTGGATGGCGATACTGCGACCTTCCTCGCCGAAGAGGTTCTCCAGCACCGGCAGGCCCAGGTAGGTGGCGTTCGGGAAGGCCGCCGCCAGCACCATCGCGCCGATCACTGCCGGCCCGTGCTTACAGGCCCGGCAGAACCCCCAGGTCAGCACCAGCCCCAGCGCCACCCCCGCCGTGGCCAGCAGCGAGATCTTCACCGAGCTCAGCCCCAGCTCTGCGCGCCACAGCACCACCAGCACCAGGGCCGGCAGCAGCAGGTAGTAGACCACCGTCGTCAGTACGCGCCGTGTCGCGTCCGCGTCCAGCCCTCCGGGCCGGATCGAGCGCCAGAGAATGCCGCAGACGATGAGCGCCGCCATCTGCGTGATCACGCCAACCATCGAGCCCCCTCCCCTGAGTGATGGTGTTCATTCTGCATGATAAGTGCACGTCGCAACAGCGGGCCGCAGGCATCGCCGGCGGGCTCACCGCGCAGGGCACGGGGGGAACACGGCAGGACACTGGGTGTCGCCGCACCATGCCCAGGCGAGCCGAGTGGCGGGAACTGTTCTATCTTCCATGTCATGGCAGGACACATACCCTGCCGGCAGGCGCATGGTGCAACCCCCAGCGCAGGACGACCCGTGCAACGCCCCCACCCCTCTCCGCGAGAGCGGGAGAACTGCAACCAGAAAGGACAGGCCATGACCCATAGCGACCAGCTGATCGAACAGCACATCCGGGAATACGAGGCACGCCTGAAGCGCATCGACGAGCTCGTGGCGCAGGCTGCCGAAAAAGGGGCCACGCCCGAGTCACACGAGGAACTGGCTGAGGCTCAGGCGCAACGCCAGCAGCTCGCCGGGCAGGTCGAGTCCCTCCGGAAGAGCCGGGAGCATGGAGAGACGGAGGACATCCGGAAGGCCGGTCCCATGGGGATCTGGGACGTGATCGCCCAGAAGCTCGAGCACCTGGTCGAGCGCCTGGAGAAGAAATAGCTGCCCGGGGCGAGTCGTGCCCCGGGGTCGGGACAGCGGGCGGGGTCAGCCCGCGGACACACGTCGCCTCACCGGATCGGCGCCACCGGCCTGCGCGGCGACGGCCGGGCGGGCGGCAGCCCCTGCAGGATATTGCCCCGCACGGGGGCGGACAGGAATGTCCGGCGCAGGAGGTCGAGGGAGAACGCCTCCGTGCGATTCCACGGCAGAAGCGAGACCAGGCGCGCCATCGTGCAGTAGCCGAACAGGACCTGTGCCCAGGTGCCGATGGTCGGGATCCAGTAGATCAGCCGCAGCTCCTCGGGCCAGGCAATCAGCAGCAGCAACAGGTAGCCGAGCCGCACCTGGATGGGAAAGGCGGTCACACTGCGCTCCAGAACCGCGAAGTGGGCGAGCTGCACCACCGTCAGGCCGATCGCGAGCAGAAATGCGGCGGGCCAGCCCAGCACCCCCGCCGTCAGCAGGATCACCGTGACCAGCCAGTACCACCAGCTCAGGGCGCGATATTCGATCATGAACATGGGTACACCTCCTTTGGGCATGCGTGGCGCACGTGATGCGCGTTGACTGGCCGCGTGTCGCGGTCCGCCCGCTCAAGCGCCGGTCGGTGGCCTGATGCCCGTGACGATATGGACCGAGGTCTCAAAGACGACCGCCCCATCCGCAGTCACATACGGCCCGAGGGCGCGCTCGGCCTCCTCAAGGATGCGGGCAATCTGCGCCTCCGGCAGAACGACCCCCATGATGGGCAACCACCCCCTGAGGTCGGCCTCGACCATGGCCCGGACACTCGGGAACTGCGCCGTGCCTCGACCGGTGGTGACGTCGACACAGGCGACCCCGGCATCCGTGAACAGGGTAACGAGGTCGTCCCGTTTTCCAAGCACGAAAGGCGCACTCAGGGCATCGGCGGCGGGCCGGCCGGCCTCGCGCTCCAGCAGGGCGACCTCGGTCGCGTAGGCCGCCATGGTGTCGAGGGCGTCCCAGACGGCCACCGCCAGCCGCCCTCCCGGACTGAGCACCCGCAATGCCTGGCGAAGGGCCTCGGCGCGGTCACTGAAGAACATGAGACCGAACTGGCTGACGACCGCGTCGAAGGATTGCTCGGGGAACGGCAGCGACTCGGCGACGCCCTGCCGCCACTGCACGACGGGGGCGATGTGCCTGGCTACTTCCAGCATGCCGGGGTTGGGGTCCAGTCCGGCAACGAACCCGGTCGGCCCGGCGCGCGACGCGGCCTCACGGGCCAGGATGCCCGTGCCGCACCCCACATCCAGCACGCGTTGCCCCGGGCTTATCCCGGCGGCAGCCACAATCCGCGAGGACCATTGCCCGAACAGCGCCGGCACCATCAGGGCCTCGTACGCTCTCGCCGCATCGATCTGAGCCTGCATTGCCGGTTCGCTCATCGGCCTGACCCTCTGGTGCCGTCTGACGGGCAGAAGACGGCGCACAGTGTTCCGCCACCGGCCATGCCCCACTGCCCACACCGGCAGCTCATGCCGGGTATCCAGAAAAGTAGTTCACGGGTGACCGATATTCCAGCCAGACGAGCACCTGTCGCAATCTCCCCACGCCCCGAAAACAAGAACGCCACGCATCAGCGTGGCGTTCCATTACTTCTTCCCCTGCGCCCCGCGAGCGGACGGGGCACTGCGGCTCGACGGGTCAGGTGCTGGCCGTCACCAGCGTCGCCTGCGGGCCCTTCTGGCCTGCCTCGGACTCGAAGGCGACGAGCTGACCCTCGTTAAGTGTGCGGAACCCCTCCATCTGGATGGACGAGAAATGCACGAACACGTCCTGCGTGCCGTCCTCGGGGGAGATGAAGCCGTAGCCTTTCTTGTTGTCGAACCACTTTACCGTTCCGTTGCGCATTGCCTGTTTCTCCTTGACTGCCTTGGGTGGTGCCGACGCTCGGGGCGCCATCCTGAGCATAGGCGGCAATCGCGGATTGCACAAACGGGGTGGCGGGAGGGGCGCTCAGCCCTGGCCGCCCGGCTCCATCTCTGCCTGCTGGCGCTTGACCTCGGCGTGAACGTGCTCCATGTCGACCTCGCGGACCTTGCCGATGACTTCCTCGAACTGCCCCTCGGACAGCATGCCGGGCTGGGCGAAGAGGATGACCTGCTCGCGGAAGATCATGAGGGTGGGGATGGAGCGGATCTGGAAGTGCGCGGCCAGGCCCTGTTCTTCCTCGGTGTTGACCTTGGCGAAGACGATGTCGCCGTGCTTTTCGGACATGGACTCGTAGATCGGTGCGAAGGCACGACAGGGCCCGCACCAGGGCGCCCAGAAATCGACGATGACGATGTCGTTGCCGGTGACGGTGGATTCGAAGTTTTCGGCGGTGAGTTCCAGAGTAGCCAAGACAGTCTCCCGGATGAGTTCAGGTATGGATGAGAATAGGTGAAAACGGCAGGCCCTGCGGGACGTTAGCGCGTCTGTGCCTCGGTCATGGCGTCGCGCAGCTGGAACAGCCGGGCCAGCGGATCGCCCTGTTCGAGCAGGGCCTGCTTGACCTCGGGCGCGAGCGGCAGCAACTCGGCGAGACGTGCGCCGACCCAACCGGCGCGGTCGCAGTGCGAGTCCTCGGCCAGCGGGCCGCCGATTTCGTGCAGGATACGCTCGCACAGCTGCCCCAGGGATTCAAATTCCGGCGGCAAGGGTGTGTCATTTTCCTCGGCCAGCCACTGGATCACGCCCATGCGCAGGCCGTTGTCCTCCTCATGGCTCTCGAGCACACGGAAACGGCGCTCGCCACGGGCGGTGATGCCGAGCAGGCCGTCCGGGGTCTGCGTCCAGTCGACGATGCGCGCGCTGGTGCCGACGGCGTAGATCTCGGCCGGACCGCCGGCCTCCACGCCCTCGCGGATCTGGCAGATGCCGAACACCCCGTCGCTGCGCAGGCGCTCGCGCACCATGTCGATGTAGCGGGCCTCGAAGATGCGCAGGGGCAACAGCCCCTCGGGGAACAGCACGGTGTGCAGAGGGAAGAGCGGGATGCGCTCGGCGCCGAACTCAGTCATCGTCCGGCACATCCTCGCCCCAGCGGGCGACGAGGTCCTGTTCCAGCCCCAGATGGTCGAGCACGCGCGCGACCATGAAGTCGACCAGCCCGTCGATGCCGGTCGGGCGATGATAAAAGCCCGGATTGGCGGGCATCATCACCGCCCCCATGCGTGCGAGCCGGAGCATGTTCTCGAGGTGGATCTCGGAGAGCGGGGTCTCGCGCACCACCATGATGAGGCGGCGGCGCTCCTTGAGCACCACGTCGGCGGCGCGCTCGATGAGCGAGCGGCTGGCACCGGTGGCCACGGCCGAGAGCGTGGCGGTGGTGCAGGGACAGATGACCATGGCGTCCGGCGCGGCCGAGCCGCTGGCCACGGGGGCCGTCCACTGCTCGCGGTCGTAGAGGTGCAGCTGGCCCTCCGCCGCACCGTAGTGCTCGGCAAGGAAGCGGCGCATCTGGGCCGGGCGCGCGGGCAGCTTGACGTCGGTCTCCATGCCGATGACGAGCTGGCCGGGTCTGGAGAGCATGAGGTGCACCTCCACCCCCTGCCCGAGCAGGCACTCGAGCAGGCGCAGCCCGTAGGGCGCGCCGGAGGCGCCGGTAATGGCAAGCGCGACGGACTGGCAGCGAGCCGCGGCCATCAGTGCGCGCCCTGTTCCTTGGCCAGCAGCTTGTTGGTCTCGGACAGGCGCTTGATGAGGGTCTCGGTGAAGGCCTTGTAGTAGCGCAGCTGGCAGTGATCAGAGGCCTGGCCGATGAGCGTGGCGTTGATCTTCATCAGCGTGAGCGGGGCCTCGGCGATGATGGTGGCCGTGCGTCGCTGGTGGGTGATGAAGCCGATCTCGCCGAAGCAGTCGCCGGCGTTGAGCCAGCCGATGGGCCGACCGCCCTTCTCCACCACCGCCGAGCCGGTGACGATGATGTAGAAGGTATCGTCGATGTCGCCCTCGTTGATGACCGTGTCGCCCGCCTCGAAGTTGACCCAGGTGGCGGCGTACATCACCTCCTGGATTTCCTCCATGCTGAAGTCGCGGAAGAAATCGAGCTGGGTGAGCATGTCGCGGCGCTCGAGGTTCTCGATCTGGCGGCCGGCCAGGCGCAGCTGGTCGAACAGGCGGCTGAGGTCGGCGGCGAATTCCACGCCGTTCTGGTAGCGATCTTCCAGGCGCTTGGCCAGGGCCTTCTGCACCACCTGGTCCAGCGCCTCGGGCAGATCCGGCCGGAAATCGCGGATCGAGGGCGGCGCGTTGTGCACGATCTGGTAGACCAGCGAGTGGTAGGTATCGGCCTCGAAGGGCAGGTGGCGCGTCAGCAGGCTGAACATCACCACACCGAGCGAATAGATGTCGCTCTGCGGACCGACGGGCTCGTCCTTCACCTGCTCGGGTGACATGTAGTTGGGCGAACCGATAAGGCCCACGGGCTGGGTCTCGTCCAGTTGCTCGAGCTGGGCGATACCGAAGTCCATGATCTTCACCGTGCCGTCTTCGGTGAGCATGATGTTGCTCGGCTTGATGTCGCGGTGCACCACGCCCTCGCGGTGCGCGTAGTCCAGCGCCTTGCAGCACTTGAACACGACGTCCACCGCCTTGTCGACATCCAGCAGTTCGTCGCCGCGGGTGTAGACCTGCAGGGTCTTGCCCTTCACCAGCTCCATGACGATGTAGTTCTGCACGCCGTCGATACCGGCGTCGAACACCGAGACGATGTTGGGGTGCTGCAGGTTGCCGGCCGCGTGGGCCTCGATAAAGAAGGAGCGCTGGAAACGGCGCTTGGTGGCCGGATCGCTGGCCTCGGGGCTGGCCACCTTGATGGCGACCGGGCGCTGCACGAAGGGGTCGTAGCCCTCGTAGACCACGCCCATGCTGCCCCGCCCGATGCGACGCTTGATGATGTACTTGCCGATCTGGTCCGGCTCGGTTCGGGGTTGTAGTTCTAGCATGGGGTGGTTCGCCGTTGGATCAGGCCAGCATACCCAAGCAGGCGGGTCGCGTCACCCCTGGCGGCCGGCCGACTCTTGCAGTCTCCGGACGAGCGCGTCGTGCAGGCCGTCGAAGCTGCCATTGCTCAGGATGAGCAGTTGATCACCGGGGCGCACGCGCCCGAGCAGCCGGTCGATGATCTCGTCGGTCGTGGCGCAGACCGTGGCCCGCTCGCCCAGCTCCGCGGCCACCGCCTGCAGCGACCAGCCGAGCCCGGGCGGCTCGTACAGAACGACCTCGTCGGCCGCGCCCAGGGCGTCGGCGAGGGTATCCCGGTGCACACCCATGCGCATGGTGTTGGAACGCGGCTCCAGCACGGCGATGATGCGCTCGCCCCCCACCCGGGCCCGCAGGCCGGCCAGGGTAGTGCGAATCGCCGTGGGGTGATGGGCGAAGTCGTCGTAGACCCGCACGCCGCCGACCTCGGCGCGCAGCTGCATGCGCCGCTTGATGCCGGCGAAATCGCCCAGCGCGGCCACGGCGTGTTGGGCCGGCACGCCGGCGTGGCGGGCGGCGGCGATCGCCGCCAGCGCATTCATCATGTTGTGTTCGCCGATCAACGCCCACTCCACGGTGCCCATGTCCTTGCCGTGGCGCAGCACCTTGAAGCGCGAACCGTCGGCCGCCAGCGGCTCGGCCTGCCACTCGCCGCGGTCGATGGAAAAGCCCTCCACCTCGCTCCAGCAGCCACGCGCCAGGGTGTTCTCGATGTTCTCGTCGATGGCATTGGCCACGATCAGCCCCTCGCCCGGCACGGTGCGTACCAGGTGATGAAACTGGCGCTGGATGGCCTCGAGGTCATCGAAGATGTCGGCGTGGTCGAATTCCAGGTTGTTCAGCACCAGGGTGCGCGGATGGTAGTGCACGAACTTAGACCGCTTGTCGAAGAAGGCAGTATCGTACTCGTCGGCCTCGACCACGAAGAACGGGCCCTCGCCTAGACGCGCGGAAACGCCGAAGTTCTCGGGCACGCCGCCGATGAGAAAGCCGGGCATCAGCCCCGTGGCCTCGAGGATCCAGGCCAGCAGGCTCGCGGTGGTGGTCTTGCCGTGAGTGCCGGCCACGCCCAGTACCCAGCGGTTGCGCAGCACGTGCTCGTGCAGCCACTGGGGGCCGGAGGTATAGGGGATGCGCCGGTTGAGCACGTACTCCACCGCCGGGTTGCCGCGGGACATGACGTTGCCGATCACCACGCAGTCGGGCGCGGGCTTGAGATGGGCCGGGTCGTAGCCCTCGAACACCTCGATGCCGAGCTGCTCCAGCTGGGTGGACATGGGCGGGTAGACGTTGGCATCGGAGCCGGTCACTTCATGGCCCGCGGCCCTGGCCAGCGCCGCAACGCCACCCATGAAGGTGCCACAGATCCCGAGAATGTGTACGTGCATGGCTATTGCCCCGATGCGAGCTGCCCCTGCGGGAACAGCAACTGCATGACGATCCAGCTGACGACGAAATACCCCAGCGCCACGCCCAGCCCGCTCCAGCGCGACTTGAGCGACAGCGCCTGGGTGAAGATATAACCGTAGATGGCGATGATCCAGCCGACCAGCACCCAGTAGGCCAGCGCGCTGAAGGTCGCTTCAGAACCCGTGAGGATGGCGCGATACAGGCTGAACACGATGGGCAGGGCCACCACCCCCATGAGAAAGCCGCTGCCCGCCAGCGCCAGCGCGGTCTGCAGCCAGCGGACGGTATAGCCGCGCCAGGCGAGCAGGCCGGCCGCGATGCCGAACAGCAGGGCGACGTCCACCCCGGCCGAGAGCAGGGCCAGGCCGGGCGGGTACAAGGGCCAGGCGATGGCGGCACCCACCGCGAAATACCCGGCAGCGGCGATGACGAGCCAGCTCGGCGAGGCCGGCAGGTCCTGCGGACCGCGGGCCATCACACAGAGTTCGAGAAAGGGTCGGATGTTGGCGTACATCGGCAGTCGGGTGCGTTCAACAGGCCTCAAGCATAGCATGTCCACCCGCGGCATCGCCGCGCCGGGGCGCACGCCACGCCCCCTGGCACCGGCCTCAGGGCTGGGATTCGAGCAGCTCCAGCTCCCGCAGCAGGTCGTCTTCCTCGCGCTCGGGCGGGTTGCCGTCGTAGATCAGGAATTCGCGCCGATCCAGGTAGGCGTTGCGGATGGTGACATAGCGGTCATAGGCAACGTCGTCGACCATTCTCTCGACATCGAGCAGGTCGGCACGCAGATCGATCAGCTTGAGCGCGGCGAGCGACCATGCGAGCCTCTCGTCGTCGATCTGACCCAGCGGATGGGCCCAGCCGTCGACCACCCGACCGCCGGCGTCGCGCACGGTGCTCGGGCCGAGGATCGGCAGCACGAAATACGGACCGGCATTCACGCCCCAGACACCCAGCGTCTGGCCGAAGTCCTCGTCGTGCCGGGGCAGCCCCATGTGCGAGGCCACGTCAAACAGCCCGCCGAGGCCGAAGGTGGTGTTGTAGACGACCCGGTTGAGGTCCTGCAGCGAGGCGGTGAGCTTGCCTTGCAGGGCATTGTTGAAGGCGTTGGGGATGTCGCCGACGTTGGCGAAGAAGTTGGTCACACTCCGGTCGACGGCCTTTGGCGTCACCGCGCGGTAGCCCTTGGCCACGGGCTTGAGGACGGCACGGTCCACCGAGTCGTTGAACTCGAACATCGCGCGGTTATAACCCTCCCAGGGGTCGCGCGGGTCCGGCGTGGTGCGCACGCCGGAACAGCCCGACAGCAATAGGAAGGCCAGTAGACCGGCCCCCAGACTGTGCCACCGCGCCCCGCCCGCCATGCCGCCGCTCACCGGGCTCAGCCGCGACGGTTGGCCGCGATGCGCATGCGCAGGGCGTTGAGCTTGATGAAGCCCTCCGCGTCCTTCTGGTTGTACGCGCCGGCATCGTCCTCGAAGGTGGCGATGCTCTCGTCGAACAGGCTGTCCGACTCGGACTTGCGGCCCACCACGGTGACGTTGCCCTTGTAGAGCTTCACGCGCACCACGCCGTTCACGTGCGCCTGCGAGGCATCGATCATGGCCTGCATCATCTCCCGCTCCGGGCTCCACCAGTAGCCGTTGTAGATGAGACTGGCGTAACGCGGCATCAGCTCGTCTTTCAGGTGTGCGACCTCGCGGTCCAGGGTGATGGACTCGATGGCACGGTGGGCGGGCAGCAGGATGGTGCCGCCGGGGGTCTCGTAGCAGCCACGCGACTTCATGCCCACGTAGCGGTTCTCGACGATGTCCAGGCGGCCGATGCCGTTGGCGCCGCCCACCCTGTTCAGGGTCTCGAGCACGGTGGCCGGGCTCATGCGCTCGCCGTTGATGGCCACCACGTCGCCCTTCTCGAAGCTGAGCTCCAGGTAGGTCGGCTCGTTGGGGGCGTTCTCCGGCGAGACGCTCCAGCGCCACATGTCCTCTTCCGGCTCGGCCCAGGGGTCTTCCAGGATGCCGCCCTCGTAGGAGATGTGCAGCAGGTTGGCATCCATGGAATACGGCGACTTCTTGCCGCGCTTCTGCTCGATCGGGATCTGGTGCTGCTCGGCGTAGGCCAGCAGCTTCTCGCGGGAATTAAGGTCCCACTCGCGCCAGGGTGCGATGACCTGGATACCGGGCTTGAGGGCGTAGGCGCCCAGCTCGAAGCGGACCTGGTCGTTGCCCTTGCCGGTGGCACCGTGGGAGATGGCATCGCCGCCGGTCTCGTTGGCGATCTCCACCAGGCGCCTGGCGATCAGCGGGCGGGCGATGGAGGTGCCCAGCAGGTACTCGCCCTCGTAAATGGTGTTGGCGCGGAACATCGGGAACACGTAGTCGCGCACGAACTCCTCGCGCAGGTCCTCGATGTAGATCTCCTTCACGCCCATGGCCTCGGCCTTGGCGCGGGCCGGCTCGACCTCCTCGCCCTGGCCGATGTCGGCGGTAAACGTGACGACCTCGCAGTCGTAGGTCTCCTGCAGCCACTTGAGGATGACCGACGTATCCAGCCCGCCCGAATAGGCGAGCACCACCTTGTTGATCGAAGACTGCGCCATGGAGTGTTCCCCGGAAATCTCAATATATGATGACGTTCGGCCCGCGCCCACGCGGGCATGAAAGCTGCGGATTATACGGGAAACGGCCCCGACTTGCGCCAGTGTCGCGCATCCCGCCACCGACGACCGGCTCGGCGTGCCGGGCATGAAGACCCGTCACCGGCCGTCCGCGGCGGTGTGAACCACATCTCAAATATTGGGTCCCCACAGCCGACTCTGCTAAGGTTGCCCTGACCGTAACCGACCGATGACGCGCGCCACCCGCGCTCACCTCACGGAGGAATGTTGCATGTATCAAGCGCTAAGCGCGGCCCAGGCAGCCGGCGCCTCGCTGCGAGGCCGTTTCCTGGCGTGCCTGTTCACCCTGCCCCTGCTCGCCGCCTGCTCGCCGGATACGCCGGAGACCGGGGAAACCCTCGACCGGGTCGCGACAACGGAGGTGACCCCGGAGAGCATCCGTGCCGAAGGCGAGCTGGTCGTCATCACGCGCAACGCCCCGACCACGGTCTACCAGGACCGCGACGGCCTGGGCGGTATCGAGTACCTGCTGACCGAGGCGCTGGCCGAATCGCTGGGCGTGCCCGTGCGCTATCGCTACTTCGACAACGTGGATGCGGTGCTGGCGGCGGTGGAACGCGGCGAGGGTCATCTCGCCGCCGCCGGCCTCACCCGCACTCCGCAGCGCGCCGAGCGCTACCGCTTCGGCCCGAGCTACCAGCAGATTCAGCAGCAGGTGGTGTGTCACCGCCAGGGTGTGGTGCCGGACAGCGTGGCGGAACTTTCCAAGGTCTCGCTGCTGGTGATCGACGAGAGCAGTTACGTAGAGCGGCTAGCCGAGCTCAGGCAGGAATACCCGGACCTCCGCTGGCAGGCCACCACCCGCTACTCGACAGAGGAAATCTTCCAGCGCGTGGCCGACGGGAAGGTGGACTGCACGGTGGCGGACTCGAACATCGTGATGATCAACCGGCGCTACCTGCCCGAACTGGTGGCACCGTTCGCCATTTCCGAAGAGCAACCGCTGGCCTGGGTGCTGCCCGAGGGTGGTGAGGCGCTGGGCGTCTACCTGCAGGACTGGTTCGGGCAGATCGAGGCCGACGGCACCCTGGCGCGCGCCTACCATCGCAGCTACGGCCACATCGATACCTTCGACTACGTCGACCTGCGCGCCTTCAAGCGCCGCCTGGATGATCGCCTGCCGCAGTACCGCCGCCTGTTCGAGCAGGCGGCCGAGACCCACGGCATCCCCTGGACCATCCTCGCCGCCCAGGCCTACCAGGAGTCTCACTGGGAGCCGGCGGCGCGCAGCCCCACCGGCGTGCGCGGCATCATGATGCTCACGCTCACCACCGCCGAGGAAGTGGGTGTGGACAATCGCCTCGACCCGAAACAAAGCATCGACGGCGGCGCGCGCTATCTCGCCAACCTGATGGGGCGCCTGCCCGAGGACATCCCCGAGCGCGACCGCATCTGGTTCGCGCTCATGGCCTACAACGTAGGCATGGGGCATTTGTACGACGCCCGCTCGCTGGCGCGCCGCCTGGGCAAGGACCCGAACAGCCTGGTGGACATGAAAGAGGTGCTGCCCCTGCTCTCGCGCAAGGAGTACTACACCACCCTGCGCTACGGCTACGCCCGCGGCACCGAACCCGTGCGCTACGTCAACCGCATCCGCGACTTCGTCGACATCCTGGAACGCCACCTCGCAACGGGGAGGTCGGCATGACGGCGCACAGCCGGTGGCCGATGTCCGTCAAACGGCCCTGGCCAGCACCATGAACTGGTAGGGCTCCATCACCAGCTCCTGGGTGGCAGTAAGCGTGCGGCCGGCGAAGAGATCCACCATGGTCTTGCGCATACCCATCTGCCGCAGGCGCCGCGCCTCCAAGCGCTGCTGATCCTCAGTGAAGTTGGCCAGCACGAACACGCTGTGCTGGTCGTGGGTGCGGAAAAACCCGAACACGTGCGGGTTACCGGTATCCGTGATGTCGGTCTCCGCGCGCATGAAGGCCGGGTTCTGCTGGCGCAGCTGGATCAGGCGCAGGATGCCCTGGTAGATGCGCCCGACCACCGTCTCCGCGTCGCTGCGGTCGGCGGCCCGCGCCCAGTCGAAGGCCGGGCGATGCAGCCAGCGCGTGTCGCCCGCCTTGCCCGGGTCCTGGTCGTAACCGTAATCGTTGAGCGTGCCGATCTCGTCGCCCAGGTAGATGAGCGGGATCCCGCCCATGGCGACGATCAGCCCGTGCATCAGCAGGATCCGCCGCACGGCGAGTTCGACCTCCGCGTCGACGGACTGCTCCAGCGCCAACTCCAGTCCGCACAGCGAGGCACAGGTGCCGGAGACGCGCGCATCGCCCGTGAGCGGATTCTGCTGGAAGGGCTGCCCCCGCCCGAAGCTGCCCTCGTAGCGGCCGATGAAGAACTGCGTGAGGAAGCGGCGATGCTCGTCCGCATCGAAGCCCACCGCCTCTACATCACTGTTGGAAAACGCCCAGCCAATGTCGTCGTGACAGCGCGCATAGTTCACCCAGGCGCAGCCCTCGGGCAGGGCAAAGCGCCGACGCATGGCGTGATTGAGCACGCGCACGTCGCGGGTGGCCAACGCATCCCACAGCAGGGCCATGAACTCCGGGTTGTAAGAAAGCGGGCACTCCTCGAGGCTGACGTACTTGCTCACCTCGTCAGGGTGCACGATGGCCTCCGACTTGAACACCACCGCTGGCGCGACGATGTTGACGATGGCGTTGAAGGCCTGGATCAGCCAGTGCGCCTCGGGCAGGTTCTGGCAGTCGGTACCGAGCCGTTTCCACAGGAAAGCCACAGCGTCCAGGCGCAGGATCTCCACGCCCTGGTTGGCGAGAAACAGCATCTCCTCCAGCATGCGGTTGAACACCTCCGGGTTCTCGTAATTGAGATCCCACTGGAAGGTGTTGAAGGTCGTCCACACCCACTTCTTGATGCGATTGACGTACGTGAAGGCACCCGGATGATCCTCGGGGAAGATCTCGCCCATACTGCGCTCGAAGGCGTCGGGCATCTCGCGATCCGGGAACATGCGGTAGTAATCGCGGTATGGCTCCTCGCCGGCCAGCGCACGCTGCGCCCACTCGTGCTCGTCGGAGGTGTGATTGAAGATGAAGTCCAGCACCAGGGAGATACCATGGTGGCGTAGCTCGGTGGCCAGCTGCGCCAGGTCCTCCATGGTGCCCAGGTCGGGATTCACCTCACGGTAGCTGGTCACGGCATAGCCGCCGTCGTTATCGCCCCGGGGCGTGCGAAATACCGGCATCAGGTGCAGGTAGGTGATACCGAGCTCGGTGAGGTAGGGGATGCGCTCGCGCACCCCCTCCAGATCGCCGGCAAAGAGATCGACGTAGCACATGGCCCCGACCATGCGGCTCGACTGGTACCAACGGGGGTCCACCTCACGCATGGCGTCCAGCGCCTTGAGCTCGCCAGGACGATCCAGCCACATCTGCGTGGCCGAGGCGAGAATGCTCTCGAGGTGATAGAAGAAGTCGTAGTTGCCGCCGTACAGGGCGTGCAGGCGACTGAACAGGCGCGGGAAATGGCGCCCCAGGCGCTCGACGTAGGCCTCCCAATCACCGGGCTCGGTGCGCGCCGCGAACCGCGCCTCGATGCGGGGCAGCAGACGGCGCAGGGAGGCGGCGCTCTCGCGCTCCAGCCAGGCGGAATCTTTCGGTATCATGCGAGTCATGGCATCTGGTCGGCAGTTGGCGCGTGGATGTCCCTGCCTACTATAAAAGCCTGGCCGACCAAATATAAGCCCGCGCCGACGCCCGAGGATACGCCGGGCAGCCCGAGCTAGCGGGGGCCGAATGCGATGACGCTACCCTCGGCGCGCTGCTCCGCGGCTTTCAACCGCTGCTCGAGCACCACCAGCGCCAGGGCGAACTCACCCTGCAGACGCGGCTCGATCTCGCGGGCATCGGGATGATAGGTGACGCGGTCGTAAGGTACCGGCTCGTCCAGCCCCTGGCGGGTCTGTGGCCGAAAGCCCTCCCAGGCAACCTGGACCACGCGCGGCCCGATGCCGTCGACGAAGATGATCTCCTCGTGATCGATCACCGCCTGGTACTGCAGGTTGCGGATGGGAACGAAGACACAGCCGGTATCGCTATGGGCCAGCAACAGGCGGCTGCGATTGTAGATGGCGGCGGGAAGGTAGTGAGGTTCGCGCCCGAGTGCGGGCCCGCGGCGAAATTGCTCTTTCACGATCATCTGCGGCTCTCCCCAGGTGGCTGATTCCCGAAGACCTCTCATCAAGGAAGATAGCGCAGATTGTCACCGGCGGCACGAGCCTCAGCCCAGCACCTCGAACTCGCCGCTGACCTGGTCGAGCGCCAGCAACGCCTCGTTCGTCATGTCGAAGTACCAGCCGTGTATGCCCAGGGTACCGGCTTTCACACGCTCGACCACCCACGGGAAGGTCATGAGATTGTCCAGCGACTGGCGAATAGACTCCTGCTCGCAGGCCCGACCCAGCGATTGCGGGTCGGCCTCCGGGTGCTGCGCCCGGGTGCGGAGGAAGGCGCCCTCGGCCGCCGACATCCAGCTCTTGATGAAGGAGTGCTCGGGCAGCGGGCGCGGGGTGGAGATGCCGACCAGCGACGCGATGCCACCGCACTGAGCGTGCCCCATCACCACCACGTGATCGACCATGAGCTGGGTGACGGCATACTCCAGCGCGGCACTGGTACCGTGGTGGGCATCATCGAGCTCGCAGGGCGGGACCAGGTTGGCCACGTTGCGGATGACGAAGAGGTCTCCCGGCGCGCTGCCGAACACCAGGGCGGGGTCGACCCGCGAATCCGAGCAGGCGACGATGGCGATCTTTGGCGACTGCCCTTGCGCGACCAGCTGGCGGAACTCCGGCTGCCCGTTCCGGTTCTTGAAATCACGAAAACCATCGATGAGTTTTTGTAGCGGCATTACAGCCCCCCCTGACGTGGCGCGGGATAATAGCACCGCGACCCGCGAGGCTCTATCGGCTCGATTGGCGATACTGTTCCGGCAGGCGCACGAAACGCGGCGCCTCCGCCAGCACGAAGTCCTTGAATGCCTGCGCCGTGGCGCTCAGACGCTTGCCACGGCGCTGCACGATGTACCAGTGACGCAGGATCGGGAAATCCTCCACGTCGAGGATCGCCAGGCGGCCGCAGTCCAACTCCAGTTCCAGCGTATGGATCGAGGCGATGCCCAGGCCCAGCCCGGCCTCCACCGCCTGCTTGATGGCCTCGTTGGAACTCATTTCCATGCCCATGGCGAACTCAATGCCGCGCTCGGCGAAGAAGCGCTCGATGGCGATACGCGTCCCCGACCCGGCCTCGCGCACCACGATGCGCTCGCCCGCCAGGGCCGACAGCGGAATCCCCTTCTTACGAGTCAATGGATGTTCCGGCGGCGCCACGACCACCAGCGGGTTGTCCATGAAGGATTCCGCGTCCAGGTCGTGACCATCGGGCGGCTTCCCCATGATGACGAGGTCACGCTCGTTGTTCTCCAGCTGACGGATCAGGGTCTCACGGTTGGTCACATCCAGACTGAAGGTCACCCCCTCGTTACGCTGGGAGAACGCGGCGAGCAGACGCGTGGCAAAATAGTTGGCGGTGGTGGCCACCGAGATGTTCAGGCTGCCTCGCTTGACCCCCTTCATCTCCTCCAGCACCGCCTCGGCCTCGTCCAGCAGCTGGCTGACACGAACGGCATAGCTCTCCAGCTCGCGCCCGGCCTCGGTGAGATAGATCTTCTTACCCATTTGCTCGAACAGCGGCAGACCGAGGTTTTCCTCCAGCTGTTTGACCTGCATGGACACCGCCGGCTGCGACAGGTGCAGCTCCTCGGCGGCACGGGTGAACGATCCATTGCGGGCAACGGCTTCGAAAACGGCGAGCTGACGCAGGGTGACATGCATAGTCGCTACTCTATCATAAGCATAGACTTATGCAAATAATCATAAAGATTGAATTGTTATTATGTCGACCCCGTCTATACTCACACTCCACTCCCCGCAGGGCCTTGTGCCCGCGTCGGAACGACCGATCAAGGGAGCCTGTTTCCTACATAACCAACCCCTGTAATGGGAGGAGATGTAAAATGGCCGTGAAAAGCTATAGCGCGGGCGTTAAAGAGTACCGCGAAACGTACTGGATGCCCGAGTACACCCCGAAGGACACCGACATCCTGGCCTGCTTCAAGATCACCCCGCAGGCTGGCGTGCCGCGTGAAGAGGCCGCTGCCGCTGTTGCCGCCGAGTCCTCCACCGGTACCTGGACCACCGTCTGGACCGACCTGCTGACCGACCTGGACTACTACAAGGGCCGCGCCTACGCCATCGAAGACGTGCCGGGCGACGACACCTGCTTCTACGCCTTCATCGCCTACCCGATCGACCTGTTCGAAGAAGGTTCCGTCGTGAACGTCTTCACCTCGCTGGTCGGTAACGTGTTCGGCTTCAAGGCCGTGCGCGCCCTGCGTCTGGAAGACGTGCGCTTCCCGATCGCCTACGTCATGACCTGCAACGGCCCGCCCCACGGCATCCAGGTCGAGCGTGACATGATGAACAAGTACGGTCGTCCGCTGCTGGGCTGCACCATCAAGCCGAAGCTCGGTCTGTCCGCCAAGAACTACGGCCGCGCCTGCTACGAAGGCCTCCGCGGTGGTCTGGACTTCACCAAGGACGACGAAAACGTCAACTCCCAGCCGTTCATGCGCTGGCGCCAGCGTTTCGACTTCGTCATGGAAGCCATCGAGAAGGCCGAAGCCGAGACCGGTGAGCGCAAGGGCCACTACCTGAACGTCACCGCGCCGACCCCGGACGAGATGTTCAAGCGCGCCGAGTATGCCAAGGAAATCGGCGCCCCGATCATCATGCACGACTACATCACCGGCGGCTTCACCGCCAACACCGGTCTGGCCCAGTGGTGCCGTGACAACGGCATGCTGCTGCACATCCACCGCGCCATGCACGCCGTGCTCGACCGCAACCCGCACCACGGCATCCACTTCCGCGTGCTGACCAAGATTCTGCGTCTGTCCGGTGGTGACCACCTGCATTCCGGTACCGTCGTCGGCAAGCTGGAAGGCGACCGCGATGCGACCCTCGGCTGGATCGACATCATGCGTGACTCCTTCATCAAGGAAGACCGCAGCCGCGGTATCTTCTTCGATCAGGACTGGGGTGCGATGCCTGGCGTCTTGCCGGTTGCGTCCGGCGGTATCCACGTGTGGCACATGCCCGCGCTGGTCAGCATCTTCGGCGATGATTCCGTCCTGCAGTTCGGTGGCGGCACCCTCGGCCACCCCTGGGGCAACGCTGCCGGCGCCGCCGCCAACCGTGTTGCGGTTGAGGCCTGCGTCGAAGCCCGTAACCAGGGTCGCGAGCTTGAAAAAGAAGGCAAGGACATCCTTACCGCGGCTGCCAAGAACAGCCCGGAACTCAAGATGGCCATGGAAACCTGGAAGGAAATCAAGTTCGAATTCGACACCGTCGACAAGCTGGACGTCTCCCACAAGTAAGGGCGCGTTCGACCAGGCACGCGAGACGGCCCCGTGTCGTCTCGCCGCCTGAAACGAATTTGACGACTTTTGAGAATCGAGGATTTAACAATGAGCGATATGCAAGACTACAGTTCGAGCCTGTCCGATCCGGACAGCCGCAAGTTCGAGACCTTCTCGTACCTGCCGTCCATGAGCGCTGACCAGATCCGCAAGCAGATCGAGTACATCGTGAGCAAGGGCTGGAACCCGGGCATCGAGCACACCGAGCCGGAAAACGCCTTCAGCAACTACTGGTACATGTGGAAGCTTCCGATGTTCGGTGAAACCGACGTCGACAAGATCCTGGCTGAAGCCGAAGCCTGCCACAAGGCGCATCCGAACAACCACGTGCGTCTGCTGGGTTTCGACAACTTCGCGCAGTCGGCCGGTGCTTCCATGGTCATCTACCGCGGCAAGACTGTTTAAGTCGACCCGGGTAGTGCCATAGCAATAAAGCCCCTGCCCGGCGCAATGCGGACAGGGGCTTTTTTATGAGTATGGGGAAACATGACAAGACCAGATAAATACGTCGGCATCGACAATGATATGTACGCAGGCATGACCACGATCGGCAAGATCATCCGTGATGCCTGGGTCTTCGGACTGATCCCCGAAACCGAAACCTGCGCCGGCTGGAACCTAGCCGGGATTGATTCCTTATTGCACAAGGTCAATGCCGAGTGGGATAAGTACGGTTGTCTCGTAAGCAATCTGCCCGACGAGTTGCGCGAACGTCATCAAAGGATTCACGATGACGCCATCGCCAGGGCCCGCGCAACAGGCTGGACGGGTGAAATTGAAACCGGTGATGAAGACTGAATCCTTCGTCGTCTTGAAAGCATAGAGGTGAAACATGTCCACTGTTGATATCGCACAGTACAAGATCCAGAAAGAGCCCTACTACGAATCGGTTGGTGACGAAATCGCGCTGTACGAAGCAGCCTACGATGTTCGCATGCCGATGATGCTCAAGGGCCCGACTGGCTGCGGTAAATCCCGTTTCGTGGAATACATGGCATGGAAACTCGGCAAGCCGCTCATCACCGTGGCCTGTAACGAAGACATGACTGCCTCGGACCTGGTCGGCCGCTTCCTGCTCGACAAGGACGGCACCAAGTGGCAGGACGGCCCGCTGACCACGGCCGCGCGCATGGGCGCCATCTGCTACCTCGACGAGGTCGTGGAAGCGCGTCAGGACACCACTGTTGTCATCCATCCCCTGACGGACCATCGCCGCACCCTGCCGCTGGACAAGAAGGGCGAGCTGATCGAGGCGCATCCGGACTTCCAGCTGGTCATCTCCTACAATCCGGGCTACCAGAGCCTGATGAAGGACCTGAAGCAGTCGACCAAGCAGCGTTTCGGTGCGCTGGACTTCGACTACCCGGCCGAGGATACCGAGACCGCCATCGTCGCCAAGGAATCCGGCGTGGACAAGGATACCGCCGGCAAGCTGGTGCAGATCGCTCATCGCGCCCGCAACCTGAAGGGCCACGGTCTGGACGAAGGCATCTCCACCCGTCTGCTTGTCTACGCAGGGAACCTGATCAAGCAGGGCATCACCCCGGTTGCCGCCTGCTCCATGACCATGGTGACCCCGCTGACGGACGATCCCGACATGCGTGACACGCTGAACGCTGCAGTACAGACGTTCTTCGGCTAATCGGTGAGGAACCCAGGGCAGGACGCTTCCTGGCGTCCTGCACTCCTTACAACCAGCAGCTTGCAGCTACTACTATGTCTATCAAACTTGAAGATTACGCAGAACAGCTGAAAGATGCGGCCCCCGAAGTCCGCGACGTACTCGAGAGCACCTTCACGGAAGCCTCGCACGTCATGTCGCCCGCCGGACTGCAGACCTACCTGGAAGGTGCCAAGGGCCTGTGTGGTCTCGGCCGCGGCAGCGACCTGGTGATCTCCTACCTGCAGAACATGCCCATGGTGGCCAAGGAATGCGGGGAAGACATCATCGCCGACTGCATCACCGCCGCCATGAAGCTCTCCTCCATGACGTCGGGCGAAGTCATCTCGCTGATGTTCAACAGCCTGCCCACGGCCGCCCGGCGACTGGGCGACGCCGAACTCCTGCGCAGCTACCTGACACTGATCCATCAGTTGTCATCCACCGCGGCACGCGGTGTACGGCCGATGCTCAACCACATGGACGACCTGCTGTCGAAGCTCACACTAAGCGGCCTGCGTCGCTGGGCCAACTTCGGCGCCCAGGCCTATCGGCGCGACTACAACAGCCTGACCGCGTACTTCAACCTGGAATCCGCGGACTCCCTGGCCGTATTGCAGAAGGAGCGCCGCGGTACGCTGTTCATCAATGTCCAGCGTAAACTGAACTTCTACCTGCGTGCACTCTGGGGCCGCGACTTCTTCCTGCGTCCCACCGGGGCGGACTACACCGATTTCCGCCCTTATATCGATGGCTACATCGTGCACATGCCCGATGCCGTCGATGCCATCGGCGAGGTGTCTGGCCTGGAGCTGTACCGCGCCACTGCGGCGCATATGGCCGCGCACATCTGTTATACGACGTCGCGCATCTCCGCCGAGCAGCTCAGCCCGGCGCAGATATTCTTCATCGGCTTCATCGAAGACGCCCGCATCGAGTACAAGGCGACCAGGGCCTTCCCCGGCCTGAAAAAGCTGTGGCGCGAACTGCTCAAGATGGAGCACGAGGAGGCCCCCGAACATCCGACGCTGGCCATCCTCGAGCACATCGCGCTCCTGCTGCTCGACCCGACCGAAAGCATCGACGACGCGGACATCAGCCGCATCGTTACCAGTTTCCACGAGAGAATCGAGGAGGAGCAGGACAACAACCAGTTTTCCTGGCACCTCGGCATCGAGCTTTTCAACCTGTTCTCTGAGCGCCGCGAGGTGCCGAGCCTGCGCATACTCGAGCGCATCCGCATCCCGTACCGCGACGATAACCGCTTCGTCTGGGAATTCGAAGAGTTCGCGCCCGGCCAGGGCATGGAATACCTGCCTGCCAGCCAGCGCCAGGTGCGCAAGACCGTGAGCATCATGGAGATGGTCAACGAGCTCGACTGCGAACTGGCCGGTGACGACGCCCAGGAGATCTGGACCTGCGCCACCGAGATGTTCCCCTATGAAGACGATCTGCAAAACACCAAGAGCTACAACGAGATGTGGGGCAAGGAGCCCGTCTCCGAACCATTCCACTACCAGGAGTGGGATTACCAGGTGCAGCTGCACCGGCCGGACTGGGCCACGGTCTACGAGCGCCGCCAGCCCAAGGGCGATCCGCAGATCATCGAGGACATCCTCACCGAGCACAAGCCGATTGCCTATCGGATCAAACAGATCATCGACCTGCTCTCGCCCGAGGGCGTGCAGCGCGTGCGCAACATGGAAGACGGCGACGAACTCGATATCAACGCGGCCGTCGACGCCATGGTCGCCATTCGGATGGGCGAGCAGCCGAATCCACGCATCACCATGCGCAATGTGATCAAGAACCGCGATCTGGCTGTCACCATCCTCCTCGACCTGTCCGAGTCCACCAACGAGAAAATGGGCGGCTCGGACAAGACCGTCATCGAGCTCACCCGCGAGGCCTGCACTCTGGTGGCCACGGCCATCAACGGCATCGGCGACCCCTTTGCGATCCATGGCTTTGCCTCGGACGGTCGCCACGACGTGCAGTATTACCGCTTCAAGGACTTCAATCAGACGTGGGGGGACGAGGTGAAGTCACGCCTGGCAGGCATGCAGGGCGGCCTGTCCACCCGCATGGGCGCAGCCATGCGCCATGCGGGGCATCACCTGCTGAAGCAGACGGAACGCAAGAAGCTGCTGCTGCTGGTCACGGATGGCGAGCCGGCGGACATCGATGAACGCGATCCGCAGCACCTGCGCCACGACGCCAAGAAGGCGGTGGAAGAGCTGTACAGCAAGGGCATCATGACCTACTGCCTGACGCTCGACCCCTACGCCGACCAGTACGTGAAGCGCATCTTCGGTCCCAACAACTACACCATCGTGGACCATGTCGACCGACTACCGGAGAAACTGCCGGTACTGTTCGCCACACTCACCTCGTAGCAAACGAACAAAGGGCCCGGTTCCGGGCCCTTTGTTCTATCATGTCCTCGTGCGCAGCGAACGATTAGCCTATTTCTTCTTTCGCCGCCTCGCTCGGTTGCTGCCGTTCCCCGCCGACTTGGAAGCCTCGCCCTGATCGCGTATCACATTGGCCAGAGCCGGCCACATCGAAACCATACGCTCGCGGATCTTCGGTTCGCTCTCGATGGAAAAATCGAGGAACGTGCGGGCGACCAGCGAGAGCTCTTTCGCCTTTGGGTGCACGATGTACCACTGACGCAGGATCGGGAAGCCCTCCACATCGAGAATCGCCACGGGCCCCTCGGTGCCCTCCAGCGTGAGGGTGTGCAACGACAGCACCGAGACACCCAGCCCGCCGACGATGGCATGCTTGATCGCCTCGTTGCTGCCGAGTTCCATACGCACCCTGGGGCGCAGCTTGTGCTGTTCGAAGAACTTGAGCGTGGCGTCGCGGATGCCCGATCCGGGCTCGCGCAAAATAAAGGGCTCCTGCGCCAGGCGTTCCAGCGAGATCTTCTTTTCGCCCACCAGCGGGTGATCGCGCGGGGCCATCACCACCAGGGGATTGGGTGCGAAGGGGAAGGCCTCGACCTCGAGCTCGCCCGCCGGGGCCTGCCCCATGATGTAGAGATCATCCTCATTGGCCATCATGCGCTCGATGATGCTGTCGCGGTTGGAGACCTTGAGGGCGACTTCGATCCCGGGATACAAGTGGCTGAACTCGCCGAGAATCTCAGGCGCGAAGTACTTGGCGGTGGTGATCACGCCCAGGCGCAGGCGGCCCCGCTTGAGTCCCTGCAGGTCGGCCATTTTCATCTCGAGATTCGCCAGCGTCTCGAACATGCGTCGGCAGGCATCGTAGAGCTCGCGACCGGCCTCCGTGGGCTGCACGTTGCGGCCCACATGCTCGAACAGGGGCAGCCCAACGGCATCCGTCAGCTTCTTGATCTGCATGGAGACGGTGGGCTGGGTGAGAAACAGCTCTTCCGCCGCCCGGGTGAAGCTACCGAGGCGCACAATCGCCTCGAAGACCTGGAGCTGGCGCAGGGTGGCGTGCCGAATCAGGTGTTCGGGCATGGCCGCAGCGGGTGTGTAGCCCTGTTCGGAACGGGAGTGCATAGTGTTGCCGTTATATCCCCCCTTCCGGGACTTGTCCAGACACTTGGGCATGGCTTACCTCAGCCGAGGTTGGTGGCCGACTGGCCGGTGGGTGGGGGCGATCCCGCGGGGGCCGTGCCATACTTGCGCATCATCGCCTCCAGGGCGCTCTGCTTGTCCGAGAAGAAGGCGTCCCGACCCAGTTCCTCGACCAGCCCGCTGCGTTCCATGACCTGCATGACCTGGTGCTTGAGCCCGCTAAAGGCCAGGATCACGCCCACCTCGCGCAGACGCTGCGCCACCTCACGAACCTTCTCCTCTCCGGAAGCATCGATCTCGTTGATGCTGCTGCCGATCACGAGTATCGCCTTGGCCTTCGGGTATTCGCTGTGCGCCTCGAGGATCATCTCCTCGAAATAGGCCACATTGATAAAGGTCAGCGAGCCGTCGAAGCGCACTGGCACGAAATTCTCGCTCATGGGCTTGAGCCCGTGCGTGCGCACGCCGCCAAGGGTGCCGTCATCCTTACGGCTGACGATCTCGGTACGCGGCTTCATGATGCGCACCAGATGGTAAAGCACGGTCAGTGTCACGCCGAGCAGGATCCCATTGGCGATGGATGGCGCCATCAGCAGCGTGGCGAGGAAGGTGAGGACCCCGATCAGCGCACCGACGCGATCCACACGCCAGGCATTGATCAGCGGCGAGATACGGATCAGGCTGAACACCGCCATCATTACGATCACGGCAAGCACCGCCTGGGGCAGGTGATAAAGATAGGCCGTGAAGAACAGCAGCACGAGCACGACGGCGAGCGCGCTGACGATCGCGAACAGGCCCGTCCTGGCACCGGTACGCGCGGCCACCGCCGATCGGGAGAACGAACCGCTCACCGTATAGGAGCCGAAGAAGCTAGCCGCGATGTTTGCCAGGCCCTGCCCCACCAGTTCCTTACTGGTATCAACACGCTCCCCGGTATTGGTGGCAATGGCCTTTGAGATTGACGTCGCCTCCATGAAGCCAATCAGCGCCATGACCAGGGCTGAAGGCAACAGGGCGAGAACGAGCCCCCACTCGATGGTGGGCACCTCGAAACTTGGCAGCCCTTCCGGTATGTTGCCGACCACCGTACCACCGGCGGCGAGCACGATGCCACCATTGTCCATGCCTTGGAAGCGCCAGACACCGCCCTCGGTCGTCTCGGCCGCACCGACCGGCAGGTAGCGCAACCGACCATCCGGATCCTGTATCGGCGTCAGGCGCATCGCGTGAAGCTCGACGCGCCGAACCGTGTTCTCCGACTTCAGTTTCTTCAGTTCATGGGCGAGAACAGACGCCTTCGCCTTGAGCATCGCTGCCTGTTCGAAGTCTTCCTGCGTACCGCGATCCTCGAACTCGTCCGCGCGACGATTGATCTCGGCGATCTCGTCCGTCAGCTCGCCAATCCGCACATGTGCCGCCGCGAAGGACTCGATGGCACCAACGGTCCGCGGATCATCGAGCTGGTCAATGGCAACGCTTGTCTTGCTCTCATAACCCACCAGGGCGCTGACAAGCGTGGCGAGAACGACAGCCACCAGCACAGCGGGCAGGGATGGCATCACCCGCCGCATACCGGAAATCACGAGCCAGGCGCCGATGGCGAACACCAGGGTGGGCCAGTGCAATTCCGGGATCTGCGCGAGTACGCGCCACAGGTCGGCGAGGTAGTTATCCGTGCGCGGGAACGGCACGCCGATGACCTTGCTGAGCTGAGACAGACCGATGATGAGAGCGGCCGCATTGGTAAAACCGACAATAACGGGGCTCGAGAGCAGGTTGACGATCGCACCGAGACGGAATACGCCGAGGATCAGCCGCAGGATGCCGACCATCAGTGCCAGCATGATGGACAGCTCGATGAAGTCCACACTGCCCGGACTCGCGAAGGGAATCAGCGCAGCGGCGGACATCAGCGAGAGCATTGCCACGGGGCCGGTATGCAGTTGGCTCGACGAACCCCACAGTGAGGCGACGATCACGGGCACGAAGGACGCATAAAGGCCGTAGACAACCGGCAGGCCGGCCAGCTGGGCATAGGCCATGCTCTGCGGCACCAGCACCAGCGCCACCGTCACGCCCGCCACCAGGTCGGCACGCACTCCGGCGCGCGACAGCGGGAACCAGCGCAGGAATGGCAGCAGGGTATACAGGAAGGGCGGCATACAGACGAATCCTTGCTGTGTTAGCCCATCGGCTTGTCGAATTTGTCGGACCCGAGTACCGCGACATCGGACACGAAAACCGTAAGCGGGTAACGTTTACTCATCAGCCGCTCCAGGTCGTCGAGCACGCCAGCCAGGCGATCCGTGGGGAGAATGACGTGAAACTTGATATTGGCATCGGCGTCCAGCATGCCGGACTGCTCTCCCGACGACCCTGCCCCCCGCGCACGCAGGATCGTGTAACCACTGGCACCACGATTGCGCGCAATCGCGACCAGGCGTTCTTCGAGCACATCAGTCGAAATGATGGTCACGAGTTTTTCCGGAACGAGTCGATGCAAGCCTGTATCTCCGTGACTAGTTGATGACCAGTACCGCGAGGTGGTGGTATAGCGGAATACCAATCACCACGTTGAACGGAAAAGTGATGCCCAGCGCCAACGTCAGGTAGAACGACGGATTGGCCTCGGGTACGGCCAGGCGCATGGCGGGCGGGACGGCGATATACGAGGCGCTCGCACCGAGCACCGCCACCAGGGTCGTGCCCCCGATACCCAGCCCGAGCGCCCAGTGTCCGACGGCGATACCGATCACCCCCCCGACGAGGGGCATCACCAGGCCGAAGGCCACGAGCACTGCACCCACCCTGCGAAACTCACGCAGCCTGCGCGCCGCCTCCATGCCCATCTCGAACAGGAACAGGCAGAGCACCCCCATGAATATTTCGTCGATGAACGGGAACAGCTTTTCCATCGACGCCGGTGCCGAGATCGCACCGATGGCCATCGAGCCGATCAGCAGTACCACGCTTCCGTTCGTCATCGCCTCGTGCAGCAACGAGCGCCATTGACCGTTGGCCGGCCCGTTATCGATGCTTGCCACACCACCATCCTGTACAGCAAGGCGCTGGCGAGACCACGAAGCCAGCAACAGGCCCACAACGATGGCAGGGGACTCCATCACCGCAAGCATGATCAGCGGGTAGGCCTCGTAGGCGATACCGGCGTTATCGAGATATGCAATGGCGGTAAGAAAAGTACCTGCGCTCACGGAGCCGTAGTGTGCGGCGATGGCTGCCGCATTCATGCGATCCACTCGACGGGTCAGCATGAGCAGGCCGTACCCCATCAAGGGCAGCGTAAAGCCGAGTGCAATCGCCCAGGCCACCGCATTGAACGCAGCACCCAGATCCGCCCTGCCCAGCTCGTAGCCACCGTGCAAACCGATCGCCATCAGCAAGTAGATCGAGAGCATCTTCGCCAGATCGGGCGGCAGGCGCAGATCAGACTTGATCAGGCGCGTGATCACACCCAGCGCGAAGAACAGCACCGCGGGAATGAGCAGGTTGTTAAGGGCGGACATTGACGTCTTCCTTCTTTTACCTGTCGGCGAATACGGGACCGAGTATGCGTGGGCCGATACTTCGATTCCAATTGATAATTCGAACGTTATTTATCGACTAATGCTTATGAATGACCGACGCCGAAATTGCCGATGGATCCGCGCGATTTTCGATCACGCACGCACGCGCAAGCGCACCCGCTGCATGGGTGTTGTCGCGGATGATCGCTACGGAATTAACTACGGATGCCAGGAGCGTGCTGCGCGCGTGCACAGCATGCTTTCAGCGGAACAGCTCAGGCGGCGACGAGACCCTCGACCTCAGTCTGGCCAGACGCGCCCGCCACTCTGATAGGCGTCCACGGTGCTCTTTGCAGTGCCTGCCTTCGCTTGCTCCGCGGCACGGCGCTCGGGCTGCGCGTTGCTGGCGCGACGCTTCCTGGCCACCGACGCCTTTTTCACCGCTGCGGTCTTCTCTGCCGAGGGTGCCGCCTCGGCCGGCTTCTCCGCTGCCCCTTCACGGGTTCTGCGGATGGTGTCGACGAGTTTCTGTCGGGTCTTGTCGCTGTCGCTCATGACGTGATCACCTCGTTGAGCAAATGTTCGATTTCGGCGGCGGCATCAGCGCCTCGCTGCCCCATGTCGAGCACGCTACGCCCTTCAAGTGCGCTGTTGCGGTACACCGCACGGCGACGGATGGCCGTTCTGGCTACCGGCACCTCGAGTTCCGATACCGCTTCGTGCATCAGACGTGACAGCATCGTGCGCGACTCGAGCTGATTGATGACGATCATGGCGGAGAGACGCCGATTCACAATCCGCGCGTGCTCAAGCGCCCGTTCGATATGCACGGTCGCCCACAGATCCACGGGCGATGGCTGCACCGGTATCAGCGCCAGATCCGCGACGGTGAGCGCGGCGTGCAACTGCGGCGCGTGCACCGAAGGCGGACAGTCGATGATGATGTGACGGTACGCACCCTGCACTTGGTGAACACGATCCGCGGGATCCTCGGAGGCATCCATCACCGTCAGGTCGCCACGCTCGCCCGCGAAGGCTCCCATTGCAGGGCCGACCCCTGCGGGTCCGCATCCAGAATCACGGTAGGGGCCCTTCGCGAGAGCGCGTCCGCCAGATTGACCGCGAGCGTGGTCTTGCCCGCACCACCTTTGTTTCCGACCAGGGCGATAACGGGCATGGTGCGCCTCAGTGCTGCGTGTCGCCCGCCAGCAGCGCATCGAGCTGCTCGGCAAAGCGTCGCTGTTCGGGGCCAAGTTCCTCGGCGCCCTCTGCCAGGTGGATGGTCACATTGACATAGTCTCGACCGAATCCCATGTCGGGATAGAGGCCCTCGCGTTCCGACAGCTCGGCGGCTCGATCCAGAAAATCGCGCAGGCTGCCGTAATCGGGAAACTCGTAGCGCCGTTCCAGGCGAACGGGATGCTTTCTTTCCTGCCACTGCTCACTCATGGCTACCTCCATCAAAAGGTGGCGCGATCCCTGCCTTGTTGGCTGGCACCCGGGCCTTCCAGCTGCAACAGCCAGGCGGACAATTCACGGCCGTGGGCCTTTTCCTCTTCGAGCAACGCCTCAAAGAACACACGGTTGTCGTGATCACCCTGCCGGGCGCAGTGACGCGTGGCGTCGTCATACAGGCGAACGAGCTCCAGCTCGAACGCATGATTCCTTTGTAGCAGTTCCTGCAGGCAGCGACCAAGGGAAACCGGCCGCAACTGCGAGGCATTGGGAGCCACACCGAGAGCAAGCATGCGGGAGATGATGCGGTCCACATGCCCCATCTCCTCGCGTGCCTCCTCGCGCAGGCGCTCCGCTGCCTCGGCCAGCCCCCAGGTCGCGACGAGTCGCGCCTGGGTGCTGTACTGCTGGACCGCGGAGAGCTCGAAGCTCAGGGCCCGACCGAGGTAACCGAAGACCCGCTGATCGGCGATGGCGTGCAACATGACGACGGATCAGTCAGTCTGCCAGATCCGAGCACTTAGCTGCGCGCGGAACCGCTGCCACCTTCGGACGCCAGCACCGGCTCCACTTCGCGGTGCGGACGGGCGATGATGTGCGCGGCCACCAGGCCATCACCCACGCGTTCGCAGGCATCGGCGCCGGCACGAACCGCGGCGTTCACCGCACCGGTCTCACCGCGGACCAGCACGGTCACGTAACCGCCGCCCACGAACTCGCGGCCGATCAGGCGCACTTCCGCCGCCTTGGTCATGGCGTCTGCCGCCTCGATGGCGGGCACCAGCCCGCGGGTCTCGATCATGCCGAGCGCAATACCGTAACTATCGTTGGCCATCTCAGATACTCCTGTTGAATGGATGATCGCGGGGTGGGTGGAGGCTCGCCGATTACTCGGCGGCCTTGTTCCCACCAGCCGGCAGCACCGGCTCAACTTCGCGATGCGGGCGGGCGATGATGTGCGCGGCCACCAGGCCGTCACCCACGCGTTCGCAGGCATCGGCACCGGCACGAACCGCGGCGTTCACTGCGCCGGTTTCACCGCGGACCAGCACGGTCACGTAACCGCCGCCCACGAATTCGCGGCCGATCAGGCGAACTTCCGCGGCCTTGGTCATGGCGTCGGCGGCTTCAATCGCCGGCACCAGGCCACGCGTTTCGATCATACCCAGAGCAATACCATAGTTTTCGCTTGCCATCGTCGTCTCTCCGTCGTCGGGATTTAAGTCGTAAATCGGCGTTACTTGTTACTCAGAACCGGTTCCACCTCGCGATGCGGGCGGGCGATGATATGCGCGGCCACCAGGCCGTCACCGACACGTTCGCAGGCATCGGCGCCGGCGCGAACCGCGGCGTTCACTGCGCCGGTTTCACCGCGAACCAGCACGGTGACATAGCCGCCGCCGACGAATTCACGCCCGATAAGGCGGACCTCCGCGGCCTTGGTCATGGCGTCTGCCGCCTCGATGGCGGGCACCAGCCCGCGCGTTTCGATCATGCCCAGTGCGATGCCGTAGCTTTCGTTTGCCATCTGTATGTCTCCTGCTGACTCGGTTGTTGATGTCGTAAAGTTCGTTACTTGATCCAGCCGCCGTCTCAGGCGTCGGCTTCCCATTGATCGATGATCCCGCCAATCGTCAGATCGGTTAGCACCTCGAAGTCACCGGCGGCGTAGCGGGCGGCCGAACCGCTGACGGTGAAAACCCAGTTGCCCTCACGCGCCCCGACCGGATCCACCGCGACGTGGCGCTTGCCACTTTCATCCCGCAGGACACGCAGACTGGCCTGCTTGAGCCCGGCGATGCGGCGGGTACACACCAGTGGCATCTCGACCTGCAGGATATCCATCAGGCCTGCTCCCCTTCCGGGGGCCAGCGGTCGATGATCCCCACGATGGTCAGGTCGCTCGGGTACTCCTTGCTCCCGGCCGCCTCGCGCGCCGCGGAGCTGCCCACGCAGATGACCCAGTCGCCCGGGATGCAGCCGACCGCGTCGACCGCCACCACCTTGGAACTGCCGTCACGCACCACCTGCAGGTGCTTGTGTTCCAGCCCCGGAATGCGATTGGTCGAGACCAGCGGGCGTTCAACCTGGCAAATCTTCATCAGTGAGCCTCCTGCGCATTCATGTTCTGGCCACTGGCGGAACAGCCCAGCGTTTCGATCCGGCCCCCGGCGTTGCAGTCACGCACTACCTGCAGCGTGTGCAGCAATCCGCGCTCGGCGAGATCTGCGTAACGCGCATTGAGTGCGTTGGCGACGCGTTCGCAATGCTCGGCAGCCCGCTCGCGCGCCCCCGGCACCTGCCCGTGATAGTCGTAGCGCACCACCACCGGGATGGGCAGTCCATGCGACACGTTCAGTTTCGAAAAGATCTTCACGCCCACGTCCAGGTGCTGCGTCGCTTCCTCTACCGTGTCGAGGTAGGCGAAGTAGGTGAGGTTGCGCAGTTGCACTTCCTCGAACCCGATGCCCGCCCCGATGAAGCGCTCGGCGTGCCCGATGTCGCTGTAATGCCCGTTGTAATAGCGGCGCACGTACTCAACCTGCGAGAGGTTGTTCTCCAGTAACTGGCACACCAGTCGGGCCATGCCCGGTTGCGCGTCGGGGGCCACATCCTTCACCGCCTGCGCAATCCGCGCCGGTGCCTCAGCGGCACTCAGCCCGCGCGTAGCCTCATACAGCGCCTGCGTGTCGACATAACGCTCCAGGTCGATCACGCCCTGGCCGTTCGGCACATGCACGCGAATCGCGTCCGTATCCGTGTCCAGCCCGATCAGCAGCAGGTCGATGGAGGCGCCGCAGCAGAAGCTGTTCTCGACGGCCTGCTGGAAACCCAGCAGCTTCTCCAGTCCACCCTCGGCTGCACGCCGGGTGTCGGAACCGTGCGCGGCACAACCCTCGTGGCGGGGGTCCACCGAGCTGTGGTGATAGACCACCGCCTTCAGGTAGCGCGTCGGCGCATCGGCCGTGTTCGGCCGGCCCTCGCGATACCGCAGCATCTCGGTCTCGACCCACTTCTGCAGGCTGTCCTCGATGTCGAACATCGCCCCTGCGTAGGACTTGCGGCGCACCTGGCGGTACGGCAGGCGCAGCACGTAGCGAATCACGTGGGCCAGCCGTCCGTCGGCGCAGGGCGACACGTCCAGGGTGTGGAACCCGCAGTCCTGCAGGAAGGCCGTAAAGCCTGCCTCGTCCATCGACCCGCTGCCTGTCGAGCGCAGGGGGTCGGTGGTGAAAAAGTCGTCGCAGTAGCGACGGTAGGTCTCGAACACACACCAGGCGAACAGGCGACGCATGTCGAGCTGTTCCACCCAGGCATCGGCCAGGATCGTCTGCGGAAGCTCGAAGCCGAGCTCGTCGCGGGCGATGCACTGGGCGCGAGCCTCGAAGTCGGCCTCGTGCTGCAGGGCCGAGATGCGCTTGAGCACCGGCACGATGGCATCGAAGCTGGACTTCACGCGCTGTTCGTAGTCGAACAGCCGGACGTTCTCGTCCTCACGCGCCAGCGCGTGCCGCCCCTGCCCACCCTGCGCGGCTGCGCCTGGCGTGGTGGCAACCCCGGGGCTGCCGCCGACCGCCCCGGGACGGCGCATGGGCGCCGTGGGCCGGGTCGATCCGCGCATCGTGTGGCGTTGGCGATTCAGCATGGTCGTCCGTCAGCCCTTAGCCGCGGGCACCGCCCGAGTAGGTGATCAGGGAACCCTTTTCGGTGTTGCCGCTGCCACCCGTCACCTTGCTCACCGGCGCCGGCACGTCCTCGTTGCGCTTGGGCGGCTGCATGGCGCTCGACATCGGGCCACCGCGTCGCGTCGGGTTGCGGCGCACGGCAGACATGCCCTCGGTACCGGTCACCCGATCACCGCGATCCCAGTCGTCACCGGTAATCTTCAGACCGGCTTCCATGCCTTCACCGGTGATACGCCCCTTCACGCGGCCATCGACCTCTTCAACCGTTTCCGGCATGGGCGCGACGGGCTCCTGACTACCGTTGCCACGACCAAAGCGCGCCTCCTCGGTACCGGTCACCTTGCCGCTGGCCATGCCGAATGGCCCGGTGATGGTGCCCTTCTCGTAAGAACTGCCGGTGACGCTGCTGCGCGCGGCCTCCGTCTGCGCCGCATGCACCGGCGCAGAGACACTGAACTGACCCCAGGGCGCGCCTTCCAGCGGCTGCGGGAAATCGGGGCTGCCGGGCTCGGCCGGCACCGAGGGGCAGGCTTGGGCGAACTGGTCGGCACCCACGTAGGGGGTTCCGCTCACCGGTTCGCAGGCCCCTTTCTGGGCACCGGTCGTGCGCCCGTTGATGCCGGGCTGGATACCGGTCATCACGGAGCCAGGCGTGGAACGCTGCACGCGGGTACGGGCCGCGGCCAAGTTCGTCTCTTCCGGCTTGCAGTAGTTGCGGTACTGCTCGGCACCCGCGTAGGGCGTGCCGGTGATGGCCTTGCAGGTGCCGGGTTCGTCACCGGTCACGCGCTCGCCACGGCCGGTCAGGGTGCCGCTCACCGGACGCCCCTTGAGGGTCTGGGAGACACCGACCTTGCGATCCTGCGGCGCCGGGGTCTTGGCACAGAACCCGCTGTACTGCTCCTGGCCGACATAGTCGTCACCGGTGATATTGCGGCAGCTGCCCGGCTCGTCACCGGTCACGCGCTCGCCCCGACCCACCATGGTGCCAGTCACGGAACCACCACGCAGGGTCTGGCTGGTGCCGACCTTGGCGGGGGCCTTGCCGTCACCCTTTTTCATGTACTGCGTACCGGTCAGCGTGCGGTTCGCGCCGGTCTCGTCACCGGTCACCTTCCCGGAGCGACCCACGTTATCGCCCGTCACGGTCTTGCCCTTGCGGGTCTCGCTGCCCGTCATCCTGCGCGGGCCCGGCTCGGGTTTCGTGCCGCAGAACTGCTCGGTCTGACTCGGGCTCACGTACTCGGAGCCGGTCACGCGCTTGCAGGTACCGGGCTCATCGCCGGTCACCTTGTCGCTGCGACCCACCTCGTTGCCGGTCACCCGGTTGCCGTGGCCGGTCGGGCTCACCCGCACCTTGCTCGGCCCCTTGCCGGGCTCGGCCTGGCAGAAGTCGCGGAAGATATCGGCACCCATGTACTCGGTGCCGGTGACGCTGCGGCAGGTGCTGGGCTCGTCACCCGTGGTCTTCCTGCTGCGCCCCACCATCGTGCCGGTCACGGTCTGGCCACGAACGGTTTCGCTCGCGCCCACCTTCCAGGGCTGGTCCGAGGCGGCACCGGCGTCGGGCCGGCCGGGGCGCATGCGGCCCACGGGCTCGGACTTCTTCGTGCCCGCCTTACCGTTCTTGCTGCGCTGTTCACGCAGGGCCTGGGCCAGCTCGCGGCTGGTCATGTTCGGATTGGCGGCGCGCGCGGTCTGCGCTGCGCTCATGCCGTTCTTGCTCACGCCCGCCTTGCCACGCGTCGACATGGCCTGACGCCGTGCCAGCGCTGCCGCGCGGGTCGTGCTGATATTCTTGGCCGCCTTGGCGAGCAGCTTCGGGCTCACCTTCGGCCGGCTCGTCGAGGCTGTCGCCCTGGTCTCGCGTGTTTCAACGCGATTACTGCCTTCGCCCTTGCAGTCACATCCGCAATCGCCCTGGTCCTGCGCCGCAGGCGTGGTGACGGTCTGGTTGGACAGACCCTGGGCCGGGACCTCGCGAGTACGATCGGCAGTGCTCACCCCCGCCTTGCCGCGAACGGACATCGCCTGGCGACGCGCCCGGGAGGCAGCACGGGCCGAACCGCCCGGCGTCGTCGTTGGACGAGCTACCGGAGTACGGGTACCACTAGCCGCAGTTGCGTCCGAAGCAAGAACGCTGCGACCGGCCGAGGCGGACGAACCGCCGAGCGCCGCCTTGCCCTGGGTGGACAGGGCACGGCGCCGGGCGAGAGCCGCCTCGCGTGCACTGTTGCTGTTGGTATTTGCAGTCATCGTTAACCCCGTCGCGTCGATATACGTTTCAGATCGTGACGGCTGCCCCGCCCTCGGGGCAGCCGTGATTCCACGCCTTGCCTAGCTGCGACCTTCGTAGACCACGAAGCAGGAGCCCTGGCTCTGCGAGTAGTTGTCGTAGCCGATCAGGCGAACGTGATGATCGGGGTACTTACGACGGCAGGCCTCCAGCTCGGCCAGCACCGAGTTCAGATCGGTCTGTCCGAAGAACGGCAGCTTCCACATGGTCCAGTAATGGTTGGTGGACTGGCTCGGATGCTCATGCTCGATGGCCGGGGTCCAGCCCTGGGCGATGATGTAAGCAATCTGCGCGTGGATCTCGTCCTGCGTCAGCTTGGGCAGGAAGCCGAAGGTTTCCAGCGTCTGGGCGGTCTGGTAGTCACCCATCTCGAAATTGTTGAATGCCATGATCTTGTCCTCGCAAGAATTCGGTTTCAGTTACTGGCCGTGTCGGACGGGGCCTTAGCCCACGTCCAGCTTGTCCACGGTGTCGAACTCGAACTTGATTTCCTTCCAGGTTTCCATCGCGATCGCGAGTTCCGGGCTGTTGGCAGCCGCCGCGGTCATGATGTCGCGCGCTTCGCGCTCCAGGTCGCGGCCTTCGTTCCGCGCCTTGACGCAGGCTTCCAGCGCGACGCGGTTGGCGGCAGCGCCGGCCGCGTTGCCCCACGGGTGACCCTGGGTACCGCCACCGAACTGCAGCACGGAGTCGTCGCCGAAGATGGTGACCAGTGCCGGCATGTGCCAGACGTGGATACCACCGGAGGCCACGGCGAAGACGCCCGGCATGGAGCCCCAGTCCTGGTCGAAGAACACGCCGCGGGAGCGGTCTTCCGGCACGAAGGATTCGCGCAACTGGTCGACGAAGCCCAGGGTGGAGGCGCGGTCGCCTTCCAGCTTGCCGACGACGGTACCGGTGTGCAGGTGGTCACCGCCGGACAGACGCAGGCACTTGGCCAGCACGCGGAAGTGGATACCGTGCTTCGGGTGACGGTCGATAACGGCGTGCATGGCGCGGTGGATATGCAGCAGCATGCCGTTCTTGCGGCACCACTTGGCGAGGCCGGTATTGGCGGTGAAGCCGCCGGTCAGGAAGTCGTGCATGATGATCGGGCAGCCGACTTCCTTGGCGAACTCGGCGCGCTCATACATCTCTTCCGGGGTGGCCGCGGTCACGTTGAGGTAATGACCCTTGCGCTCGCCAGTTTCCTGCTCGGCCTTCTGGATGGCCTCGGCAACGAACTCGAAACGGTTCTGCCAGCGCATGAACGGCTGCGAGTTGACGTTCTCGTCGTCCTTGGTCAGATCGAGACCGCCGCGCAGACACTCGTACACGGCACGGCCGTAGTTCTTGGCGGACAAACCCAGCTTCGGCTTGATGGTAGCGCCAAGCATCGGACGGCCGTACTTGCTCAGGCGATCACGCTCGACGGTGATGCCGTTGGGCGGACCCATGCAGGTCTTGATGTAGGCGATCGGGAAGCGGATGTCCTCCAGGCGCAGGTGACGCAGCGCCTTGAAACCGAACACGTTACCGACCAGCGAGGTCAGCACGTTCACGATGGAGCCTTCCTCGAACAGGTCGAGCGGATAGGCGATGAAGGCATAGAAGGACTCGGAGTCGCCCGGCACGTCCTCGATGCGATAGGCACGGCCCTTGTAGTACTCCAGGTCCGTCAGGAGTTCCGACCACACGGTACTCCAGGTACCGGTCGACGATTCGGCGGCCACCGCCGCGGCCACTTCCTCGCGCGGCACACCCGGCTGGCCGGTGCACTTGAAGCAGGCCAGCAGGTCGGTGTCGAGCGGAACGTAGTCCGGCGTCCAATACATGTCGCGGTATTCTTTAACACCCGCGTCGTAGGTCTTTACAGCCATGGTCAACTCCTGTTCGGTTGCTGGATGGACAGTTCGGTTAATGACTTATGGGACTTGGGCGAAGCATAGGTAATGCTCTATCCATCATTCCAATTGATCTTTTATTGGAAAAAGATAGATTACCGTCTATGTGTCAAAATACGGGTCTGATTTATGCGCGGGGACGCGCCCAAGTCACTGATATAACAAGGATTAAGTTGAAGACACCGGGATAGGCCTGCGGCACCCGCCGTCCACGGTCGCGAAACACCGGCGAAAAAAAACGCCCCGGACAGGGCGTTGATCGATCGGCCGCGGCCGACCTCCCCGGCAGGCAGCCGGAGCGCCAAACGCAAGACGGGGCCCAGAGGGCCCCGTCTTCGGTAACGCGTGCCGCGACTCAGCGGTGGAAATCGCCCGCACGCTCGGGCTGGTACACGACCTCCTCGATCCGCACCCTGAGCCTGCCGCCGCCAGGGCTCGGCCACTCGATCTCGTCGCCCTGGGACAGGCCCAGCAGCGCGCTGCCCACGGGCGCCAGGATGGAGATCTTCTCGCCGCTGGCATCCAGGTCCTTCGGGTACACCAGCGTCAGACGAAACTCCTCGTCGGAGGAGGACACCCGGAAACGGACGGTGGAATTCATGGTGACGACGTCCGGCGGCACGTCCTTCGAATCGACGATGTCGGCACGCTCGAGCTCGGCCTCCAGTGCGGCCTTGCCCGGGAAGGCGTCTGCGGGCAGCGAGTCGAGCAGCTTTTCCAGGCGCTCGTAATCCTGCTCGGAAACGATGATGTTCGGTTTGCTGTTCACTTCATTCCTCTCATTCAAGCCAGAATCTCTGGCAAGTGCCTATTGACCGCCCCGGGTCCGGGACGGTTCATTCAGTTCGGGGTGACGAAAGCAGTCGACCGTGTGATCGTTTACCATGCCGACTGCCTGCATGTAGGCATAGCAGATGGTGGAGCCGACAAAGCCAAAGCCTAGCGCCTTCAGGTCTTTTGCCAGCCGGTCGGAGACCGGCGTCCGGGCAGGAACCTCATCGTGCCTGCGCCAGCAATTCTGCACGGGATGGCCGTCGACATAATCCCAGAGAAACGCGCCGAAACTGCCGTGGCGCGCCTGCACCTCGAGAAACGCGCGGGCGTTGCGCACCACCGACTCCAGCTTCAGGCGATTGCGCACCAGGCCCGTGTCCTGCATCAGCCGCTCCACGTCCTGCCGACCATAGCCCGCGATGTGCCCCGGGTCAAAGCCCTGGAGCGCCTTCCGGTAATTCTCGCGCTTGCGCAGGATGGTGATCCAGCTCAGCCCCGCCTGCGCGCCCTCGAGGACCAGCATCTCGAAGAGCTTGTGGTCGTCGTGCACCGGCACGCCCCACTCGCGGTCGTGGTAGGCGACGTACAAGGGGTCCTCCCCACACCAGCTGCAACGCGTGGGCATCAGTCGGCCACGGTCAGGTTGCGCCCGCGCGTCTCGGTGATGCGCAGCGTGGCGGCGAGTGCGATGACGGCAAACCCGAACATCAGCCACAGGCCGGCGTCATAAGCCCCGGCGCCATAGACGCGCACGCCATCCACGAGCATCCCGTCCCAGGCGAGGTCCAGCGCCCAGCCAAACAGCGGCTGCATGAGTGCCGCACCGAGGAACAGGCCGGTGTTGACGATGCTGATGGCCATGCCGGCCGAGGGCGGCGGGCTTACCTCGCGCGCACAGGGATAGGTCACCACGAAGCCCGCACCGGTAAAGCCCAGCAGCGCGAACAGCAGCATGCCCGACCAGCCCGGCCCCCAGGGCAGGTAGAGCATGGCCAGCCAGCAGGCGGCGTAGACCAGCGCACTGCCCACCAGCACCGGCTTGCGTCGACCGAGGTGGTCCGAGAGCCAGCCAGCCGCCAGCGCGCCGACGGCGAGCCCGAGCAGGCTCAGGGTGGTGTACAGCGAGGCGTCGCCGCGCGACAGACCGAAGACGTCACGCAGTAGCGGCACGCCCCACAGCCCGGCGAAGGCGAACAGCCCGCCGGCCAGGCCGAAGTTGGCGAAGAACCCCGGCCAGATGCGGCGGTTCAGCACCAGCATGCGCAGCTCGCGCAGCCAGTGGCGCTGGCGCGGGGCATGCGAGACGCGGCCCTCGAGTTCGCGTGCCGAGGGCAGGCCCACGTCCTCCGGTCGGTTGCGCACCAGCCAGAAGGAGAGCACGGCCAGCACCAGCGACACCAGGCCCGTGACCACGAACACCGTGCGCCAGCTCATCATCCCAAGCAGGGCCGCCAGCGGCCCGGCGGCAAACACGGACCCGAGGTTGCCGAGCAGCAGGGTGACGCCGCTCACGCGCCCGTAGATGCGTTCGGAGAACCACACGGCGTTGCTCTTCATCAGGCTGACGAAGATCACGGAGACGCCCAGCCCGACCAGGAAGCGCCCGATGGCGGCCACCTCGAAGGTCTCGGCCAGACCGAAGAGGATGGAACCCAGCCCGGCCACGAGGTTACCCACGGTCACCGCGCCGCGGATGCCGATGGTATCGGCCAGCACGCCGGCCGGGATCTGCATGGCCGTGTAGATGTAGTAGTACATGGCCGCGAGCGAGCCCAGCGCCGCGCCGGTGGTGGAGAAGGCCTGCATGAGATCGGAGGCGACCACGCCCGGGGCCATGCGGTGGAAGTACACGGAGATATAGCCGAGCACCAGGACGAGGTAGATCGTCCAGCTCAGGCGGCGAAACTGCCGCAGGATCTCAGGGCTGATGACGTGTGTCATGGGACGCAAGCATAGCCCGCGGCGCCGGCGTTGTCTGCCGCGCCGCGGGTGCCGGAATCAGACCCGGTGCTCGGTATCCCAGAGTCGTTCCAGCTCGTGCGCGGTGTCCTCCGGCGAGCCGGTGTTGCGCGCCAGCATGAGGTAGGCCGCGGGGATCACGTACAGCGTAAAGAGCGTGGAGAACATGACCCCGGCGAAGACCACCACACCGATCACCACGCGGCTTTCCGAGCCCGCCCCGCTGGCCATGATCAGCGGCACGGCCCCCATCACGGTGGTGATCGCGGTCATCAGGATCGGGCGCAGGCGCAGCGAGGCGGCCTCGACCAGCGCCTCGCGGAAGGCCTTGCCCGCATCGCGCAGCTGGTTGGCGAACTCGACGATGAGGATGCCGTTCTTCGCCGCCAGGCCGATGAGCATGATCAGGCCGATCTGGCTGTAGATGTTCATGCTCTGCCCGGTCACATAGAGCCCGAACAGCCCCCCCGCCACCGCCAGTGGCACGGCCAGCATGATCACGAAGGGATGGATGAAGCTTTCGAACTGCGCCGCCAGCACCAGGTAGGCCACCAGCAGGGCCAGGGCGAAGATGAAGAGCACCGAACCGCCCGACTCCTTCAACTCCAGCGTATCACCCTTGTAATCCACCTGCGCATCCGGCGGCAGCTCCTCGCGCACCAGGTCCTCGAGAAATGCCACCGCCTCGCCCAGCGTGTAGCCGTCGACGAGGTTGGCCGTGATGGTCACGGCGCGAATCCGGTTGTAGCGATTGAGCGTGGACGATGCCGCGCTCTCCTCGCTGGTGACCAGGTTTGCCAGCGGAATGAGCTCGCCGCTGCGCTCGGAGCGCACGTAGATGTTGCTCATGTCCTCGACCGTGCGGTGCTGCGCCTCGTCGCCCTCGACGATCACGTCGTATTCCTCGCCCCGCTCGATGTAGGTGGTCACGCGCCGCGAGCCCAGCATGGTCTCGAGGGTACGGCCGATCTGTTCCAGCGATACGCCGAGATCGGCCGCGCGCGTCTTGTCGATGGTGACCTTCACCTGCGGCTTGGTCTCCTTGTAGTCCGAGTCCAGCGCCGTGAGGCCCGGGTTCTCGCCGGCACGCGCCAGGATGATGTCACGCCACTCGGCCAGTACGTCGTAGGAAGGGCCACCGATCACGAACTGCACGGCCTGCGACTCGCCCCCGCCGCCGATGCCCCGGCGCATGACCGGGATGGCCCGCACGCCGGGCACGTCGGCGAATTTTCCCTGCAGCTCACTCATGATCTCGTAGCCGTTGCGTCGCTCGCCGAAGGGCGCGAGCACCACGATGCCGCGCGCGGTGTTCACCACCTCGGTGGAGCCGAAGCTGCCGGGCACGCGGGCCAGTACGCGGGTCGCCTCGCCGCTCTCGATCAGCGGCATCATGCGCGCCTCGATCTCGCGCATGTAGCCCACCGTCTTTTCGTAGCTCGTGCCCTCGGGCGCGGTCACCAGCACGAAGAAGGCGCCGCGGTCCTCCTTGGGCGTGAACTCGGTAGGCACCGCGCGCAGCAGCCCCAACACGCTGGCCAGGATCAGCACCAGCACCAGCCCCACCCAAAGCGGCCGGGCCAGCACCGCCTCGAGGCTGCCCCGATACACCGTGGCCAGCCGGTCGAAGCCGCGCTCCAGCCAGCCATAGAAACCGGCGGGCGCGGCATGCGGCTTGAGCAGCTTGGAGCACATCACCGGCGAGAGGGTGAGCGCGACGATGCTGGAGAAGGCCACCGCCCCGGCGATGGCCAGGGCAAATTCGGTGAACAGCCGGCCGGTGCTGCCCTCGAGGAAGGCAATGGGCACGAACACCGAGATCAGCACCAGCGTGGTGGCGACGATGGCGAAGCCCACCTGGCGGGCGCCGCGGAAGGCCGCGAGCAGCGGCGGCTCGCCCAGCTCGATGCGCCGGTGGATGTTCTCGAGCATGATGATGGCATCGTCCACCACCAGGCCGATGGCCAGCACCAGCGCCAGCAGGGTGAGCAGGTTGACCGAGAAGCCGAGCGCGTAGAGCACGATGGAGGCGGCGATCAGCGAGACCGGCACCGTCACCGCCGGCACCAGCATCGCCCGCAGGTTGCCGAGGAACAGGTAGATCACCAGCACCACCAGCACCGTGGCAATGCCCAGCGTCTTGTACACCTCGTTGATGGCCTCCTGGATGAAAACGGAGGTGTCGTAGCTCTGGTTGAGCTCGATAGCCTCGGGCAGGTCGGCGCGGATGCGCTCGGCCTCGGCCTTCACCGCCTGCGCGACCTCCAGGGTGTTGGCGGTGGACTGGCGGGTGATGCCCAGGCCCACCATGCTCACGCCGTTGCCGCGCAGCTCGTTGCGCAGGTCCGCGGCCGCGCGCTCCACGCGCGCCACGTCGGCCAGCCGCACCTGGTGGCCGTCCTCCCCGCGCACGAGCACCAGGCCGCGAAAATCGTCCACGTTGTTGTACACGCGCTCGGTACGCACCGTGAACTCGCGGTCGATGGATTCCAGGCGCCCGGCCGGCAACTCCACGTTCTGGGAACGCAGGGCCGACTCCACGTCGGAGACCGTCAGGCCGTGCGCGGCGAGCTGTTCGCGATTCAGCCAGATACGCATGGCGTAGCGCTGCTGCCCCCCCACGCGCACGCGCGCCACCCCCGGCATCACCGACAGCCGGTCCACCAGGTAACGCTCGGCGTAATCGGTGAGCTCCAGGCGGTTGAGCACGGGGCTCGACAGGTTGAGCCACATGATCACGCCCGTGTTCGAGTCCACCTTGAAGATCTCGGGCGGGTCGGCCTCGTCCGGGATGTTGTCGAGCACGCGCGAGAGCCGCTCGCGCACGTCGTTGGCGGCGGCGTCGATGTCGCGGTCCAGGGTGAACTCGATGGTGATGGAGGACTGCCCGTCGCGGCTTTGCGAGGTGATGGTGCGAATGCCCTCGATGCCGCTCACGCGGTCCTCGATCAGCTGGGTGATCTTGGTCTCTACCACGGCGGCCGAGGCGCCGGGATAGGTCGTTTCGATGGAGACGATGGGCGGGTCGACGTCCGGGTACTCACGCAGCGGCAGGCGATCGAAGCTGATCAGGCCGAAGGCCACCAGCAGCAGGCTGATGACCGTCGCGAAGACGGGGCGTTTGACGGCAACATCGGTGATCAGCATGGGACATCAACCGGTCGCACCGGCCTCCCGCATCACCCGCACCTCGGCACCGGGCCGTAGCCGGATCGTGCCCTCGGTCACCACGCGGTCGCCTTCACTGAGACCATCGAGGATCTCCACCTCGCCCGGTCGGCGCCGGCCGATCTCCACTTCCACGCGCCGGGCCGTGTTCGCCTCGTCGATCAGGAAAACGTACTGGCGGTCCTCCAGCGGCACCAGCGCCGATTCGGGGATCACCAGCGCCTCGCGCTCGTCGGTCTGAAGGCGCACGGTCATCAGCATGCCCGGGCGCAGGCGCCCCTCGGGGTTGGGCAGGTG